>Ga0116171_10000569_pt1 | contig 39421 bp, 34 predicted proteins | sample AD_JPNHW2_MetaG_FD_89798 | JGI IMG/M metagenome (GOLD analysis project Ga0116171, IMG submission 89798) | Active sludge microbial communities of municipal wastewater-treating anaerobic digesters from Japan - AD_JPNHW2_MetaG | ecosystem: Engineered > Bioreactor > Anaerobic > Digestate | place... | reverse complement strand
GGTTAACGGGTTAACGGGTTAACGGGTTAACGGGTTAACGGGTTAACGGGTTAACGGGTTAACGGGTGAACAGGTTAACAGGTTAACAAGTGAACGGGTGAAGGGAAATCCGTTAAAACGTTTTTTTTTGTTGCTTGCATAAATTTCTCCGGAGTCAATTTTTACAATCCTGTATTCCATAAAATCTGCACTATCCGCGAAATCTAATTGAAACATAGCGTAGAAAGTCCTTAGCTATCGTGTAATCGGAGGATAGCGTCCTCCGATTACAGTTCAGGATAAAGGGGAAATTTATCCGTTAAGGAATGAACTTCTGTCTTCATTTCTTGCAAGTATTCTTCGTTATCAATATGCTCGTAAACTCGTTTAATAAAATCGGCAATCTGTTCCATTTCCGCTTTTCCCATTCCACGAGTTGTTACAGCAGGAGTTCCTAAACGAATTCCAGAGGCGACAAAAGGACTTCTGGTATCAAAAGGAACGGTATTTTTATTTGCAGTAATTCCTGCTTTATCAAGTGCTTCTTCCATTTTCTTGCCACTGGGACTGCCATTAATTTCAGGTCCCAAATCAATTAACATCAAATGAGTATCCGTTCCTCCGGAAACAAGTTTAAAACCGTTTTTAATTAAAGCGTTGGCTAATGCCTCAGCATTTTCTACAACCTTTTGCTGATAGATTTTAAATTCCGGTTGTAGCGCTTCTTGAAAAGCAACTGCTTTGGCAGCAATAATATGCATTAAAGGACCGCCTTGCACACCAGGGAAAACTTTGCTATCCACTTCCTTGGCATATTCTTCTTTACATAAAATAAGCCCGGCACGCGGTCCCCGCAATGTCTTATGAGTTGTGGAAGTAACAATATCAGCATAAGGAACCGGGCTTTGATGTAAACCGACGGCTACAAGTCCTGCAATATGAGCCATATCCACCATAAGCTTAGCTCCAACTTTATCAGCAATTTCACGAAATCTGGCAAAATCCAGTTTCCGGGGATAGGCAGAAGCACCAGCTAAAATCATTTGTGGTTTATGTTCCAAAGCCAATGCTTCCAGTTCATCATAATCCAATTGTTCGGTTTCTTTATTAACAGCGTAAGGAACAATATTATATAGCTGACCGCTGAAAGAAAGAGGATGACCATGGGTTAAATGTCCCCCATGAGAAAGTTCCAAAGCCATAACTGTGTCCCCTGGTTTAACAAGGGTAAAATAGGCAGCCATATTTGCCTGCGAACCGCTATGGGGTTGAACATTAGCATGGTCAGCTCCAAAAATTTGTTTTGCCCGCTCAATGGCTAAGCGTTCGGCATCGTTGATAAATTCACAGCCGCCATAATATCTTCCATAAAGGTTGTAATTAATAGCACCGGTTTTTTTGCTCCAACGGTAGGGATAACCTTCAGCATATTTATTGGTCATCACACATCCCTGGGTTTCCAAAACCGCCAGGGAAGTAAAATTCTCGCTGGCAATCAGTTCCAGATTTTCACGCTCTCTTTTCAGTTCATTCATAATGGCAGCGTAAATTTCGGGATCGGTTTTTTGAATGTGGTTCATTACCTTTCTCCTTGATGTATTTTATTAATTCTATTTATATGTCTTCCGCCTTCAAAAGGAGTATTTAGCCAGGTTTTGGTAATTTCTATGGCATAAGGAATGGCTGTAAATCTGCCTGCCAAAACCAAAATATTAGCATCATTATGCTTTCTTGAAAGTCGAGCTATATCTGTATTTCCGCATAAAGCAGCTCTAATACCTGAAACCTTATTGGCAGTTATGCTCATTCCTATACCGCTGCCGCAAATTAGGATACCCTTATCACATTTTCCTTCTGCAACAGCTCTGGCTGCAGGAAAACCCGTATCGGGATAATCCATACTTTCATTACTGTTTGTGCCAAAATCCGCAAATTCTAATTCGGGAAAGGCACTTTTTATTGCTTCTTTCATTTCATAGCCGGCATGGTCTGCTGCAATAGCTATTTTCATTTTTCCTCCGCCATTAAACAAGATAGGGCAATGCAGTAATATTTGGATTTTTCACTTTCACTACGGCTCATAACTATAACTGGTTTAGTCGTTCCACAAATTAGCCCTGCTAATTCTCCCTCTCCAAAAAGCATTAGCCCTTTATAAAAACTGTTAGCGCTTTCCAGATTGGGGAAAATAAGGATATCAGCATCACCTGCTAAAGGACTTTGAATTCCTTTGATAGCCAGGGACTCGGGATCGCAGGCAAGAAAAATATCCATCGGACCGTCCACAAGGCAATTCTTTATTTGACCCCTCTCTGCCATTTTGCATAAAAGAGCATAATCCAGGGTCTCTTGCATAGAAGGCATCACTTTTTCGGTAGCGGATATTAAAGCCACTTTCGGTTTCTCAATACCAAAACGCCTTGCCATAGCAACACTGTAATTAATCATCGCTATTTTCTGATCCAAATCGGGGTTTATAAGCACAGCCGTATCACTAACAAAAAGCAGTTTACGGTATTTGGGAATCTCCAAAGCGCAGGTATAACTCATCACTGCTTTGGGGGGTAAAAGCCCCTGTTCTTTATCCAGAACTGCTTTCAGGAAAGTATCAGTTCCTACCAGTCCTTTCATTAAAACATCAGCTTCATTGTTACGCACCATTCTAACTGCTTCTTTAACAGCTTTAGCCGGCTCGGTTATATTTATTATTTCTAATCGGTTAAGAGCTATATCCGAAGGAATTAGTTCCCTTATTTTTATTGCATTTCCAATAAGATATGGAACAATGAAACCTTCTTGAACAGCGTTCAAAATAGCATTTATAGTGTTATTATCTTCAGCAACGGCAACGGCAATGCGGGTTTTTTTACCGCTGTTCTTAGCTTTTTCAGCAAGTTCTTTAAGTTTGGTAATCATTTTATGCCAGCATAGCCGCTAAAGCTATAGAGTATAATTTACTGCGTTCACTATCACCCCGGGAAGTTAAAACACAGGGAACCCGCGCTCCCATAACTATAGCTCCCAATTCGCTTTTTGCCAATTTGATGATAGTTTTATAAAAGGTGTTACCGGATTCAATATTAGGAAAAAGAATGCAATCCGCATCTCCGCAAACGGGACTATCTACACCTTTAATAAGAGCACTTTCTCTATCCAGAATCATATCCAACCCCAAAGGACCTTCAATTAAAGCACCTTTAATCTGACCTCGCTGTGCCATTTTTGCAATAATTGCAGCTTCAGCAGAAGAAGTAATTTTGGGCAAGGTCTGTTCACTGGCTGAAAGCAGACCCACTTTAGGGGTTTCAATTCCTAAAATGTGAGCGGTCTTAATCAAGTAATTGGTGATGGCAATTTTCTGATTTAAATCCGGCAGGGGTATAATAGCTACATCACCAACAATTAATAACTTATGGTAGTGCTTAGATTCGGTAACCGTTACATGAGATAAAATCGCCCCGGCATCCATCAATCCGCATTCCTTATTTAAAATTGCCTTCATATAGCGGTCGGTGGAAAGAAGCCCTTTCATCAAAAAATCGCCTTCTCCCTTATTTATCATTTCAACAGCTAAGGCAGCGGACTTAACATCGTTAGCACAATGAACAATGTGCAATTTTGAACAATCCAGATGATGTTCTTCACAAACGGAAAGTATCTTTTTTTCATCTCCCACTATGGTAGCATCAATAAGACCCATCTCTACTGCTGTGTAAGCTGCCCTGATGGTATGTGAATCAACACCCCAGGCAGCTACTAAACGCTTTTTGGGCATAGTAGCTAAAACATCGAACATTTGGTCAAGTTTGCTAATTTGCATAGTTTTTTGTCCTTTATATTTATAATTTTATTGCTTTTCTCATTTCTCTGCCAATTTCATTCTCTTACAGGATAACCTCCCTAAGCCGTAATTACAAGCTTTAGCAAAGCCAATCTCGTAACAGACACATCCTGTCCTGTTCCGTCACATATAAGATATCCTTTTAAAACCATCTTGTTTTTCCTGCGCAAGTAAAAAATATCCTTTTTAGTGACTCCTGCAAAAGCACTAATCAACTTATATAACTATATGTACTTAGGCAAATTACCCTTATTTCAATTATGCTAAAAACCGTTTATAATCTTGAAGTTAATAATTCCCGATTTTGTCAAGTTTTTGTTTTGCCCTAAAAAATGAGGAGGGAATAAAAGGGTAGTGATTTCCTCTTTACTATAGGCAACACAGTTCATTTATTCAATTTGCCGAATCGGTCTTCGCTAACCGGAAAAATATTCACATAAAACGAACTATTTCTTCCAGGGGTTTTCTCTGGCTACTTTTAGCAAGTCCACTAATCGTTTTAGAATAGAACCCCTTTTTTTCTTTGGGATAACCCAAGGGAGCCATAGCTACAATTTTCCATTGCGTAGGAAGTTGCAGATAGTTCCTTAGTTTTTTTTCAGAAAAAGCAGCCAGCCAGCAACTCTCAATACCATAGCTGCGTGCATATAACAATAACTGATGGAAGGAAATAGCAGTATCTACCAGATAATAATCCTGTCCGTTGATGTTAATATTATCTTTAAGATCAGCACAGGCAATAATTAAACACGGTGCCTGACGAATAAAGAAATTGGAAAGTCCAATCAATCCGCAGTTTACAGCCAATTTCCGAATTTTGGCATTTTCCGTAAATACTATATATCGCCAGGGCTGACGATTTTGAGTAGAAGGCGCTAATCTCCCCGCCTGCAGTATATCACTTAAAATCTCCATTGCAATGGGTTCGGGCAAAAAATCCCGCACACTGTGCCTGTCAAAAATCAATTCTTGGGCATCCATAAGCTTAAATCCTCTCGGGTATTAACATTTTTTAAGATACCGTCATCTTCAACCGGAACATCATAAAGCGGCAATCCAGAATTCCGGATAATATATTTCAGTCCCTGTTGGTTATCGTCATTATCCAAATTTATGCAGGCAGGAATCAAAATCGGGTGTCCTCTTTTATTTTTATAAATCGGACGAATAACAGCATTGGGGTTTTGCCGATGTTCTTGCATAAGAGCAACTACCGTTTGAGGTTTTACAAAGGGAAAATCTACTGGAAACACAAGGTAGCCGCTATTCTCCTGACTTTTTTTCAGCTCGTTAACTGCCCTTATCAAAGTAGATAGCATATCGGATGTATCTTGATATTGAGCAATAAAAACATCTGCCATTCCTGCCTCTAAGAGAATTTCCTGCAAATGGACTAAAAAGCTTTTACCTTGAATTTGCATTTCCGCTTTAGGTAAACCGCAACGCTTTCCCTTCCCGGAAGCCAGAATTATAGCCGTAACCTTCATCAGCTAACTTATTTTCTCTAAGCTCTTTATGCTAAGCTGTTAAATTCCTCAATTGCCTTATCCAATTCATCCAAATTGGTTTCAAAGGTCTCTCGCCAATATTCAGGTTCCCATTGTTGCATAATTTCCTGATATGTTTTGCCTTGCTGTTCTACCCAAGTATAGTATTTCAAATTATGAATTCTTTTTTTATCCCGATAGCTTAATTCCAGTAAATTATCGTAACTTTGTGCATTAAGAACTGATTCTCTATCTATAGCTGCCTGCATTTCTGTGTAATTGCCTTTTAATGCTTTTTGTTCCTGTAAACGGGATTGATACATTTCAGCGCTGTCCGTAAAAATAGTAATGATAACATCGTCTTCAGTGTATTCAAAATATTTTGCCATCTTAATGGCAGCCAGTAGATTACAGATAGAGGAAATACCCAAAAGCGATAGCTTATCTGCTACTTGGGGAACAATTCCCTCTTTCTTTAAATAGTTAATCCCCTCAGCTTCATTGAATAAGCGCAATAACCTCATACAATCTTCATCTCTGATTGCGCTTACAATATCTGTATTACGCACATTATGAACCCAGGGAATATGTTTATCGCCAATACCCTCAATCCGATGACCACCAAAACCGTTCATTAACAAAGTAGGACATTCCCAAGCTTCAGAAGCATTTATTTTCAGCAGCGGATAGTGTTTTTTCAAAAAGTCCCCGGCAGCTATGGTTCCTGCACTTCCTGTGGCACTAACATACCCGCTTAAACAATTGCCGGGTTTTTTCACTTGTTCAAACACCTCATAAATAGCATTACCGGTAAGATGATAATGCCAGAAAGAATTGCCAAATTCATCAAACTGGTTCAAAATCACATAACTTGGATCGGAACGCAGTTCTGCACATTTATCGTATATTTCTTTCACATTGGATTCACAACCTGGAGTAGCAAAAACTTCGGCTCCAATATCCCGCAACCAGTCAAATCGTTCTTTGCTCATTTCTTCAGGTAAAATAGCCACTGCCGGACATGCTAAAAGGGCACAGTCAAAAGCACCACCTCTACAATAATTTCCCGTTGAGGGCCACACGGCTTTATGAATTTCAGGATCAAAGGTGCCGGAAACCAAACGCGGAATCAGACAGCCATAAGCTGCTCCAACTTTATGAGCTCCTGTAGGAAAATATTTACCGACTAAACCAATAATTCTGGCTTTTACTCCAGAAAGCTCGGAAGGTATTTCCAGGTAATTGGGTTTGCCGAAAAGCCCGGTTTTTACATCATTTTTCCAGGTGATGCGAAATAAATTAAGGGGATTGATATCCCAAAGCCCGATTGGCTTTAGCTTTTCCTTTATCTCTTCCGGAATTGTATCCGGAAACATTTGCTGACGGAGCGTAGGAAGAATTATTCCTCTATCCTTGCAGCGCCTTGCATTTTTTTTGGCTATTATCGGGTCAATTTTAGTAATCAGTTTGGGCATTTATATCTCCTTGAATGTTCTGCAATATAAAACCAAAAATAAAAGAAGGTTTTTTTGTAAAGGAATTTGCTTCCTGCCCTATTCAAAGAAAGCAGAAAGCTTAGGGCTGAGAGCGGAGGGCGAAGGGCTTTTGGAAACCGGGAAAGTAACAAGAAAAATAACTCAGAGCTTACCTTTTACGAGGGGCTTTTTTGTACCGGCGCTCGCTGTAGCGCCGAATAAAAACGGCGGAACGGCGTCCGCCGGTACAAAGAACTGCGTTCGCTGGCTACATAAGTTATCCAAGACCTATTAAATCTCTTAAAATCACTTCAATCCTGTTCATCCCAGACCTATTAAATCCTCTTAATCCTTCAATCCTAAAATCCTTGTTTCAAAAATCTGTGTTATCCGTGTAATCTGTGAGAGAAAAAAAAGCGGAGGTCTTTACCACTCCTCATATCCTTCCCATATCGTTCCGGTATCGTTCCCGTATCGTGATACGGGAATGTTATGCGGGTTACCCTATCATTATATCTTCAGTAATAAAGAAAATGCATTGCAGGTTAAAGCCCGGTAACAAAAACGCAATAGCTTGGTTGTAAGCTGAACTGCAAGAACAACTTTCATTCAACAACAAAAAAATAAATGCCTGGTCAAGATGTAGCAGCTTAATTTTTTTCCTTCTTTCGGCTTCAAATTTGCATATATTATAATTGAGAAAGTAAAAAGAAAGAACAATGAGAATAAAATAGAGGGAGAAGTAATGAAGAAGATTTCTTTCATACTCTTACTGGTATTTACTTCAGCATTATTAATGGCTGCAAGTGGAACCATCAAATTACAGGACAACCCGGCAAAAGTTCAATTGCTGGAAAAAAGTGACACCGGGCTTTCTATTCGGTATGCTGTGGATGAATTTCAATTTAAAGAAATCAACACCAAAGAAGGCATATTTACGGAACTCAATGCGGTAAATTTTACGACTACAAATATTACCGGTTTACCTGCTCTGCCTTTAATGCGACAACTGATAAATGTTCCTTTAGGGGCAACTGTTTCTGCCGGTTTTATCAGCAGCAGTTCCAAAATTATCAATTTAACAAATCAGGGGATTGTTTATCCTTTGATGCCGCGTCAGGAATCCGTTTCCAAATCGGCGGATATTACTCAATTACCTTTTGAAGTGAACAGGGATTTCTATAATAATAATACCTGGACCGATTATCCTTCTATAAAGGTGACAGAAATCGGAATGATGAGAGGTACCAGAATTTTTGCGGTTGATTTTGTACCTGTAAAATACAATCCCGCTCTCCAACAGATAGAGGTTATTTACAATGCGGAAGTGAAAGTTACTTTCAGCGGTGCGGATTATTCAGCTACGAGAGAATTACAGGCAAAAACATATTCTTCTGCTTTTACAAGTGTATTTACCCAAACAATTATTAATTACGATGAACCGCGTTCATCTTTACTGCGTTATCCTATTGGCTATGTAATTATTTTACCGGATAATTTTATAGCTCCGATGCAACCTTTTATTGACTGGAAAAAACAAGAGGGCTATAATGTGATTGTAGCTCCTACATCTGTAACAGGAAATACTGCCAGCAACATAAAAACCTATATGCAGAATTTATGGAATGCCGCTACAACGGAAAATCCTGCTCCTTCCTATCTTCTAATTGTAGGTGATGTTGCCCAGGTTCCTTCCAATAGTGGAAGCACAGGTTCTCATCCTACCGATCTTAATTATGTGCGTTTACAGGGAACTGATTATATGCCGGAACTGTATTTCGGCAGATTTTCCGCTACTTCTGTAGCTGAAGTTACCAATCAGGTTAATAAAACCCTGATGCATGAACAATACACTATGCCCAGCGATGCTTATTTAAGTGAAGTAGTTATGATTGCGGGTGTGGATAGCTATTACAGTACCACCCATGCAAATGGACAGATAAATTATGGAACAAATAATTATTTTAATACTGCTCATAATATTACAAGCCACACCTATCTTTATCCTTCATCCGGAAGTTCCGAATCGGCTATCGTTCAAAACCTGTCCAATGGCGTTGGCTATGCTAATTATACCGCTCATGGAGATGTAACTTACTGGTATGACCCCAATATCACGATTAGCAATGTAAACTCTTTGCAAAATACCAATAAATATAGTTTTGTAGTGGGAAATTGCTGCTTAACCAGTAAATTTGACGATTCAATATGCTTCGCGGAAGCTTGGCTACGGGCTACAAATAAAGGTGCTGTCATTTATATTGGCGGAACCAACAGCACTTATTGGGATGAGGATTATTATTGGGGAGTTGGTTATAAACCCCCGATAGTAGGAACTGGTTCTCCTTTTGTAGCAGGTCATACAGGCGCTTACGATGCTCTCTTTCATGACCATAATGAACCCTTTGCCGATTGGGCTGGAAATGCAGGCAGTATGGTTTTTATGGGAAATATGGCAGTTGTTCAAGCCAATAGCTCCCGGATCAATTATTACTGGGAAATTTATTCCATTATGGGTGATCCTTCTTTAGTTCCCTATCTGGGAATTCCGGCTCAAAATGCTTACACTCCTCCCGCACAAATGTTTTTAGGTTTTAGCAGTATGGATATTCAAACCGATCCTTACAGCTATGTAGCTCTTTCAATGAATAATGAATTGCATGGAGTTGGTTTAGCTGATGCCAGCGGTAATTTAACTTTGAATTATACTCCTTTTACTGAACCCGGAATAGCAAAACTTGTAATAACCCGTTCTTTGCGTAAGCCCTTAATTGCCAATATTGAAGTTATCCCCAATGAGGGACCCTATGTTACTGCCGGCACTTTGGAATTAAACGATGGAAATAATAATATCGCTGAAGCCGGTGATAACATAAATATCTCTTTGCTTTTCAATAATGTAGGCATTGAAACCGCCGCTAATTTAACTGCCACTTTAACCTGTGACAGCCCCTATATCACTTTAAATAATGCTGTTGTTTCCCTTCCCGAAATTACTTCCGGAAGCAGTATCAATCAAGCAAATGCATTTAATATCAGTATTTTGCCCAATGTTCCGGATCAGCATCTTGCCAATTTTGTGATTACTGTTAGCAATGGTGAAGATAGTTGGGAAACTCAACGCAATTTAACAATCAATGCTCCCAATGTCGTTTTCGGAAATCACACTTTGTTTGATAGCGATAGCGATGGAGTTTATGAACCGGGTGAAACGGTTACTGTTTCTCTATCTATTTCCAATACCGGGCATATGAATGTGGATGGAGGCACTTTAACGGTTATTCTCAATAGCCCTTATGCCACTTTGGATTATTATAGTTTTATCATCCCTCCACTTACCGCAGGAAATGGAATACCAATTGTCCTGCATTTGGCTATCAATCAGGATTGCCCGGAAGATATAGTTATACCTATCGGTTTTGCTATGGATGCTGGAATTCAGCTGTTGAATCATAATATTATGATCCCTGTAGGAATTGTAGGTGAGAGTTTTGAAAGCGGAACTTTTACGGCTCTACCGTGGATAAATAACAGCACCAATCCCTGGATTATTGTGAATGGCTCCACTAATGTGCATTTTGGTAATTATGCAGTAAAATCCGGAACTACATCTAATAATAATACTACTACTTTACAAATATCTATGGATGCAGCTGCCGAGGGAAACATTTCCTTCTGGCGTAGAGTTAGCAGTGAAGCAAATTATGATTTTCTAAAATTCTATATAGATAATACTGAAACGGATTCCTGGAGCGGTGAAATCGGTTGGTCGGAAGTAATTTATCCTGTAGCTGCCGGCAATCATACCTACAAATGGACCTATTCCAAGGATATATCTCAAGCATCAGGTAATGATTGTGCCTGGCTGGATGATATTCGTTTCCCCGGAATGGGAATTTTGGAAACGGCTCTATTCTATACTTCCACCTCAGAAATTGTCTTTAACAATGTTCTTCCTGAAGCTGTTGTAACTGCCAATTTTGCTTTGCGCAATTTGGGTAACATTGCTATGCAGGGATTTATTACTACTCCCGGGGAATTCGAACTAAGCCAGAACGGTAGTGCTTTGCCCGCTAACTTTGCCTATCAGATTGAAGCCGGGCAAACAGCAACCTTCACTTTAACTTACGCTGCCGGAACTACTGTAACGGAAATTCATACCAATCTGCAAATTACAACAAACGATCCACTGCATTCCACTGTTCTAATTCCTGTGAATCTAAACCCTGTTGCTAATGAAGATAATACTGAGATCCCTCTGGTAACGGCTCTGCAAAAGAACTATCCTAATCCTTTCAATCCTGAAACAACTATCCGCTATTCTTTAAGTAATAACGGACCTGTTAAAATTCAGATTTATAACATCAAGGGTCAGTTAATTCGCAACCTGGTGAATGAAAATAAGAAAGCGGGAAATTACACTGTTATCTGGAATGGCAAAGACGAACAGGGTAAAAGTGTTTCCAGCGGCATCTATTTTTACAGGATGCAAAGCAGTAAATATTCTGCTACTCAAAAAATGATGCTAATGAAATAAATAGAGGTTATGGCAGGCATCCTCTTTTTAGGGATGCCTGCTGATACAGAAAAGAGAGTTTTAAAAATGATTGCTTATTTTTACCTTTATTCAGTAAATAAAAGAAGGAAACTATGAAAAAGACCTTATTCTTTATAGTATTGCTGTTGAGTTTTATAGCTCTATCAGCCGAACAAATTGTCGTTAGCCAATATCCTGATGATATTCGCTTAGTTAACAGCAATCCTGCCAATATGGAACTGGAATTTACTCTGGGTAGTTTTTATCGCGAACCCGTTACTATAAATGGAGAGCAGTGGTATAATTTGAATCTTAAAAAAGAAGGGATAACCTTAGAAAAAGGATTACCTCAAGTTCCTGTTTTAGCCAGGAGCTTAATTATTCCTTCCACCGCAGCTATGCATCTTAATATTACCAAAAGTGAATTTGTAGATTTAGTTATGCCGGTGGCTCCTTCCAAAGGAAACTTAACCCGTGATATTGATCCTGCCACCATTCCCTATACTTTTGCAGATTTCTATCAAAGCGGAGAAAGTTACCCTGCGGAAATTGCTTACTTAACTGAACCCTTTATTTTGCGTGATTATCGCGGCATAACTGTTCGGTTGCAACCTTTTGTATATTATCCTGCTACCAGAACTTTGCGCATCTACACAAAGATTAATCTCTCTGTGCAGGCACAGGGCACTGATTTCAATAATGCTCTTTTAACCCCGAAATCTTCTTACAGCAGCTATTTTGAAAGTATTTACCTGGATATGTTTATCAACTTCGGCTCTGCCAAATATCCTTCTCTGAATGAAGAAGGCAGAATCCTGGTAATAAAAAACAGTATGTTTGATGCTGCTCTTCAACCCTGGGTTACCTGGAAAAGACAGCTTGGTTTTACTGTAGATGTTGTGGATGTTACGGAAGCAGGTTCTACTGCTGCCAATATCAAAACCTACATTCAAAATCAGTATGATCTGAATAATGGCTTAATGTTTGTGCAACTTATCGGTGATGCACCTCAAGTTCCAACTCTTACTTATTCCGGTGGTGGAAGTGATCCTTCTTATGCACTTTTGGCAGGAAATGATAACTACTACGATATCTTTGTCGGTCGTTTTTCTGCTCAGACAGTAGCTGAATTGGAAACTCAAATTGCCCGCAGCATATATTATGAAAGAGATATAACTGCTGGAGCTGACTGGTTGGCAAAAGCAATCGGAATTGCCTCTGCTGAAGGTGGAAGCGGACAAGGGGATATGAGTGAAAGTGATATTGTGCATATGAATAATATTCGCACAGACCTGCTTAATTATGGATACACTTTGGTTGACCAAATTTACGATCCTGGTGCCTCGGCTGCCCAAGTGACCAGTTCTGTGAATTCCGGTAAAGGATTTATCAATTATTGTGGTCACGGTGCTGATACATATTGGGTAACCACAAATTTCAACAATAGCAATGCGAATGCTCTAACTAACGATTATATGCTGCCTTTGATTGTTTCTGTTGCCTGTGTGAACGGTAATTTTGTTAGCCAAACCTGCTTTGCCGAAGCATGGATGCGCTCTGTAAATGAAACTACTAATGCTCCTGCGGGTGCAATTGCCTTTTGGGGTTCTACCATAAATCAGAGTTGGGCTCCTCCAATGCGCGCTCAGGATGAAGTAACAGATCTTTTGGTTGGAAATATGAAACATCGGGTAGGCAGTTTGCTTTTTAACGGTGCCCATAAAATGCTGGAGGTCTATAGCAGCCAGGGTCTTGCCGATGCCAGAACCTGGACTATTTTCGGAGATGCCTCTTTAATGGTTCGCACTAAAAATCCTCAAGTAATAACTGCTACTTGCGATCCGGTTATCTTATTAGGGATGACTGTTTTTAATGTTCAAACCGTTCCTTTTGCCCGGATTACTTTAACAGCCAACGGAGTAGTTTTTGGAAAGGGAACTGCCGATGCAACCGGTAATTGTGTTATAAACTTGGATGTTATTCCCGATCAACCGATGGATTTAACTTTAACTATTTCCGCTTTTGATTATCAAACCTACATCCAAATCATTCAGGTTCTGCCCAGCACCGGACCTTATTTAATGGTAGAAGCAACCAATTTCAGCGATAATAATGATAATGTTTTTACAACGGGTGAAACCGTTCTTTTAAATGTTAACATTTCCAATATCGGTAGTGATATTGCCTCCGGAATCACTGTTAATATATCTTCCGATGATCCATATATTACTATCCTGAATAATAATCTCAGCATTGCTGAAATAGCCAATGGCACAACGGGAACTGCTGAAGCTTTTCAAATTCAGCTTTCCAATGTCGTTCCTGATGAACATACAGTAGAACTGAATATAACGATTACTACCTCCGATGCTGAAACTTTTACTGATGACTGCAGTTTCATTGCTTATGCCCCGAATATTACATGGGGTCCTTTACAGATAAATGACAGCACAGGAAATGACAACGGTCGTATTGATGCCGGCGAAAATGTTACTATTACTTTTAATGTAACCAATTCCGGGCATTGTGACGCTGCCAATATATCCACAACTTTGATTGTAAATGGAGTGTATCATTTACTTTCCCCTGTTATTTCAACTATTGAAAATCTACCTGTAAATCAAACCGGTCAGATGATTTATAATATAACCTTCAGTTCACAAATTCCAATGGGCACTTCGGTTCAGCTTACTGCAATGACTATGTTTGGTGAATATCTGAGCGTGCATACCTATACTATTGTAGTAGGAATAGTAATGGAGAATTTTGATTTCGGTTTCAGTAGCTTCCCATGGCAGTTTCAAGGCGGAAACTGGACTATTTCTCAGGATAGTTTTAATGGTTCTATGGCTGCCAAATCACCTGCCATTACGAACAACTCCAGCACTTCTATAAGCATTACTTATCAGTGCCCTCAGGCAGGTGAAATATCTTTCTGGAAAAAGGTCTCCTCTGAGCCCAGTAGCGATTTCCTGAAGTTTTATATCAATGGAGAGATGAAATTCCAATGGAGTGGAACTGACGATTTTTGGAGCCAGGTTACCTATCCTGTTACTGTTGGTACTAATGTTTTTAAATGGGAATATGTTAAAGACACAGGAATGTCTCAAGGCAGCGATTGTGCCTGGCTTGATGATATAATTTTCCCCAGCACGGGTGAACAAATAGGAAATCCTGTATTTGTAACTGATTCAGAATTTGTAAACTTTGGTGAAGTTGTAGTCAATAATATCGTTTCCTTACCTGTTACAATTTGTAATTGCGGAACTGCTTCAATGCTGGGAACTATAACTATTGATGCACCTTTCTTTATAGGAGAAATAACTTTACCTACTTGTTACTTGGAATACACAATCCCGGCTAATGGATCCTTCACTTTTAATGTGAATTTCCAACCCCTGGAAAACATTGAGTATTCAGGAACCCTAACAATAAACTCCGATGACCCTAATGCTTTAGTAAATACTATTCCCGTATATGGAACCGGTCAACCTGTTGCCAATGAAGACCCGGTTATCACTGCGATAACTTCATTAAAAGGTTGCTATCCTAATCCCTTTAACCCTGAAACAACAATCAGATTCAGCGTGAAGGATAAAACCCCGGTAGAATTGAATATCTATAATATCTTGGGACAAAAAGTCCGGACTTTAATTAATAAACCTCTGGAAGCAGGTGAACATACCGTTGTCTGGAATGGAACGGATAATAGGGATCACTCTGTTGCCAGTGGGATATATTTTTATAGAATGAAAGCCGGAAATTATACCGAGACCAAGAAAATGATCCTGAAAAAGTGAGGACCGGGGTCTTGAGGTCTTGAGGGCTTGAGGTCTTGAGGGCGAGAGGTCTTGAGGACGAGAGGTCGAGAGGTCTTGAGGTCGAGAGGTCTTGAGGTCGAGAGGTTTTTGAGGTCGAGAGGTCTTGAAGTTAAAATAAAATAAAGCGAGCGGAGCTCAATGCAGCTCCGCTTTTTTTCTGGAAAAAAATCGGTTTTTCGTCATTTCCTGGATACCTACCTAATATAGTTTTCATCTAAAGATTGCATAAATATTTCCCTGCTAAGTTGAATCTCTTATGCTGCCTTAAAATATCTTTAACGATTCTTTAACGAGGTTAATGTATTGTTAAAGAGTCGTTAAAGCGTCGTTAAGGAAGTGGCTTGGCAACAGGTATTTATAATTAGTCCCCAAAGTAATTTTATAACCCAATATGCTGACAGGAACATAGCTTCTTTCTTGTAATTTCATTCAGGAAAAGGCAACGCTATCATCGCTAACTCAAAAAATAAAAATGTGCAGGGATAAATGACTTTGGTTCTTTGGGTAAAAGAATAGCTTCTGTTGCTTACGCAAAAGGACGAGTTTTTTTATACTGTAAATACGGGATTTTTTCTATAAAAGCAGCAGCAGCTTTTTGTAATTTATCCAAATCACTTTCATTTTCAATAACCAAATCTACCAAAAGTCGCTTTTCCGTATCCGGTAATTGGTGTAACAACCGTTGTTGAGCTTTAATTCTATCTTCCCCTCTTTTTTCCAAACGCTGCAGAAGCGTTTCCAGAGGTGCACTAATCAATATAATATAATCAAAGCAATCCTGTAAATTTGCCTCAAAAAGGAGAGGAACTTCAAAGCAAAGAGCTTTCTCGGCACTTTGTTCAACTATTTGTTGAAAGTCCTTCAGCACCAAGGGATGAATAATAGAATTCAAATAATTCGTTTCTGTGACGCTATTGAAAACCTTCTCGGCTAAAAGCTTGCGATTTATCTTCAGCTTGGTTTTATCTTCTGTAAAAAAAAGAATATCTTTGGAATAACGATTAACTAAAGCCCTGACAACTTCAGGGTCTTCCAAATGTTTATTGGCTAAAGCATCTGCCGAAATTACTCTTAAGCTCCCGGCAGCAAGAAAATTGCAAAAGACGCTTTTCCCGCTGCCCATATTTCCCGTAATTCCGATTAGGAATGGATCGTTATTTTGTAGCATCAGTTAAAATCTGCAACAATTCTTCAAAGGCAACATCGGTTTGAATCTTTCCGGAACGAGCTACGGAAACCTGTCCTGTTTGTTCAGATACAATAATCGCAATCGCATCGCTGATTTCTGTGATGCCTATTCCGGCAAGATGCCTGGTGCCAAATTTATGCATATATTCCGGCTTTTGGGAAAGGGGTAAAACTACTTTGGCAGCCATAATTCTTTGATCCCGGATAATAATTGCTCCATCATGCAACACACTTTTAGGATTGAAAATAGTAAGTATCAAACGCATTGAAACAGCTGCATCAAGTGGTTCTCCGCTATAGATAAATTCATTCAACTTGCGTTTATTTTCCAACACTATCAAGGCACCTATTTTGCGAAAACTCATTGACGAAACAGCATCTATCAGAGGAGCATATAGAGAGGATTTTTCCTGCTTATTAAATGCCTTGCTAAGCTCACGCGGAAGATTAAGACGCGCTAAAATTGAACGCAATTCCGGCTGAAAAATAATGACTACGGCAATAAACCAATAATTACGAATAGCACTTAAAAGCGAGCCCACCATCTTTAAATTGAAAACAACTGCCAAGATATAGAGAATAACTACAAACAACAAACCCCATAAAACTTGATAACCGCCGGATTTACGCACAATCAGCAATGCCTGATAAATGAGAAAAGCAATGATGAGAATATCTACAATATCCTGAAAGCGGGGAATTAAAAATTCCATTTAGTCCCTTTTTGCCTTGGCAATAGCAGTTAAGACCTCAAAAAACTGCTTGTGCAAAAGAACATCGTGAACACGCAAGATATTTATTTCTGCAAAAGCAGATACTAAAGCAGCTGCAAGGCATCCACCTAGGCGTTGTGAAGGTGACGAAGGTGAAATTTTATCTATAAAACTCTTTCTGCTGGCACCTACGACAAGAGGTAAACCGAATTCCTTAAATGTTTTCAAATTAGCAAGAATAGCCAAATTATGCTGCAAGTTTTTCCCGAAACCAATGCCCGGATCAAGTATAATATTTTCTCTTAAAATGCCTTGGGTAACACAAAAATCAATGCGCTCCTGAAAGAAGACATTGATTTCCCTCAACACATCTTGATAAACAGGATTTAATTGCATCGTGTAAGGAGTTCCCTGCATATGCATCAGGATTATTTTAACCTGTGGATGGGCAGCTAAGAGTTCTGCTAAAGCAGGATCAGTTCTAAGAGCTGAAATATCATTGATGATGGTAGCACCATTCGCTATCGCTTTTTCCGCAACAGTAGCTTTTTGAGTATCAACGGAAAAAGATACCTCCGGGTATTTTGCTTTAAGATAACTTAAAATAGGGATTATCCTTTGGATTTGTATATCTGCGGAAACAGGCAAAGAACCCGGACGAGTTGATTCTGCTCCTATATCAATTATCTCTGCTCCTTCAGCTATCATTGTTTCCGTATGCTTTAATGCCAATTCTCTATCCAAAAACTGTGCTCCATCAGAAAAAGAGTCCTCTGTAACATTCAGAATGCCCATTAAAACAGGTATCTGTTCTGGAAAGCAATATTCATTCATTGATAACAAACCTGCAACGCAGACGATAAAGTTGTCTGGGATTATAACTGCCTTTAAAACCGAACTTCCATAAAGGCATTACTTTCCTTACTGCTTCAGCATAAGTAGCATTAGTATAGGAAATAACATTCACACTGTTCATATTAACTAAACCCTTTGCCGTCAGTTTAAATTCCAGATAAACTTCCCCTTCTTCAGTAGGAGAAATTTGAGGGTGCGCCTGATGGATGAAATATGCTTCTCCCCCGCCTTCTTCCAAAGTAGTGGAAAAGGCAAAATTACGCTCAGCTGATGTTCCGGGAATTGCATTCAAAGCATTGGCATTACGATTGCGGGAATAACTATTTGGCAAAGTTGTTTTAGTGTCTTCTTCCGTAAACGCAGATAGAGGCATCGCTATAGCCGGTTCGCTATCTCCAATGCCCGAAGGGGTATCATTAGAAATAATAAGTTCCGTATTCCCCGGATTTCCTGCCGATATTGTTTTTGCTGCCTCTGCATTGTTATTTTTGCCGTTTGCGATAGCTTCTTTATTAGCTGGCTCCATTACAGTGCTATCCTTTAAGGGCTCCCATTCAAAAGAATACCATTTTTCCGGAAGATAGGGTTGGATAACATATAAGGCAAAAAGCAAAAACAGCAAGAGATGGAACACGGCAGAAAGGAAATAACCATTTAAGAGCTTGGCAGGAGAAAAGCGACGCACTATTTATTCTCCACCGCTGTCGTAGCTACAAAAATTCTCTCATAGCCAACGCTGCGAACTATATCCATCAGGTTTATCAGCTTTTGCACTGGAACCTGTTTCTCAATGGCAATGCGGACAATCTGCTCTGGATTTTGATATTTTTGCCCTAAAATAGTTTTCAGTTCTTCCATCGTTATCGGTTTATCCATAAAAAACAAGCGTCCGTCTCCATAAAAAGTAATTAACAGGGTCGGAGAGCTTTGTCTTACAGCAGTGGAAGAGCCGGGAAGCTTTATCGGCAAACCCGTTTGGCTGACGAAATTTGAGCCGATTAGCAAAAACAGCAACAACAGGAAGATAACATCCGTCATTGATATCAGCATTGTGGTGGAAATACGCTGTTTGGAAACACGCAATTTCATAGTTTACTCTGTTTTAAGTTCTTGTATTTGATGATATACTCAATGGCTGTATCCTGCATATCTTTAACAATGTTTTCCAGTTTCTGCACTAAATCGTTGTAAAAAATGATGGTGGCTATCCCTACAATTAAACCTCCTACCGTAGTTAACAAGGCAACCCAGATTCCCCCTGCAAGCATAGAAATATCCACTCCGCTTTGGCTGCCTGCCTGAATTTTCATAAAAACATTCACCATACCAATAACAGTGCCTAAAAAACCGATTAACGGGGCAATCGCTGCAAAGGTAGAAAGCCAACCCAATCCTTTTTCCAACCGATGCAATTCCAGGTTTGCCGTGGCTTCCATACTTTGGTTAATCAAATCCAGGTCATCACTTTGGCTGTTAAAAAGTTTATCCAGCATCACACCCATCGGGCATGAGCTGTTGTGCATATTTATAAGAGCACGATAATTTTCCAGTTTATCCTGCCCTTTCAAGGTTTGCAGCAGTTTGTAATTGGCAAGCCGCACTTTTCTAAACTGCCGATATTTTTCAATTACGATACCTATGCTGATAACGGAAATAACCGTCAGCACATACATCAGGAAGCCGCCTTTGGCAATTAGATTTAATAGAGACATTGAACCTCGCCTATAAATTTTCTCTGCTAAAAATCAACTGCTGCAGCATTGTAAAAATACTACAGCAGTTTATAATAATCAGGGTTTTAAAAGGGTTAAATTATCCATTCTGTTGTTGGAAATTCTTCATAAATTCAGCCAAAGTGTGAGCTGCATTCAAAGGAAGTGCATTATAACAGGAAGCACGGCATCCTCCTACATCACGATGACCTTTCAAACCAATCATTCCATTCTTTTTGGCTTCACTCACAAAAAGATTTTCCAGTTCTTCGCTGGGAAGGCGAAAAGTGATATTCATCAAAGAACGGTCTTCAGGAACAACAGTTCCCCTATAGAAACCATCGGAGGCATCAATTACATCGTAAATGTATTTCGCCTTGGCTTTGTTATTTGCTTCAATTTTAGCAAGTCCGCCATAATCCTCAATCCATTTTAACACTAACCCAATCATATAAATAGTGAAACAGGGAGGAGTATTATACAAGCTGCCGTTTTTGGCGTGCAATTGATAATCCAGCATAGAAGGCAGATTTGTAGCTCCGGTAGATAAGAAGTCCTTCTTCACTAAAACAACTGCACAACCAGCAGGACCGATATTCTTTTGGGCACCGGCATAAATTAAACTGTATTTGTTAATCTCAACGGGCTTGCTCATAAAGTTTGAGCTCATATCAGCAATTAACGGAATTTCTTTGGGAACATCAGGATCGGTTTTCCATTCGGTGCCGTAAATAGTATTATTCGTAGTAATATGCAGGTAGGCAGGATTATCTGACAGTTGATAGGTTTTGGGAATATAGCTGAAGCTTTTATCTTCAGAACTGGCTGCAATATGCACTGGTTTACCTATCTTTTTAACTTCTCCCATTGCCTTTTTGCTCCACACACCGGTATGGATGAAATTCGCAATCTTACCTTCCGGGATAAAGTTCAGCGGAACCATCAAGAATTGTAAACTGGCACCACCATGCAGGAAAAGCACATCCCAGTCATCACCAATGCCATAAATCCGTTTTGCAGCATCTCTGGCTTCATTGATAATTGCTTCATACTCTTTACTGCGATGGCTCATTTCCATAACGGAAAGACCCATCCCTTTGTAATTGAAAAGGTCTGCCTGTGCCTCTCTAAGCACTTCTTCGGGCAGAACTGCAGGACCGGCGTTAAAGTTATGTACGCGTTCCATTTGTATCCTCCTGGATATATTTTTCTTCTAAGGAACTATAAAATCTGAGGTCAAGCTTTCAGGCAAGTTATTTTTTAGCAACTGAGAATTTTATTGACTGAAAACCGCTATTTTGTTCTATGCAGCAAAGGATTAAAGTGATGATACATAATTTGTTAAGCCATAAAAAAGTAATTCTTGCTTCTGCTTCACCTCGCAGACAAGAATTATTTTCTCTCTTGGGTATTGCCTATCAGATTATTCCCGCAGAGATTGAAGAAAAGGTTAATGATAAATTACCGCAAAATCAGGCAATGGAAAATGCCTTGCTTAAAGCGAAAGCAGTGCTGAACAAAGTGCCTGATGACGCTTTAATTGTAGCTGCGGATACTTTGGTAGCGATAGATAATATTATCTTAGGCAAACCACAAGACATTACGGAAGCTAAAGGTTATCTCAGTATCCTTTCCGGTCGCCGGCATAGTGTTTTTACCGGTATCTGTATTTACTGCAACGATACAGTTAATATCAGCTACGAGCAAACCTTTGTGCAATTTGCCCCGCTAACCGAAGCTGAAATAGATGCCTATATTGCCACTGGAGAGCCGATGGATAAAGCAGGTGCCTATGGAATTCAAGGTTATGGAGCACAATTTATAATCAAAGTAGAAGGATGTTATTTCAATGTGATGGGCTTCCCGATTCGGTTATTTTATGATTTGCTGAAGCAAATTTTAGGTAAGGAAGAACAGTGAAAGTTTTATCTAATCTCTATCTTTGGGTGAATGACAGGTTTACCGCAGAACCCCAATCTTTATTAGTAGAAAAGGGAATTATTATAGAACAGCTGCCCTATCCTGTTCCGGAACAATATAAGCAGCTCTATCAACAGGATTTTGCCGGGGCTTATGCCTATCCGGGCTTTATTGATACTCACACTCACAGTTTTGAAGGGGGCTTATATTCCCTTGGGGTAGATTTATCTATAGCCAAAAACATTGCAGAGGTTTTGGAATTGCTCTCTGCTGAAAGTGCAAAAAAGACAAAAGATGAAATAATCTTTGCCTGGCAGCTGGATGAAACCTCATTAGCAGAAAAGCGTTTTCCTACGGTTCCAGAACTGGATTCCGCTGTTCCTGGTAAACCATTGCTTTTAAGAAGAATAGATGGTCATTCCTGTATGCTCAATTCCTTTGCCCGGAAGCAAATTAAGGATTTGGATACCGATAGGGAAATTTTGCGGGGAGCAGAAAATGACAGGGCAGTTCATTATTTTCATAGTTGCTTAACAGATGATAGGATTTTGGAAGCTTATCAGGTATCAGCTAAACTTGGCTTGCAAGCAGGTTTTTGCAGTTTACATACAATGATTGGCAACGCTCAGAACAGTATTACTCATTATGAGCTTATCAGAGATAACTTGGATCAATTTCCTTTGCGTTTTATCCTCTATCCTCAATCTTTTAATATTGAAGCAGCTTTGAATGCAGGAGCCCAAAGAATCGGAGGTTGCATTTTAGCAGATGGCTCCATCGGTTCAGAAACCGCAGCTGTTTCTGAGCCCTATTTAAACAGCACTTCCCGAGGTGTTCTCTATCAGAGTGATGAATTCTGGCAGCAATTTATAAACGAAGCAAGTAAACACAATTTACAGGTAGCAGTTCACTGTATTGGAGATAGAGCAATTCGGCAAATAAATAATGTTTATAAAGCTATTCCTGCTACGGAAGAATTACGCCACGAGCTAATTCATTGTGAGTTAACGGACGATGCATTGATTCAGGAAATTGCCATTTCTAAAGCAGTTCCTGTTATGCAACCCAATTTTGATCTGCTGTGGGGTGGAGAAAATGGCTTTTATGCCAAGAAATTAGGCATTAAGCGTAGCCAAATAATGAATCGCTTTGCTACCTTACTAAAAGCCGGAATTACTATTACCGGTGGTTCGGATTGGTATGTAACCCCGCTAAATGCAGCCCAATCAATCAATGCTGCTATCCATCATCATAATCCGCAGGAGGGTTTAACCATTGCCCAGGCAATTGATATTTACACCAAAAATGCTGCCTGGCTAAACTTTGAAGAGCATTGTGCAGGACAGATAAAACCATCTTATGTAGCCGATTTATCAATTTATTCGCAACCGGTAGAAAAAGAAACATCGCAGCTTTGTTATGTTGTAAGAAAAGGTGAAATTAAGTATGCAGCACAATAACGCTAACGGCAGGGCAATGGATATTAAGCAGATTATTTCTCTGGAACTAACTCTTCATCCTCATTTGCAGTTGATTGATATTTATAAACTTGTCTTTCAAGCATATCTGGGACCCGCACACCTGATTTCAGATAAGGATGAGGCAGCCAAAAGAATTATGACCGAAATGCTATTACATCCTGAACCCTATAGACCGTTTAAACAGGATATCGGTTCCTGTAATGGCTTTTTTCGTTTAAGCTTGGATTTATTGCTTCCAAACAAAAGTATGCGCCCGGAGAAAGCGATAACCGAACTTTACCGTAAGAGCTATATTTTAGCGGAATATATGCAAGAATCCGTTTTGGATTATACTTATAATTTAGATATAACTAAACTCTGGAAAGAGGCAATACCCGTTGTCCAGGAATTGGCAGTGTTTGATATAACAGAATGGCAGGAAGTGAATACTATTGCAGAAAGCAAAGCTATTCCAAGGCATTCACAGCAATATAAAATTCATTATAACCCCAAATATCGGGTGTTAAAATATCAGTTTTACAATTCCATTGAACAGTTATTGGAAAAATAAGGATAAGGAATTTCTTATGCAACAAGTTCGTGTGCGTTTTGCTCCCAGTCCAACAGGTTTTTTACATATTGGGGGTTTGAGGACTGCTCTTTACAATTATCTCTTTGCCCGTAAAGAACAGGGAACCTTTATTCTCCGGATTGAAGATACAGACCAAAGTAGAATTGTTCCCGGAGCCGTAGAAAATCTGATTGCTTCTTTACATAATTTAGGGTTGGATTTTGATGAGGGACCAGGTAAAGAAGGAAGTTTCGGACCCTATATTCAATCCCAACGCCTGAATTTATACCATCAACAGGCACAGTATTTATTGGAAAAGGGCTTTGCCTATCCCTGTTTTTGTTCATCCGAAACATTAACAAAGATGCGAAAAGAACAACAGGAAAAAGGGGAATTTGTTAAATATGACCGTCGTTGTCTGTCTTTAAGTAAAGCTGAAGTTGAAAGCAAGATAGCCGCTGGTGAAAAATATGTAATTCGTTTAAAAATGCCGGATAACCGCAGATTTCGCTTTTATGATTTGATTCGGGGTGAAGTAGAAATAGATTCCAGCCAGTCCGATGACCAGGTTTTACTGAAAAGTGATGGATTTCCTACTTACCATCTGGCAGCTGTTGTAGATGACCATTTTATGCAAATTTCTCATATCATCCGAGGGGAAGAATGGCTTTCCAGCACTCCCAAACATATTTATCTTTATGAATGTTTAGGGTGGGAAGCGCCAAAATGGGTGCATTTACCTTTAATTCTTAATCCTGATCGCTCAAAATTAAGCAAACGGATGAATGATGTATCCGTAGATAACTATTTAGCTAAAGGATATTTAAAAGAAGCTATAGTTAATTTTGTGGCTTTACTGGGTTGGCATCCTGCTGATGAACGCGAACTTTTTACTCTGGAAGAACTCTGTGAATTTTTTGCTCTGGAAAAAGTGAATAAGGCAGGCGCAATTTTTGATTTGACCAAACTGGAATGGATGAATGGACATTATTTACGCTCTCTGCCTTTGGAAGAAATTGCCTTGCGTTGTAAACCACTTTTTTTAGAAAAGGGTTATGATATCAGCAACCCTGAAAAATATAACCTCTGCATCGCAGTTGCCAGAGAAAGATGTTCTTTACTGAATGAAATTGTGGACTACTGTAAAATGTTTTATCTGCCGGATACATTAACCGAAGAGGAAGAAAAAATACTTGCTACTCCTGAAGCGCAGAAAGTCCTTTCCTGGTTTGTCCAGAAATTACCAACTGTAACTAATTGGGAAACGGAAGAAATCCAAAATATAATCAATGCCGGCATAGCAGAATCGGGAATTAAGGGAAAGGCATTTTACACCCCTTTGCGTTTAGCTTTAATAGGTAAAATGCACGGTCCTGAATTACCTTCCACTTTTGCCATTATTGGGGTGGAGGAATCTGTGAAGCGCTTGAAAAGCTACTTGCTAAACAATAACGAGTAAAGTAAGTAAGGGTCATTAGCGTTTATATAAACTTTTACCTACCCTCAAACTTATTTAGTTATAAGCACTCCTGACTTATAATCAAATCTCTTTTCCTCTTTCTCTCTTTGTAAAATCATCTCTCTTTTCTCTTTTTCTCTTTTCCTCTTTTCCTCTTTGTAAAAATATCTATTTCGCTATCTCTCTCTTTCCATCTCGCCATCTCACCATCTCGCTTAACTCTTTTTTTACAATGTCGCTCCGTAAGCCAGTGTCACCAGAGCCATTATCGCTTCAAAAATAACCCCGTAATCGTCATCCACATATTCTATAGTTCTTCCATCAAGGCGTTTGGAATGGGGTAATAAAGCAGCGCAATCGGTTATAGAAGTAGAATGGAATTCAATTTTCAGGCGGATTGGACTGGAGAAAGTATATAGAGGTATATCTTTTTTTGTTAAAGATGCCTGAACGGCTTTCACCAGTTCTTCTTTCACGATGATAGAAGAATAATTCTTAGCGGCAAATTTGGCTACTGCTTCTTTAGTTCTAACAAAATGCACCCAGGGCATAGCTTCAGCGATTTGTTCTTCCAATGCCTTATCTCCACTTATTAAAGCCACGGGGACACCTTTATAACCTGCATAAGCAGAATTTATCATTGCTTCATTCATCGGGATGTCATTAATCCAAATTCTGAATATCTTGCTGTTAGAATAGGTATGATCCATATTACCTTTCCAGGTTCCTGTGCCGGAATGATAGCCCAGTAAAAACACCAGAGAATAGTCACTATCAAAAGCAGGCATCATATATTGGGGTCGGGGTCCGCCTGAGATTAACGATATTCTTTTATCCAATGCGGTTATATCGTAGCTTAAGTTATCTCCCCCACTGTGGGAATCGGCAATAGTAATTTCTTCAATAAAATCCTTAAATCCGCTATATAAAATAGCATTCAGGCAGTCCGTGATATGTGTTTGATAGTTTTTAAGCACTTCGGGACGGTTAGTTTTTTCCTGTTCCCAGTTAAAAGTTCCGGGGATACCTTCCATATCGGTTGAAATGTAAATTTTCATTGTAGCTCCTTAGCTATTTGCGCACCGACAATAATATTGTTTTTAAGCAGTGCCAGGTTACTTTGAACTGATTGCCCTTTTGTTTTTTCCGCCAAATTTGCCAGCAGAAAAGGAGTTAGTTCCTTGCCTGAAATATTTTTTGCCTTTGCTGCAGCAATTGCCTCTGTAATATATTTATCCATTTTGCTATAAGGAATTTCATCTTTTTCCGGCACCGGATTTGCCACCAGAATTCCTGTTGGATATGGATATAATTTCAGCATCGCCTGATATATTTTTACCACATCTTGGGCGTTTTCAATTCTGTCTATTTTTTTTCCGCTAACTCTGGAATAGAAAGCAGGAAATTCATCGGTTTTCCAACCCAGCACTGGAACGCCATAACTTTCCAGAACTTCCAGCGTAGTAGAAATATCCAAAATGGCTTTACAACCAGCGGAAACAACAATTACCGGAATTTCCGCAAGCGATTTCAGGTCGGAAGAAATATCCAGGGTCTCATTCCAAAATCTATGTACTCCGCCTATTCCACCTGTGGCAAAAACCTTTATTCCGGCTTTACAGGCAAGCAGCATTGTGGTAGAAACGGTTGTCCCTCCGCTTTTTTTATAAGCTGTGGAATAGGGAATATCCCGCATTCCAAACTTCTGTATTTCTTCTCCGTTTTTCATTTTGTGCTGCAGATTTTCTTTTTCCGCTTGGGTAATGCCAATATGAATTTTACCGTCCAGAATAATGATTGTAGCTGGCTCAACTTCAAGCTCCAGACAAAGTTCTTCCAAGGTCTGCAATATTTCCAAATTTTCAGGATAGGGTAAGCCATGCGTAAGCACAGTAGATTCCATTGCCAAAATCGGTTTTTTTTCAGCAATTGCCTGCTGCACAGAGAAGGAAAGTGTTAAAAGCGGTTGCATCTTTAGTTACCTGTCTTTATCCATAACAAGTTGTGAATAAGGAATGATAACTATTTTAATTTTTCGCCAGCAGCGTATCGTTATAAACCTGCTCTAAAACTTCCACCTGAACAGGAAGAACCCCCGCAGCCAACATCCCTATTTCTTTGGCAGCAGCATACGAAAGATCAATATCTCTGCCACGATTGAAGGGACCTCTATCGTTTACACGCACGATAACGGATTTGCTGTTTTGAGGATTGGTTATTTTTAAGAAGGTTTGAAAGGGGAGGGTTTTGTGGGCACAAGTTAAGGCATCGCGGCTATATCTTTCGCCACTTGCTGTTTTTCTGCCCTGAAATCGTTTAGAATAATAAGTAGCGACCATCGTTTCACCCGGAGGTGATCCCGGTGGCTCCTGAGTGTGCAAAGAGTCAATCACAGCCACAGTTTTATCTGCAATAAACTCTTCCCCGCTTAAGCTTGCCATATTTTGAGCAATTACCGGTGCAATAAACATTACCTGAATCCCAATTAGACAAGCCAGTAATTTTTTCTTGTGTTTCTTCATCATTGTCCTTAGCTCATTTGATGAGAGGAATAATTTTTTAGGACTGGACATCCTGTCAAGCAAAAATTTCCTTATGGGGATTATTCAATTATATTTCAATCAGTTATACAATTTGTTACCTGCCTCTTGCTTTTTCTTCTTATGTTCCTTTAACATATCTTTAACGATTCCTTAACGAGGTTAAAGAAGTGTTAAGGAAGCTCTAAAGGATTATTAAAGAAATGGCTATGTTACAGCAATTACGGCTATCTTACTATGTGAGGCAAAAGTGCTTTGCTATTAAATCCGCTGCAGATGGTTTTGTGTAGCCGGAGGATGCCGTTCCTCCGCAATGTTGATGCCCTTATCAAAAGCTTGGCAAGTTTTATTTCGTTACTATGAAGAGCTCTAAAACGAAATAACTCGGTTGCCCGTGGAACGACAAGATGTCGTTCTTCCGGGTAGTTGATGCCCTCTTCAAAAACTTGGCAATTTTTTTATCGTTACTATGAAGAGCGCTATAATGAAATAACTCAGTTGCAAGTGGAACGACAAGATGCCGTTCTTCCGGGTAGTTGATGCCCTCGTCAACCACATTTTTTATTTTACAGCGTTACTATGAAGAGCTCTAAAACGAAATAACTCGGTTGCAAGTGGAACGACAAGATGTCGTTCCTCCGGGTAGTTGATGCCCTCTTCAACCAGTTGGCAAGTTTTATTTTCTGAGAATATGATATTCAGTATATCAGTTTTATCATTATGGAGAATAAATCAGGTCATTAATAATATCAGAAAGAGATTTATAAAGATTCCGGTATATTTCTGATTCTTGACTGTGGAAATAATCTTTGAGGTATTTCAGGGTTAATTTCTCGGGAAATAAAATAGGAAATATTTCTTTCACGACAGCTGAATTAGAAAACAGGTTTCTATATATTGAAGGATTAAGGTCTTTAATTTCTTCGTATGATTTTTGGGGACTATTATCAAAATTCAATTCCGGTAATTCGGGTATTTCTTTTTTCCACTTTGCCAAATATCTAATAATCTCATCCCAAATATCAGGACGACCAATAAACTCAAATAACTCACTACCATATAATAGATGAAGCGCTTTTACTCCATAGCTTTTTTTAATTTTACATATCTCAGCAAGATAATAATTCTTATTTTTCTTAAATTCAGGATCAATGAAGTAAAAGAACCCATTCACTTTATTGGGGGGATATTTCTTAATCAGAGAATATAATTTATCTTCAAAATTTCGTATCTGACCCCTTTTCTTTGTGGAATCATGATCATCGCGGATTTTTTGTTCAATGAAATATATCTCTTCATTCATCCAAAAGCACTGATCAATAGAAAGCATATTTCCGTTTTTCCCTTGCAAATTGTGATCTAATATTTTACTGCCAATAAGTTGGAAGTATTTTTCTACAATGGACTCAAAAGCTTCCCCGAATTTGATTTCATGGGACTGCAACAAATTTTGCATAACTTTCGCCTTGGCTCTTGTAGGTCTAAATAAACCGATAAACCTGTTGGGATTTTTAGATATTTTGTCTAACAAATCCGGTTTAGAGCTTTCAAAGATTTTCTCATTTAGGATTTGTGTAAATTGGTTATATTCCATAAGATGCATAAAATTTTACTCCTTATAAGATATGCCTTTATTGATAGTTAAACATTATCTCCTGAATAAAATCTGATTTTTTAATCCCAAGTTGTTCTTGCTCATATTGATAACGAAGATCATTGATGCTTACTAAGGTATTGTCTCTTTTCACAAACCAAAATCCCCAGCCATTATTGCTTGTCTTACCTATAATCAAAGCACTTATTTTATGAATAGACCCGATCTGCCCATTGTAATTGATTGAAGAATCAGCCATCACTTGTGCAGAATATCGACAATTATCAGAATATAAGAATTCACCAACTTTAACATAACCTTTTTCAATTAGATTTCCGAAAGGTACTTTAGGAGTTCTTTTTTCAATTAAATATTCAAGTAAGGGTTTCTCCAAGGGAATTATCTTTTGCACCCTTTCTTGGGATATTTTCACATAGAGCTCTTCCTTTTCAAAGGCAATGTATTTTCTACCCAACCTTTTGGCGACTGCTGCCGTTGTTCCGCTTCCGGAAAAAGGATCCAATACAATATCTCCAGGATTGGAAGTTGAGATAATTATTCTATATAGTAACTCAGCGGGTTTTTGCGTAGAATGAGCTTTTTGTCCATTTATTTTTATTCTCTCTTCTCCCTGACAAATTGGTATTAACCAGTCACTCCTCATCTGGATATCATCATTCATCACTTTCATAGAATGATAATGGAAAGTATAGTTGGAAGATTTGCTCTTAGTAGCCCAAATAAGATTTTCATGGGCATTATTAAACCTTGTGCCTTTGAAATTAGGCATAGGATTTGTCTTGATCCAAATAATATCATTGAGAATCCAGAATCCCAGGTTTTGCATTATTGCCCCGATCCGATAGATATTATGGTATGTGCCAATTACCCAAAAACAACCGTTGGGTTTCATTACTCTATAACATTCCCTAAGCCATTTCTCTGTGAAGATATCATAATCCTTCATTGAATCAAATTTGTCCCAATCATCATTTACACCATTGACCTTGGTCTGATTTGGCCTGTATAATTCCCCTGAAAGTTGTAGGTTGTAAGGCGGGTCAGCAAAAATCAGATCAATAGAATTATCGGGAAGTTCCCTAATTAATTCTATGCAATCACCTTGGATAATAATATTCTCTTGCATAATAAAATTAACTTTTCCTTTAGATTTTAACATTGCTGGATGGTTAAGCCATAGCTGATTTATTTACTTTTCTTTTATATCTGATTATGTCAAGGAGAATTTAGCGCTCAAGCTCCCTTTTTTTATAACAGTATCATATAAGTTGTTAAAATTCAGCACTTTTCCTCTTATATTGATTGATGTCGTGTCTTGCTAAATAGGTAAAACAAACAGTAATAAACTTAATAAATAGAGGTCTATGGCAAAAAAGCAAGGTGCAATGCCCTGAAACTTTCATTTTCTTCTATTTCTACATAACCAGCTAATTTTTTGTGTAGCCGGAGGATGCCGTTCCTCCGCAATGTTAATGCCCTCTTCAAAAACTTGGCAATTTTTTTATCGTTACTATGAAGAGCGTAATAATGAAATAACTCGGTTGCAAGTGGAACGACAAGATGTCGTTCCTCCGCAATGTTGATGCCTTCGTCAACCAGCTGGCAAGTTTTATTTCGTTACTATGAAGAGCGTAATAATGAAATAACTCGGTTGCAAGTGGAACGACAAGATGTCGTTCCTCCGGTTTTAAAAAGAAATAGTTTGACAGAATAAGGCAAAAAAATGGTTTATCACAGAAAGGAAAAAAATAAGAAAAGTGAGGTGTTTGATATGCCAAGAATGACTGTTGACCCCAATTATTGCAAAGGTTGCGGCTTGTGCATTAATGCTTGTCCCCGGAAGATTATCCGCTTATCGGAAAATATTAATGCCAAGGGTTACAACTATGCCGAGTGTATTGAGCAGGAAAAATGTACTGCCTGCAAAATGTGTTATATAACCTGTCCCGATGTGGCAATAACGATTGAGAAGTGAGGTTATAAATGTCCAAAATTTTAATGAAAGGAAATGAGGCAATTGCAGAAGCGGCTATTCGCAGTGGCTGTCGTTTGTATTTTGCCTATCCCATCACCCCCCAAAGCGAATTAATTGAATATATGGCAAAGATGATGCCCAAGGTTAAAGGAACCTTTATTCAAGCGGAAAGTGAAGTTGCTGCCATTAATATGGTTTACGGAGCTGCCGGAAGTGGAAAAAGAGTAATGACTTCTTCTTCCTCTCCGGGCATTTCACTGAAAATGGAAGGTCTATCTTATATTGCCGGAGCAGAACTTCCCTGCGTTGTTGTTAATGTTCAACGCGGTGGTCCCGGTTTGGGAGATATCCAGCCCGCACAAGGTGATTATTTTCAAGCAACTAAAGGCGGAGGCCATGGCGATTATCGTTTAATTGTTTTGGCTCCGAGTTCAGTTCAGGAATTTGCCGATATGGCAAGTGAAGCATTTGATTTGGCAGATAAATATCGCAATCCCGTTATGATTCTTGCCGATGGAATGCTGGGGCAAATGATGGAGCCCGTTGAATTTAAACCGGCAAAAACAGATGCAGAATTGCAAGAACTTGCCAATCAACATCTTTCCTGGTGTATTTGTCCCAATGAAGATGGTGATAAAAAACACCATCATGAAATAAATTCTCTGGAACTTGACCCCCAGGTTTTGGAACAGCATGTTTTAGGTCTATTAAAAAAATATGCCGAAATCCAAAAAAACGAAATTCGCTATGAGACCTATAACATTTCGGATGATAACGAAGTGTTGTGCGTTGCCTGGGGAACTGCCAGCCGGGTAGTAAAATCGGCTATTAACGAAGTTCAAAAAGAAGGTAAAAGCGTTGGTTTAATTCGTCCTATTCGCGTTTGGCCCTATCCCTATGAAGCAATCAAACAGGCAATCGGGAAAAATGTGAAAAAGGTATATGTATTTGAACTCAATTCGGGACAAATGGTAGAAGATGTAAAAATTGCTGTAGAAGGAAAGGTTCCGGTTGATTTTTGGGGAAAAGTGGGAGGCGTTGTTTTTACTCCCGCTGAAATCAAAGAAAAACTGGAAGAATGTTTTTAAAGGAAGGAGGAAAAAATGGAAATTATTGCAAAACGCCCTGAAGCACTTACTAAAGTCCCTTTCCATTACTGTCCCGGATGTATGCATGGAGTAGCTCATCGTTTAATTGCCGAGGCAATTGATGAGAATGGTTTAATCAATCAAATAGCCGGTGTGGCACCTGTCGGTTGCGCTGTTTTTGCCTATAACTATTTTAATTGTGATATGGCTGAAGCAGCTCATGGACGCGCTCCTGCCGTTGCTACAGGCATAAAAAGAGCCCGTCCCGATATGCATATATTTACCTATCAAGGAGATGGTGATTTAGCTGCTATCGGAACTGCGGAAATTGTTCATTCTGCCAATCGCGGAGAAAAGATAAGCGTTTTCTTCGTTAATAATGCAATTTATGGTATGACAGGCGGACAAATGGCTCCCACAACTTTACCTAATATGAAAACAACCACCAGTCCTTACGGCAGGAATGTAGATGATATCGGTTATCCTATTCGGGTTTGCGAATTGCTGGCAACTTTAGTAGCCCCCTATTATATTGAAAGGGTTTCCCTTCTAAGCCCTGCCGATATTATTAAAGCTAAAAGAGCCGTGAACAAAGCTATTCGCTATAATAAGGAAAATCGCGGTTTTACTTTTATAGAATTTATCAGCACCTGCCCTACCAATTGGGGTTATGAACCCGAACAGGCAAGACAATGGGCAAAGGAAAATATGCTGCCTTTCTTCAAATTAGGCGTTTATCGTGATAAAGGCGAAGGAGTGGAATAATGACTATAGAAATGATTTGTGCCGGTTTTGGCGGTCAAGGTGTTCTTACTATAGGCAAATTCATTGCTCAGGCAGCAATGCAGGAAGGGAAAAATGTTTCCTGGCTGCCTTCTTACGGACCGGAAATGAGAGGTGGAACTGCCAATGTTTCTACGGTGGTTTCTACTGAGCCGATTGCCTCGCCAATTGTTAGCTTCCCAGATGTGTTGGTGGCTTTAAATCAGCCCTCAATAGATAAATTTGCTCCTTCTATGCGTTCCGGTGGTATCTTAATTTATAACACCAATATGTGCCCTCGTGGATGTAAACGCGAAGATATTATTCAAATTGCCGTTCCGATGAATGATATTGCTACTCAGCTCGGCAGTATAATTGTGCTGAATATGGTGGCGACCGGGGTTGTAATTGGTAAAACCGATATTATAAAATACGAAACTCTGGAAGGTAACTTAACTTCCTTTATGCAAGAAAAAAATCCCGATTTACTAACGAAAAACCTTGCTGCCATCAAACGCGGAATGGATATTGCTAAACAATATAACTAAACGGAAATAAATTAGAGCCAGGAACCGTTTCTATCACGATGAAACCTTCTGATCGAATCTTTCCGGTTCCTGGCGCTTTTGGTTTAGGTAAACTTTCTGCTTTGCCAGAAAGTTGTAAACATGTGGATTGGCAAAATTAAAATTGCCAAAGAGGACAGGGACTTCTGAAAGTATGTTCTTTATTTGTATTCCTGCTCGCTTGGGAATATCAAACCTTTTTTGGACAGCTCTAAATGGAGGAGAAAAATGGAAGAGATAACCTTAATTACTATCGCTACTTACACCAATCCCTTTGAAGCGGAACTGGCAAAGGGTTTGCTGGAGGATTCAGGTTTTCACCCAAACCTGATGAATGAACGAATGATGAGTATGTATGCTTCCATCGCAGGTGATATGTATCAAATTGAGCTTAGAGTTCCGGAAGATGAAGTAGCAGAAGCTAAAGAACTAATCACCGGGCTGGAGGATTCGGATTATGTAACGCGCATTCTGGAAGGTGAAGGAGCTTTAAGGGAAGGTCATTTTCAGTTAACTTCCGGCAAACACAGCAACCAGTATATAGAGAAAATAAGAATTTTGCAAAATCCTGCTGCTGCCCATAACCTCTGTAAACGCCTTGCGGAACGCTTAGCCAAATATAACTTTGACGCCATCATCAGTCCTGCATACGGAGCTATCGCTCTGGGCTTTGAAACAGCTTTACTGATGAATAAAAGCTTTCTTTTTACCCAGCGCAAAGATAGTGAAATGATTATTCGTAGTGGATTTGACCTTTCGGAAATGCTTAATGTTGCTATTGTAGAAGATGTTTTAACTACCGGAGGCAGCATAAAGGAAGTTATTTCCTGCGCTGCCAATAACGGTTTGGAAGTAGTTGCCATCGGTGTTTTAGTAGATCGCAGCGGAGGAATGATAGAATTTTCCGCTCCTCTGGAATCATTACTCTGCCTGGAAATTCCCGCTTATAACAAAGAAGATTGCGATTCCTGCAAACAAGGCATTCCTTTGGAAACCCCGGGTAGCAGTGATAAAATATAATAGATTTCTTTATGCCTAAGATCTCAATCGTCACTTTCTATCCGGAAGAAATTCCCTTAGTTATCGCTTCCTGCGAGTTTTTTCCTATCAGTAAAAACCTGGAGCTGGAACTTATCTGTCCACTGAAAGACATCCCGGAACATCAAGTAGAAAATTTACGGCTAAAAGGATTGGAGGACAATGCCATTCCAGTTCCCGCTCCGGAACATATCTGTTTTTTTGCCAGTTCTGCTTCCTATAACTATTATTGTTTGCAGAAAGAGCTCAATTCTGCACTTTTTTATGTGCATCCTGAAATAGCGGTATTAGAGCTTAAAGGTAATAACCCTTTTCATACTAATCTTGCCGGTTACGGATTATGCCCTTGTGTTTTAGAAGGCGATTCTGCTGCCAGTTTATATCCTAAAAAAGAAAACTTGCTATATTTTAAGGAGTTCTCAGAATTTATAGAGCACAAAAAGCCGAATTATGTTTTATTAAGTACCAATTCTCGTTTTGTGGAAGCTCTTATAAATATGGATAGCGAAAACTGGGAACTCTTTCACCCGGAATTGAATTATCGCAATCTTCGGGTAAATAACGGTAAGCCGCATAATAAATTACTTAATGCTCAAAAGCAGCTCCTCAATATGTCCCGTCCTCTTAATGAACTATATGATCTTGCAGAAATCCGTTTTTACCTCAAGAATACTGCCGATGCCTATTCCTCTTTTGCTGAACACTACGATAAATATATGACACAGGTGGACTATAGTTTATGGGTGCATCATATTCTGAAATGGTTCAAAGAATATTCTTCTCTGAAACTGAATAAAATTTTGGAACTTGCCTGCGGAACTGCCAATGTTTCTATTCAATTAGTGCAAAAGGGATATGATGTAACTGCCTGTGACAGATCTCTGGATATGTTAAAAGCAGCAGCAGGGAAACCTGTGAAACCTAAACTATATTATTCCTCTCTTACCGATCCAATTCCCGCAACTGATTACCAGCTGGTGCTTTGTATGTTTGACAGCATCAATTACCTTACTCAAACAAATCAAATTGCCAAAATGCTGCAAGAAGTATCGCTCGCTTTAGTAACCGGCGGTTTATATATTTTTGATATCTCCACCCTGGAAAACAGCATTGATAATTTTGCCCAGCTATGCGATTTACACTATTATGCAAACGATATTATGGTTCATCAGGCATATTTTGAAAGCTCTCAGCTACTCCAGATATCCAATCTGCTCTTTTTTAAAAAGAATCTTATGGGCTATAACCTCCAAACTGAACACCATCAGCAAAGGGTTTATCTTACTTATGAACTGATAGAGCTCATCAATAATTCCCCCTTAAAACTTGTCGCCGTGCACAGCATAGAAATCCCCAAGAACCTCTATCCCAAGCATTTATCTTCTATAGACGAAAAATATAATCGGCTGTTTTTCATCCTGCAAAAGGAATAATGTTTGACTCTCCTTTATCAGAATGACTTAGAGTTCTATAAAGCTAACGGTGTTTTTACCGGAATTGATGAAGCCGGGCGCGGCGCTTTAGCCGGTCCCGTTGTTGTTGCTGCAGTGGTTTTAGACTACGAGAAGATGATTGAAGGTATCAACGATTCCAAGTTGCTTACACCTAAAAAGCGCGCCCAGCTTTATCCTCTGATCGTAGAAAATGCGCTTGACTACAGCATTGTAGAAATAAGTCCGGCTTATATAGATGAATTTAACATCCTCCAGGCAACTCTTCTTGGTTTTAAAACAGCATTTTTCCAATTAGCAAGTAAACCGCAATACTGTTTAATTGACGGAAAAGATATCCACGCGGATCTTAAACACTGTGCCCAAGCTGTAATTAAGGGTGATCAACTCTTTGCTTCTATTGCTGCTGCTTCCATTTTAGCCAAAGTTCATAGAGATAATTTGATGCTGGCTTATGATGACCTCTATCCTGAATATGGTTTTGCCTCTCATAAGGGCTATGGAACTGCCTATCACGCTAAAATGATTCATCGCTTTGGATTGTCTCCCATACATAGAAAAAGCTTTAAAATTCCCGAGGTTAGAGATCGGGAAGTTAAAAAGTTATAAGGTCTTATATACATTTCATATTGAAAAGACATAAAAGGAAAATAAGGATTTTTGAACAAAGAGAGAAAGAGAAAAAGAGATTGAATTGAGAATGAACGGTGAATGGTGAACGGCGAAAAAGAAGATGAAAGGACAGAAAGGAAAACTTGGATGCTCCTATCATTTATAGAAGCACATTCAAGTTTATAAATCCCAAAAATCCCCATAATCCTGTTCATCCCAGACCTATTATTGCCCTCTGCCCAAAGCTCCTTAGGGGCTTTTTTATTCGGAAGAACGATGTCCTCGTCGTTCAAGCACAAGAAGAGGTTGACCGGGAGGTCACCATTGCGATGTCGCCCTAAGGTGCTTTTTTATTCGGAAGAACGACGTCCTCGTCGTTCAAGCACAAGAAGAAGTTGACCGGGAGGTCAACCATCCGATTTCGCCCTAAGGAGCTTTCAAACATAGAGTATCAGGCAAAGAGCTTGTTTCCCCATTTTCTTCAAGTGTATCACTTTTCGCTTGCCAACTCGTACCATTTTTTATTGCCATCCACACAAGACCCTATTGATTATTTTTTTAACAGGATATCTGCAAATCAGATTACCGAAAACTTCAAATTCTGACAGGATTTTTGCAAACAAAAATGGCGAACCCCAGTAAGAGGTAGTAATAATCCAGTCGCTGTCATAAGATATGATATACAGTCGGGAGAGGTTATAGGTAAGTAACTAAGGAATCTTGCGATAGAAAAATGTAACAAACTACCATTGTCTTTTGATCCTGGTATTCTGGAGGATACCTCAAATAAGAAAGAAATTTCAGAATTTCATCATCTGAAAGTTATAATAAAAGAAAAATATGATGGAGGTAGGTGATATGAAAAGTATTATGAGATATCTGGAACAACTGAATGATGTTGAGGATCAGGGCAAGGTGGTTACTTACATTCATGATCTTCTGGATAAGGAAGAGCTTTGTAATGAGGAGTCCGATTCGGATAACAAGTGTGAGTGGCAGAATAGTTCCAACACTAAGGTCAAAGCTAACCTGAATGATTGTCCCAGTCATGATTCTGTTATGCGCTCTTTGCAATATTCAATAGCAAAGTCCCCGCTGCTTGCAGCATATCAGCTGCAGCCCAACGAATTGGTGCTGATTGCCAGGATCTGCCAAAAGACCAAAGCTAACTGTGAGCAGGATTTCAATTTGCCAGAGATCTGCGAAATGATGCCTGGAATGGATGATAACCTTGATAAGCAGTATGCCTCCATAGTTGATTTGATCGACCGTGAAATCCTGAGTACACCTCACTTAATGGGAGTGGATTACCATTATGACATTCGGGCATTGTATGGCACAGGTTTACGGCTTAATGGCTTGCTCTGGAACCTGATCCTGGGCAAAGATCCCGTCAATACGGGACTCAAGGCCTTTGGCAAGGGACTGACCAATCCCAATACCGCAATGAATTCTATCTTGAAGATGATCGGAGTGCTCTTTATGCATTATCCGGAACTGACTGACGATTTCTCATCCAATAACAGAGCATGCTATGGCAGAAACTTTAATATGGTGCTTGATTCCTATTTAGATGCTTTGATTCACGCAAAGGGCGCTGCCAGATGGGTAGAGTTCTGCAAGAAACACAAACTTAACATTTTCTGGCAGAAATGCCTGTTGCTGATCGACTACTTCAATAGAGAGACAACAAATCAGGTTTCCCCTGCTACCTTGGCATCGCTGTTGGCAAGAAATTCCAAAGAGCGCAAGCACTACATCTATATGCTTGCCAATGATAATCTGCTTAGCAGAAAGGGACTGGTAGAACCTCATTTCGCCATTTTTGCCGTCTATATGATGGAACTGACCTCCAATGCAGTGACAGCCCTGCATGGAGAAACAGAAAAGGCAGGAGATGAATCGGGCAAAGTGGACAGGTCGCTTTCCAGTTCCACTTATCTTACCCGTATCAATCCAACCCAGACCCTGGAGCAACTCATCCTGGATCAGCCAACCCGGGAACTGATCGTCACCATAGTGCAAAGGCTGCGCAATCCCCAGAGGGATAGGTTCGCAGAGTGGGGTTTGATGGGAGCGTCGCTTACAGGTGACAAGGATGTCCAGCAAGGTATCAACATATTGTTACACGGAGTTCCCGGCACTGGCAAGACCTTCATAGCGGGCGTGATAGCCAATGAACTGAAGCGTCCTTTGATCCAAATCAATGCCAACGCTATCCGGGGTTCTTTTTACGGAGAAAGCGAAAAACAGGCCAGGGAACTCTTTCAAGAGATGCGTGCGGCAGTTAAGCGCTTGTCCCCGGTCTTTTTGCTTAACGAAGGAGACCAGCTTATCCATCAGCGTATTTCGTCTCCTGAAAGAGCGGTTGATCATGCGGAGAATACCATCCAGAGCGTGTTTCTGGAGGAATTGGAAAGCTTTCCCGGTATCCTGATCATCACCACCAATCTGGCTGATAATCTGGATCTGGCAATGTCCCGACGGCTTCACTATAAGTTGGAAATTAAAGCGCCCGATTATCAAGCACGGATAGCGCTGTGGCGGTTGCATCTTCCCGCGAGCATTCCAGGGGCATCAGACATTGCTGTGGAAGGTCTGGCAAATGACTTCACCTTTACTGGTGGTCAGATCAGGCTAGTGGTGCAGAATGCCTGTCAAGAGGTTTATTTATGGCATTCCCATATTTTTTTACCGGAACCTTATTTTCATTTGATGCTGGTCGATACGTTCTGCTAAGCTTAGTTTTCGTTTAT
>Ga0116171_10000568_pt1 | contig 39445 bp, 25 predicted proteins | sample AD_JPNHW2_MetaG_FD_89798 | JGI IMG/M metagenome (GOLD analysis project Ga0116171, IMG submission 89798) | Active sludge microbial communities of municipal wastewater-treating anaerobic digesters from Japan - AD_JPNHW2_MetaG | ecosystem: Engineered > Bioreactor > Anaerobic > Digestate | place... | reverse complement strand
TGGGCTGCTCCGCCGAGATTGCTGTCCAATCCGCCCTTTGAACTCTGGGCAAGAATGATCAGAATCAAGACTACCGCTATGGCAACATGCACTAAGAGTAATGTATAAAACAATAACATCTCTACTCCAACATTAATGATTGTGCTTTTTTATTTGGTACCCGTATATTGTCAATGGAAAATTCAAAGTAAAGGTCATTATCCTTCATGAGCTTATTGAAGAAGGCTATAAAGGATAATAGCTCCTACACGACTCCCACAGCCTTCCTTAATCTCTCCAATGTCTGGGCAGCGATCACCCTGGCTTTTTCAGCTCCATGTTTCAGCATATGATCGATATAGGGTTTATCGCTCATGATGGCTTCGTATCTTTCCCGTAATGGTGCAAGATGTGAGTTCATCACTTCAAACAATTCCTGCTTGGCGTGTCCCCAACCCATGCCACCTGCAAGATATCTCTGCCTAAGAGCTTCAATCTGCTCAGTTGTCCCGAACAACTTGTAGAGAGAGAATATACTGCTGTCATCCGGATCCTTGGGCTCTTCCAATGTCTGTGAATTTGTCACGATCTTCATGAGCTGTTTTCTCAGTTCCTTTTCGGGTAGGAAGATCGGAATTGTATTATTATAGCTCTTGCTCATTTTCCTGCCGTCGAGTCCGACCACCGTCTCTGTCTCTTTTGTTGCAAGAGGTTCGGGAACTTTCAACAGGGGAGCCTGGTAATTGAAATTGATGCTTTCCGCAATATCGGATGCCATCTCGAGATGCTGGAACTGGTCCTTTCCCACCGGGACTACGTCTGTATCAAATAGAAGAATATCCGCTGCCATCAGGACAGGATATGTATATAAGCCCATATTCACATCTTCATCCACGTCCTTGCCTGCTTCCCTATTCGCCTGCACCATTGCCTTGTAGGCATGCGCACGGTTCATCAAACCCTTGGGCGTGAACGCCATGAGGATGGTGGATAATTCAAATGTCTCCGGGACATCCGACTGCTTATAGAAGAGCATTCTTTCAGGGTCAAGTCCGCAAGCAAGCCAAGCCGCTGCCACTTCATAGATCATCTGACGCATCAGATTGGCATCTTTGACTTGGTTAAGCGCATGGTAATCTGCAATGAAATAACGGGCTTCATAGGTCTTTGCCAATTCAAGTGCAGGACGAATGGCTCCCACATAATTTCCTATATGCGGAATACCCGTTGGCTTGATACCGGTCAATGCTATCTTGCGTGACATACTTTCTCCTTTCTTAAAACCACGAAACACACGAAATACACGAAACAAAAAACAAGAAAATTCTATAAAACTTTTTATAAGTGCAATTCTACTTCTGCAACTCTTACTTCTTAATTCCTATGAGATCGTATTCCCAGTTATCGATGATCTTGACCTTTACGATATCTCCGGGTTTGAAGCTTCCCTGTTCCAGGTAGACCTTGCCGTCGATCTCAGGTGCATCGAAATACGTTCTGCCAATCCACTTGTATTCAGGCAAATCACTCTTACCGTCGATCATGACATCCAGTTTCCTGCCCACAAAAGATGCGAGGAATGCAGAGGATATCTCCTGCTGTATCTGCATCAGTTCATCTTTTCTTTCCTGGGCTATCTTATGCGAAACAGAATGTGATTTCTTTGCAGCTGCAGTTCCTTCTTCCGCTGAATAAGTGAATACACCCAGTCTGCCGAACCTCTGTTCGATAATGAACTGCTTCAATTCTTCATAATGTTTCACGGTTTCACCAGGAAAGCCAACAAGCAGCGTGGTTCTCAGAACCGCATCAGGTATCCTGCTGCGGATCATATCCAGCGTGGTGGTAATATTCTCTTTTGTATTCCCTCGATTCATGCTTTTCAGAATCGTATTGCTGATATGCTGAATTGGGATCTCGAAATACCTGCAGACCTTGGGCAGTGCTGCAATCGTGTCGATCAATTTTTCGGTGATCCGATTCGGATGAAGATACAGAAGCCGTATCCATCGAATATCCTCGATCTCATGCAGGGCTTCCAGCAATTCCGAAAGATGGGATTCACCATACAGGTCTTCCCCATATCTTGTCGTGTCCTGGGCTGTTAGGATGAGTTCCCTGACACCTTTGCCAGCCAGCCTTTTTGCCTCTTCAACAAGCACCTCGATCGGCTCGCTCGTTAGTTTTCCCCGGATTGCGGGTATGGCGCAATAACTGCACCAGTTATTACAACCATCACTGATCCGAAGGTATGCATAATGACTTGGTGTCAGTATCTTTCTTGGAACATCGCATTCGAGAACTTCCGGAAATAGGGTTTCGAAACCCGTAAAATCCTTCAGATCGATCCAGTCATCGACTTCAGGGATCAGTTGTTCCAATTCGCTTTTATATCTTTTTACAAGACAGCCTGTTACCACCAGTTTTCTGCACTTCCCATTCTCTTTCCACATAGAGGAATCCAAAATCGTCTGAATCGCCTCTTCCTTGGCATCGTTGATGAATCCGCAGGTGTTGATGATGATCAGGTCAGCTTTATCGATCTCATCTGTATATTGATAACCATAGCATTCCGTGATTCCCGCAAATACTTCACTATCCACGAGATTCTTGGAACAGCCGAGACTGATGAGATGATACAGGTTTCTCTTCATATGAATCTATGACAGCAAATGAATGAACAGGCCTGAACGCAGCTTGGGTTCAAACCAAGTGGATTTGGGAGGCATGATCTCACCCGCATCCGCAATATCCATCAATTCATCCATGGAGGTTGGATACATGGCGAAAGCAACTGCTTCCTTTCCCGTATCCACGCGCTTCTGGAGCTCTTCAAGTCCTCGAATCCCACCGACAAAATCAATTCTCTTTTCTGTACGGGGATCATGAATCGCCAGGACCGGTTCGAGCAGATTATCCTGGAGTATGGATACATCCAAGGATTTGACCGGACTATCTGTCGGATAAGTTCCCGGTTTTGCATTGACAATATACCACATTCCATCGAGATACATCCCGAATTCATGCGTCTTTTGAGGATGATACGGCTTATCCTTTCCGAATACCCTTACATCGAACTTTTCACTGATCTTGGAAAGGAACTGCTCTTTCGTATTTCCATTGAGGTCCTTCACAATACGATTATAATCCATGATTTTCAACTGGTTGTCAGGAAAGATCACTGCCATAAAGAAATTATATTCTTCCTTTCCGGTATAGTTCGGATTCTGCTCCCTGCGAATGACTCCCACCTTGGCAGCGGAAGCGGTACGATGATGACCATCTGCCACATACAGGCAGGGCATTTCGCTGAATGCCTTCTGTATGGCAGCAATATCGTTTTCATCTGACATCAGCCATAATGTATGTGAAATCCCATCATCCGAAACAAAATCATATTCCGGTTTGCTTTGGGAAATGCGATTCACTATGGAATCTATATCATTACGATGATGATAGGTGAAGAATACAGGACTTGAATGAGCATCACAGGTATCCACGTGCCGGATACGATCTGCTTCCTTTTCTGCTCTCGTAAGCTCATGCTTCTTGATTGTCCCATCCAAGTATTCATCAACAGCTGTGCAGCCGACCAATCCGAATTGCGCATGACCATTCATGATTTGGCGGTAAATATAGAACATTGGTTTCTGGTCCTGTTTCATCAGACCTTTCGTAATATATCCATACAGGTTTTCGCGAGCTTTTTGATAGACTTGGGGATCATAAAGACTGATATCATGGGGAAGGTCTACTTCGGGTTTTTCCACATGAATGAAACTGATTGGATTTTTCTGCACTTCGAGGCGGGCCTCGTCCGAATTCATCACATCATATGGTAACGAAGCGATATCTTTTGCTTTTTCTGGAATCGGTCTTACAGCCTTGAAAGGATGAAATGTAGCCATTATATACTCCTAAGAAGTGTTTTTTCAAAGTCAAAAATCTATGACTTTCGTGTCAATGGTTTTTAGGTTTCAGTTGAAACCCTGTGATTTAGAACAATCTATATTCGCTATTGAAGCGCTCCTCCAATAAGACAAAAGAAAGAAAATACCATAATTGACTCATAATCAAACAATTATAGAAGAAAGTCTCGATCGTGTTTCGATGGTGTTTCTTTCGTGGTTCTATCGTGCTTCATTCCTAGTTACGGAAATACTGCTTGGGAAGTATAGCAGTTACCACTTTTTTAACATGTGAAATGGTTCGCTTAGAAGCGACATGCATCGCGTGCTTTGAATCTGTATCTATATAACAATCATATGTTTATGAATTCAATCTTGTTTCCTGAAACGAATCTTATATTCTTCTATATATTCTCATTTATGGAAATAAGAGACGTTGACTATCGTTATTTAGTTGACAAAAATATAGAATAATTGTTTTTTTTTAGCCAAAGGTATTTTATTCAGCAAGTGGGGAGTCACTATGGTCACAGATATACTCGATGATCAGAAAATGAACAGCGAGGATAACCCTCAGGAAGAATCAATTTTAACCCGTTGGAATCATACCGAGATGGACTATCCGAAGGATATTCCCATTCATCAGCTTTTTGAAATGATGGCAGAGGCATATCCGAATCGGAATGCGGTTGTCGATGGTTCAGGCTCGATCACATTTACGGAATTGAATCGACAGGCTAACAGAATCGCCAACTGGTTATTAACGAAAATCAGACTCCAACCCGAGACCCCGGTTTGTCTTTTCATGCCGTCATCGAGACAGTTCGTCATTGCCATGCTGGGTATTATCAAAGCTGGTGGAGCATACGTACCTCTCGATCTCAAATTTCCTGTGGAACGTATATCCTATATTATTTCCCAGACACAAAGCCCGATCGTACTCACAACGATGAACCATTCTGCCTCCTTTCCGCTGGAAGGAGTCGAATTATTAGAAGTTGATAATTATGAGAGTTTTGACGGTATTTCATTGGAATATCCTATTACAAAAGTAGAACCGGAACAATTAGCCTATATTATTTTCACATCCGGTTCAACGGGAACGCCCAAGGGTGTTGCCATAGAGCATAGATGCCTGGTCAATCTGGTATATTGGAGTCGGATCCGTTTTAAGATGAAAGGTGGCGAGAACCAGACGCAAACGACCAGAATTGTTTTTGACGCATCTGTATGGGAGTTTTGGACAAGCTTATGTCTTGGGAATACACTGCACATCGTCGAACAGCACGTGCTTCTGGATATGGAACACATGAACGAATGGCTGATCTCACATGAAATACATATTATGTTCATGGCTACCGGTATTGCAGAATTATTCCTTGATTCCGACTGGCATGCAAATCGTACACTTCGAGTCCTGATCGCAGGTGGTGATAAACTCACACGAAGACCTGATCCTGATTTTCCAGCTCAATTCACAAATTACTATGGACCTACAGAAGCGACGATGGTCACAACAGAAAAGATCGTCGAACCAGTGAAGGATGTTTATACGATTCCAACCATCGGCAAGCCGATTGCAAATTACCAATGCTACGTTCTGGATGAAAACCTGAAACCCGTAGGAGTCGGTGAGAATGGTCAATTGTTCATCGGTGGTGACGGTCTTGCCCGTTGTTATTACGGCAGTCCTGACCTGACGAATGAAGCATTTATACCAAATCCATTCCCCGGAACCCCTGGAGATAGAATATATAAGACCGGAGATCTGGTCCGATATACAGAAGATGGTGATATCGATTTTCTGGGGAGAATCGATTTTCAAGTGAAGATTCGTGGTTACCGTATTGAACTGGGTGAAATAGAATCTGCATTCCTTCAGCATCCGGCGGTGAACCAATGTATTGTTACGGCGGAATCCGTTGATGGTGGTGACCGTGTACTGGTTGCCAGTATCATCCTGAATCATAGGATCAAGACTAATACGCAGGAATTAAAAGCGTTTGTAGCGGATAAGATTCCTGAATACATGATACCATCCTTTGTACAATTCCTGAAGTCATATCCGCTGACTGCAAACGGCAAGATCGATAGGGATGCTATGCCAATACCCAGTAGAAAGACGGAAGAAACTCCCCTTTCATTCGATGAACCTTCAACCGAAATGGAGATCATTATCGCCAATATCTGGAAGAGAATCCTGAAACTTGATAAAGTCAGCATGCAGGATCATTTTTACCAGTTGGGCGGACATTCCATCAAGGGAACACAAATATTAGCCATCGTTCGAAAGGAAATCGGAGTATCTCTCGACATTCCCTTCATCCTAAATAACCCATCCCTGGCAGAATTCGTTCATGCTGTACAGGAAGCACAAAAGCAAACCCGGAAAGCAATCACTGTACAGACGGGACAAGATGAATTTCCGCTTTCCTGGGGACAGCACGGCGTATGGTATTTCTGGAATCTCGATCCAAAGCGAACCGATTTTCATATTCCTATGCGTATCGACATCGAAGGCTCTTTGAAGACGGATGTATTGAAACAGGCATTACAGATGGTTGTTGACCATCATGAGATATTGAGAACCAGTTTTGAAATGAAGGATGGTGTCCCCACCCAATTCATTCATCCAAGAGTCCGTGTGGAATTACCCTATATCATGATTCCGAAGAATCCTTCAAGAGCCGGTTCTTCTCTGACAAATCAACCCCAGCATGACGACATCTTCCCGTATTCGAACAATACTCCTGAATTGAAAGACCTGGAAAGAAGAATGGGAACAGAACCATTCAATCTGCAGGCAGTGCCTCTATTCAGATTCTACCTGGTGCAGTGCAGTGTAAATGAATTCATCCTATTCGCCACTTTCCACCATATCATGGTGGACGGGTGGTCAACCAGTATATTCCTTCGTGATCTGCGGAGCATCTATGCCAGTTTGATTGATAACCAGCCACCACTCTTCCCTGAGTTATCGGTTCGTTATGGCGATTATGCCGTTTGGCAGAAATCCAGAACTCCCAGCGTCGATTTTTCCAAGGAACTTCAGTACTGGAAATCAAAACTAATACCCTTCCCTCCCGAATTGAAACTGCCCTTGAAATCGGGAAATTCACATAATCATAAACATACCGGAAGAAGATACTGGTGGGTAATAGATCAGGATTTGACTTCTTCTCTGAATAACCTGGCGCAGACATCCAACAAGAGTCTGTTTACTACCCTGCTGGCAATATTCAAACTATTATTATATAAATACACGCAACAGACCGATATTGTCATTGGCAGTTCCTATGCTGGACGAACGGAAGCAGAGTTGGAAAACGTCATGGGTGTGTTCACTAACGTTCTTGCACTCAGAACGAGTTTGGAAGGCAATCCAACCTTCATGGAGCTCCTCGATAGAGAGCAGCAAACTACCAGTTATGCTTTTGCCAATGCCAATTATCCTTTCGATCAGCTTGTGATTGATCTGGGTTACAAGACAGAACCGAACAAGCACCCTATATTCCAAGTGATGTTCCTGCTCCAGAATTATCCGGATGTGGAAAGAGAATACGGCGGTGTTAAGTTGCATATGATTGAAATCGGCAACCTGTCTGCCAAGTTTGATTTGCTTCTAACCATAGAAGAATATCAGGAAAAATTGATCTGCTGGTATGAGTATAATGCCGCTATCCTGGATGATGAGATCGTTCAGCGCATGTCCGATCAGTTCACATGGCTGTGCACGCAAATCACCAGGAAACCTCTCCAGAGAATCGACAGTTTTGAAGTTCTACTACCAAAGGAAAAAGAAAAGATCCTGGAAGAATGGAACCAGACCATGGCAAAATTCACTGCCAATAAAACGTACCCGGAAATCTTCGATGATAATCTGGCTATCAACGCGAAGGCAGCGGCTGTCTATTTTAAGGAAAAAAGGCTAACTTATAAGGAATTGAATATTTTCTCCAACCGTATGGCACATATGCTATTGAATCACGGAGTTGAACCTGATACCATCATCGGTGTCTGTCTTGAGAGAAGCATTGAATTGCCGATTGCGTTATTGTCGGTTTGGAAGACAGGATGTGCCTATCTTCCTCTTGATCATACATATCCTTCCGAAAGATTGAATTATATGATTGAAGATAGTGGTGCCAAGATCATACTAACTCAACAGTCACTAATGCCCAAACTACCTTCTGATAAAGTGAAGTGCATATGTCTTGATGATCCTGACACAACCTGGACTGCCGATTCTCCTGAACCTTTGCCGGTCACTACAAAAGATGATTCAATTGCATATGTGATCTATACATCCGGTTCGACGGGTAAACCGAAAGGTGTGCAAATCACACAGCGTAACCTTGTGCATCATAACCTTGCCGTTGTTCGTGAATTCGGACTTACCTCCAAGGATCGTGTCCTGCAATTCGGTTCCATCAGTTTCGATCTTTCTATAGAGGAAATTTTCCCAACCTGGTTGGCAGGTGCGACATTGATCATGAGGACCGATGAGGTTCTTACATCGTTGGAACATTTCTTGGATTTCATCGAAACCGAGCAGATTTCTGTACTCGATATTCCGACTGCCTATTGGCACGAGCTTGTGTATTTACTTACAGAACGAAACCTTCCCAATTCAGTCAGATTGGTGATCATAGGTGGTGAAAAAGCGTTACCGGATAAACTTGCAATTTGGCATAACCATGTCGATAAGAATGTAAAATTGCTGAATACATACGGACCGACTGAAACGACTGTTATCGCCACTATCTATGAACCCAAGAGAGACGATGTGATTGATTTGGAAGAATTCCCGATTGGAAAACCCATATCAAACATCTTTACTTATGTCTTGAATAAGAATCTGCAGCCTGTTCCAATCGGTGTTTCAGGTGAACTCTATATCGGAGGTATCTGTGTTGGAGCAGGTTACATCAACAGACCTGATCTCACAGCCGAGAGATTCCTGAAAAATCCTTTCGCAAATCATCCCAAGGAACGAATATACAAAACCGGAGATATTGTTAAGTATCGATTCGACGGTAATCTGATCTATCTTGGCAGAAGTGATGACCAGGTTAAATTCCTTGGGCATCGGATTGAATTACATGAAATTGAAATGGCTATCAGCAAACTTCCGGATGTGAAGAATGCAGTGGTTATCCTATCTGATGACAATCCGGATCATCAGAGTCTGGTTGCCTATATCGTTCCCGATATTAAACAACCTGATCTTGAAAAAGTGAAATCCAATCTACTGACTGTCCTTCCTGATTATATGATACCTTCTCAGTTCATATTTATCAAGGAATTACCTTTCACGACATCAGGCAAGATCGATAAGAAAGCACTTCCCAAGCCCGGGATGGAGCAGCATGATAAGTTGCTGGTTTTCCCTCGAACTTCCCTGGAAAAACGAATTGCGGGAATATGGCAGAAAGTGCTGAATCTGCAACAAGTTGATGTAATCTCTACCTTCAATGAACTTGGAGGTCATTCTCTTAAGGCAATGCTTGCAGTTGCTCTACTGGAGAAAGAATTCAAAACCAAGATAGACCTTCAGACTTTTGTCGATCATCCCAATATTGCCTCCCTTGCCTCTTATTATGAAGGGGAAGCTGATACAGAAGAAAAAGCGGTGAAAAGTGATATCATACCGATACCCAGGGATAAAGATTCATATACGATTTCCTATTCTGAGGAAGGTCTTTGGTTCCTTTGGGAAATGGATCAGAGTAAGATTGCTTACAATATTCCTCTTTCATTCTCAGTAAAAGGATTTGTAGATCAGAAAGTATTCTCTGATGCCATTCACTATCTCATTAATCGGCACGAAGTATTCAAAACCAATTTCAGGTTATTTGATGGTATCCCCAAAAAGATACTTGATAAGGATATCAAGGTCAATTTTGATATTGTCGATATTAGTGATGGTGCCTCCTATGAGAAGGAGGCAAATGCAATCCAAATGGCGAAGCAGTTGTCGGCTACACCTTTCAACTTATATTCCGGTCCGTTATACAAAGCCACTCTTCTGAAACTCGCTGATGATAATTGGCGATTCATACTGGTCATTCATCATATTGTAGCAGATGGGTGGTCTTTTGCACTCTTCATGTCAGAATTCCAAAAAGTATATCAGGCACTAACCGAAGGGAAAGAACCAGAACTGCATGAATTACAGATTCAGTATATTGATTATGCAGTTTGGCAAAGAGATTTGTTTGAAAAGGAACTGAAAAACATCCAGGCTCATTACTGGAAGAACAAGTTGAGTCCTTTACCTGAACCAATCCAATTGCCCATCAAAGGTATCCGTCCGGCAGAACAAAGTTATCAGGGTAAACATGTGAGCATGTTTATTCCAAACGAAACATACGAAGTTTGGAAGAACTTGGTCAAAGAGACAAACACGAGTCTCTTCACTGTTCTCCTCTGCGGTTTGAATATACTCCTCTACAGATACAGTGGGCAGGAAGACTTAATTGTGGGAACTCCATTTGCAAACAGGAAGGATCCTGCACTTGAAGATGTAATGGGTTGCTTCACGAATATGCTTGCTTTACGTACCCCGTTCACTCCGGAAGATTCAATCAATGTGCTTCTGAAGAAGATCAACCAGACATGTCTGGAAGCATTCTCTCATTCAGATTATCCCCTGAATCTCCTAATTCCGCTGCTTCAGGTGCCAAGAGACACAAGCAGGCATCCACTGTACCAGGTGATGCTGACTCTACAAAATTACCCCATTCCCGACTTCAGTTTCAGCGGAATTAAGATGAAACCGAATGTGATTCCCAACGGTTCTGCCAAAGTAGACCTCTCTCTTAGTTTTGCAGAGACCGAAGATGGTTTGGAAGGAATCCTTGAATATGATTCCGAACTGTTTGAACAGGATTTCTGTAAGAGAATGGCTGACAACTTCATTCAAATTATGAACGACATTGCTTCCAATCTTGACGTTCCTGTTTCTGAAATTGCCTATCTGACTCCTGAAGAAGAAAACAGGATTCTCATTGAGATCAACCAGACCGAAACAGAATTACCGGCTTACAATTCCGTTCTTGAATGGATAGAAAATACAGCAAAGCAATATCCTGATAAGTCTGCCATCATATTTGATAAAGAAGAGATCAAGTATTCAGAACTTATGAAAAGAGTTTATAAAACAGCAGATTTCATGCTCTTGCAGGGTGTTAGCCATGGAGACCGAATCGGTATATTCCTCGATCGCAGTCCGGAAATGCTGATCTTCGCTCTTGCAGCATGGGCAATTGGTTGTTCATACCTTTATCTTGATCCTGAGTTCCCTGATGAACGTCTGAATTTCATGAAAGAAGACACATCACCGAAGTTCATTATCGTGAATCGGAACCTTTCCACTCGATACCAGGTTAAACCATTGAATGTGTATATATTGGAAGATATTGCTTCTAAAATTGATAAAAGCAGTGAATCTCGTCCAAGTTATGATCCCCAACCTGATGATATCGGTTATTTGATCTTCACCTCCGGTTCAACCGGGAAGCCCAAGGGAGTTGCCATCCTGCAGGAATCAATCATCAACTTCCTGTATTCTATGCAGCAGAAACCGGGATTAACACCTGAAGATCGTTTGCTGGCAATAACCCCCATGAGCTTTGATATTTCTGCTCTGGAAATGTACCTGCCGCTTGTTACCGGTGCAACATCCATTATATTGGAAAGGCAAAGAGCCATGAGCGGTGGTTTGTTAGCCTCAGCTATCGAAGAATATAAAACCACACTTATCCAGGCTACTCCTTCCACATATAAGCTACTTCTCGATAATAACTGGCAGGGAAATCCAAACCTGGTTGCACTGAGTGGTGGTGAAGCAATTTCACAGACACTGGCACATCAGCTTGTAGGAAAAGTCAAAGCACTATGGAATATGTATGGACCAACCGAGACAACGGTTTGGTCAACCATCTACCAAATCAAGTCAAGCGCAGATCCAATATTGATTGGAAAGCCCATAGCCAATACGCAAGTGTATATACTTGACGCACTTCAGAAACCTGTTCCGTTCGGAGCTTGGGGTGAATTATACATTGGAGGGAAAGGCGTAGCATTGGGCTATTGGAATCGAAGTGAATTAACGAGTAGGCGCTTCCTACGTAATCCTTTCCAGAATGATCAGAATGAGAGAATCTATAAAACCGGTGATGTTGTCCGTTTCAAGCCTGATGGCAATTTAGAGTACTTCGGAAGAAATGATTTTCAAGTCAAGATCAGGGGACACCGTATCGAGCTCGGTGAGATCAGTGAACTGCTACGCAAGCATCCTGCAGTCAAAGATGCAGTCATTATTGCTGATGATGGGCAGTATGACCAGAAACAATTAGTCGGGTATCTGATCCTTCACCCTCAGGAACGCCCTGATAAAGCAGAAATCAGACAATTCCTGCGTAAGGATCTCCCTGATTATATGATTCCAAATATTTACATTCTGCTTGAATCCTTCCCATTAACAGCAAATGGGAAAATTGATCAAAATGCACTACCAAAACCAAAGATACAGGAACCTGTGGTGAGTGGGGAAATCGTTGAAGCAAAAACACCCGAGCAGGAATTGCTCATTCGGGCAGTAAAGGACATTCTTCATCTGCAGAAGGTGGGAATCAACGATAACTTCTTTGATATTGGAGGAAATTCCATCCTCAGTATGCAACTCATCAGCAGGGTAAGCCAGGCGGGGCTGGCATTAACCATCGATCATCTATTCCGGCACCGCAATTTGGAAGAATTGGCAAGTTGGATGCAGATCAAAACCGACGAAAAGACATTTGGTTCATTCTCGTTGGTCGAATTGAGAAAAGGAAATCCTAAATATCCTCCTTTATTCCTCATACATCCATTGCCCGGAGATGTTCTCGGGTATGTTAACCTGGTACGCAGAATCGACCCTGAACAACCGGTTTATGGTTTCCAGGCTTATGGTCTGCTTGATCCTGACAAAGCGCATAAGACTATACCCGAAATGGCTGCATACTATATTTCCATTATCGAAAAAATGAATATTCCAAAAGGATACATGCTTGCCGGTTGGTGTTACGGAGGATCGATCGCCTTTGAAATGGCTCAGCAACTAAGAACGAAAGGTATTACCTTACCAAACCTGTTCTTATTCGATACTTTCGCCTTCAATCCTGTCGATGAACTGAAGAAAAGATATAGCTCACACAGAATGGGTGTCTATATCAAGAATACTTTCCGTATCCCCCATTTGATTCGTGTGAAACTGAAGGAAAAGAAGAATGGCTATCAAGTCATGTTCGATCGAGAAAACATCTTCCAAGAACAGGGAATCTTTATCAATCGTAGTATCGTACGAATGATTAACCTGGAATCTGTCTTCAAATGGACTATGGACTGGTATCCGGGTAGAATCACAGTGTTTTCTGCAAAAGTACAGCATCCTTCCATGATGCATGACAAGGAAATGGCATGGAAGATATTTGCAGATCGTTACAAGATTCACAGGATTGATGCAACTCATGATAACATACTCAAGGAACCTCAGGTTATCCAAATTGTGGAGATCATGAATGAATACCTGAAGTATGAAAGAGATAAATTATAAAAAGAAAATGAAAAAGAAAAGCGTAGCATATTCAAATGCTACGCTTTTTTATCTTAAACTTGTTTAGCGTTATATTCTGTTGGTGTCCTGACTCGCGAGAATAATAAGTAATCATAGAAGAATTTTCTCGTTTCATGGAATCCGCCCATATGTACCAAACCTTCTTCGACAAATCCAAGCCTATTCAACAATTTCTGTGAGGGTTGGTTCTCAGGTCGGACCTGAGCTTGTATCCGATGGAAATTCAAGTCATCATCAGCCCATTTCAAGATTGCCTTGAGCGCTTCCTGCATATAACCCTTTCCCCATTCTGATTTCGCCAGGTCATATCCTATGTCCGCAATGGAGTTTCTCCAGAAACCACAAAGAATGCAGGTTCCTATAAGCTTATCGGTTTCTTTGGATACGACAGCCCATCGGATTGTTTCACGTTTTCTATATTGTTCATTAAAATACTCGATGATCATCCTTGCCACGTCAACTGAACCCGGACCATCCCAATCCAAAAACTTCGGAACTTCCGGCTCGGAATATAACTCGTAGAATGCCTCTGCATCAGAATCTGCCAACTGACGAAGAATCAATCGTTCAGTAGTTAAAACCGGGAACTTCTGAAACGCATCTTTCAGAGCCATAATAACCTCCCCATTTGAAACATTTCATATTTATTATATATCGAATATCATTCATTCTGTAAAGTTTTTTTTTATTCCCTGAAGAACGATACCCCATATCATGTGTGATTGCATTCTATATTTTTGCTTGACCATCAAAGTGATTGATATTTCATACGGGAATGAAACACTTGATATTATTCCATCGACACCCTCATGAAATGAATGGGGATTTCTCTTTTGAATTACCTTCATGGCTTGGGAAGGAAGAGATTGATAAAAATCTCAAATATCACCGCTTCATTGACCGTTATAATCACCTTGCAGGAAAACTCCTGCTTAAATTATCCATGCAGCAAATAGGTTTACAAAGCGAATTGATGCATGATATTCTCGTTACAGAACAAAAAAGACCCTACCTGCCTGTACCTTATGATTTCAACATCACACACTGCGATGATGCCATTGCAATTGCAATTGCCGAAAACCGGAACATCGGTCTCGATATCGAAGATCTGTGTCCATTAACAATCCAGGATTTCCATCATTGTTTTACGACTTGTGAATGGAATGATATTATCACTTCGAAGAATCAGTATGAACGCTTCCTGTACTACTGGACTCGTAAGGAAGCTGTTTTAAAGGCTATTGGCTCGGGACTGCTCATCCATCCTTCAACATTTGAGGCTATACGAAACATGGTTTTAATGGATGATAAAACCTTGTATATTTATCCAATCACCATTGATAAGCGGCATATTTGCCATCTCGCGACAGAAGATTCAAATCCGGAAATATCAATCCATGAAGTGAAAAATCTATTTGATTCTCTTTAAACAGCTTCTCCATGTTTCGGCATTGCCTTTGAAATCGGGATCAATTCATAGCCCAAGCCCTTGATTTGTTTGATAAAGGATTGTATCTGCTCCAATTTTTTCTGATTATGGCAATGACCTATCACAATCACTGTTCCTGAAGTGGTACCGATCTTCTCAACGTCCTTCACTTTCTTTGCAGTATTTTCAGGTGATGAATCGGGTACATCGAGGAATATTCTTCTCTTTGCTTCCGGGATCCCGACTGCATTCGCAGCTTCTGTAACAATTGAAGTTGGAGTGGTCGCACTATCGAGGAAAAACATATCATGCTTCTTCAATACCTTGAGGACAGCCTTCATGTCATCCATGTTGCCTGTCACAGCACTACCCATATGATTGTTCGCACCAATACAATACGGAAGTTCATCAATATAATCTTCGACACGTTTCGTAATTTCATCTGTATTCATTGCCAGGAGAATGGCATTCTTCCCAGGATCATTCTTAGGGTAATCAAGTGGTTGCATGGGAATATGAATGATTGTTTCATGACCTGAAGCAACACCCTTCTTCATGGCTGTTTTCGAATAATCCAATCCGGGTATGATGGCAAATGATACCTTGGGATCCAATTTACAGAAGGATTCCAGTAGGGCTCCACCATTGGAACCGAAATCATCTATCACAAGAGCTACCTTCACATTGCCCTTTGATTCCTTTGGCTGTTCAGGAGCTTTCTCTTCTTTCGGTTGAGGAGTTTGTACCTGTGTTGGGGTTTGTTTTTCTTTTTTCTTACATGATGTAACGAATAGAATGATGACGAACAGCATCATTATCACAACAACAAATTTGAGCATTTTCATTTCAATTTCCTTTATTCAATTTTATCTTATATCCGACTTCGATCTTATTGTCCCTGCAATAGCCGGCATTGACTTCCACAACATACAAGGCAGGTTTTTCGGATGATATATTCTCTTCACTGAAGGGCTTGGCATCATAGGCAATATGAACAATTTTATCTTGATCATCGACAAATATCATATCCAAGGGCAATATGGTATCCTTCATCCAAAAGTACTGGATTTTAGAATAATCGAAAATAAAGAGCATTCCCTGGTTTACCGCCATGGTATCTCGTGCCATCAATCCCTTTTCCCTGCTGTATTCTGTATCTGCAATCTCAATATCGATTTTTGATATCTCTTTTCCCTTTTTATCCAAAAAGGTTAATTCTCCTTGTTTTTGAAACATGGTTTTCTCATTTTCCGGATGTTTCTCAAGCGGGGGTCTGTTCAGGAAATGAAAATAACCAAATGCCAAAGCACTACAGAACAGAATGATGACAATCAGACGTATTCGTTTTTTCATGTTACCTTGTTTCTTGAAATTCCTATTCATTTATTTTAACAACACCATCTTCATCGTGGTGTGTTTTTCATTCGCGTCAAGCGTACAAAAATAAACACCGCTGGCAACTTTATTCCCATTATTATCTCTTCCATCCCAGACTATAGAGTGAGATCCTGCTTGTTTCCTGCCATTGATCAATGTCTTTACTTCCTCACCACGAATATTATAAATTCGAAGTCCTGTTCTTCCTTCCTTGGACAGGGTAAAAGCTATCTTTGTCTCAGGATTGAACGGATTTGGATAATTCTGCTTCAGCCCTGTAATGACTGGAACACTCACTTGTTCTTGATTTGCTACATTACTGAAGATAATGGTTTGTGGTGTTTCATTGACGAGCATATTGAATGTAATGGGAGCATCTGGACCGACATTCCCTGGGGGAGTTATAGTAAAGACGTCAACAGAACCAGAATTCATGGGCATGGATGCATATCCAAGATTGAGATTGTTTCCATTCACATAAGCAGAAATCAATATACTATCTGAATATACAGTATTAGTGATATCCCACATGCCAATATTGGTTGGAATCAATTCAGCATTCAAGGCTAAAAGATTCTGGAATTGCTGGGCATGCAAATTGATGTTTGCACCTTCATTCGACAAACTGATTCCCGGATCGGAATAGGTCAAGCCCTGACCCGATTGAACCGGCATCTGGTACAAATGGCCAAATATATATCTTAAGATAAGCGATGCATCTGTTGCATGAACACTCCCATCATTACTCACATCAGCCCTGGCAAGCCGATTGGGTTCCCAGGGACGTGGATCAATATTCGTGAGAGGATCCATCCCAACAGTATAATCCAGTAAAACCTGGGCATCTGCTTTTGTTATCAATCCATCATTATTCACATCGCCCCAGATCAATAAATTCCCTTGGGAACCTGTTACTACAACATCATCAACATAGATTCCATCATATGAGTGAACTGAGAAATCAGTCACAAGATGAAAACGAAGATAACAGGCTCCACCCGAATAATTGGACAGCGGATATGTTACATTCATCCAATCATGCGTACCTGTATAGGTTGCCAATATTACCCATGCTGTTCCATTAGAAGATGCTTCCAGATAACCATAATCATAACCAGCTTCAAGATCATATTTTACCCTGAACGAAATATAAGGCTCTGATACGCTTTGAAGATCGAGTGGTTGACTGATTTGTGCAACTGTATTCTGATTATCGGAATATTCTGTAGTCGGTGAGTCTGTCAGTTCATGATTACCACCTGTGGTATGCAATCCCCAACTGCCGGTTAACTGCCATGAATTCACGCCATTTTCAAAGTGATCTTCAAATATCAGAGGCTGCATTACGATGATGAAGGGACTCCGGAATCCGGTATCCAAAGCGAATATCGAATTATAGCGTATCAACCCGTTCAATGTTACTGTCATGGTATAAACGTTTTCCTGAATGTTTGGGAATTGGAAAAACCCGTTTGCATCACTTGTCGCAGCTGGAATCGTATCTGAATGCAGATCAATCACAGCTCCAGATACTGCATTGCCATCAATATCCTTCACATAGCCCTTGAAAACAACATATCCAGCTTCTTCGAGAGTAAAATTCACCACTGCCGGGCTTCCGGTAGTCACGACAACACCTGTTTGCGTTTGTGGACGATACCCGGTTGCCGAAGCAGTGATATTATATGTCCCTGGTAACAGAATCCTGTGATAGTCACCAACATCCGGGTCGCTGACGATATCCTTCTCAATTCCATCAATATGCAGGCTGGCAAGCAGTGGTTGATCAGTGGTGTTTCTGACAATGCCCTGTATTCCCCGCTGGGCATATTCAATATAGGAAAGAAGGGATTCCTCGTTTTGTGACCAATAGGTCGGCAATGCTGAAGAATTCGGCCAATATTCATTACTTACTTCGCAGGTGATATCGAGGCAATCATGATAATAATAAGCCCAATCGATGATACTTCCGTTCACCTGGTACCATACATAGCCATTTGTGATGCCATGCGTGAATTCAATGCTGTTCCACATCGGATTGTTATGAACAGAGTATGCTTCGGAAAGATCAATATATAGGTCATTATCCGGTGCCAATGCAGATATTTTGTCCCACGGATAATTCATGACCAATGATCCGCAATGATAATTCAAACCTAAATTCAGTGTATGCGCTGCTACAAACTGCATATGAGCAGCGATTTCCGGTTCCCTTCCCGTAACAGTATTGTTCGGATCCGTTATAAAATCTGGGAAATGACGATTCAAATCAACACCGTTGGCGTTTTCTCTCTGCTGCAAAACATAGCCATCGGGATTGAATAATGGATTGATCCATATCTCCGTGTTATTGACAATGTTTGCAACTCGAGGGTTTGTTGAATACTCGGATGTAAGTAACTGGATCAGACGAACTAAAAGGTCATATCCCACCACTTCATTTCCATGAATGGCTGCGTCCAATTCAACTTCAGGCTCATTTTCCTCCATAGTCACATTATCGGATATCTTCAACATGAAGATTGCCCTATTCTGGACTGATCTGCCAACCTGTACCATTTGGCAGATATCTGGATATTGGTTTGCGATAAACAGCATATATGTGATGAGTTGCTCATAGGAATAATAGTCTCTTGTTGGATCCTTTACATCCTTGGTTGATTTCCCCGGGCTGACAACATATTTTTTCGCTTCATCAGGTAACGCTATGATCGAATAACCCATCTCCTCCAATTGCCTGAATTGGTCTGTAGTGACCCAGGCTTGTATCATATTACCGGAAACAGCTTCAATACTGATGTCCATGCCATTCATGATCTTCACGTCACGACGCACATTATAACTGCTGATATTCGCTGGAAATGTAGAAGCAAGCATGATTACATATAAAGTGGAAAAAACCAAAAAGAGACCCAATTTCTTCATCTGGTACATCCTTTGCCGTTTTTCTTCATATTTATGATTTGCAGGAATTGGCAAGGAAAATATGTGGTGGGGAAGGTTACTGGATACTTCGAAACTTGTACTACAAAATGAGCCAAGTGACCAACTGCACATGACGGACACCTCTTAATGCTGCTTCCTTCCGGATCTGACATGGTTCGTGGGCTGCCATTGCGTTGGGCTTGGCTCGTAAGTGAAGAAAAATCAGGGGTATAAGGTGTCAAGCAGAAAGTGGTATTTTACCATTGAAAATAGTGCACTATTGTGCAGTTATCCACAAATATGCTAATTTGAACAAATCTCATATCTTTTTGTATTACAGTACGTTACAAAGAATTGTACAATCTATTCACAAGTTATCCACAAGTTATCCACAATCCGTAATATGGTGCTAACTGACTCATTATTTAACAATTACGAGCTTTGTTCGAAGAGTCACTCCGCCGCCTGTAAGAATGGTTTCGTAGATTCCTGATGACATTCTATCCATATGGTCCAGGTATCGAAGTTCCAAGATGTATTCATTATCAAGACCTGTTTTCGGTGGAGTATGTGAAGGAATATATAACCTTTTTTCCACCATCAACTTCCCACTGATATCATAAATTCGTAATGTATAATATTCATCATTCTTAGGAACATAGATGTGCAACTGGCTCTGCGTAATATCACGAACTGGGGTTGGTGCATAATACATCTGTGTCGTCGGTTTTTTATAAAGAATCCTCACACTATCGGGTGAACTACGATTTCCGGCTTGATCTTCTGCTTCAAGATAAAGTGTGCCATTCCCGAAAATGTGCATCACATAACTATTCCCACTGATCATTGACGTATTATACTCTCCACCAGCGTCATAAACGAAACGTGTTCTGTAAGTCAGTTCATCAGGATCAGGAACAGTCTGCCATGTAATATACAAGTGTTCCATTTCCTGGTGCACATTCATTATCTTTGGTTTCAATGGTGGAATGGAATCAGGACCTACAAACTCATTTAAAAAACCTGACCATGCAGTTTCAGCCCAATCCAGATAGCCGTAATGCTGCCACAAACCTCCGAAGATATAACTGACTGGTGGAAACCAGATTGTTGCGTAACCGGCAGGAATATCAATATATTCATTATTGAATTGTTGCGGAAAAACATCCCGAAAAGCATTCTGCAGCTCAGTTGCATCATTGTACAAACCAGACAATTCAGGTAGATTCTGCCTGATCGCTTCGTCCATAAAATCATTGAAATCAACATCAGCCTGCATGTCATTAAAATTCAGGAGTTGCTCCCTGATTTGAATGAACTGGTCTGCCTGTGGTTTCCACTTGGCTGCAAATGCATCTAATTTTTGTCTGAATTGTGGAAATTCGGAACAATCAGCATATGAACAGGACACTGGGATAGGCTGCATATCGGGATTCTGGCTTTGATAGGGATTATAGGAATCCACATACAATTGTGGGATCAAAAGAGATAGTTCTTCTGCTCCCATGTTGCTGTGCATAGCATTGAGAATATCTTTATAAGGAAATCCCGTTACCGGAACCAGGTCTTCAGAACCGATAACATAATTTGTATTCCCGTACACTTCATTCAAAACTTCAAGCGCCTGCATGCTGCAGGCGTCGAATAATAGGATATCAGGTTTTGTGATGTCTGATATTGCATCCTTCAATTGACCATTCCAAACGCCAATCGCATCATGTGAAGTATTATCGGTACAAATCCACTTCGAATCTGCTCCCTTGTACCAACTATTCCCATGAGACCACAACACGAGCATCTTATGTGTTGCCGGGTATCTTCTGAAACCCCAGTTTGCAAAATCGACGAGATTGTGATAATCTCCTGAATCTATTTCCCCCAAATCCTGAACAATGGGTGATGAGATATGATCGATTTGTGTATCATGCTGTATCTTGTATCTTCTCGCACCTGGGGTCTGGCTGTATTCGCTTTCATCGATCTGAACGAAGACATTGATCCCCGAATTGATATTTGCAGCTTCCATTTCATTGATATCAGCAACGGCATTGTCATTCAAACCGTTATCTGCCGCCATATAGACAAGTATCGTCCAATCTGCTGCTGGAAGCTTTTGAATGACCATTGAGCAAATTGCAATAATTAAAAACAAGAGATAAAACCCCCTCTTGGGGAGGGGGTTAATTATATTTTTTACGAACCTGGTACCTGACACCTGTTACCTGTCACCTTCTGCCTAGTATTCCATCGCTTTTTCTGTTCCCTTCAGCACACGGACTGCTCCCTGGCTGAGGGCTTCCATTTCCTTTTCTCCAGGATATGTATGGATTTTGGCAATGAAACTGACTCTATTCTCGATAAGACTTACAAGATGCTGGTTGTAAACGAGACCACCTGACATGAAAATTGCATCGACTTTACCATTTAAAACTGTGGAGCAAGCACCGATTTCCTTAGCCACTTGGTAGCAAAGCGCTTCCTGGATCAAGGCAGCCTTCTTATCACCTTTTCCAATTCTTTCCTCCACTTCTATGCCGTTGTCAGTACCGAGGTAAGACATATATCCACCCTCTTTCGTCAGCATATTGCACATCTGTTTATGGGTATATTTCCCTGAAAAAGCCATCTCGAGCAGATCACCAATAGGCAATGCTCCGGCTCTCTGCGGAGAGAAGGGTCCCATCCCGAGAAGAGCATTATTCACATCGACGACTCTCCCCTGCTTAATGGCAGCCACGGATATTCCTCCACCCATATGAACACCGATCATATTGGTCTGATTAAAATCCTTGCCTAATTCAGTAGCGAGAAGACGTGCAATATAGCGGATGTTCAATGCGTGCAGAAGCGATTTTCTTTCTATTTCCTTGATACCGGAGATTCTTGCGACCTCATCGAATTCATCTACAACAACAGGATCCACGATAAAACCGGGTTTATGATATTCGGTTGCGATTGCATTCGCAATGAAAGCACCCAGGTTTGATGCATGAATACGACCCCACCTGGTCGGATCCTTCAAGTCTACCAGCATCTGCTCATTGATCTTGATCGTTCCACCGGGAACAGGTCTAACTAATCCGCCTCTACCAACTACAGCATCCAGTGTTTCAGGTTCAACATGGTTGTCCTTCATCGCCTGGATGACAAGCCCTTTACGGAATTCATACTGCTCGATAATTCCGCCATAAGGCTCGAGTTCTGCAGGATCATGCCTCAATGTTACGGTGAAAACAGGGGTTATGTCATCATAGACCGCAATCTTCGTTGAAGTAGAACCGGGATTAATCGCTAATACACGATAATTCATTCAGTCCTCCCAATATTTTTTTCTGCCAACGTTTAGGAAAAATAAAAAGGGGTCAATGAAATTGTTTAGCTCACTTCGGTAGTTGTTCCTTCAGGCAACGTGGCCTCATGGTTTACTTTGCAAACATTTTACTAATGGACTTAAGTTCATTACACACAGGCTGAAGCAGTAACTACCAATTTATGGGGTCATAAATTTAATAAATGTTGACAGTGCTTTTTTGAAAAACAAATCATACAAATATGAATTTAATCTTATGTGGAGGGAAATTGAAATTACAGCATTTATTACCTATTTTAACTTGCTTGCTATATATTCCATCATTATGGTCTTTTCCCGTTTACGATATTGATGCTCTTTTACGAAGTTCTAATAATAAATCCATAAATAATGAAACACACTATATCCTCCAAGGCACCATCCCAGGTAACAGAGTATTTAGGAATTCTATTGAATCTCATAAATCTGAATATAAGTTGATGGCTCCATGGAACTATCCGTACTTAAGATTGGTAGATAAGGATAACCATACCATGTGGGTCACGACAAAATTAAGTATTACAGGGCCTGGAGAATGGGATGTTGCACCGCTTGATGAAACAAAAGAATATCCGATATTATCCCTGCACACAAGATCTGGATTTTTACTTAGAAATCATGAAACAATGCAATATATATTAAAACAATTTAATGGTGATGAAATCGAATTCCCCAATGAATTCAATTCTTACGGTGTTTATGACGCAACTTACTATATCCCGGACAGTCTGCAAATAATTCATCCCTACTGGTATTTTTATCAACTTTCCGATACAGAAAACCCAATGGGTTTTGCTTTTACAGATTCACTTGGCGGAATATTCTTTAAAAAAACGTATCGAACCAATACCGTACCACGATACAGTCCCATGTTTATCAGTCCAACTGCAAAGACTATCCTTATGATGGCTCCATATGATCCCAATCATACAAATTTCTTGCTTCTTTCCTGGACTGGAACGACAATCAAAGAGTATAAAAACATCCCTTTTTCTGCAAATACGTATTATAATATCAAAGCCCCCGATTATGCAGTTTTATATACCACACAATCCAAAATGCAAATCATGGATTTAAGGAATGGTGAGTTCATTGCTGCCATAATTGGACAGCAAATCAATATCACACAAGCTGATTCCACTTTGTATGCTGTTGTTCAGGCTGGAAAGAATATAGTTGTCATGGATGTTCTGAAAGGAAAAGTTTTACAGAATCTGAATGAGAGCACCAACTATGCTTTTCCAGAATCAAATCACAGACTCATGATTTCAAACGATGCCAAACAGGTTTGGATTTCAAGAGATGAATTCACGGAAGAACCCAGCACACTACATTTTATCAAAGAATAGGATAGGTACCCGAAAAGGTAAAAACCATAGATTCATCAGAGTCACTTATAAAATCACTCCTCCTTTACCCCGAGATTACCGCAGGATTACCGCACCCTCGTGTTGTAAAGTATTGTTATTTATGCAGTTGTGTGTTTTTGAGGAGGTTTTCGTGGTTTCTGGCGGGTATGTGGGCTGTGAGCAATGAATCATACAGGTGAATTGTTCCGTCCTGACGGACTCCATTCTTCTTCTTACCATCCCCAGGAATGAATTCCTGGGCTAAGTGATAGTGTCCAAAGGTAAGGAAATCTTACGTTTTCAAATCTTAAATTCTTCGCTGTCCCTTCGATACGATATTGCTTTATCATGGATCCTTGACACTTCGTCAAGCTCAGTGCAGCGCTTCGCAAGGATGACAAACTCAATGAACCGTCTGGGCTACTCCCTTCTTCCTACTCCCTATTCCCTTCTGCAATTTTTATTTTTAACTTTTAATTTTTAATTAAGCGAAGCGCTGAACCTGTTACCTAATGTTTATAATCCTTTTCTTGACATAGTGCTACATTTCAAAATCTCATTCTTTGAGAGGTCAATTATGAAAAAACGCATACTCATTACCACAGGTGGAGGCGATTGCCCCGGTCTGAATGCTGTTATCAGAGCGATCGTAAAGAGAGCGGAGCAGGATTCAGAAGAATGGGAAGTTTTGGGCAGTATAGATGCCTTCAATGGTGTATTGCTGGAACCCATGAACCTGATGAAACTGGATATGGAAAAAGTCGCAGGAATTCATGTCATGGGTGGTACTATCATTGGTACCACAAATAAAGGCGGTCCATTTGCCTGGCCTGTCAGAAACCAGGACGGAACCTGGACGACTGTTGATCGCTCGGATGAACTCATTCGCATACTGCAGAACCAGAACATCGATGCGGTCATTAATATCGGTGGAGACGGTTCACAAAGAATTTCCCAGGGATTGTTTGAAAAGGGATGCCCCATTATCGGCGTACCAAAGACAATAGATAACGACCTGTGCGATACGGATTTCACATTCGGCTTCCAGACCGCCGTCGACATTGCCACGGATGCTGTTGATAAACTTGTCACAACCGCTGCAAGTCATCACCGGATATTGATCCTGGAAGTGATGGGACGGTATGCCGGATGGATCGCGCTTCATGCTGCCATAGCCGGTGGCGCTGAAGTATGCCTGATCCCGGAGATACCTTATCACATCGATAAGATTATTGCCGCACTGCATCAGCGTCTGTTTCATGGTAAGGGTTTTGCCAATATCGTGATCGCAGAGGGAGCACATCCTGTCGATGAAGGTATGTCATTTCACAGTGAGAAGGAAGTCGGCGCTACCGAAAAGAAACTCGTAGGTGCAGCCATGAAGCTTTCTGCTGAATTAAAGAAAGCAGGCTTGGAAATCGATATCAGGGAAACCATCCTGGGTCATTTGCAACGCGGTGGACGTCCCAATGCATTTGATCGTATTCTTGCCACTCAATTTGGAGTAAAAGCATTTGAGATGGTAAAGGCAAAAGAATGGGGACGAATGGTTTCTTATCATCATCCGGATATTGTTTCCGTATCCATTAAGGAAGCCATTTCCAAATATCATTTGGTCAATCTTGATTCAGATTTGGTTAAAACCGCACGCGGTATTGGAATAAATTTAGGAGATTAAGGATGGAAAAATTCACTCAAGAACAAATCAGTCATATCGCAGAGATTGCCAGACAGGCACGCGGTCATATATTAAAAATGACGACACTTGCCAATTCCGGTCATCCGGGTGGTTCCATGTCAACCATCGATATGATGCTAACCCTATATCATATGATTAAGAAGGATCCCCAGAATCCTGATTGGAAAGAAAGGGATCGCGTGATCGTCAGTAATGGGCACATATCTCCAGCAGTATATTCCACGCTTGGGTTGATGGGTTACTTCCCGATTGATGATGCTGTTGCTCATTTCAGGCAAGCCGGTAGTATTTACGAAGGGCATGTGGAACGTGATGTCCCTGGAGTCGAATGGGGCACCGGAAATCTCGGACAGGGATTGTCAGCAGCTGTCGGCATGGCTCTTGCCTGTCGACTGCATAATATAGACAATCATTTTTACGTCTTCATGGGAGATGGTGAACAGCAAAAGGGACAAATCAGTGAGGCACGCAGATTTGCCTTCAAATATGGTTTAAAGAATATCACAGTATTTGTCGATTACAACCAACTGCAGATCAGCGGTAACATTCATCATGTCATGCCGCAGAAGATCGTGGAAAATTTTGTTTCAGACGGCTGGGATTTCATTGAAGTCATGGGACATGATATCGGTCAAGTCAACAGCGCCATTATAAAAGCACGGCAAAATCCCGTTCCCACCTTGATTTTGGCTCATACAATCATGGGCAAGGGTATTCCCTTCATGGAAAACCTGGAAAAATACCATGGTTCAGCATTGAATGAAGAACAACTGGACGAAGCACTGAAGATACTCGGAATCGATAATGACTTACCGAGATTGAAGGACAAGCGGACAAAAGATCCCCTCCCATGTTCACATAAAGAATTTGGATTTGTACCGGATGTCAATAAAGGCAAGAATCATATCTATGATAAAACAACGGATAACCGTTCCGCCTGGGGAACAGCAATTGCCGAACTGGCTGCATTGAACAAGGATTCGCAAACTCCGATTGCCGTACTGGATTGTGATCTACAGACCAGCGTCAAGACAGGTGAATTCGAAAAAGCTACCCCGGAAGCTTTCTTCCAGGGTGGTATCATGGAACACAACACAGCCGTCATTGCGGGAGCCATGTCCACAGCTGATGTGCAGGCTTTCTGGGCGGATTTTGGTGTGTTTGGTGTAGATGAAGCATATAACATGCAACGTCTCAGTGACATCAATAAGGGCAATATTAAGCTCGTTACCACTCACGTGGGTATCGATGTGGGTGAAGATGGGAAAACGCATCAGTGTATCGATTATGTGGGTTTAATGAACAATTTGTACCATTTCAGGGTCATTGTGCCCGCTGATCCAAATCAAACTGACAGAGCCGTGAGATGGGCAGCATCGATGTATGGAAATGTTCTCATTGCCATGGGACGCTCGAAATTAGACATCATCAGGAAAAAAGACGGCTCGATCTATTATGATGACGATCATGAATTCATTTATGGTAAGGCTGATTTGATCAGGGAAGGAAGCAAGGCTGCCTTGTTTGTCATGGGAACACCTGCTACACGGGCAGTAAAAGTGATAGATCGCTTGGCTGCCGAAGGAATCGATATCCAGCTTTGGAATGTAGCTACACCCCTGGAAATCGATGCTGAAGCGCTGCTGAATGCAATACATACAGGTTTGATCTTCACGTATGAAGATCATAATATGAAAACAGGATTGGGTGCATGCATCATTGAAAAGTTGAATGATATGCGCAGATTCGTACCAGTCATTAGATTCGGAGTCGAAGATTATGCCTGTTCAGGTTCATCTGATGATGTTTTCGCAATGTGCAAACTGGATGAAGAATCAATCTATAAGAGAATCAAAAAAGAATTGAATTAAAATAACACACTGTAAAAAAAGGGGAGACTGATTTCAGTCTCCCCTTTTCATATATGGGATTACTTATTTAGCGCCATAGATATCAGCGAATATCTTGGTGAATAAGTTTTGTGTGTCTGTGGCATTCATATGAGCTAATGGGAAAGTAAACAAGTAACACTTGTTATTCGATGTGAAGTTCTTGATTCCAACAGGTTTTCCAGTGATCGCTTCATATTGTGCTTGAGTAGGTGTATAACTTGCTGTTCCATAATTCTTACACCCAAACCCGAACATATATGCTGCTGATGGGCTCTTACCTGTAATGTATGAAACAGGTGCCAAACCGTGTAACAAAGTTGCAATCTGGTGATAAATCGGATTCGTCAATTCCACATTCACATCTGAATATGGTGGATTGATTAACGATACACCCTTGATGAACCAGGGTTTTCCACCTGGAATACCAAAATTATTTCCTGATTGCAATGCTGTAATAGCAGTCAGGCTTCTTTCCAATCCAAAATATCTGGTTAGCATATCGAGATTCTTCTGCACAAATACCTGATTGATGGGTTGCAGGTTCTGACCACCGGAAATAACCATATTCCCGCCATATCTCAAGTATAGTGATAAACCATCATTTTCCTTATCCAGTTCTGAACTTAGATATCCACCATCCGTATGGAAGATCACGAGTTTATAGTTCTGAAGGTCTGAATAAGCGAGTTTTCTCTGTCTGATATCAGCGCTGACAACAATACTCTCATTCCATGCAGGTATGGATTCACGATCCAATTGACTGCTGGAGATGGAATAATGAGATAATGATGGACTGACATACATGTTATACAGTGAATCGACGAAAGCATCGGGACAGAATGTGTTATTTGAAGGATCGTCGTCAACGATGAGAACATCGTGTCTGTTCATAGCAGAAACAGGTGGTATCAGGTAGAATGTGAAGACAGCAGGTGTGCGGTCGTATTCATCCTGTAAGTCAATTGCACGTACTTCGAATACATGCTTACCCTGTCCGAGATTCGTCAAAACCAGGACCTGTGCAATTGGGTCAGTCACATATACGCGGAGCCATTTCTTTCCATCAGGATCTGTGTGAATACGTTGTGGAATGAGAGGTGGGAAATTATACTGTTCATTATCCAGACGTAAGTCAAATCCAATCACTTCACTGTAGTAATTTGTATCTAAACTGTCGAGAACGTTATCCTGCTTTCTATCATAAGGGTTATCCGTTGTACTTGGAACACCCGCTGAAGAAGTTGTACCATATTCGCCATGCCAGCCCCAACGAAGTGTGACCTTGAGATTCTGGCTATAAACGGCGGTGAATCTGCCCTGCCTGTCCTTAAAGAACGGTGTGGCATAATGATAACCTGAAGTAGTATACACGGATGGCAGTACTTCAGGAGTGGAATCGTCCAGGTAATCGATATAGTGATTATCACCAAGAGCAAGAATTCTCTGATGATAGAGAAGAGTCTGTGGGCGGAATCCTTCCTTCACGGCAAAACGAATTGTCTTGATATCGGAAACGATACCTGCCAGGTCATACCCTCTTGCTTTGATGATGGTCTGCGTAATTTGAACACCAGAACTGTTAAAATCCGGAATCAGAAGATTACCGGGAGTAGCAGGAACATGATTTGTTTTATAGAGTGCAAACTCATTGATTTTAGCGAGTCCAGCCGTACTGATCCAATTGGGTGTACGCAGTCTTACTTCATGAGTTGTAAGATTTGAATCATAGATGGCAAATTCGTAATGTGTGGCTTGATCAGTAAGGAAAGGATCAGTATCGATAATACCGAAATTCAGCTTTAAACCAGTACCGACCACACCACCATTCGGATTTCCCTTTGATGTGGATAATGTAATATCCGGTTTTGCAGAAGTTGCATTGAAGTATTTAACTGCCACATTACTTACTGCATTACGGTTATCTATACAAATCAATTCAAATTTGCTGATCTTCGGTATTGGATTTCCAAGGGAGTCAGAAGCAGGGAAGTTGATCACTGCATATTTCTGAGTAGTCCAAATAGTCTTCTTGGCAGAAACACTGTCGAGAGGAACCGACTGGTCAGCACCCGGCTTATAATGCAATACCCATCCATATTTCGGAGAAATAGCCTTGACTTCGTCAGGTGTATATTCGCCTGTCTCATCAATGAATTCATAACCGGGAGTAGCAATTGGATTTCCATTCAAATCCAATACACGAAAAGCAAAACCTTTCACCACCCCATCAGTATCCATAGCGTTCCAGAATATTCTTGCCTGGAATGACTGCTGTGGAATACTTGATGATAATGAATCAGAACCTTCATAAGAAGTAATTTGAATGGATGGTGGATTGTTGGTTTTCAATTTTCCCTTATCACAGCCTGCCATCATCATCATGGCAACACTGACAAGGATTAAAATCACGATTGACAGTCGCTGGAAACCTATCCGCATACTATCCTCCTCTATCTTATCTACACATTACACTATTTTTGGTCTTTATTTCCATTTATTTTAATTAAGTCAATAAATTATTTTGTCTTTTCCTGTGATTCTTTCGCCTGGAAAGTGTTTCTCAATAAACGATAAGTTGTTACGCTTCCAACTCCACCTGGTACAGGAGTTATTGCAGACGCAATTTCAACACATGAATTGTAATCGACATCACCAACATAATGAGGTTTCCCTTCATGATCCAGGACTTCATTAATACCCACATCCAGTACAATGGAACCATACTTCAGCATATCTCCTGTCACGAATTCCGGCTTACCAATCGCCACGATCAGGATATCCGCCTGCCTGGTTATCTCCGTCATATTGCGGGTTTGACTGTGACAGACCGTTACAGTGGCATTCCCTATCTCTTTCTTTTGAAGTAATAGATTTGCAAGAGGTTTGCCGACGATATTACTTCTACCAATGATCACGACATGCTTACCGTGAGGATGGATTCCATAGAAATCCATCATCTCAAGCACAGCAGCCGGAGTACACGGAACCAGACCATCCTTCTCCAACATGATATTCCCAAGATTAATCGGATGGAATCCATCGACATCCTTGGATGGTTCGATTGCCATCACGATTTCATCTTCATCGATGTGTGAAGGGAATGGCTTTTGAAGCATGATGCCATTTACACCGGGATCCAGATTCATTCGCTTTATCAATTGAAGAAGATCAGTCTGAGTCGTTTCAATCGGTAAACGATGTACTTGAACGATGATACCGGTCTTTGTCCCCTGTTTCTCTACATTCTGAACATAAAAACGTGAAGCAGGCTCATCTCCAAGAACGATAACAGAGAGAATAGGCTTTTGAACAAGTTTCTGAACTTGAACCGCAAGCTGTTCATACCTTTCCTTGAGCAGAGGCTTTGCACTTAAGACGGTTGCGCTCACACATTCTCCCTTAAACGCTGGATATGGGTTGCCAGTCCGGTTTCTGCATCTATCTCGACAATCACACCATTGATTTGATTTCCGGTATCAGCCACTTCATATCGCAGAGGCATCCCGGTTATCATCTTCTCGATGATGATCTCCTTGCGGATACCGATCACTGAATCATGCGGTCCCGTCATACCTGCATCCGTGAGATATGCTGTCCCATTGGGCAGAATTTCTTCATCAGCGGTCTGAATATGGGTATGAGTACCAATCATGGCACTGATCCTGCCATCGAAGTTCATTCCGAAGGCACGCTTTTCAGCAGTGGATTCAGCATGGAAATCTACGAAAATCGACTTTGTATGTTCGTGAAGAACCGGAAGCAGTTCCTCCATGATAAAATACGGTGAAAGAGCAGTTGTCATGAATGCTTGTCCAACGAGCGAGACGATGGCAATCGTCTCCCCATTCTCACATTGTGCAATGACAAACTGATTCCCGATTGCTCCAGGCGGGTAATTGGCAGGACGTACGATTCGCTTCTCTGCCCTGAGATAATCGTGTGATTCCTGCCTATCCCATAAATGATTACCACTGGTCAGGATATCGATATCACAAGAAAAAAGCTCCTTGGCTGTACGCTCCGTTACTCCCCTGCCGTCAGCAATATTCTCGCAATTGGCGATGCACAGGTCTATACCATATTCCTTGCGGTAATATGGTACATAATCCTGGGCAATGGTACGTCCTGGTTTGCCGAAAATATCACCGAGAAAGAGAATTCGCATTATTTCGCCACGGCTATTTGTCTTGTTTCACGAATGACAGTTACTTTGATCTGTCCCGGATACTGCATTTCCTTCTCGATCTTGGAAGCAATATCTGTGGCAATGAACACAGTCTGGTTATCATCGACCGTTGTTGGTTCCACGATGATGCGTAATTCACGTCCAGCCTGGATCGCATATGATTTATTCACGCCTTCGATGGAGTTGGCAATTTCTTCCAACTTTGCCAGGCGCTGCATATAAGTTTCAAGCATTTCACGACGGGCACCGGGTCTTGCACCGGATATAGCATCGGATGCCTGTGCAAGCGCTGCATATATGGAAGTGGGTTCCACTTCCTCATGATGCGCTTCGATGGCATTCACGATGATCTTGCTTTCGCCGTTCTTTCTTGCGATGTTTGCGCCAAGTGCCGCATGTGAACCGTCAAACTCATGATCAATGGCTTTCCCTATGTCATGAAGCAGACCGGCACGGCGTGCAACTTCCTGGTCCATTCCCAATTCCACCGCAAGGATACCACATATCCAAGCAGCTTCGATTGAATGCTGAAGTACATTCTGTCCGTAGCTTGTACGGTAATGCAGACGACCGAGCAGTTTCACAAGGTTTGGGGAAATTGTATGTATATTGGTTTCAAGCAAGGCTTTCTCGCCAATCTTGATCAAATTCTCGTCCATTTCCTTACGGGTCTTCTCAAGGACTTCCTCGATTCTTCCGGGATGGATACGACCATCGAGAATGAGCTTCTCAAGGCTAAGTCGGGCGATCTCACGTCTCACAGGATCAAAGCAGGAAAGCACAACTGCCTCTGGTGTGTCATCGATGATCAGGTCAACACCCGATGCCTTTTCAAAGGCTCTGATGTTTCTACCTTCACGACCGATGATTCTGCCTTTCATTTCATCATTGGGCAGGGAAACGACCGACACGGTTGTCTCTGATACATGATCAACCGCCATGCGTTGAATTGCATTTGAAAGAATCTCGGCAGCCTTCGTATTGGCATCCAGCTTCATCTGTTCAATCAACTGGCGGACATCTGTAGCAGCCTGTATCTTAGCAGTTCCAATCAATTCATTACGCAGTAACTGGAGAGCTTCATCTCTTGTCATGCCGGCGATATCAGATAATTTATCACGTTGTTCCTGGATTGTTCTATCAAGTTCTTCCTTCTTGAACTGAACTTCATCTTCCTTGACCTTGAAGTCTTTCTCGATTTCCATGAGATTAACTTCCTTTTTATCCAAGGCTTCGCTACGCTTATCCAAGCTCAGGGCTCGGTCAGTATAGCGTTTCTCCATCGCTCGGAGTTCTTTCTGCCTTTCCTTGATTTCGTCTTCATAAACATTCTTCTTCCGATACCACTCATCCTTGGCTTCAAGGATCACCTGCTTCTTCTGGGTCTCAGCTTCAACCTTGGTATCTTCAAGAATCTTGCTGGCTAATTGCTTGGCATTCGCGATTTGATAAAAGGCTTTGTTCTTTAAAAGAAAATAAATAATGACTGCGATAAGCAGACCGACGATCACGCCGATCATTATATATGTAAGTTGCATTGTTACCTCTTGGTTCTATTAACCCGCGATACCGTGTATGCTTGTCACTGATGAACCTTTTTTCAAAGTGGGTATCTACCTTATCGGCTTTACCAATCCGGATCGAACCCGGCTTAGGTGCCACCGGAGGCGCGATTCCCTCATCAAGCGTGGTTCTTAATACAGAACATAACACGAGTACCGCAGGAGATTAAATATCATTATCCGAAATAAAGGTGGAAATCAGTTTATTGAGACAGTCGATTTCCTCTTTCAGGGAAACATTTGCGTCCTGAAGATCGATCAGCTGCTCTGAAATATTCAGTGAATTCAGTATCAGCAGCTTATTCTGATCGAGTATATCATACTTGTCATTCAACTCTTCCAACTGGTTGTTGAGAGATTTGGCAATACGTATGATCTTGTCAGGATCATCTCCTCTCAGTTTGAATTTGCGACCGTAAATTTCAACTTCGACTGATTTCATCAAATTCATTTTTCGGTAAACGGCAATAACTCATCGATCTTGGCAGAAAGATCATTGTCCAACTCTTCGAATTTATTGATGAGATCGAACATATCCTCGTTCTTTGTTTCCAAGTCCGATAATTGTGTTGATGTCTCCTGCAGTTGATTGTTCTTTTCTTCCAACTGCCTTGTCAATTGAGCTTCCCTTTCCCTGGAAGCGGCAAGCTCTGTCTTCAAACTTGTATATTCTTTTTCCATCCTGTCGTATTGCTTCTTCATATCGGCATAGCTGTCGATTAGTTTCTGTATCTTTTCCTGCAAGCTGATAGTGGGTTTCATTTCATTCATACGTCACCTCATTTCTATTTGGAATTTCTTGATAAGATTATCGATTACTTTGTTGATAATCATATCGACAGCTTCATCAGTCAAGGTTTTTTCATCCGAGCCGATGATGATGTTCATACTGACACTATGCCACCCTTCTTTGAACTGCTTGCCCTGGTAAACATCGAATAGTTCAACCGATTTCAGCAGTTCCCTGTTGGTTGCTCGGATTTCCTCCATCACTGATCCAATAGGTATGGAACGGGAAATAAGAAATGAAAGGTCTCTCTGGACAGTGGGGAATTTTGCGATTTCACGGTATTGTATCGCTGACTTGGGCATTGCCGCAAGCAGGTCATCCGCACTGAAATCCAATATCCATGCATCCTGTTTGAAATCCGTTACTTCAAGGTCGAATTCAGCCAGTATCTTCGGGTCAAGTTTTCCGAAAGAGCCAAGACAAACATCATTTTTCCAAACGTCCAGGGCACTTCCATTCAGGTAATATGGTTCACATGAATTGGTATATTCGCATCCTTCGATATGGAGAAGGGCAAGCATATCATCGACAATACCCTTCATCTCATAGAAATCAAATCCGGCAGGTTTATCCTTCCAATGCATGGAATGAGTTTTGCCTGTGACAAAACCGGTGAGCCTGTAAGGTTCGAATGCAAATCCATCCTTCTTCTGCATGAATATCTTATTCAATTCGAAGAACTTGATGTCATCTTCCCCATGATTGATATTATATACTGCGTTGCGAATCAACTGCGGTATCATCGTGGAACGCATGATACTGGCATTCCCCGCCTGGGGGTTCAAAATCTTTACGGTATTGCTGCGTTTGTCTGTTTCAGGAATACGCAACTTACCTACATATTCGGGGTCACTGAAACTGGTGTTGAGTACTTCGAAGAATCCAATGGATACGAAGAAATCCTTCATTTTCCTGTGAAGATAGAACTTATCCCAATTCATGACATCGGGCTGTCGTTCCTTCTCTTCCTTCGGATTATATCCATAAAGACGAATGATCTCTTCGATCAGATCCGCTTCTCTTGTCAGATCCTTCCTGTAATCGGGCACTTCAAACAGTAAAGCACCCTTCTCTTCACCCTTGAACGTTAATCCCAAAGCCTGCAGATAGAATACGATCGTCGAATTGTCTATCGAAATGGCAAGCAGGCTGCGGACTCTCTCCGGTCTTAGCCTTACCGTCCATGTCGGCTTCGGATTGGGATAACTGTCCAACGCTCCGGCACATAATTCACCACCGGCAACAGCGAGTATCAGTTCTGCTGCGCGCAAACTTACTTCCTCTGCCTTTTCAGCAGAAAGATTTCTTTCAAAGCGATAGGATGAATCCGTGAATATATGATGCCTGTTAGAAGTCCTGCGTATCGTGGCATAGTCGAAGCAGGCTGCTTCCAGGATGATATTTCTTGTGGATTCAGTGATGTGGGATAAACCTCCCCCTATCACTCCGGCAAGTGCGCTGGGTTTCTTGCCATCGGCAATGACAAGGTCATCCGTTGTCAGTTCATAGGTCTTTCCGTCAAGAGCCGGGAATACTTCTTTTTCAGTGGCTCTCCTGACAACGATTTTGTGCTCCTGGAGATTGTCATAGTCAAATGCATGAAGCGGATGTCCCATCTCGAACATAACGAAATTAGTCACATCCACGACATTGTTGATAGGTCGGGAACCTATGGCGATCAAATGTCTCTTCAGCCAGTCCGGTGATTCCTTTATCTCCACATTTCGAATCATTCGGGCTAAGTAGCGTGGACAACCTTCGGCGTCCCGATTCTCCAGTTGCAGGTATTTTTCAATTGGTTCATGCTGGGGTAATTGTGGTTTGGCGGGTAAATGCAATGGCTTCTGCAGCAGAGCGGAAAGGTCACGGGCAATGCCAATCATGCCAAGCAAATCGGCACGATTGGGTGTGATTTCCACTTCAATGACTGCATCGGATAAATCCAGGTAATCAACGATACTGACTCCCAGTGGTGCATCGGAAGGCAATTCCAATATCCCGCTGTGATCCTCAGAGATGCCGAGTTCCCTTTCAGAACAGATCATGCCGTAGGATTCGACTCCTCTCAACTTGACCTTCTTCAGGACGATCTCGCCTATCTTTGTGCCGATGGGTGCAAAAGCTACCTTGAGCCCTTCCCTGCAGTTTGGCGCACCGCAGACCACATCGACCTGTTCATGACCTGAATTGACCACACAATGTGAAAGGTGGTCGGAACCTTCTATCTTCTCGCAGCGAAGTATTTCGGCTACAACAACCGGATGAATATCATCACCCTTTTGTTCCACCGCTTCCACTTCGATTCCTGCGAATGTCAGCTTATCTTCCAGGTCTTTCAACCCGAAATTGATATCAATATATTCTTTCAGCCATTTAACACTGATTTGCATGATATACCTGCGTTTTGTGAAGTAAGATTCCCTACCCCTGTGGAGTAAGATTCCAATCTTACTATTTCTGTTTACTTAAACTGACGTAAAAACCGCAAGTCATTCTCGAACAACAGCCTGATATCAGGCAAGTTGTACTTCAGCATTGCGATACGGTCAATTCCCAAACCAAATGCAAAACCCGAATAACGTTCCGGGTCTATTCCCAGTATTTCAAAAACATTGGGATCCACCATTCCGGCTCCACCCATTTCCAGCCAACCGCTGCCCTTGCATATCCTGCAGCCTCTTCCTCCGCAACTGACACAACTGATGTCAATCTCGGCACTGGGCTCGGTGAAGGGGAAGAAATGCGGTCTGAATCTTGATTTGATATCCGGACCGAACATCTTCACGGCAAACTGGTTCAGGGTATCCCTCAGGTCGGCAAACGTGATGCCCTCATCCACGACCAATGCTTCCACCTGGTGGAATACTGGAGAATGAGAAGCATCCAGTTTATCGTTCCTGTAGCATCTTCCGGGAGAGATGATGCGAATGGGCGGCTTGAAGCCTTCCATCGTTCTCACCTGCACTGTGGAAGTCTGCGTCCTGAGCAGCGTACTCTCCGTAATGAAGAAGGTATCTGCCAGGTTACGGGATGGATGATCCTTCGGTGTATTCAGAGCGTCAAAGTTATGGAACTGGTCTTCCACATCGAATCCTTCGGCAATCTCAAAGCCGAGACTGATGAAATTGTCCTCGATCTCACGCCAGACCTGGGTCAGGGGATGCAAAGCCCCCCTGTCATTCCGGCGTCCGGGAAGCGTCAGGTCAAGCCTGGATGCTTCCTGTCTGCGGACATATTCCTTCTCGACCAGTGATTTTTCCTGCAGGTCGATGAGTTCTTCCACTTCCTTCTTTGCTTCGTTGATGATTGCCCCGAAAGCGGGACGTTCCTCTTGCGGCAACTCTCTCAGGCGTTTCAGGAAATCAGTGATCTGGCTGTTCTTGCCCAGGTACTTCGATTTCAGGTTCGCAAGATCTGGCAGAGTTGTTGCAGAGCGAATCTCATCACGAGCTATTTGAATTGTTTGCTCCAGTTGTTTTTGCACGATTAAGCGAGAGCTCCCTTGGCAAGTTCAACCAGCTTGGCAAATGCATCAGGATCATGCCATGCAAGGTGTGCCAGTACTTTACGGTTGATATCGACATTGGCTTTGTGCAATCCATTGATGAACTTGCTGTAGCTCAAATCATGAATATGACAGCCGGCATTGATTCTGATGATCCAAAGACGACGGAAGTCTCTCTTTTTCGCTTTACGGTCACGGAATGCATATCCCCAACCTTTTTCCACAGTCTGACGGGCAGTCACGTACAAACGGCGACGTGCACCGAAATATCCCTTAGCAGCTTTTAAATATTTTTTCCTTCTTGCATGGGAAGCTACATTATTTGTTGCTCTTGGCATGTTTCACTCCTTCCTATACGTTCAACAGTCTCTTGATTCTCGGTGCATCCACTGTGGCGACGATTTCGCCCTGGCGCAGATTGCGTTTCAGAGAAGGAGACTTCTTGGTTTTAATATGAGCTGCTTTGGCATGATGTCTTTTGATCTTGCCGTTGGCTGTGATCGTAAATCGTTTCGCCGTAGCTCTATGCGTTTTGATCTTCGGCATTATTCCTCCTGTATTTATTACATTATGCTCTTTATCTTCGTTTGCTTCCGCAACTTTCAACTTTTAACTTTTAACTTTTAACTTTTAATTCTACACCAGGTCCGGGTCTATATCCTTGCTCTCGCTCTTTTTCTTGGGTTGTTCGGGCTTGGATTCATCCTCTTCGACAGGTTCTGGTTTCGGTTCTTCTGCGGCAGTCTTTTTGGAAGATTTTGTTTTCTTCACTTCCACGGGAGTTTCAGCAGGTTCTTCTTCCGTATGGGCTTTCTTCTTTGTCTTGACTGGAGCAGCGATGATTTCTTCTTCCGGTTCATCCTGCTGAACATCAGCAATGGCTTCTTCTGATGGCGGAATGATCTGGGGTTCCAGTTTGGCGATGATCTTATCGATATCCTTCTTCGGGGATATGATCATCATGAGAAGATTCTTTTCAGCGACTGGCTGGGAATCCACATCAGAGATGTAAGCCAGGTCGGCAGCCAATCTTTCGAGAATGGAGTAACCGAGTTCCTTGTGCGCCATCTGGCGTCCGCGGAATTTCACTGTGAATTTTACTTTGTTATGTTGTTTCAGGAAGCGGGTTGCATTATTCTTCTTGAAGTTATAGTCATGTTCTTCGGTGCTCGGACCGAACTTGATTTCCTTGACCTGCACTTCATGCTGTTTTTTGCGTGCTTCCTTCACTTTCTTTTCTTTCTGGTAGTAGTATTTACTGAAATCCATGATCCGACATACAGGTGGTTCAGCAGTGGGAGAAATTTCCACAAGGTCGAGTTCAGCCTTTTCAGCCATTTTCAAAGCTTCGCTAACCTTCACAATACCTACCTGATGTCCGTCGGCATCAATCAAACGCACCTGATCAACCGTGATCTGGCGGTTAATACGCTCTTTCGGCACGACTTCCTTCGTCTTTGCCTTGCCTTTTCGAATCCGGATTATAGCAGCCTCCTTATGGTTATCTTGAACATAAAAAAAGGGCGGAATAAATTCCGCCCGCTTTATACAAATACGTTGTACATCTAAACTCAGACCTTACTGATATCTCAAGGAACCGTAAGGTAGAAGCGGACAGCTTCTTTACTCTGATACCAAGAAGATGTAGCTCTGCAATACCGTCAAGAGTTTTATGGAACGCTGTTTTTTAAACAGTGCTATGTGGTCTTTAAGACCATATAAACTTGGCAGAAGGGGCTAGGTTTTGCAGAAGCTTGTAGCTTATAGGGGAAAGCATCAATCAATTAAGAATTAAGATTGAAGATTGGAAGGGCAGAAGATGCTAGAGACTAGGGGCGGAGAGCAGATAAGAATTTAAAGTTAAAAGTTATAAGTT
>Ga0116171_10000567_pt1 | contig 39465 bp, 34 predicted proteins | sample AD_JPNHW2_MetaG_FD_89798 | JGI IMG/M metagenome (GOLD analysis project Ga0116171, IMG submission 89798) | Active sludge microbial communities of municipal wastewater-treating anaerobic digesters from Japan - AD_JPNHW2_MetaG | ecosystem: Engineered > Bioreactor > Anaerobic > Digestate | place... | reverse complement strand
CTTGCTGATCGTCTGATCGCCCAGATTGCCATTCCAGCTGGCGTGCATGATCAGTACCGTAAAACTGCCAATCACCGCAAATGCGATGAAGGCACCGATAAAGTCGTTGAAATTGAATTCGCTAAAACGCTGCAGAATCGATCTTTTTTTGTCGAGCAACCCTTGGAAAAAACGCACCAGGGTTTCACCGTCATCGAAAAGCCTGCATTCCCCGTTTCTCTGGACAAAGGCATAACAAAAATCGTCAGTCTCCCCGTTTTTAAACTCGGTATAGAAAGTATTGCCTTCAGGCATTTCCAGTCCGATTTCTGCGATTTTTACCGCACCTGACGGCTGATAGGTCCTTTTAACTTCCTCCTCGACGATTTTCTCGTAGCGCTGATGTTCTACTGTATTCATGATCCCCTCCTCGCCGATCGTTAATGCGATGAGCGTTCCTGAAACTACCGTCAGAAATCACGATTAATCTCAGCCATATTCTTGCTAAGCTTATCCTCGGACAGCCGAAGGATTTCTTGGGATAGATCCTCCAGGACCGTCTCAGGAGTCATCAGTACGCAGGCCTTGAATACATCAGCAAGGATCCCTTTCTCCTGTAGATACAGGGCAAAATAACGGGCCTCTGCATGATTGCAGTTACCAGGCGTGCCTTCCTGAAGTCTCAGTCCATGCAGCTTTTCAGCGAGTCGGCCTCAGCGGGGCCAATGCTCATACGTGATGGAACGCTGGCAGTACGTATCAAAATCTCAAACTTATCTTCCGGGGAGACGAAATCCGAGACAATCGGCGTAATCGTACCAGGAGGTGCGCACGGCATTGCTTTGATTGCCGCCGAGCAGGGCCATCTGCTGCTCGTTTTCCTCCAGAAAAAAGCCTACATGGCCGCCTTGGGGATCCTGATTTCTCTGCAGCACTGCAATACACCCGCGTTCAGGGGTGGCAATACTCTTCCCCCATGTCAACCAGGAACGCGCTCTGGCAGAATCAGTTCCCTCATATCCCGCTTTTTCAATACACCAGTTGACAAAGGCTGAGCACCAATGTGTCTCGTCTTTCGAGTTGGCTGGCGGCCCTAAACGTGTGCTTTGCAGATACTCGAGGATGCGGGGATTATCGCCATCGCCAGGTAACTCCTTAACGCCGACCTCAGCGAGTGCAATGGGCATCCAGAGAAATTTTTCGACCGGAGCCGGATCGAGCACGTACTGGAGAAATCGCTGCGCTGCCCACCCTTTGAGATCTTCCATTTCGATCTTGAACCAGTAGCCATCCCCGGAAACATCCAGGCATGTCACCACCTCATCCCGTTGCACGTATCCGATGACTTCCGCTGTGATGGACGGTGATTGCCGCACATTCAATACACAGACGGTGACACGATAGGGATCACCTACAGCCATTTCAGCCTCCAGTTTGAGGTAGAGATTCTTATTAGAATCGCACAGAAATCTGTGTTGGGTGAGGAGATAATGCCTTTATTGGGTATTAAGGGAATCCTCGCATGCAGTGCATCAAGTGGAAATCATCACTATTCCCAGATTAAGCAGTGTTGGCTCGAAGAGTGGCTTGCCCTCTTTGATATAGCTTAAATATCCCTCAACCCGGTAGTTACCTTTCCTGAGGCTGGCCATCCTGTAGTCCCAACTCTGCATGGAGGGATTGGTAATGGATTGTCTGATGGTCAGAATTTCAAGCTTGTCCAAGGTGGCAATATTCTTCGCGAACACCTTCCCGTCACAAATGAGGGGAAAGTTTTCCGCTCCCATGCCGCGGCAGTCAATTTCCATGTGGAGTGGAATCATAATCTGGCTTTTAAAACCGGGCGATGCCGGGGAATTTGCGGACCCATAATAGTGACGGCGCAGTCTGGGTCCATGCCGATGACCTGGACCATTTTTAGGGATCGCATTATCCGCATTGATATCCTCTAAAACTTCCACCATGCCATTAAGCCTTTTGTTGGATTCTTTCCGCTCGGCTTTCAATTTCGATTCCTGTTCCGAAAACGATTCCGTCAATTTGCGAAGATTCTGTTCAGCTGCCATGAGCTTCTTATCCACCTCAGTCTTGCTCACATGCTCATCCAGCAATTGTTTGCGCAGCGTCTTGATCTCGGCCTTGAGCTGTTCCACCTCCTTGTTGCATTTGCCCAGTTTCTTTTCCTGATCCTGCAGTTCTTGGGTGAGCTGCATGTTCTTGTCCTGAACTTTCGTCAGATCGACCACCTTGTCCTCGATTTCAGCCTCCAGAAAAGCGATACGTTCATCCTGCGTTTGGGAGCCAGGCGTTTCGGCACCATCCCTGATTTCACCGGAGGTCTCACCAGCCAAGCCCTCAGCCTCCTCACTAAATTCATCCTCATCCCGGAGTGATGAATCTTCGCGGTCTTCGTTCATGGTGACCTCTTTTTGCACGATAAAGGTTCATAAAGCGGGGAGCGATGAGACGTGACTCATCCCATCGACTCCCCTTCCACCCTGATTGAACAGGGCCATGGGCGGCAAGATGGTCGATAATCCTGCTCATCCCATCAGTTCCGGTTACAGTCTGTTTGAGGCAGCCTGAAGCCTCAGTTGTAGACCGTGATGGTCGGCCCTTCGGCACAACAGATGACACCGGCGGGATTGCCGTTAACATCTTCGAGAAACAGATAGACAGCGAGCTTGTACATCCCGGCCGGAAGGTTTGGTCCACAGGCTATCTGGATGGTATACGGCGCCGGCGTTGGCACTGTGGGTACAGGTGGAACAACCGGCTCCCATGCCGCTTCACCGATCCCCAGCTTGTCAAACAGAACCTGGATTCTGAAGTTACCGTTGATCAGGTTGTTAAGTGGGCCTACTGTATTCCAGTTGACCCTGACGCCCCAGGCCTCATTGACTTTTACGATGCTGGTCGGCGGCGACGCCGGATCCGAGTAGACCTCGTAGCCGCCATTGATTGAAAAAGAGTTGTTGATCGATGCTTCGAATTCAAAGACCGTCATGATAAACCTCCTGCAAATGGGTTGCCGAGTGCCAGCACCTGGTTCCTTCTGTTCGCCTAAAAGCAGCTCATCTGGAAAGGTGCCCAGTTGATTAAATCGGAGATCTCCGTCAGATCTACTATCAAGATAATGTCGGCAAATAATTGGCAATTAACTTTTGCTTATTTTTTGATTATTCCTTGTTCGCAGTGGTGATTACTTCACTATTTTTTATTCTGGTGAAAAGTAGTTCAGTTTCTGATGATGGTTGCATATCAAGTTCACTTTTAAGGGCTTTGATGCATTTAAAGTATTGCTTCATGGCCTTGTCTCGTTGCCCCAAGCGATAGTAGCAGCGCATGACCCGCCGATGAATATCCTCGCGGGCTTTGTCTTTCTCCAAAATGGTCTGACAAAGGTCAATCGCCCGTTCCGGCTTGCCATCGAGACTGTAAAGCCTGCTGACCTTGTTGAGAATACTAAGGTAAATCTCACGATAGTTTTCCCGCTCCAGTTCCGTCCAAGATTCATAGGGATGGTCCTCAATAAAATCACCACGATAGAGGGCCGCGGCGGCTTCATAGATTGAGAGGGCGCGCCCTTCTCCATCCTTTCGTTCGATCTCTTGAGCTTGGCGCCAATAATTGACAAATTCCTCGGTATCAATATGAATGATGAGTTCAGGGTGAAAAAAATAGTATTCATCCCTGAAACAGATAAACTCCTGGGAACCCTGCCTTTGTTGCAGCCATCTCCGCATGGTGTGCATAGTCACATTTAAGCAGTTGCGTGCAGAATCTGGACCGGCATAGGGCCAGAATTTATCCATCAGGACGTCGCGGCAGATTCGCTGCCGGTGGTGGTAACAAAGATAAGCGAACAGGAGCTTGGCTTTATGGCCCGGCCAATCCGCACGTTCGCGACTGCAATAAAATACACGTAGAGGGCCCAGGAACTGGACCTCCAGGACCTGCGCCCCACTATCCTTCACCTGAGCGACGCTAATTTCGGCAGGGGGCTTCCGCGAGTCCGGAAATTGCTGCGACACACCTGCACCATGGAAATGGCTGAAAAGCCAGCTCTTAACTGATCCAGTATGAATTTGCAAAACTGAAGTAAGACGTCTGTTTCCAATCCCACCTTGATCCAAGGATCCACCCGTTTTCACTCCTGAGGTACAGAAAAGTCTTCCCAGCCTTTCCAGCATACAGACAAGTTCCGCTGCCGCCGCAGGTTTTTCGATTACATCAAATGCGCCACTATGGACGGCCTCGAGAATGAGGGACTTGGTGGGATGGCTTGTGCAGAGTACCACGGGGAGCAAGGGCTGAAGAGTCTTGAATTGACGCAAAAAGTGAAGGCCATCGCCATCAGCCAGATTTTGCCCCATCACCACTGCGCTGCACTTTCCAGAACACACAAATTCCACGGCCTGGCGTGCTGATGATAGGAACCCGATCTCCATGCCAGGCGGTTTTATTGCCTCAAGATCCCGACAAAAATCTGAATCATTGTCGACAACCAAAATGATCTCTTTCCCCATCACAAGTCCTCTGCCCCAGGAACCAATGCGATTAGAGACCGCTTCAACTTGCTCGATAGCGCAAGGCCACCCATGGCATCAAGAGATAAATTGATGCACTTCGGCCCGCAACTGGAAAAAGCACCATGCCTTTGCACAAAGAAAATATTTCTGAGATGGGGTGTGTGTACCGTCTGATAGCGTTTGGAAGAGAGATATGGAGAGGAAGATCCCCTACTGCCGCCCCTGAGCCCCACTGATGTTGCCTTTCTATCGTAAAATACGTTATGTGACGAGTGAAAGCAAGCACTATTTTGCATTTAATTGTTTTTTAAGCGGTTGTTTCTTCTCCCCCAATTCAAATCATGATTCCATATCCTTTGCATTTGTCGGGTTAAATGGATACATTCCCAGTAGAAAATAACTAAATGGAACTTTTCAGCATGCCTATCGAGATCGATCAATCATTTCAAATACCACATGAAGAGTTGCGTTTCACCACCTCCCGCAGCGGCGGGCCGGGAGGCCAGAACGTCAACAAGGTCGAGACCCGCGTCACCCTGTGGTACGACATCGCCAATTCCTCCGCGTTCAGCCCTGACCAAAAAGCCATGATTCAAACCCGCCTGGCCTCGCGCATCAACAAGGAGGGCCTGCTTTGGGTCACCTCCAGCCGCCATCGCACCCAGCTGGCCAACCGCGAAGCCGCCCTCGCCCGTCTCTTCGAACTGCTCGGCGAGGCGCTGCAACCCACCCCGGAACGCCGGCCGACCCGGATCTCCCGCGCCGCCCGCGCGCTGCGGCGGGAAAATAAAAAGCGGCGCAGTCAAGTGAAACAACTGCGCCGCGAAAGATTTTAATAGGATGGACCGCTGGCTGTGCAAACTGCTCCCGAGGGCGCTCACTCCACCTGCAGATGCAGCACCCGCCGCTCCGCAAAATCGAACAGGGCGGCATAGATGTGCACGGCAAGATCCCACGTGCCGGCCGAGATCCCATCCAGTTCAAAATCCAGGTCGTAGTTACCGGTGCCGGCTTCGATCGTGCAGGAACGGCTTTCGACGCGAACCCGCTGCCCTTTCACCGCGTCGAAGAGCAGGAGATAGACATGCAGCCGCGAGACCGCCGGGGGCACGGGCTGGCTCGCTGTCAGCAGGGGCAGCTGCAGCGTGACACCCAGCGCGAAACGTTGATCTGCGGCGATATGAAAAATCGTCTCCTCCGCCCCGACCGGCAGCTGCATACAGGTGATCTGGTAGAGAAGAGCTGCCGGAGTATCCGCCGGTCTGGCGAACCACTCCTCCGCAACCGCCGTGTCGTTTTCCGGCTGCGGAATTCCGGCCGCGCCGGGTGCCAGCGTCTTGGGTGTGCCCGTGTAGGCTGCATCGGGGAGATCGGATGGCATGAAGTTGGGGGTTCGCAGGGTCAGAGTCTCGATCGGCTGCGTCCCATTCGCTGTCTCCTGATCCCGGCCGTTATCGTGCTCTCCCTTCCAGCCCATGGCTTTGATCAGCGATTCTTCACTATGGCTCAGCAAAGCGGAAAGATTGCGTCCCAGCCTGGATTTGGATTTTCCTGTCGTGTCGTTCACGAAAGCCCCTCCTGTCCCCACGAAATAATACCCCATTGGCCTAAAGATACATCATCCGGTCAAAAATCACAAGGACTTTTTCGCCAACATTTGCGTTTGCTCACACGCCCGTGCGCGCGAAAGCGTTGCGATTGGCCGGTCAAATCTGTAGATTATACCACGGCACCGACCTGAGAAGAGAAAATCCATGATCCTGCTCGTCTATCCCCCGGCAGCGAAACCCTGTGAGCCCTCGCCCGGCCTGGCGCGCCTGGCCGGAGCGCTGGAGGCCCATGACTGCGCCGTGCGCGTCTGGGATGCCAATCTCGAGGGCCTGCAAGCCCTGCTCGACACTGCGCCTGCGGCGGACGACCACTGGACACGCCAGGCCTGGGCGCGCTGTCCCAGTGATCGCCGGCTGCTGCACACCGCGGCCGGATACGAGAATTTCCACGCCTACAGTGCCGCGGTGCACCGGCTCAACCGGGTGCTCACGGCCCATGGCCGCCTCGACGAGGCCACCCTCAGCCTGGCCGATTTCCAGCATCAACTCTGGTCGCCGCTCCGCAGCGAGGACCTGCTCGCAGCCGCTGTCGCGCCGGAACGCATCCCCTTTTACCGCTTTTTCCAAAATCGCCTGCGTGCGCTGCTGGAAGAGAGTCCGCCCCGTCTGATCGGCATCTCTTTGGCCTATCTCAGCCAGGCCTTGCCCGCCTTTGCTCTGATCGGTCTGATCCGGCGCGACCATCCCGGACTGCCCATCATCATGGGCGGGGGACTGCTGACCTCCTGGATGCGCCGGCCGGAGTGGAAAAACCCCTTCGCCGGGCTGATCGACCATCTGGTTGCCGGGCCAGGGGAGATTCCCCTGCTCAAATGCGCCGGAGTCGACACACCACGCCCCGGCGCCTTCCTCTCCTATGCGGGGCTGGAGTTGCCCGCCTATTTCGCTCCGGGCCCCATCCTGCCTTATGACGCCTCGCGCGGCTGCTACTGGAACCGCTGTGCCTACTGCCCCGAACCGGCGGAGGGCCACCCCTACCAGCCGCTTCCGGTCCCGCAGGTGGGCGACGACCTGCAGCGCCTGACCGCCGCGCACCAGCCCGCCCTGATCCATTTCACCGATAACGCGATGAGTCCCGCCCTGCTGCAGCATTTGATCGCGGCGCCGCCCGGCGTGCCCTGGTACGGTTTTATCCGCATCACCCGCCAGCTGCTGGAACCGGAGTTCTGCCTGGGATTGAAACGTTCCGGATGCGCTATGCTCAAAATCGGTGTGGAGTCCGGAGACGATGGGGTTCTGGAGGGAATGCAAAAAGGGGTGACCGCCGCAGCGGCCGGCCAGGTGCTGGAGAACCTGGCCGCAGCAGGAATATCCACCTATATCTATCTCTTGTTCGGGACGCCCTGGGAGGAGGAGCAAGCCGCCCGGCGCACCATCGACTTTGCCGTCCGCCATGCCCGCGCCATCACCTGGATCAATCCGGCGATCTTTAATCTTCCCCGGGAATCGCGGGCCAGCGCCGGACTGGAACTGCGCAGTTTCTATGCGGGCGATCTCGCGCTCTATGCCGATTTTCACCATCCGCTTGGCTGGGAGCGCAAACAGGTGCGCCACTTTCTCGACCGCACCTTCAAGCGTCAGCCGGCCATCGCTGCCATCCTCAGGCGCACCCCCCCGACCTTCACCTCCAACCACGCCGCCTTTTTCGGCAGCCGGTTTCTCACCCCCGGATCCGCCTAAGACACCCGGATCAGCCGGTCATAAATCCGGTCCACCAGCTCATCAATGCGGCGCACATCCTTCAAACGGCCCTTTTCCGGCTTGAGACGCAGCTCGTGCAGCTCCTCGAGGATGGTCACGATCTCCCTCTCTTCCGGCTGGCTGCTCTCCGGATCGGCCAGCGACTGCGCAGAGAGACTCTCGATACACGCCAGCAGCTTCGCCTCCTGATTGGCCTGATAACGGCTGAGAATATCGACAAAATTGGCGCGCAGCGCGACGAGCTCCGCGGCTAGTTCCTCCGGATGCTTGTGCCGGAGGGCATCCTTCTCTTTTTTCTTCATCTGTGCCTGCGCAATAAAGGGTGCCGGAACTTACTCTCCCGGCTGCCCTGCCAGCAGCGGGGAGACATGTTTTTGCAGGTCGAGGGCGATCGAACGCGGCGAGCGGTTGCCATTGATGACCTCGAAATGGTACTTTTCGCCCAGCTGCCGGAACTCGGAGCGCATCATCTTCTGGTAGCGGATAAAACTGTCAAAGATATCGCGCGAAATGCGGATATCCATTCCCGATTCCCAGTAATCGAGGCTGGCGCTCTTTTGCATATTCCTTTCCACCAGAAACCGCGGCGCGACATCGAGGTAAAAAACGAGATCCGGGATCAGGGCGATGCTGTACAGCGATTCCACCCAGGCGGCATTGGCACCGCGGACCAGATCGCGGGCGATCAGGGTGTAGATATAGCGGTCCGCCAGAACGATAAAGCCCGCCTTGAGGGCGGGAACGATGATGTTCTCGAGCTGGTCGGCAAAATCGGTCGCATAAAAGAGGGAGAGCGTGATCGGACTGAGCACATTGCCCTGCATCGCCAACTCGAGTTCCTCGCTGACGAGGTTGGAGCGCTTGAGGCCGACGTTGACCGTGGCATAGCCATGCCCCTCGAGCCAGTCGGTCAGAAGTTTGATCTGGGTGGACCGGCCGCTGCCGTCGGCCCCCTCGATCGCGATCAATTTGCCGGTGAGGTCGGCGGCCTTGATGCCGGGCAATCCTTCGCCATAGAATTTCATATCCGGCTCCTCACTTTCCATTTGTACCCGGGAAGATCGATGCGCGCATCGACCACCTTGCGGACCAATTGCTGTTGCACATCGATCGGCTGGCTGGCGTCGATGACGGTAAAGCCATACTCGTCGACCATGCTCAGGTAGGCTTTGTTGATCATCCCCTGGAAGAGGCGGAAGCTCTTGTAGGGATCGGAAGAGAGGCCCAGGTCCATGCCGGCCTCGTGATACTTGAGGGTGGGGCGTCCGTCGAGAATGCGATTGATGGCCACCTCCGGAGGCACCTGAAAGAAAAAGGTGATGTCCGGCAGGGTGGCAAAGCTGTAGAGCGTGCGCACCCAATCCGGGTTGCAGCCGCGCACGGCATCGCGGGCAAAGGCGGTAAAGCAATAGCGGTCCGCGAGCACAATATAGCCGGCGCAGAGGAGAGGCCAGATCTGGCGTTCGAAACGGTCGGCGAAATCGGTGCAGTGGATCAGGGAAAAGGTCGTCGGGGTCAGGAGATTGGCGGTCTTGCCTTTTTTGGTCGCTTTTTTAACCAGCACCGACGAGTTCCATTCAGTGAAAAAAACCTTGTAGCCCTCCAGTTCCAGCCAGCGTTTGAGAAGATAGATCTGGGTCGATTTGCCCGAACCATCCAGTCCCTCCACCGCGATCAGACGGCCTTTGCTGGAATTTTTCCGCAGTTCGATCTTGGCCATAATGCATCCTGTATGCTGTTTCCCTCCCGGGTGAGCCTGTGGTCCGCTCCGCCGGACGGATTATGTTATAAAGCTAATCTTTTATTTATGAAAAGCAAATTATTTCACAGGCGCTCGCTTAATTCGCTTGAGGATTTGGCCGGAAATATGTATCTTGGGTGGAGTGTAGACATGGGAAGGGAATGTGAGCGTATCATGAAAAACTGGAAGCTGATCCTCGGCATCATCATCAGTGCATTGTTTCTCTATCTGGCCTTTCGCAAGGTCGATTTCGCGCAAATGGGCCAGGCCTTTGCCGCCGCCCGGTACTGGTGGCTCATCCCTACCGTCGCCATCACCTTCATCGCCCATGGCCTGCGCACGCTACGCTGGCGCTACCTGCTTGCGCCTATCCGCCCCATCCCCTTCATGCCCCTCTTTTCCGCGCTCATGATCGGCTACTTTTTCAACGATTTCCTGCCGGCGCATCTGGGCGAGTTCGTCCGCGCCTATGTTCTCGGCCGCAAACAGCCGGTCTCGAGCAGCGCCATTTTCGGCACCATCGTGATGGAGCGGGTCATCGACGTCTTCACCCTCTTCCTGCTTATGGCCGTGGCTTTGCTGGTCTTTCCCTTCCCGAACTGGGTACGGATGGGCGGTTATCTCACCTTCGGATTCATCGCCCTGCTCTTCATCGCCCTGCTGCTGCTGAAACGCTATCCGGAGCCCGCGATGAACGCCCTGCAGCGCCTGGCCGGCCGCCGCTTTCCCCATCTCGCCGGCAAGATCAAATCGATGCTCGAGTCCTTTCTCAACGGCATCGTCCCGCTGCGCCGGCCGTCCCATTACCTCATGGTCACCGTGCTCTCCCTGCTCATCTGGGCGTGCTACGGCATGGCCTTTCAGTTCGTCCTCTATTCCTTCGATTTTATCCGCATCTATGCCCTGCCCTGGACCACCTCACTCGTGCTCCTGGTGATCACCACCTTTGGCGTGCTGGTGCCCTCCTCCCCCGGCTATGTCGGCACCTACCACTGGCTCTGCCAACAGGCGCTGGCGCTGCCGCCGTTCCTGGTCCCGGACAGCCAGGCCCTGACCTTTGCCATTGTCATGCACGGCATCAACTTTCTGCCGGTCATCCTCGTGGGTCTGATCATGATTTCGCTGGAGGGGCTGAGTTTCAAAAGCCTGAAATCCAGCGCCACCCGGCAGGAGTAAGCCCGGCGCCTCCCGCCTCAGAGCAGGCGGAGCTGGCTGCGTTCAGCATCGGCCTGGGCCACCTCAAAGATGACCTGCAGCTGATCCTTGATCGAATCGACGTGGGTGATCATAAAGATCTGCCGGAACTGCGAGGAGAGTTTCCCGAGGGCATTGAGAATCAGGGTTTTGCGCTCTTCATCCTGGGAACCAAAGATCTCGTCGAGGATGATGAAATTGATCGGCGCGCCGCCGCTGCGCTCCGCCAGGATCTGGCTGATGGCCACCCGGAGACAGAGATTGGCGAGGTCCTGTTCGCCGCCGGAAAAACGGCCGAGAGTGAAGAGCGCGGCGCCGTCCTGCAGGGAGATCTGGTACTCCTCATCCAGCTCGAGGCGGGCATATCGGCCGTTGGTGGTAAGGGCGAGCAGCTCGGAGGCACGTCGGGCCAGCAGGGGACGGATGCGGCCGGCGAGATCGAGCCGGAATTTTTTCAGATGAAGATCAAGGGCATCGAGATAGCGGATCTCCTCTTCGGCCGCGGCGATCTCTTGCCGTTTTTGCTCCTGCTGCGCCACTTGGGCCCTCAGGCCCTCTTCCTTCTCGTGGCTGCGTGCCGCAGCTTCCCGGACTTGGGCGTGGCTCTCGTTGGCATCGAGCAGGCTGCGGGTCGCGGCAGCGAGTGCGGACTGTGCTTGCTGATAGCGCTCCTCATCGTGGTGCAGGCGGGACTGGGCGGCGCCTTCCTCCTGTTCGAGCTGGCGGAATTCCGCGAGTACGCCCTCGATGCGGGTGATGCCGGCGGCCACCTCCGCCCGCCGGCTGGCCCGCTCCCCCAGCTGGTCCGCCCGCCGCTGCAGTGTCTCCAGTTCGCTCAGGCGCGCCCGCGCCGCTGCGTGCGCCGCGCGATCATAGCTCACCTCCCCCAGCACGGCCAGCCCGCGGGCGACCTTCTCGCTGTCTCCTGCGGCGGTTTGCAGATCACCGCGCAGCTGATCGAGTGCGGCCGCCGCCTCGCGCGCGCCCGCCAGGCGCCGCAGCACCTCCTCTTTCTCCGCCCGCACGCCACGCAGCGCCGCCTCCCCCTCCCCCACGCGCGCCTCGGCGCCAGCCAGCTGCCGGCTGGCCTCCTGCCATTCGCGACGCAGCACCGCGAGGCGCTCCTCCATCCCGGCGAGTACCGTTTCATAATGATCGGCAAGACGCTGCATGCAGGTTGGGCACTCCCCCTCCGGTCCGAGTTTCTCGATCTGCTCTTTTTTGGCCCGCGCCTCCGCGCCCGCCTTGGCCACCGCCGCCGCCTCGCTCTTCCAGTGCTGCTGCTCTTCGCGCGCCGCCTGGACCGCCGCCTCCAGCCCCTCCTCCCGCTGCAGCAGCGCCGTCTGCGCCGCCGCCAGGGTCGCGCTCTCCGCCTGCCGCCCCTGCAGAGCGGCCAGGCGCTCCTCCAGGGCGGCCAGCTGCGCCGCACTCTGGGCCTGCTGACGCAGCAGCCCTTCGCGCTGCACCTGGCGCAGCTCCTCGCCATCGAGCCGTTCCTTTTCACGCCGCAGCGGCTCCAGCACCTGCAGCGGCTCAGCCAATCCGGCCAACTCCTGCTCCGCCGCCCCGATCGCCTCGAGATCGGCGCGGGCGCGCTGCAGCGCCGCTTCATTTTCATTCAGGCTCGCCCGCAGGCTCAGGATCCGGCTCTGATGCGCATGCCAGGCATCGCGCACCCCCGCCAGACGCTCCTGAACAGCGTGCGCCTCCTGCAGGGCAGCTTCCCCCGCCGCCACAACCCGTTCGCCGCTGCGCATCTCCTCGCCCAGGCGCAGGCTCTCCGCCGCGGCGGCAGCGATCTGTTCCTGCAGCAGTGCGGGATCGATCAGGGCGCTGCGCATCCCCTCCGCATACTTCCAGCGGCCGAGCCGGTCGGCGAGCACCCGCTCGCGCGCCTTGTCGATACGATCGATATTGATCAGCCGCGCAATGCTCCGCCGCCGCTCCTCCGCACTCATCGCTGAAAGCGCCGCCAGCTCCCGCTGTTTGGCGAAAACCGAGGCGAAAAAGGAACGGTAATCGAGCCGCAGTAGGCGTTCGACATACTCGTTGACGCCGCGCTCCTGGACCGCCTCGGGCTCAGGCGCATCCGCCCGGTAGATCGCGGCTTCGGCCGTGGCGTTTTTCCCCCGCAGCTGGCGCAGAATGCGGTACTCGCGGCCGCCATATTCGAATTCCAGCTCCACGGAACAGGTCTCGCCGGCGGCGGCGAACTGGGAACGGATGTCCGCTTTCCCGGTGCGCGCAATGACATTGCCATAGAGGGCCCAGCCGATCGCCTCTACCAGGGTCGTCTTGCCCGCGCCGTTGCGGCCGATGATGCCGATGACATTCTCCGGGCACTCCATCTCGACAGCGGCAAAACGGCGGTAATTCTGCAGCACCACTTTCCGGATGATCATCGGCGCCTCACTCCTCTTCCTCTTCCAGATAGCGGCTGCCGAGATGCTGCAGACGCTCCCGGTCCAGCGCCATCTCCGGCTGGCCGGCGAGATAGCGCCCGAATTCCACGCCGAGGGCATCGAAATGGAGCACCGGCGCCGGCATCGCCGCCGCGGCGGCAGCGATGTTCACCTGCTTTTCGAGCTGAAAGACCGCCGGGAAAAATTCATCCAGCCGCCGCATCTCCAGGGCGAGATAAAGATTCTCGTCCACCCCGTTCAGGATCAGCTGCACGATCGCACCCTCAGGAATGTCGCCTGCCAGCGCGGCAACGCGGTCATAGAGCTCCTGCAGACCGATGCCGCGGCAATCGACCGGCTTGAGCCGCAGCATCGGCCGCACCGCGAGTTCGTGATAACGCCGCTCCCCGCTCTCCAGATCGACCTCGAGAAAACCGCAGGAATAGCCCGCCTGGTTGAGGCTGGTGCGTTCGGTCGCACCGCAATAGCTGACCTGCGCGGCCACATCGACCCGGCGATGATAATGCCCCAGGGCGACATGGGCGAAAACCCCGGGATGCAGCGCCGTCAGATCCGGAAGACGCTGCTCGTTGAACTCCCCCATGCTGAAGGTATCGGTCTGCGTCCAGACCCCATGCGTGACGAGGAGATTGCGCTGCGCCTCCGGACGGATGGCAATGCTTCCGCACGCCGCCTCCAGTTCCTCGCTCAGGGCGCAATGGGGGATGGCATGGACATCGAGTCCGCCGAAGGTGAGACGTTGGTATTGGCTGTCGTAAATGCTGAAAATACCGGGAAAGAGGGCGAGCGATTCAAAGATCGAGCCGGTGCTGCGGATGCGCGGGGTCTCATGGTTGCCCGAAACCAGCACCATCGGGATTCCGGCGCTGCTGATCTTGCGGATCCCCTCCAGGGCGACGCGAATGGCACGGTTGCTCGGCCGCGGCGTGTGGAACAGATCCCCGGCATGAACCACCAGATCCGGCTGCAGCACCGCGATCCGGTCGATCGCCTGATACCAGGCATCATAAAAGTCCTGCTCCCGCTGATTCAAGCCGCTTTGGGCTGATATTTTGCCATATTCGGAATAGCCGAGATGGGTGTCGGAGATCTGACAGATGCGCATAGCCGGCGCAGGCTCCTTCGCGATTTTGCTGAATCCGTGCCACACCCTGTGGCATGGGTTATACATTCCGGCCCGCGCTGAGCGCGCTTTTCTGGCCGCGCGGCGCCGGACCGGTTTTGGCTATATGATAATTATAAAGTTACAAATGTATTTTTCTGCTGATTTTGCCCATTTCAGGCACATTCTTTGCCTGCAAGGGGTTGAAGAACATCACTGCGTGAACCGGCATGGTAAGGAGAAGAAAAGGACCAGGTACTATGAAGAAATCCTTGTTGATCATTGCACGGGACTCTCAACTTTTATCGCTTTTCGATCAGGCAGCGCCTTTCAATGGCTTTGAGCTTCATTCAACCAGGGAAATTGAACAGGGGCTGCGCCTGCTCGGCGAAGCGCTCACTTGGGATGCAGTCCTCCTCGAAGTGGACAGCCTGCACGAAGAGCTGCCGAAACTCATCGGCGAGATCAAGACCCTCAGCGAAACCACCCTCATCGTGCTCCTGGGGGCGCTGTCCGCTGAAGAGCTGGTCGAGTGCGTCAAGGCGGGCGCCGACGGCTTTATCGAAAAACCGGTCCATAAAGCCGAGCAGGTACTGCGCCACATTGAACATCTCCTCAATCAGCTGCCGGGCCGTCCAGTGGCGCGCGATGCCGATCCCGCGATGATCGAGGCGCCCCTGCTGGTCGGCCAGAGCGAAAATATCCAGCAGCTCAAGAGCCTGGTCCACAAGGTCGCTCCGCTGGATGCCACGGTGCTGATTCTCGGCGAAACCGGCACGGGCAAGGAGGTGATCGCCCGCATGATCCATGCCATGGGGCCCAACCGCCATAACAATTTTCTCGCCGTCCATTGCGGCGGCATCCCGGACACCCTGCTGGAAAGCACCCTCTTCGGCCACGAGAAGGGCTCGTTCACCGGAGCCTACCGCACCCACAAGGGCTACTTCGAGATCGCCGACCGCGGCACCATCTTTCTCGACGAGATCGGCGACACCACCCCCTCCTTCCAGGTCAAGCTGCTGCGCGTGCTGCAGGACAAACGCTTCCGCCGCATCGGCGGAACCGAGCTGCTCTCCAGCAGCGCCCGGATCATCGCCGCCACCAACCGCGACCTGCACAAGATGGTCCAGGAGGGCCAGTTCCGCGAAGATCTCTATTTCCGGCTCAACGTCATCACCCTGCGCATGCCCCCGCTGCGCGAACGCCCCGATGACATCGCCCTCCTGATCCGGCACTTCGTCTCCCTCTATTCGAAAAAACACAACCATCTCGGCGTCTACCTCAAGCCCGAGACGATCGAGATCCTCTCACGCCAGCCCTGGCGCGGCAATGTGCGCGAGCTGGAAAACATCATCGAACGCCTGGTCGCCCTCTCGGACTCGGACTGGATCGGTCCCTCCGAGCTGCCGGAGGATTACCTCGGCCGCAGCGCCGAGACCGCCGCCGCCGGCATGGGCTTTCACTCCTATGCCGAAGCCAAAAACCTTTTCGAAAAGGAGTACATCACCCAGCTGCTGCTGCAGGCTCGCGGCAATATCTCCCAGGCCGCGAAAATGGCGCAAATGCCGCGGCAGAATCTGCATCTGAAAATCAAGAAGCATAAGATCAGACCGGAGACGATCCGCAACTCGCGCGTCCTCTCCATACCGGTCGAAGAAAAAATCTGAGACCGCTCACCCCGGCGGCTCGCCGGGAAGGGTCCGCCGAACCTGGTACGCGCCGCACAGGGCCATTCCGAGACCGCTCACCCCGGCGGCTCGCCCGCGAGCCAGCTCAGCGGCCAGCGCCAGATCTTGCCATCCCTGGTCTCGATCACCGCACGCAGGGAGGGACGGCGCAGCTGCCGCACCAGGCGCACCGGGGCGTCCTGATAACGCCGCTGCGGATCAAAGGTAATCCAGAGCTGCGTCCCCGGCAGCGTCCGGCTCAACTGCTCGATATGGCCCAATTTGGTCGCGATATAGTGGCGCTGGTTCCCGCAGCGCAGCCGCACCATCATACCCAGCAGCGCGCCGCTGCTGCGCCAGAGCAGACTCGCCTGGGCCGTGGGCAAAAAATCGGCCGGATTGAGCACCTGCCAGAAGGTGGGCCTCGCCGGGCCCTGCTTTTTTTTGCGCGGTCGCTGCGGTAGCCGCGCGCTGACGACATCGAAACCGAGGGCGCGGCAGCGCTCCACCGCCCAGCTGTTGGCGCTGTGCTCCCCTTCACCCGGATGGAGACCGAGGTGAAAACGGCGAAAATGGTGCAATTCATGGGCGAAAAAGAAGGCGAGGTGATCCCCAAAACTGCCGAAGCGATGCTCCCAGCCGTAGCGGTCCACCTCCTGCATCGGATAGACGGTGCGGTCATCAGCCAGCAGCAGCCGGATCAGCTTGAAACGCGGCGGCAGATCCGCGGGCAGCTCCCACGCCTCGCGCAGGTGCCATTTGCCGCTCCGGGCATAAAAATGGGCGGGGTGATGCCATTGCCGCACATAAGCGGTCCCGCCGCTCCAGGAGGAGCGGTGCACCAGATGGACGGCCACCACCAGATCCGCGGTCTCGCTGCCGGCGGCGATGCGCTCCATCAGCCGCTGCAGCTGTTCGGGGGAGTGGCCGAGCCGGCGCCAGCTGTCGCGCCGGGGGAAAAAATAGATCAGCATGGTGCCGGACTCAGAACCGTTGCCGTGTGCAGCCGCTTCGCCCCATCCGCTCTCCTCGCCGCATCACTTTTTCCCCTTGAGATAGCGATCGAAAAAGAGCTGCGCTTTGCGCCGCACGATCGGTTCAAGATCCGACTGCAGCAGCGCCGTCACCGGCTGCGAGGTGGCCAGCCAGATCAGGTTTTCGCCTGAATCGATCCAGCCGCGCCACGCGGATGTCAGGGTCACCGCCTCCACGGCGGGAATGACCAGGGCCAATCGCGGCCGCCGCAGGGTGGTGTCCACCGCGCCTCCGAGGCAACGCTCCGCCTGCCCCGCTGAGGTCACCCAGATCAGCGCCTGAAAGGTCGTATCCTCCAGGCCGGGGCAGCACTCCGGCCAGAGGCCGAAGAGCATCGCGCCTTTTTTGCCGGGAGCGGTCAGCCTGCCGGCGCCGGCCTGCAGCAGCGCCGCCGCGGCAGCCGGATCCGCCGGTGCCGGAGTGCGCACCCAGAGGACGCGATAGCCGAGGCGCGCCACTTTTTCTATAAAAGCGAGGGAAGAGGACTCGTCCATCTCCGGGAGGGTGCAGATCAGCAGGTCGCGCCGGGGTGCGCTCTGCGATGGCGTGATCATCAGGGCGGTGGTCCGGGCCAGGCCGAGATCGACGGCCTCGCGCTGCGCCGGTGTGATCTCGGGGCTGTGACATCCCGCACCGATCCCGATCAGGGCCAGTGCGATAAAACGAAGCTTCATGGGGCTCTCCTGTGGTCCGTGCCGCGTAATATACGGCATACGGCGGGAAAATTAAAGCACTATTTTAGGCGCCATATTCTCCTTGCTTTATCGCTGCTTGATCGTTATATTTTTTGGCAGTGATCCAATCGCTTACCCATAGAGGAGGACCGATGGAACCCGAAAAAACGTCCCTGCCGGAGAATGCCTACCGCCCTCTGCGCGAGGGGGAAATCTATCAACCCGTTGTCCCGGTGGACAAGCCGCTGCGCGAGGTCACACCCTATTCGCTCATCTGGGGCCTGTTTTATGCAGCGCTCTTTTCCATGGCAGCCGCCTATCTTGGGCTCAAGATCGGCCAGGTCTTTGAGGCGGCTATCCCCATCGCCATTCTCGCGGTCGGAGGATCGGTCTTCCTCGGGCGTAAGAACGCCATGTCGGAGAATGTCATCATCCAGTCGATCGGGGCGGCCTCGGGTGTGGTGGTTGCCGGCGCCATTTTCACCATTCCGGCAATCTACATCCTCAACCTCGATGCCAAATTCTACCAGATCTTTTTCTCGTCCCTCTTCGGGGGTTTTCTCGGCATCCTCTTTCTCATTCCGTTTCGCAAGTACTTTGTCCAGGAGATGCACGGCCAGTTCCCCTTCCCCGAGGCCACGGCGACGACCGAGGTACTGGTGGCCGGCGAAGCCGGCGGCGATCAGGCGCGCGTGCTCCTGAAGGCCATGGCGATCGGCGGAATCTACGACTTTATCATCGGCACCTTCCACTGGTGGAGCGAGGTCTTTGAGAGCCGGGCTGTGCCCTTTCTGGCCGGCATCGCGGACAAATGGAAAATCGTCTTCCGCCTCAACGTCGGCGCGGCGGTCACCGGCCTCGGCTACATCGTCGGCCTCAAATACTCGGCGATCATCACCGCCGGCAGCTTTGTCTCCTGGTTCCTGCTGGTGCCGCTGGTGCACTATTTCGGTTCAGGGCTGACCTCCACCCTGGGCAGCACGGCAACCCTGCTGATCAAGGATATGAGCGCCGAGCAAATCTTTTTCACCTATGTGCGTCATATCGGCATCGGCGGCATCGCCTGCGCGGGCATCATCGGCATTTTAAAGTCCTCCCGGATCATCGGCGGCGCCATGAAGCTCGCCTGGACCGAGATCACCGGCAAACACAGCGGCGTCGCGACCAGCGTCAACCGCATGGAGAAGGACCTCTCGATGAGCATCATCGTCGCCTCGATCGCCCTGACCGCGCTGCTGATCCTGCTGTTCTTCCAGTTCGGCGTCGTCCACAACTGGCTGCAGGCCGGCGTCGGTCTGCTGATCGTCCTGGTCATCTCCTTTCTCTTCACCACCGTGGCTGCGCGCGCCATCGCTATTGTCGGCACCAATCCGGTTTCGGGGATGACCCTGATGACCCTGATCCTCTCCTCTTTTATTCTGGTCAAGATCGGCATGAGCGGCACGACCGGCATGGTATCGGCCTTGATCATTGGCGGGGTGGTCTGCACCGCATTGTCGATGGCGGGCGGTTACATCACCGATCTCAAGATCGGCTACTGGCTGGGCACCACGCCCGTCAATCAGGAAAAGTACAAATTTCTGGGCACGCTGGTCTCCGCCGCGGCCGTCGGCTTCGTCATCATGATTCTCAACAAGACCTACGGCTTTGTCGGCCCCGACGCCCTGGTGGCGCCGCAGGCCAATGCCATGGCCGCGGTGATCAAGCCGCTGATGTCCAACATGCCGGCCCCCTGGCTGCTCTATGCCGTCGGCGCCCTCTTTGCGCTGGTGCTGCAGATGATCGGCATCCCGCCGCTCGCGTTCGCCCTGGGCATGTACATTCCCCTCGAACTGAATACGCCCTTGCTGGTCGGCGGTCTCATCGCCCACATGGTCTCGACGGCTGCCAAAGACGAAACCCTCAATAATCGCCGCCGTGAAAAGGGCACCCTGATCGCCTCAGGCTTTATCGCCGGCGGCGCCATCATGGGCGTGGTTTCGGCCTTTTTGAAGTACCTGGGCTTCGACAAGGTCAGTTTTGTCGTCCCGATGATCACCCTGGAATGGGCCGACAGTCATGGCGGACAGCTCCTGGCCCTCGCCCTCTTTGCCCTGCTCTGCTTTTATTTCATCCGCGACGCCAAAAAAGTGCAGGCATGAGCCGGCCGATCGCGCCGCTTGACCCATCGCGCCGCTTGACCCATTGCGCCGCTCGATCCATTGCGCCGCTCAACCCATTGAGCCGCTCAACCCATTGCGCCGCTCAACCCATCGCGCCGCTCAACCCATCGCGCCGCTCGATCCATTGCGCCGCTCGATCCAAATAAAAAAGGCTGCCTGATATCAGGCAGCCTTTTGCTGTTTTCGCCGAGATCGCAGCGGCCGGGACTCCAGGGAGGGAGTGCTTCTCAGCTTGAAGCCAGACTCTTGTCCCGTTCCATCTGATCGGCGATCGCCCTCAACACCGTGCGGACCGTCTTGTTTCCATCCTTTTCGGCCTGTTCACGAATGTCGGCGATGATGCGATAATCCTTGGCCTTGGCCAGGGCATTGGCCGCGATCATGCGCACACCCGCCACCTTGTCGGTTTTCATCAACTCCACCAGGGCATTCACCGCATCCTTGCAGCACATCTCTCCAAGCAGTCGGGCCATAGCGGCCCGGACTTCCGGGTTTTCGTTCTTCAGCTGCGGCAGGATCTTCGCCGCAACCACAGCATGCGAAACCATCTCTTGCGACGCCGCCGGCGTTTGCTCCGCGGCGATGAGCAGCGAACCGCCCATCAGCAGGGCGACGGAGATGATGGTTACCACTACCTTGAAAACAGGACTGGGTTTCATGGCACTCCTCCCTTAAATTTTGTCATGGTTCCCGCAACATGGCCGGAACTGCGGTCTACACCACCGCCTTTGCAAGGGCCATGCCAGAAATTGTGCCCATGAGCACACTCCATCCTATTGTATTTATTGAGTCAGAAAGCTGGCCTAGCCGCGGCGCACACCCGGAACTGGTACCTTTCCCCCCTCCTGGCACTTTTTGTTCCAGATGGCCGATCACCTCAGGCCATAGCGGGTCATTTTTTCACGCAGGGTTTTGCGGGCGATTCCGAGAATGCGCGCAGCCGCACTCTTGTTCTGGCCGGTCCCGGCCAGAACGGCCAGGATATGCGCTTTTTCCAGCGCATCCAGGCTTTGGGATGCCAATGGCGGGGAGGCAGCGGCAACACGGGCCGCAGCCGGGGAAGCAGCAGCACGATCAGCCGGCGAAGCAGCAGCACGACCAGCGGGCGGGGAGGCCGTGGCAATGCGATCTTCAGGCACGGAGGATGCAGCGGCGCGGGCATTGGGCAGGGTGGCCAGGGCGGCCGCGCCATTGCCGAGAATGATCATGCGCTCAACGATATTGATCAGTTCCCGAATATTGCCGGGAAAGGGCCAGCCTTGCAGCCATGCAGATATGGCCGGATGCAGGTGCCGATGTTCCCGGCCATATTTGGCGGCGAAAAACCGGGCATAGTGTTCCGCAAGAAGAGGGATGTCCTCGGGATGCTCCCGCAAGGGCGGGATGTCGATCTGCACGACATTGATGCGGTAATAGAGGTCGCCGCGGAAGGTTCCCCCGGCAATGGCGCTCGCCAGCTCCTTGTTGGTAGCGGAAATCAGACGAATCCGGCTCTGCAGACTCTGCTGGCCGCCGACGCGCTGGAACTGGCCGTCCTGGAGGAATCGCAGCAGCTTGGCCTGAATGAGCAGATCCAGGTCCCCGATCTCGTCGAGGAAGAGGGTGGATCGATCGGCGAACTCGAATTTGCCGCGCTTGAGGGCGACCGCGCCGGTGAAGGCACCGCGCTCATGCCCGAACAGTTCGCTCTCGGCGAGCGTCTCCGGCAAGGCCGCGCAATTGACGATCACCATGTCGCGTCCGGCACGGCGGCTCAGCTGGTGGATGGCGCGCGCGACCAGTTCCTTGCCGGTGCCGCTCTCCCCCCGGATCAGGACGGAGGCCTCCGTGGGTGCAACCTGGGCGATTCGTTCGCGCAGCGCCGCCATCTGCGCCGAATCCCCCAGCAGCTGTTCCGCACCATTGTGGCGCTGCCAGGCGCTCCAGGCCCCGGGCAGCACTTCCGGCAGGCTACCCGCGCGGCCGGAGATTTGGCTGGGCACACCGCGGCCAAGCACGGCGACCAGGACACGCAGGCTGTCGACCTCTTCGGGCGTATAGTCGGTGCCGGACTCTTTTTTTCCAAGGGTGACGACGCAAAGCAGGGTGGGGTTCAGATAAAAGGGGATGCGGAGTTCGCAGTTTTGCCGGCGCGCCGGCAGCGGCTCGTGGAGCACATAAAAGGCCTCGTCGGCGCCTTCGGCGCGGGTGAGAAACTGGGCGCCGCGTTCCAGGCTGGCGGCGAGGTCCCGGCTCCGCTCCAGCCGCGGCGCCCCGCAGGCGCAGGCCCCGGGGCCCCGATGTTCGTCGATGAGCAGCTCCAGTCCGGGCAAGCCGAACGCGACAAAGGAGAGGGCCGAACACGACAGGAGCTTCGCGGCGCCGGACAGCGTTGCCGCAGCCGTCCCGGCCAGATCCCCCGCGGCACAGATGCTCTCCACCGCATCCGCGAGGTTGGCGAGCAGCGCGGCCTGTGTTGAATTCGGGCTCTCCACATCCCCCTATACTTGCTGCGGGGGAAAAATGTTTCGTTTTCAGGCCAGGGTTATCAGGATTTCAAGGCCGCGAATCAGGACCTCATCAGCGACCGCAAAGGAAATGCGGAAATGGGTATCCCGCCGCGAGAAATCCTTGCCGGGGATGATCAGGACACCGGCCTCACGCGCGCGCTGAAAAAATGCGGAGGCATCCCCCTCCGGCGCCTGGGGAAAGATATAGAAACTGCCGGCGGGTTTGAGCACGGCATATTTGTCCGCCAGCATCTCGTAGCAGATATCGCGTTTGCGCTGGTAGTTGCTGCGCTGCTCGCCATAGTCGACCTCAAAGGCGCGCAGGGCGGTATACTGCGCCACCGAGTTGGTGCTGGCATAGGCGTATTGCTGCAGCATGGCCATCTTGTCGATAATCCCGGTGGGGCCGGAGACATAACCGAGGCGCCAGCCGGTCATCGCCGCACTCTTGGAAAAGCTGTTGACGACAATGGCATCGCCGGTCAGCTGCCCCACGCTGGTAAAACCACCCTCATACATAAACGGCGTATAAACTTCATCGGAGATGATGTGAAATCCGTGCTTGTCGGCCAATGCGACGATCTTTTCCAGCTCCTCCCGGGCGTAGATCATTCCGGTCGGATTGTTCGGACTGTTGAGGATCAGCGCCCGGGTGCGCCCGGTGATCAGCGGCTCGATGGCTGCAGCCCGGATCTGGAAATCAGGATAGGTATCGGCGCTGACGGGTTTGCCGCCCGCCATGTAGACGATATTACGATAGGCGACAAAATAGGGATCCGGAACGATCACCTCGTCGCCCTGATCGACCAGGGCCTGAATGCTCAGCAGCAAGGCCCCCGTCGCTCCGGCGGTGATGATGAGATCGCCGAAACGGATGCCCTCCGCCGTGAGCTGGTCAGCCACGATCCGGCGCAGCTGCGGAATCCCGCGCGTCGGCGTATAGCGGTTGTAGCCGGCGAGGATGGCCTTGATCCCTTCCTCCTTGAGAAACATCGGCATATCAAAATCGGGCTCGCCGATCGAAAGGTTGATATACTCGGGATGCTCATGGGCGATTTCGAAAACCTTGCGAATGCCGGAGGGCTCGAGCTGGGCTACCCGTGCTGCGAGGGGGTGTTTGGGCTGGATCATGCGGCCATCCTATATATCGAATTCAGTGAATCGCGTCTCTTCCTCCATCCACTCAAGGTACTCCTTGGCGCCATCCACGACCGGCAGGGCGAGGATCTCCGGCACCTCATAGGAGTGATGGCTCTGGATCCACTCCACCAGATCCTTGAAGACGCGCTTGCGGCACTTGACCAGGAGAATGACCTCATCGGCCTGATCGATCTTGCCGCGCCAGTGGAACATCGAGTGCACACCCGGGATGATGTTGGCGCAGGCGATCAGCCGCGCCTTGAGCAGCGTATCGGCCAGGGCCCCGGCCTCCTCCCGTGAGGCGCAGGTGGTCATGACCATAAGGAAAGATTCCATGGTACCCCGCTAAAAATGTTTGATAAATCGTTTCAATGCTGTACATTCTAGGGTCGGCGGCCGCGCCGGAACTTTCGCTCCCGGGGGGGCGTATCATTTAAGCCCGCACGTGTGTGCGCCCCGCGGCAGGCTGCCGCAGCTGGGTTTAATTGCATGCAACCGATTGGTAATGGTCCATCATCTATGAATTCACGCACGCTCCGGCTGGCCGTGCTCTTCTCTGCCCTCTTCCATCTCGGCCTGGTCCTCTTTTTCTATTACTGGCGGTTCACTTACACGGCGCCGGCGGCTGAAGAAACAGCGGATGTCGAGTTTCTCAAGCAGCTCGTTCCGCAGCTGCCCGAGCCGGTCCTGCCCAGAGTGACCGCCAACACCGGCGCCAGACAGGTCAAACGGCAGGAAGGCCGGAGTCATCCTGCGGTGACGGCCCCCGAAATTGTGCTCCCCACCTCCCAGGCGCCGGCCTCCGGGACAGTGATCTGGCCGGCCGAGCTCGACAGTCTCTTGGCCGTTGCCGACAGTGTCGCCGGGGCCCGGCAGGTCGCCACTTATTCGGTGCCCGATTTCTTTCCCGTCCCCATTCCCCTGGTGCCGTATCGCGAAGAGCGCAAGCCGCGGCGGCCGGTGCTCTTTCCCATGGAGAGGCTGACCTGGGACCCGGGCGCCTTCACCGACCGCGCCGCCGAAGAACAGCGCCGCAGCAGCGGCAGCGGTGCGGGTCCGGTCGACCTGGCGGCGCTGGCCGCCAGAGGGGTGCAGGCCCTGGAAAAGGCGCTCAAAAAGGACCGGGTGCCCCCGCCGCCACGCATCCGCAAGATGCCGAGCCGGGAGGAGATGGCGGCGCTCTGCGCCATCTGGAAAATGCCCGAACCCACGGAACATGACATTTACAAGGACCTCGATCCCGGCTTGCAGCTCACCGCCGAGGATCTGCACCGCGTGCTCAGCGGACTCGTCGATCAGGGACTGCTGAATCAGGAGATCATCTCGCCGCGCAACGAATTCACCTTTATGACGCCCCTGGGCAGCAAGGGGGTGGAAATGAGCCGGCTCAATGTCCTGAACCGCGTCTACCGCTATCACAGCCGCATCGACCAGGAGCATATGATGCGTTATCTCCAGGCCGCCCACTACTACATCAGCACCACCGCCCGCCCCGACAGTGCCGCCCTGTGCGCCGAGATCCGCGGACACATCCGCCAGATCATGGAACTCGCCCCCGCATCACCGTGATTCCGCCGCGCCTGCCTGAGCCTCATGCACACAGGCTTTTGGCGGATTTATTGACGCCGCATCGCGGTAACCCCGCCGGGCCTGCTAAAGCCAGCCCATCTTGCGATACCAGGCCGCCGTCGCGGCGACGCCCGCCTCGAGGCCGATGCGCGGCCGGAAACCGAGCTCACGCCGCGCCCGGGCATTGCTGCAAACCCAGCCGGGCTGGCGCATCTCCGCGACCTTGTCGCGGTTGAGCAAGGCCGGCTTGCCGGTTACCCTGCCCCCTAACATGCTAAAAAAAGCCACCGGCGGCATGAGAAAAAGGGGCACGCGCAGAACCAGGGGCTTTTTGTGCAAGGCGTCCGCAATCGCAGCGCCAAAGCTCCGCCAGTCACTGGGATCATCGGCGCTGAGAAAATAGACCCGCCCCCGCGCCTGCCCGGTTTCACCGGCGAGGATAATCCCGTCGACAAGATCATCGACATGCACCAGGCTGATCTGCTGGCCGCCGTCACCCGGCAACAAAAGCACCCCCAGGGCGACCGCCTTGAAATAGACGAAAATATCGCGATCACGCGGGCCATAGACCGAGGGGGGACGCACGATCGTCGCAAAGTGCTCCTGCGCATAGGCGGTCACCGCCTCTTCGGCGCGCAGCTTGGCGCGGCCGTAGAGGGAGATCGGCCGCGGTGGATCCTCCTCCTCCACGGCGGCTGCGCCGCTGGGCCCTGCCGCCGCCTGGCTGGAGACATAGACGAATCGCAGATCCGGCCGGCCACAGGCACGGCATGCCTCGAGTAACTGCACGGTGGTCTGGTAATTCCCCTGAAGATAACCGGCCGCATCGCGCGATTTGGTCACACCGGCAAGATGATAGATCCGCTCGGCTCCCCTCACGATCCGGCCGAGATCCTGCGCATCGTTGAGATCCGCCTCCACATACTCGACCGGCAATCCTTGCAGCCAGGTCAGATCGCTGGTGCGGCGCACCAGACAGCGCACTTCATGCCCCGCGGCAATCAGCCGTTCGACCAAAGCGCTGCCGATAAAGCCGTTGCTTCCTGTTACGAGGACCTTCATGACGGCTCCTTCTCCGTTTTCGAGCTAAAGATAGCGCATTTTTTTGCGATTTCCAAGGAAAAGCACCGCGGCGCAGCCGGAGCAGGGCGAAGAGCCCGGTCCGGAGGTACACGGCGCAATAGGTCAGGTGGGAACAAGATTTCGGGGGGTGCACGGCGCAATAGGTAAGGTGGGAACAAGATTTCGGGGAGTACACGGCGCAATAGGTAAGGTGGGAACAAGATTTCGGGTAGTACACTCCGACAGTTTAACCTTGACATTATTCCCGGTAATGGCTATATTTTACCCTATTAATCCTGACAAATGTTCTCCCATGCGCGTCTGCACCTTGCTGCGCAGCGCAAGCCATCCTGCCTGATCGTTTCGTATGCGTCATACTTTTTTATCCCGACCATAACCGGGTCTGGACCAGCTCAGCCTAAAAACGGAGGCACCCGAATTGGCAGACTTATTCGACAAATGTAGATCAGCGACTGTATCGGCCCGCGCCCGCGAAGCCATACAGCAAGGCTGGTATCCCTATTTCAAGGCCATTGATTCCGGCGCCGACACGGAGGTGACGATCAAGGGGCACCGCCTGATCATGATCGGCTCCAACAACTATCTGGGACTCACCCAGGATCCCCGGGTCAAGAAGGCCGCCATGGCCGCCATCGACCAGTTCGGATCCGGATGCACGGGCTCGCGCTTCCTCAATGGCACCCTGGCGCTGCATGAAGAGTTGGAGAGCCGCCTCGCCGCCTTCATGCAGAAAGAGGCGGTTCTGATCTTTTCAACCGGTTTCACCACCAATCAGGGCACCATTTCGGCCCTGGTCGGCCGCAGAGACCTGGTGGTTGGCGACAATGAGAACCATGCGAGCATTGTCGACGGCACCCGCCTCTCCTTCGGCCGCTCCCTGAAGTATCGTCACAACGACATGGCCGATCTCGACCGCGTCCTCACCAACAACAAGAAAGAGGGCGGGGCCCTGGTCGTCAGCGATGGGGTGTTCAGCATGGGCGGCGATATCGTCGATCTGCCCAACATGGTCAAGGTGGCCAAAAAGCACGGCGCGCGCATCATGATCGATGATGCCCATTCCCTCGGCGTCCTCGGCGCCCATGGCCGCGGCACGGCGGAACATTTTGGCCTCGAGAAAGAGGTGGATCTGATCATGGGCACCTTCTCCAAATCCTTTGCTTCCATCGGCGGCTTCATCGCCGGACCGGAGGAGGTGGTCCACTATGTCAAACATACCGCCCGCGCCCTGATTTTCCAGGCCAGTCCCCCTCCAGCCGCAGTCGCCACGGTGATCGCCGCGCTCGATATCCTGATCCAGGAGCCAGAACGCCGCGAGCGCCTCTGGCACAACGTCAAAAAGATGCGCGAGGGCTATCAACAGCTCGGCTTCAATACCGGCGTGAGCGAAACACCGGTCATTCCCCTGCTCATCGGCGACGATGACAAGACCTTCAATTTCTGGAAGGCCCTGTATGAAGCCGGCATCTTTTCCAATCCCGTCATCAGCCCGGCGGTTCCCCCGGGCCATTCGCTGATCCGTACCAGCTATATGGCGACGCATACCGATGCCGAACTGGACAAGGTGCTTGAAATCTGCGGCCAAACCGGCAAGAAGCTCGGGATCATTTGAGCGTTGCTGCCAGGGGGGAAAAAACAAGGCCACGTTTCAGTGGCCTTTTTTTATTGCGGAGAGTGGTGGTGCCGGGAGTGCCGGACGCGGGATCAGTCGAGCCAGTAGAGCATCCGGCCGCAGTTTTCGCAGGTGAAAATCTGTTCGTCCTCGCGTCCCTTCACCCCGATCGAGGTGGGCTGGCGCAGGAAACAGCCGAGGCAGATATCATTCTTGACCGGGACGATCGCCCGCTTCAATTTGCCGCGCAGCCGCTCATAGCGGAAGAGGAGGGGCTTGCTGATATTGGCTGCGAGTTCCTCCCGCGCCTTTTTCAACTCGGTATAGCCCGAAACGGAGAATCCCAGCTTCTCCACATCCCCGACCTCCTCGATCATCAGGTCGATATCCTGCAAAGAGACCAGCAGTTCCAAATCCTTTTTAATCATCGCTCACTCTCCCGTGATTATCGACAGAAAATCCTGGTATGTCGCCACTTTCTGCAACTTGTCGCGGTTGGCCTTTTCGTTGAGAATGGTCACCAGCGAACCAAGGATGGGCAGATAGACGTTACCCTCGTCATTCGGGGGGGCGATGACCATGAAAAAGAGGTGCACCGGTTTGCCATCGATTGCATCAAAATCGATCCCCGCCTCCGATTTGCCGAAAGCGATGAGCACATCCGCTGCAGCTGTGGTCCGGCCGTGCGGGATAGCCACGCCCTTGCCGATGCCGGTACTGCCCAGGGTCTCGCGCTGGTGCAGCATTTCCAGCACGATGTCCCGGTTACGGATATACTTTTCCTGGACGAAAATGTCAAGGAGTTCGGCAATGGCATCTTCCTTGGAGCCCGACTTTAGTCCCGCAAGAAAGAGGTTATCCTTGAAATACCTGGCCAACTCGGATCTGTGCATACGTTTCCTCCTGAGAGGTTATGGACCTGAACCGAAGAGCAGCTGGAGGATGAACAGCGCAAGCCAGTCAGCTCTTGTTACCGGCGGTCTGAGCTGAGGCAATTTCCTCTTCGATCAGGGTGCGCAGCGCCGGTACTATAAAAATCGTATCGAGATTGCACGTCCCCAGTTCGCGCGCCAATATGCTTATCTTGCGATAGAGCGGATCGGTCTTTTGCAGCAGCAGGATCGTCTTGTCGTCGATCCGGCATAATCCCCCGATGAAATCCCCCTTTTCATAGCGTACTTCTACATCCAGTGTTTTGGCCAGGGTTTCCAGAGCGAAGAGGGTTTCCTCTTCACTCATGTTCAAAGCACTTTTAGTTGGCCGCTGTGCTTCAACTTTTCCACGACCCATTTGACATCCTGCGATTGGTCCTTGCGGCAGATCAGCAGCGCGTCCGGGGTATCCACGACGATCAGATCTTCGACGCCGATGAGGGAGACGACTCGCGCACCGGCATCAATGTAACAATTCCGGCAATTGCGCACGATCGGATTATTGACCAGGACATTGCCCGATTCATCATGGGGAGAAATTTTATAAACCTCCTCCCAGCTGCCGACATCGCTCCAGCCGAACCGGCCTTCGAGCACGATGACATTGCTGGCATGCTCCATGATGCCGTAATCGATCGAATCGCTGCGGATCTGCTTGTAGACGCGCTCGGTCACCCGGGCTTCCTTGCTGGTGCCGATGGCTTTATCGATCTCCTTCAGCCCGGACGAAAGGTCGGGCATGAGATCCTCAATGCAATGAAGAATATTGGCAGCCCGCCAAACAAAGATACCGCTGTTCCAGAGAAATTCACCGGTCGAAATGAATTGCTGCGCCACTTCATAATCGGGCTTCTCGGCAAAGGCGCGGACGCGGAAGGCCTTGCCGGCCGCGGCCTCCAGGGGGGCCCCACGCTGAATATATCCATAGCCCGTCGCCGGATAGGTCGGCTCGATGCCGATGGTCACCAGCGCCTCCGGATTTTGCCGGATAACCGCGACCGCATCCTGCAACAGCTGCGCAAATTTGTCGGTATCCGAGATCAGATGATCGGAAGGCAGGATCATCATCACCGCCTCGCGATCACGCCGCACCAGATGCAGCGCGGCCAGGCCGATACACGGGGCGGTGTTCTTGCCAAAGGGTTCAAGAATCAGTTGGAAGGGACGAAGCCACGGCAGCTGCACCTTCAGGAGCGCACGCTGACTCTTGGTGGAAATGACCAAAATCCGCTCCGCCGGCACGATGACCTGGAGGCGATGGCTGACCGCCTGGATCAAGGTCTCCTCACCCAAGAGGTTGAGGTATTGCTTTGGAAGGGACTTGCGACTCTTCGGCCAGAAGCGGGAACCTACACCACCGGCCATGATGAGTGCATAAGTTTTTTCCAAGAAGCGCGTCCTAGAGATGGGGTTCGATTTTGTTCAGCAACGCCGATTTCGAAACCGCCCCAACAATCTGTTCCACCACTTTGCCGTTTTTAAAGAGCAGTAAGGTGGGAATACTGCGAATGCCGTAGCGCGTAGCCACCTGATGATTCTTGTCCACATCGATCTTGCCCGTCTTGAGTTTGCCGGCCTTTTCCGTGGCGATCTCATCGACGATAGGCGCGATCATTTTGCACGGGCCGCACCAAACCGCCCAAAAATCCATAAGGACCGGCACACCCGATTCGAGAACCTCCCGGGTAAAGGTGGCATCCGTCACCTCAAGGGCATTTCCCATCCTTCCTCCTTGTCAAGATCCATGTCATTTTTCCGCCTGCGAAATTAAGAAGAATTGTCCATATTTGCAATAAAAAAGTACCTTGCGGCGGGCGCGCACCCCCCTTCAGAAAATGCCGCGGCCCGATCGCAGCCGGCGTCCCTCCGTCCCCCCCCGCCATCGAAATGCGCAAGGCACCCACGGGTATTCGCGCGTTAATCCCATTTGCAGAGATGGAGGGTGCCATCTCCCTCCCCCTCATCGCCCAGAAGGTAATAGCGGAGATGGGAGTGGACCAGCAGCCAGCCGCGCCGCAGCAGCCCGGACATCAGTTCCGGGAAGCGGGTAGAGAGGCGCAGGACAAAATGGCGGCACTCGGCGGCATCCGCCATGGTCTGCAGGATTCCGTCAAGGAGGTCAGCCCCGGCGTCCTGCGGCCCGACCAGTCCCATCACCCTCCCCACATGGTCGGCCTCCCGCACCGAGACCGGTGCCAGCTGTACGGCGGCGAAGAAGAAAGGCCGCCCCTGGCGCAGCACCAGAAAGCTCTCCCCGAAACGCCGCTCGGCCAGCCGCTGCGCGAGGGCCAAATAATCGGCTTCGACGCGGTGACTCTCCAGGAACTCCGGCAGCTGCGCCCGAAAATATGCAGAATGGCGCGTGTAGCTCTTGACCGCCCAGGCGCTCTCCACCCTCCATCCCGGATCGGCGCTGCGCATCAGGTCCACCTGCATGGCTCCGGGCGTGAATCCCAGGCGGCTGTAATAGGCCAGATTATGCAGGCTGCCGGCATCGGTTTCGAGCCCGACCAGACGGCAGCCCATCGCGCGCAGCGCCTCCTCTGCATGACGCAACAGGGCACGGCCGAATCCCTGGTTTTGCCACTCCGGCGAAACCGCCAGCGGGCCGATCCAGCCCATTGCCCCCAGCGCATGCCCAAACACGGCGCCAAATACCGCCTCCGGGGTGACCGCCACCCAGCAGCTGGAGGGAGTCTCGGATAAATAATAGCGCAGGAATTCCAGCCGGCACAGCGGCAGATCCGGCCGGCTCCATCCCTGCTGGCGCCGCGCCGCCGAAAAAGCCCGCACCAGCAAGCTGTTGACACCCGGTAAATCTTCGGACCGCATCAAGCGTAATATCGTCGCCGACATGATCGCTTCCTCTCGATGATTCTCCCGCTCTCTCTGTAAAATATAAAATGGCGAGCAATGCGGCAAGAAGAATATAGCCCGCAGCAAAGGTTCAGCTTGACAGATTGCAGCGGATTTGCTAACTTGAGGAGAATATTATTCACGCTTTGCGGACTCTTAGAGAAGGGAGTTGCTATGCTGACGTACGAGAAACGAAGCGACCGCTTCAGTGGCGAAGAGTATATCGCGGTGCCCTTCAACGGTGAACTGCTCACCGAACACCCCATCTTCAACAAAGGGACGGCGTTCCCCGAGGACGAACGGCAAAGTCTCAATCTCTGCGGTCTGCTGCCCGAGGCGGTCTCCTCCCTGGCGCTCCAGAAGCAGAAAACCTATGAGAGCTTTTGCGCCAAGCCGGATGACCTGGAAAAATACATCTTCATGCTCTCCCTGCTCGACCGGAATGAGACGCTCTGCTACTCCCTCATCCTCGACCACCTCGAGGAAATGCTGCCGGTCGTTTATACGCCGACCGTGGGCAAGGCCTGCCAGCAGTTCAGCCATCTCTTTCGCCGCCGCCGCGGCCTCTATATCACCGCCAACAACATCCATCACATCGACCAAATCCTGAGCAACGCCCCCTTCTCCAATATCTCGCTGATCGTCGTCACCGATGGCGAGCGTATTCTCGGCCTCGGCGACCTCGGCAGCAACGGCATGGGCATCCCCATCGGCAAGATCAGCCTCTACGTCGCCGCCGCCGGCCTCCACCCCGCCTACTGCCTGCCCATCCAGATCGATGTCGGCACCAACAATGAGAGCCTCCTCGCCGATCCGCTCTATATCGGCCTGCGCCAGAAGCGTCTCAGCGGCGAGGCCTATGACGCGATCATCGAACAGTTCGTCAATGGCGTGCGCCGCCACTTCCCGCACGCCCTGCTGCAGTGGGAAGATTTCGGCAAAGGCAACGCCTTCCGCATGCTCGAGCGCTACAAGGAACGCATCTGTTCCTTCAACGACGACATCCAGGGCACCGGCTCGGTGGCCACCGCGGTGCTGCTCTCGGCGATGAAGATCAAAAAACAAAAGCTGAGCGACCAGCGCTTCGTGATGTTCGGGCAGGGCCAGGCGGGCCTCGGCATCGCCCGCCAGATCTGCACCGGCCTGATGATGGAGGGACTGAGCCGCGAGGACGCCGCCAACCATATCTTCGGGATCGACAAGGACGGTCTGCTGCTCAAGGGGATGGAAATGAGCGAGGAGCAGCAAATGTTCGCCAAGGATCCTGCTTTTGTGGCGAACTGGAGCGTGGCGGACCGCAGCCACATCACCCTGCTCGAGACCATTAAAAACGCCAAGGCCACCGTGCTCTTCGGCGTGACCGGGCAGAGCGGCGCCTTCAACGAGGCGATCCTCAAGGCGATGGCCGCCAACGATCCCCAGGCGATGATCATGCCGCTCTCCAATCCCACCATCAAGGCGGAGTGCACCCCCGAGCAGGCGGTCGCCGCCGCCGGTCCCCACTGCCTCATCGCCACCGGCAGCCCCTTTAAACCCCTCAACGTCAACGGCGCCGAGAAGGTCATCTCGCAGTGCAACAATCTCTACATCTTCCCCGGCGTCGGACTGGGCGCCCTGATCTGCGGCACCCCCAAGGTGACCAATGAAATGTTCATGGCCGCCTCCAAGGCCCTCAGCGACCTGGTCTCGGAGGAGGAACTGCAAGGCGGGCGGATGCTGCCGCGCATCGACAAGATCCGCTACGTTTCGGCGCAGGTGGCCTTGGCCGTGGCCAAGGAGGCGCGCCGCAGCGGTCTCGGCGTCCGCGCCGATGACGAGCACCTCCTGCAGATGGTGATGAACGCCATGTGGGAGCCGAAATACCTGCCCTACCGCATGGGCGAATAAACCCCCTAAAAAAGGCGGCCTGTTCATCAACAGGCCGCCCGCTTTTTTCCCCTTACAGCTCCGTTCCGGCAGACTGCCCCGATCCGGGAAACACCCTGCCGGAAAATTTTCCCTATTTAAGATAAATCAACTTGATGGATCGGGTGAAGCGCCCAGCTTGCATTCGGCAAATATAGAGGCCGGGCGATACTGCCTCCCCCGTATCATTGTCGCCTTCCCAACGCGCCCGGTAGACACCCGGGGCATGCAGCGCATGCGCCAGCGAACGCACACGCTGGCCTGCCGCATTAAAGATCACCAGATCCACGACCACCGGTGTGGCCACCTGAAAAGTGATCAGCGTCGCCGGATTAAAGGGATTGGGATAATTCTGCCACAGATCGAAGCAATCCGGCTGCTGCGGACTGCGATCCCCGGCTGCCGTGAAGGCCATATTGACTCGGATCGTATCGCTGCGGGTATCCAGGTAGATGGGATTGCCCTCCGCATCATTCGCCTTGACATGGATGACGCGAAAAATGAGCCGGGAATTGAAAGGCGTCTCCGGGCTGATCTTCAACCGGACATAGAGTACGCGCCCGCTGTCGGAAACACCCGTCTGTCCCGCCTTGCGCGTCATCCCGACGCTGACCTGGTGCAGAGTGGTATCGATCTGCGGTTCGATCGCCAGAATATCCTCTCCCAGGAAAGAACCCAGCTTCGCCCCGACAATCTCCACATGCTCGGTGTCGTCCCAGGTCAGCTTGAAGGCCAGCCCGAAGAGATCCTGGACCTCTTCAACCTTGACCGCCATGTAGATCAGCTGTCCCGGTGCAGCCGCAGAGTCAGCGAGCGGAAAGATCCGCGAAGAGGCCGCAGGCGCAGGCTCCAAAGCCAGCGACGCCGCCAAAGCCGCCGCATGGGTTTTATGCCAGTTTAACCCGATGCCCAGGACATCTCCCTGGTCAATGACGCCGTTGCCATCGCAATCCGCATAGGCTGCTTGCTCGGGTGTCCAGGGCGCCGGACAAGGCTGCGCCTTCCAGCTCAGGTCGGGCGCACCAGGCCGGCTCGGTCCGGTCTTGCCAAAGTAAAGGCCGATGGGCAAGATATCCGCTTCGTCCACATCGCCGTCATTGTCCGCATCACCCGGCCATACCAGGAGCTGGTTGGCGACCAACAGGGTCAGGCTTCGGCCAGCCAGTTGTATCGTGGCACCGTTGACATCGATCGCCCGGATGGAGCTCAGGGTGAAATTCAGGGGGGTCATCTCCGGGGCGTTGCAAGCGACCCTGAAGTGGATACGCAGCACGCTGCCGTAGCCACTCACGCCCGCAGCCCCCGCTTTCCGCGAAACGCCTGTACTGATACTTCCGGCACCCTCATCCACATTCTGGAACAGCACCACATCGCTGCCGAGAAAAGATCCCGGAACGATGGCGCTCCCGGCCGGTGTGACCACGTCGAGGTAGGCCGCGGGTGAAAAATTCAGGACAAAGCTGACGCCGAAGAGATTCCCCACCGGCGCGGTGCTGCTGCCGGCAACGATGTCCATCCAGAAATCCATGCAGGCGTTCAGGCTGGAAGCGGCCACAACCGGCCCAATCGGCTGGCCGGTATCGCACGGCGCCTGATAGATGCGGCTTTTGCTGTCGGTGCTGCCCTGATCATTGACGCTGATTTCGACCGTGCGCGCCGTGCAGTCAAAAGCAGGCGTGCCGGAGGTATGGGTGATGGCATATTGATTCTGCAATTGCATCGAGATCAGCTGATAGATTTCCAGCAGATTGGCGGAGGTTGCTGCGCCATAATAGCGGCCGCCCGTTTCGTTCGCGATGCGGCGGAGTTCCTGTTCAGAAGCCGCATTGACCGCAAGTCCGATGGTGTATACAGGGAGACCGGCGGTGCGGGCGGCATCGATGCAGTGGGCGAGACTGGTGTCCGCGCTGGCATTTTCCTTGCCGTCACTGAGGACGACGATGGCCTTGCGCCCGCTCTGGGTATTGGTCTGGTTCACGGCTTCCCGGATGCCATCGTAAAGCGCTGTGGAATTGCCGCTTGCCAGCGCGTTGATCGCCGCATGCAGCAGGAGTTTATTGCTGGTGAAGGATTGATGCAGGGTCACACTCGACTCGAAGCTGATGACCGCGGCCTTGTCAGCAGCGCTGAGGTGATCAACAAAGAGATTCGCCCCGGCTTTGGCATCATTGAGGGGCTGTCCGGCCATGCTCCCGGAACAGTCCAGAACCAACGCCACCGAGATCGGCACCGCCGTGCCGCTCAAAGCGGTGACGGTGATGGGAGTTTGCAGGATGCCGTTTTCCTTGACCGTAAAGTGGGCGGCGGTCAACCCAGCGATCGGCGTTCCGGCGTTATCGGTAACACTGACATAGGAGGTAACCGTGGGAAAGGCCCCCGACTCGATCTGCTGATAGGTCAAGGTCAGCGCACTGACCACGGGCTTGAAGAGTACAAAGTAGTTGGAGCGAGCGCCCATAGCCCCGCTGGCGAGATTGCCACCCAGAGAGTAGGTGCCGGGAGTGAAATCGGCCGCATAGATATAGTAGGGCGAACCGAGTTCATCCGAAAGCCGAAGCTCCCCGCCCTGGAGCGTGAAGCGGCTAGACAGCCATGCAGGCAGGGCTGTTCCTCGGTGGTCGTAAGCCACATAAACCTTGCACGCGGAGCCCAGACTAAAGGTCAGATAGCTGGAGAGTGTGTTGATCTTGTCCTCCCCGGGCAACTTGGCACCCAGCATATTCTCCATCGCTTCAGGCATCTGCAGCAGGGTATACTCCCGGTCCGTTAAATACTCATCTCCCGGCTGAAAGCGGTAAAGCACCGCCCCTGCCGGTGCCGCCAGCGACACCGGGGGTTCGGCCATGACCGTAAATTTTCTGGCTTCGGACCACTCGATCGCGCCGCTGCTTAGCCGCGCTCCCACCCGCCAGAAATAGCTCCAGCCCCAGGCCAGACCGCTTGCCAGGCAGCGATCACTGCCGCTCACCTCCTGGCTGAAAACCGGGGCAGCAAAGAGGGAATCCGTGGCAACTTGCGCACGATAGGCGGTCGCGCTGGATTTGAGTGCCCAGTGCAGCCAGACGGAGGAGCCTGTGCCCACCTTGTTGGCGACCGGATCCAGCAGCAACGCGGGAAAATCGACCATGACCAGATAGTTGGAACGGGTATAGCCGCCATCGACGCGCGGTCCGCCAAATATCACCGCGCCCGCAGGGTATGCTTTCTTGTAGAGGACAAAATAGACCATGTCGGTATTGTCGGTCGTGAGTGTCAAGTCGGTTTTTTCAAAGCCGTTGCGCAGCCAGGCCGGCAAGGTATCGACGTGGCGTTGGTCCCAGGCGACATAAACCGTTGCAGCCTTCTCAAGTGTACAAGAAAGCATAATGGCATTGGTGTTGAATTTATCATTATTGAAGGTCTTGATCGTCACCAGCCCCCTCAGGAAGGTAGAAATCGCGGTGACCTTCATGCCGCGATCGCAGTAGAACTGATCCCCTTTCTCCAGGTAGGTCATCACATAGTTGGCAGGCTCATTGATCACCAGGGGAGGACGGAGCATGGTGGTAAAGGAATGCGTCTCTGACCATTCCCCACTTTTTGTACCATCCCGGGGCCGCACTCTCCAGTAATAGCTTTGGCCATAGGCCATTCCCGTGATCAAAATCGTCGTATCCGCTGTGGTTTTGTCCGCAAAGGGGGAGCTGAAATTGTTTTGCTCGTCCACTTCGATATCATAGCCGGTGGCACCGATAAACTTCCCCCAGCAAAACCAGATCGCGTTGCCGATCTTGGTTTTGCCATTGACCGGATCCAGCAGGGTCATGTGGTCCGATCCCTGCCGTTTGGCGATGATCAGGACGGTGGGGATGTTGTTGTAGGAAAGGCTGATCCCGGTCACGCAAAATACCCAGGTCCCGGCTTCAGCATTGGTGATGCTTTTAATCAGCGGCGGACTCGAAGACTCCCAGGTATTCGTCAGGGTGCCGTCCGGCCGGTAAACCGCCAGTCTGAGGGTTCCGCTTAGCCAATTCAGCACAATATCCAGGCTGTATGCGGCGTCGGAAGGGACTTCATAGCGGACCGTGATGCCGAGACTGGCGGTGCCGATGATTTCCGCCGTTATCGTGGCTCCTGCGGGCAACTTACCTTTCGCCTGTGTCAACAAGTCATCAGCGACCGGACGCAGCACCAAATATCGGATAATTTGCTGATCAGTGGTCGACTGGGCATGATGATGAAAGGTAGTGTAAAATACCCCCCCTGAACCGTAGGCAAAGGAGACCATCAGCGGTCCGGTGCGTGTGGCTTGAAGACCACCCTCGGGATTCTCTGCCAGGCGGACCTGGGGGCCGTTGATGCCCTTGGCCAAAGACGCACTGCTGGTAGTGAAGGTGCCGCTCAGATAGGTCTTGACCGAACTCGCCAGGCTGTTGATGACCACCCAGCCTCCCAAATCATAGGTAATGGGGATCTGACTGGCGCCCAGATAAGAACGCAGACCGGCGTCTTCTACATTTGCGGTAATGATTTGCGAGTTGCCGATCTTGGGCGATGCCGGAAAGGTGATATAGCCGGGAAATGCCGCTGTGATGTACTCATAGGCCCAGTCAGAGGCATAGAGATAACCACCACTGTTCACCCAATTCCGCAAACGGGACGCCGCTGCCGCGGCGTAGGAGGAATTCGAGCCGGAACAATTGACAAAGATAACGTCAAATTGCCCCAGATCAAACCCCGGATCGGCAAGATTGGCATTGGTGATATTCGTGTAGGCAAAGTACGACCCCATCGCATCCAGTACACTCTGAATATTATCATAATCCCTTTCCGTCACCGCGATGCGCGGGGCCGTCTGGCTGAAGGCCTGGGAAAACAGCAAGACCAGGCCGAGCAGACAAAAAAACGCCCTTCTCCCTTTCATGGCGTGCTCCTCCTATTATATGAAAGGTTTGTAGCAGGGGGATCAAAGCGGACGGCGGATTATCATCTCCGTCCTGGCGCAGACAACACAGCTTTGCATTCCGTCGGAAGGCAGCACGGCTGCGCTTCCGGCATCAGAGAATGGAAGGGAGAAAGTGTTCAGCAGGAAGGTCTAATATCCCCAGGGGCAGAGCGAACGCAAGTATATCCGGCAAAGCTGGTCGTACAGAGGTCTCCCCTCCCTTGACCTCAATGGATAATAGTCAATTTTCGCATTCGAAGCAAGAAAAAACAATTACAGAAGTGAAATTCAGCGGGAAGCCGGCTCACTGGTCGCTCTCGCATCCACCCCGAGCTCTCATGCCAGCTCCACTATGTCGCGGCAGGCGCAGCGCGCCCCCCTGCACGCGACGGCAGTTCTGCAATGGCGCCAACTATTCCTTACTCAGCATCCGCCTCATCGCCAGACGATACCCGAAATAGAGCACCACCACAATCGGGAAAAGCCATTTCGGACTGAGCCAAAAGACGGCGATGATGCGCAGCTTTGCCAGGAGAAAGGCGGACGCGAAAATCACTGTCACAAAGAGCGCCAGGCCGCTGAGCCGGTCAAAGCCCGGAACCTGCGCGAAATCGATGAGCTGACGGTAGAGATAGAGGGAGATGGCCATCCACAGCGGCGGCAAGTACGTGAAAAGGGGCAGGGTCATGAGATTAACCCGCGCGAAGATCAGCAAATAGGCGAGCACCACACAGTAAAAAATGCCGGGGATCATGGTCAGAAAGATCGGCAGGCTCATGAAACGATGCGCCAGGACCGGACGATTGGCTTTTAAAAGCAAATAACAGATCAACAGGCTGACCAGGGTAACCACGACCATCGCAAAACCTAAAACCCGCCATTCCTGTGCCAGGCGCAGCAGTCCCTCCTCCATCGTCATCGGATTTGTACCCATTTGCTTCTCCTTTCCGGTTCGAACGGCTCTTCAGGGCATCCCCTTAATAATATTGACATTTCGCGGCAAAAAGTCAAGGGGATAGTGACCTGGGCGCGCCGGGGCGGAGCGAGATGAGGGTGGGGACAAGAGTGCCTGCGCGCCGGGGCGGAGCGAGATGAGGGTGGGGACAAGAGTGCCTGCGCGCCGGGGCGGAGCGAG
>Ga0116171_10000563_pt1 | contig 39592 bp, 26 predicted proteins | sample AD_JPNHW2_MetaG_FD_89798 | JGI IMG/M metagenome (GOLD analysis project Ga0116171, IMG submission 89798) | Active sludge microbial communities of municipal wastewater-treating anaerobic digesters from Japan - AD_JPNHW2_MetaG | ecosystem: Engineered > Bioreactor > Anaerobic > Digestate | place... | reverse complement strand
GCTCCGTTGGCATCAAAACAAGAGCTGAAGAGGATCGTGTCCTCAGTCCTCAGAAACCTGCTCATCCTTGCTTCAAGCTCTTTATGAATATCCTGAGTTCCGCAGATAAAGCGCACTGAGGAAAGACCATAGCCTCTGTGATCCAGAGCTTCATGAGCTGCCTTGATCACCTCGGGATTGCTGGACAGACCAAGATAGTTGTTGGAGCACATATTGATAAGTCGTTTCCGCTCGCTACCGGCGGGGAACTCAACTATGACTTCAGCCCCCTGTCGATCGCAGATTATACGCTCATTCTTATAGAGTCCCTTCTCTTCGATCTCTTTCAATATATCTTGATACAATGAACGTGTGTTATGAGAATATGCCATTGTTTACCTCCCTGAGCTAGAAGCTCAGATATACTTTATGTTTGGCTGAAATTTAGAAATTGGCATAAAAGAAAGGACTGGATTCAGTTGCAATGATTCTATTTAATGCCATTGAAGCTAAAGAGAATAGAAGCACAGTGAACAAGCCTGTATACCTCAGAAATAAGATTATGAGAGGGTATCTTGTCAGAATTTCAAACTAATATCAGAGACTTATGTTTTGTCCCTATCGGTTACACCCAGCCGTTGCTGCTGATACTTTTTAGATTGGATATTCTTCCACCATTCCTGACTATCCAGATACCACTGAATGGTCTCACGGATACCCGTGAGGAACGTTTCTTTCGGACTCCATCCAAGTTCCTGCTGTATCTTACCGGCATCGATGGCATAGCGGAGGTCATGACCGGGACGGTCCTGGACAAAGGTGATCAGGTCACGATATGATTTAACAGAGCCTATCTCTTGCTTGATTCCAGCCTCCGCTGGAATGACAGGGTTGACCGGTGAAGTACTCGGGGGGACTATCTCATCCAGAATATCGCAGAGAGTATGCACTATATCGATATTGCGGATCTCGTTATTACCACCAATGTTGTAGGTTTCTCCCACCTTACCATTTCTGATAATAGTATTGATCGCGTCGCAATGATCTGTGACATAGAGCCAGTCCCTTACATTCAGTCCCTGTCCATATACCGGCAAAGGTTTATGTTCCAGACAATTCAGGATCATCAGAGGGATGAGCTTCTCAGGAAACTGATATGGTCCGTAGTTATTTGAACAATTACTGATCGTCACCGGTAGGCCGAATGTCCTGTGCCAGGCTCTGACCAGATGGTCGGAAGAAGCTTTGGAGGCTGAATAGGGTGAGCTGGGGTCATAAGGAGTTGTCTCGAGGAAAAAACCCTCATCACCCAGAGAACCATAAACTTCATCAGTGGAAACATGGTGAAACCGGAATTGAGATTTATCCTCATCGGAGAGGGAGCGATACATCTGAAGTGCGTTCTGTAGCAGAACCGCGGTTCCCAGGACATTAGTCTGGACAAACTCCATCGGTCCATCGATCGATCTGTCGACGTGAGACTCTGCAGCGAAATTAACTATCGTATCCGGCTTGAATTCCGCGAAACACTTCCCGACGGACTTATTGTCACAGATATCCACCTGTCTGAAGAAATACCGCTTCCCGCCATGAGTTGCCTCAATGGCTTCCAGACTTTCCAGATTCCCGGCGTAGGTAAGCTTATCAATATTCATGATCTTACCCTGAAACTCCGGATCTTCAAACAGCCTGTGGATGAAGTTTGAGCCGATGAACCCGGCTCCACCGGTAACTATCACTCTTTCCATGATTCTCTCTTAATGTTCGTGATACAGCTTCGCCTCGTGGCTTGCAGATGAACAAGCTCTTAAGGCAATATAGTGCTGTCCATGAGGACAGGATTAGTTAGCTAAATAAATACAAATACGGGAATGATGCGAACTTGCGTGATAAACTTGGCAGAGAGACTGATCCTATCAGCATCATATGAAAACAACAGAAGGCTGTCGTATCCACAAGTGATACGGTTGCATTCCATTGTCACCGATCCTTTATCTATCATATCTCGATCAATCTACCTTTATTTGTCATGGGCAACAGGATTCGGGAGTCATGGCTATCTGTCAATGATTTTTTTCGGGAATGTTGACTCCCTTCCGGTGAGACTAAAAGCAGCTTAAAACTCAGGCTCGATCAAGATCAGGGTCATATATTCACCGGATAGGAACTTACTACTCCTGAATCAGGCTGTAGAAAGTGTTGATTCCTATCTCCAGACAATCTTCGTCTGGGAGGAATTTGTCTGAATGAAGTGGCGAGTCCGAACCGCTTCCAAGCCAGAAAAGAAGTCCGGGATACATGCTGGTAAAAAAGCCAAAATCCTCACCAGTCATGGCGGCATCTGCCGTTATATACGTGTAGTTCAACGATGCGCAATGTTCCCGAAGCTTCCGTTCGAGAGAACCATCATTCACCACGGGATCATAACTACATAACAAGTCAACCTGATACTCACCATCCAGCTGTTCCGCGGCATTTCTGGCATTCTCTGCGATGTATCGGTTCATTGCGTCACGAGCATCTTTTTCCAGACTCCGGTGGGTACCTTCGATGACACATTTATCGGGGACAATATTTCTGATCGTACCAGAGACCATCTTACCGATGTGGAAAATGGCTCTGTGTTCCCGCTGCAGGTCTTCGATGTCCGTATTCATCAGCGTGATAAAGGTAAGCCCCATCAGGAGTGCGTTTCTCCCCTGTTCCGGATACGCTGCGTGCGCTGACCTGCCGGTGAACACAACATCAAATTCCTGAGGTATGCCAAAGAAGATCCCTTCCCGGCTGGAAATCGTGCCTACCGGTAAACCGCTGGCAACGTGTAAAGCATAGACACTATGGATCGGATATCTCTGGATTATTCCCTCGGACAGGATGGATTCCGCACCACCTTTACCTTCTTCCGCGGGCTGAAAGAGGAACAGGAGATTTGCCTTGGGCTTTTTCTCGCAGACCCTTTCGATCAAACCTAACAACACAGACATATGGATATCATGACCACAAGCATGCATCATCCCGCATTGACGCGAAGAATAGTCCACGCCGGTATTCTCTGTGATCGGTAAGGCATCCATATCCGCCCTGAAGAGCTGATAATCGCCCTCTCCATGGCTGTATTCGACCAGGATGCCCTTACTGTTCTGAAAGTATTTCAGCGTGATCCCATCCAGTCGCTGGAGCAGATCCCTCACGTACTCATGGGTTTTATCCTCTTCGAAGGCGAGCTCTGGGATCTGATGTAGTTCACGACGGATCTGCCTGATATCCCAGCTCATATCAGATCTTTCCTGTCATCTTTGCGTGAGTCTTCAGGATCCTGACTGCGTTCGCTGCAGCCCCGATGCGGACATTGTGTCCGACGTTCCAGAAGCTAAGGGAGTGATCATCCGTGCCGGATCTAAGGCGTGAAACATGAGTATCATTGGAGGAGCCCAGTTCCCGGGGGGTCATATAGGTATTGGGAGTATATATGACCGATTCAGCCTCTCTGAGAGCGAGTTCAGCCCGATCCAGATCGATCTCTTCCTCAAACTCAGCGTAAACCGAAACCGAGTGCCCATAGATCACAGGAACGCGAACACAAGTGCAGGATATGGCTATCTCAGGATGTCTGAGGATCTTACGGGCTTCATGATGCATCTTCTCCTCTTCTTGCGTATAACCGCTATCCAGGAATCCCCCGATCTGAGGTATCACATTCAGGTCGATGATCTCAGGATAAATGCCTTTGTCCAGTTCTCCCTTGCGTTGAGCTTGTAACACCTGGATCCCCGAATTGCCACTTCCGGAGACCGATTGATATGTCGATGCCACGACTTTCTTCAAGCCAAAGAGCTTGTCCAGGATCGCCAGAGGGATTATGATCTGGATCGTGGAGCAGTTCGGATTTGCCACAATTCCTGAATACCCGGCAAGCAGATCGCCATTGACTTCGGGCACGACTAAAGGGATATCTTCATCCTTACGGAAACCTGACGAGTTGTCGATGACCAATTCAGATGCCTCAGCGGCAATCGGAGCGGTGGATTTGGCAACTCCGGCTCCCGCGGAAAAGAGAACATAATCCCGATGCTTGAGCATCGCTGCGTCGCTCAATGCCTGCACTACAAGTGGTTTATCATTGAAATAAAGCTGAGTTCCCGCGGATCGTTCGGACGCAAAAAGCTCCAGTTCGGTGACGGGGATGGCAAACTCCTCCAAACACTTTATCATCATTCTGCCCACCTCACCGGTGGCGCCTACTATTGCAATTTTCATGGTTTCTTCCTTTGCTGTTATCTCTTTTTCATGGAGACTATTCTCAGTAATTCAGGGACTTTGCCCGCTACCTCGAATCCTGATACCTTATGCTTGTTCCTCGGATTATTGTCAAGCCCGGCTTTGAATCGATCGATAAGCCCCACGAGGGATGCCAGTCTCCACGATTGCTATTGACAGAATCGCGGCTCACTGAATCCTTGACCAACGTGCCCCAGTAGCTCAGGGGATAGAGCAACGGTTTCCTAAACCGTTGGTCGGATGTTCGATTCATCTCTGGGGCACCATTATCAAATCATAAAGAAAGAGAATATATGACCAATATACGGGTCGGCAGTATCGCTGCTTTCCACTTGAACGAGACCTTGCAGACGGGCATGATCATCAGTTTGGAACAGCCTTATGCCAAGGTGTTGTCATCTGATTCTGAGATATTGCGATTGTCTTTTTCCCGTTTTTGTCTGCTCTCCGCCACAGTGTTCGGTCTATCCGATCCTTCTCCCTCTCAACGCCTGAATGATTTCAATACCAAGTTCAAGAACTTCCTCCTGCAGCTCGATCCTGAGGTTATCATCAGGAATTTCCCTGAAACCGGCGAACCACTCATGTGGGAAGAATATCAGGCTCTCTTGAAGGATCCCGATGATGTCCAGCTTTTTGCCCATTACTTCTTTCTTCGGAGTCATCCCGAATTATTCTCCTGGAAGAAGGACACGATCAGACTCAGAGATCCTGAGGAACGGCTCATCTACGATCACAAGATCGAACAACGAACCCACCGTGAAGCATTCCTAAGAAACTCAGCACCATATATCGAAGCAATATTGAAAGGCACTGAACCCAGCCGGATACAGGACAATGACCAATATACTCTCAGCCGGGACTTGCAAGCCTATCTGCTTCATAATGAAGCGCTTGATCTGATCAAACTGATCGCTCACACTGTAGATGATTCACCCTTGGAAGAGAAGATACGTAAGATCAGGCTCGCGTTGAACGATATCGATCAGGACACAGATCCTGCCCTTGCGGATTCAGGACTGCCTGTAAAGTTTCCACCATTGTCGCAAACCACTGTTGATCCGGTTCTCCCCTATCTCGATATCCCCGGGATATTCAGCATCGATGATCAGGACAGCGAAGATTTTGACGACGCGGTTAGCTTTGTCACCACTGCTTCAGGTTTTCAATTTGGCATACATATCTCTGCAGTGAGTTGCTCAATTCCCCTCCAAAGTCCCCTCTTCGGGGAAGCCTTGAACCGTGTTTCCTCACTGTATCTGACTCCAGGAGTGACACCTCTTTTCCCGGAGCAGCTCTCGACTGGAAAACTCAGCCTGATCGAAGGCGAGATCAAACCATCCCTCAGCCTCTTTGTCGATACGGATAGAGATTATCACATCGTGGGGCACAGATTTGAACTGTCTTCGCTCCGAATTGCCCAGAATCGATCCTACCGCGATATTGACAGGGATGTTCATCTCTCTCCGGTCCGGGAGTTTGCCGCGTTTAGCCGCAGTCTGGCAAAGGACAGGGAAAACGCTGCCAGAGTCCTCGACCGTGGCTATACGCATTTCCTGAAATTGCGATCCGGCAAACTCAGCATGCGGAGGATCGACCATCAAGCCCCTTCCCGTGTCCTTGTCGAAGAGATCATGGTGCTCTTCAATCGGTTATTCGCCCAGTTCGCCCTGGAGCATGACCTACCGCTCATCTTCAGGAATGTCAACAAGATACCGGTTAATGCCGATACCAATGGCTACACTGCCACGCAAGCGTATTTATCGACCCAGGCTGATTTTCATCCGGGTATCGGCTCAAGTGCCTATGTACATGCGACATCGCCCATCCGCAGAGTCACCGATCTGATCAATCAATACCAGTTCATCAGCTTGCTTCGTCATGAAACCGCGCCATTCAGCAGAGCGGATCTGGATAGGCTCATCCCCGATATAGAGAACAGGCTTCTGCATCAACGGGAGATCATCCATGCCAGCGAACGCTATTGGATGCTGAGGTATCTGGAACAGGAGCACTTGCATGTTCCGCTTTCGGGTGTGATCATCAAACATAGCCGGCAGGGAGTGCTCGTTGAACTGACCGAGTGGCAAAAACGTGTATTGGTCAAGACTGAGAGCCGTGCCCAGGCAGGCAGGGAGATCCAGTTGGTGATCACTTCGGTAGATCCGGAAAAGGGATTCGCCGTTGGAGATATCGTCTGCTAAAGCTATTTCAAAAGTAGGTCTCAACGCAATCGGGGGCGTACGCAACCCGACTGAGCATTAACATATTATCAAATCCCTTTTACACCCAGTTAAGGTCATATACATCCCGGACAGAACCCGTGCGATTCCCATGCTTTGCACGGGAATCGCACGGGGCGCACATGGGCTGTTCCTGATCTTAACTAGATGATACAGGCATTACTGAAAGGTTCTCATTGCTGATCTCAGGTATATGATAAGCAGATCTGTCCGGTATCATTCTGGTATCATATCCTGTCTTTACAGGAAATGATACCGGAATGATACCCTGAAGATCGGGGGAAAACAAAGAGGAAAGCTACGAGACGCGTCATGACCATTCTCGTAGCAAAGCAGGCATCAAAAAAAGAAAAGCTCCGGTTTCCCGGAGCTTTCCATATCGAATCGCTAATTCAGCAGACTTATTTCATCATGAGCATTTTGCGGCTTTGGCTATAGCCCTTGGTATCCAGTCTGTAGAGATACACGCCGGATGCGACGGGGCGATTGTGCTGATCACGACCATCCCAAACGATGTTGTGTCTGCCGGCTTGTTTGTCTCCGCTGAAGAGAGTTTTGACCAATTGCCCTTTGAGGTTGTAGATCCTCAGGTTCACTGCTCCACCTTCAGCCAGATCGAAGGCAATTGTCGTCGTCGGATTGAAGGGGTTTGGGTAATTCGCCTTGAGGTTGGTAGTCAATCCGGGCACCTGAGGATCGTTGTTATCCGTGTAAGGATAAGCAAAGGACAAGGTGTCCGAAGGGCTTCCTTCCACGTTTATGTAGCGCACGCGGATGTAATACTGATAGTTACCGATCAGGGTCAGCGTCTCTTCATAATTCAGATCAGTTGTTTCTTCCACGAAAGTGAAAGGACCGGTATCGAATCTCTTGTAAACCTTATAACTGACCACCGGAAGCACGGGATCGAAAGGTTCGGTCCAGGCAATGGTGAGCAGTCCGGTCTCATTATTCACCGTGAAAGAAGTGCTGAAAGGCTTCGGCAGATAGATCAGGGTGAATTCCGTATATTGGCTTTGATTCGTCGGTGAGATCGTGAAAGGTCCATAGGCGGATGACTGATGGTTCTTCATGTCCGCGCTGGCATAATAGGTTCCATTCTTCAGATAGACCTTGAATGTGCCATCGTTACCCGGGTGGGACGCGAAGTTGTTTGAAGTATGAACTGTGGCGAGATTGGGGCTGAATTCGGAGGTGGGAATGACCAATCCGGTCAGGAATCCTGTTCTCTTGTCCACGCCGCTCAGATCGAAGTTGTCGATGAACCAGCCGATATTGGTGGTTTCGCCATCTGAACCGAATCTGAACCTGAACATAACGGTCTGTCCCGCATACTGGCTAAGGTTGAAGGTTGCAGTCTGCCAGCCACTGCTTGATCCGGAATAACCGGCTTCGCCGTTCAATCCTGCGATATTGTTCGATGGATAACCACCGTTGGGTGTCAACGTTGTCCAGCTTGTACCACCGTTGGTAGTAATGCTGATATTTCCACCGTCATAACCATTTTCAGTCGCGTAGAAGTGTTTTAGACTGAGCACGCTGTTCGTGGTCAACAGGTAACTTGCTGAGAAGAGCTTGTAATCAACCAGATCAGGGTAGTTGCCGGAAAGTCCGGTTGCCCAGACGTTTGCTCCGGAGAATGGAGTGACCTGCGTGGGATGTCCCCAGGTCCAGCCGATCTCAGGATCGAAATCAGCGTCCTCCTGATCGAAGTTGTTGAATTCATTCGGTAAGTTATAGGGAACAAACAGCTCGGTGCTATAGTCCAGAGCGTTGCTGGAAGTAGTGCTGAAGGTGAATGGAATGTATGTTCCGGTTCCGGTATTGCCTGTGAAATCCAGCTCATAAACGAACTGAGTGATGTTGTTCGGCAGGATTCCGGGTACGGAGAAGACAGGATTGGTTATGGCCACGCCGGCAAAGGTAGTTGATAAAGTACCTGCCACGTCGCGTGCTTCAACGGCTGTACCGTTCTTGACGTTGACGATGAGCTTCACGGTCTCGTCGATATCGATCACGCCGTTATAGGTCGCGTCCGCGTCATTGACCAGGATCGAGTGCAGGCGGATCATAGAAGCATCCACACGGATACTGAAAGGACGAACCCATGTCTCTTCTCCGGCAACGATGGTCAGCTCGAAATTGACCACTTCGCCATCAGGACAATCAGGAGAAACCAAGAACATGAAAGGCGTACGGTTCACTCCTATGGCTTCCTCGGTGAGAGGATAGTATTCTGAAGTGGAATTCAGCATGGTGATGTACTCGTCGGCACAGGTCAAAGTAGTTGTGATACCGCTGGCAGGTGCATTACCGATGTTATTCAGCTGCACGCCGAGTTTGATCGTCTCACCGGGCTCCACGACGCTGTTGCCATTGCTGTCCACGTCATCAATATAGGTCTCACCCACGATGAGATGCGCAGCCTGATGGAAAACAGGAACATTGGTGATCAGGATAGCGCGTTGGCTCGCCAGAGGTGAAGCAGCCAGAGGATAGGTGTTATTGAATGAATACTCGAGACCAACCGTACCGGTATGATCTTCGATACCTATCGTGGAATAGCAGCCATGGTTGTTGCTGGTCTGAGAATTGACGTTATTGAAAACATTGTATTGGAACTTGATCGGTCCGTCTCCCAAAGAGGTGGGATAGACTGACTGATCATAGAGAATAGCCTGGAACGTCTCGACAGATGAACCGTTGTGACCGTTCTTCATGTTGTACCATTCGACGATGAAGGCATGATTGTTGCGGTCAAACCAGGTGTAAACATTACCACCGGAATGAGTCGCCAGATCATCCCAGAAGGGAGCGATCATCGGGCTGGGTCCCATTGCGCCGGGAAGCCTGAAGTTACGGAATTCAGGGTTGGATGAAGCACCCATGGCGATGAAACCATTCGTGCTGATCGAAGCGGTTTCGTACATTCTGCCATAGAACTGGAAGGGGAAGGGTAAGGTCACGGTCGTAATAGCTACCGCGCCGACCTGGTCGCCTTCGTCTCCGCTGCTGTAGGAATCGCTAAGGGGCAACATCGTTCCCACACCACCTTCCGCGGGAGCAATACCTGTCCAGGAATAGGTCGGGACGTTGGCGTAACTCCAGTCATGGTCGTCATAGATCACGTAGCCATAGCTGTCCGGACCCAGAGGATCCTGAACGGATACGACGCCGATGGTCAGTGAGAAATCCAGGAATTGTTCAAAACCTGCGGTCGTATAGAGCTTTAGCCGCATGGGGATGTTCATTCCGGGAAGGATCGTCTCTCTGGCATGAATGGTAAAGTTATCCGTGGTGGTCGCGATAGGAGCGCCAACGGCAACGTCACCGAAATAGCCGATGTTATCGCTGATGGTCACAAGGTCGTTGAGGCTGTAGAGCCTTCCATACATACCTGTGATGGCAAGAGGACCGTTGTTAGTTATTGCGACGTTCAGAGGAGAAGTCTCGTTGGGATCGAGAGCGCCATTGCCTCCATCCGCGACGGCATAGGAACTGTACACAAAGTGAGGGCTTTCCACGGGGATGAATTCAGAAACAGTGTAAGGTACCGCTGAGCCATCGACCAGGTTAAGGTGGATCCTGATCATGCTGCCCTGGGGAGCATTCTGGGCAATCGTCATCACGATCGGCTGTGCGTTGAATCCCAGATTACCGGCGGGGATGGTACCATAGGTGACTAACGAGTCTGCGAAGGTCACATAGGGGCTGTTGCTGTTGACGTAACCTGTAATGCTGTTGATCGCGGCAGCTCCTGTGTTCTGCAGACCAAACTGCAGTTCCAGTGTCTCGCCGTTGTTGGCGATGTCATTGTCATTACCGACTGAGGCGCCGAAGTTGTCATCGTCGAGAGTGATCGTTCCGGGAACTAGTGCTCCGGTGTCGGTGATCGCCACGTTTATCTGAGAAGGTTTGTAATTGTGCTTGGATACGGTGATGATGCCTGTTCCGGCAGTAAGAGTCTCGGGAAGAATCAGGATCACATTCCCGTCAATGTCGGTATAGCCACGGGAAACGACTTGCCCCGCGGCAGTAAGGGTCACACATGCACCCTGAACCACACCGTTGGTATCACTGACTGCGACGTCAAGCAGGCTCAATCCCACCGGGATAGACGGGCTGACACTCACAGTGAACTGACCGGGGATGCCTGCGAAGACTTCCATGGTCGGATCGCCCATCAGGTTGCACCAGTGGGCAAAGTTCGTTGCGTTGGTTGGGGATGACACGCCAAAGATCTGATTGATATAGACCTTACCGGCGAGAAGGCCTTCTCCCATGGTACGCATACCTGATTGGAAGATACCGGAGACAATACCGCCATTGAGGCAGTTATTGAAGGTTGTATGCGTCGAAGAAGTGGACATACCGATGGCGGTCACGGAACCCTTAGGCGTAGCGACCGAGCCGAGCCTGATGAAGGCCTCTGTGGTTCCCGTTCCTGTCGCGTAATTGCCTGTCGAGCAGGTAATGATCACCGCGTGAGGCAGTTTGTATCCATTGAACAAGGATTCGGTAGGACTCCAACCGCTCATACCGATATAACCACGGTAGTTGAACATGCCAATACCTTGGTTGATAGCTGTATTCATCGCACTGACAGAGGGTCCGCTGGTCAGAAGCTCGGTATAAGTGTAGTTGGGGTTTACCATCAGAGATATTTCTTTGAGATACTTGTTGATATAATATGTTGAAACACCCGAATGAGCGGAATCACCAACCAGAAGCATCTTGTTCAACCAACTGGCGGTGGACAAGTCTATGTCTTTCTCGTAAAGATATATCTTGTTCAGGACAACCTGAAGCTGAGAGAGGTTTTCCACAGAAATACGTCCGATATAGACGTCTCCAACTCCATCGGTACCAGCCAGATGCGTGTAAGGATAATCTCCACCACCGCTGGATACAGTAAACGCAGGAATAGTATAAGATCCGGAGACATCACCAAGAAGGATGATAAAATCAGGGCGGGTTGTCACGTCGTTGTAGAGATTCTGGATATAGGTCTTGATGGCAGTGGTAGATGTTCCTGCGGTAGTCGTACTGACAACGCGAACATCAGCGCCTTTCTGCCTTTTCCAGAGGACAAACTGATCCAGACTTGTTACGAAAGCAGGATCTGCATTATTGCCATAGATAAGAAGATATCTGGGAGGTGTGCCGGGAGCAACGAGGGTTCTGTAGTCGTCGAAGTTCAGCACTGAGAACTCATACATCTTCTCAAAAGAAGGAGAAATAGAAGTAGGCTCAGAAGCAAGTTCATTGATTCCAGGTTCGTCTGTGAAATTCACGCGCAGGTTAATCGTCTGACGCGCGGAGAGCACACCAGTCTCGGCATTGTAGAAGAAGGGGCTAACCTGCAACGCTACTATTCTCAGGTCTCTGAGGATAACTGGGTCACCATAATGCAAAGCCGTTTCCGGGTAATTCCCACCACTTGCATAGAAATCATCGTTGATCACAAAGCCCTTGGGAGAATCAAGATCGTTTCCCTGTTGAACGGGATAAGGCAGATACTGCCCCAGGGGGCTTACTTGACTGTCCAGCGCTTCTATGGAGACACTTCCATGCGCAGGTATCGCGATCGAAGTGCTTAGCACTGGGAATTCAGGCATGCCTTGCTCCAGGAGTTGACCTGAACCGGCTACCAGAATGTGGTGATAGGTTTTGTTGCCAATCGTTTCCTCGGTAATCTCATAATCAGGCAACTTGAACTGGATGTCCATCGAGGACGCTGACCGTGAGATTATCTGGAAAGCAGGAGAGCTTGCCAACGGCAGTTGATTGCCGTTCGAGGCAAACATCAGGCTAACCCAGATACAGATTAGTATTAAGGCAAATTTCTTCATTTGTTTTCCTCAACCTTCTTTAGATTATAAATCTCTGTCCCATCCTTATGCAAAGTTCATTCCCAAAAGCAGATATTATTCCTTCCCAGAGGCTCACTTGCATGTTCTATGGGATAAAAAAAGGCTGCCGAAGCAGCCTCATCAATTACAGGTTATAATACAGAATCATTTCATGGGGGTGTGGACGATTATTCACAGCCTCATGTTCAGTAAGCTTCATTTTGATATGAGTCGCGATCAGTTCCTCGTTGAACACATCTCCGGCAAGAAGATAATCATGATCTTCCTGCAAAGCCTGCATAGCTTCCGGGAGGTTAGCCGGTATCGAGGCAAGAGTCGCTTTCTTCTCTTCGCTCCAGGCAAAGACGTTGTCATCGAAAGGTCCGAGGTTGTACTTTTTCGGATCGATCTTGTTCTTGATACCATCAAGTCCGGCCATCAGGAGAGCGCTCATTGCCAGATATGGATTACAGGTCGCATCACCGGTGCGGAACTCAAAGCGTTTGCTCTCAGGCGTATTGGCATACTTGGGGATACGGATCGCTGCTGAGCGGTTTGCCAGCCCGTAGAACAGCTTAACCGGGGCTTCAAAGCCGGGAAGAAGACGCTTGAATGAGTTCGTGCTGGGATTGGTGAAAGCCACCAACGATCTACCGTGCCTGAGGATACCACCGATGAACCAGATGGCTTCATTGGAGAGATCAGCATAACCACCTTTCTTGTAGAATATATTCTTGCCTTTCTTGTGCAACATCATGTGGAAGTGCATTCCATTTCCCGCCTGGTCATAAACCGGCTTGGGCATGAATGTCGCGGTCAAGCCATTGTCCAGAGCAGTCCTGCGGATGACATCTTTCATGACCATTGCGTCATCACAGATCTTGGGGAATTCGAGCAGTTCGGTCTCGATCTCCTGCTGAGAAGAGAGTCCCACTTCGTGATGGTGATAGCGCACTTTGATACCCATGTCTTCCATGATATCCACCATTTCCTGACGTATCTCATAGAATCTGTCGAACGGTGTGTCCATGTGATATCCTTTGATGTCCTGACGCGAGACTCCATCTGTGTCATCAAAGTCCATTGGTAGGGCTTCTTTGGTCTCTGTGCTGGAGATGGTGTAACCGGCAGAATAGCGGTCAGAAGTCGTCTCCAGAGCGTCAAAGAGGTGGAATTCCAGCTCAGGGATCCAAGAGGAAGTATCAGCAACTCCTGTGCTCTTCAGATAGGCATGCGCTCTTTGGGCAACGCTTCGGGGGTCTTTCTTGACTCCGATCCTGGTGTCCGCATCGCAGATCGAGCAGATAAATCTAAGTGTCGGTGTCTCATAGAACGGATCGATGACTGCCGTCTCGAGATCAGGCATCAGCACCATGTCGCCACTTTCAACGTCTCTCATTCCGGGAATGCTTGACCCATCGAAAGGAACGCCATTCTTGAGGACATAATCAAGCCTGCGGGCTGGAAAAGTGATGTGATACCATTTTCCGTCAAGACCGCAATACTTCAGGTCTATCGCCTGAATGTCCTCAGACTCGATGACTTCGTTGATCTTGTCAATTTTCATCTTGTTCTCCATGTATATCTTTGTTAATGTTATTTCTTCTAAGGTATGATGCAATTTACAGCCCAACCCCCAGGAGATTCATACAGAATCTCACAATGGGCATCAGGAGATGACCGACCGGATTGAGTCCCACAAGATTCGAGCCGATCAGTACAGCGATCAGGATAAACATCCCTTTTCGTTCCTGCAGGGTCCAGCGGTAATATGCCGTATCGGATAGGAACATCCCCAAAACCTTGGAGCCATCCAGCGGTGGGATGGGGATCAGGTTGAACAGCGCCAGTAGCAGATTCAGGAAGATCACGTATGTACAAACCGCGGCCATATACAGATTTGTCTGCGTCAGGTGATAGATCAGTGCGAATACTACTGCGATCAGGATGTTAGAGAGCGGACCCGCAATTGCGGTTATACCCGAATCACGCTTAAAATCCCTGAAATTGTAGGGGTTGATCGGAACGGGCTTGGCATAGCCAAAGACGAATCCCGCGCTAAAGTACAACAGGAGCGGCAGAATGACCGTCCCGAAAATATCGACATGGCGGAGCGGATTCAGGCTGAGACGTCTCTGCCTCTGTGCGGTATCATCACCAAGCCAGTTCGCTGCCCAGGCATGGCTGACCTCATGGATTATGATGCTGTAGAATACGAGCAGGACTATCGTACCGTTCAGGACAATTCTTTCAATCACAGTCGTTGATCCTATCCTTTGCGGATACGGCGGAATTTACGTTTCCCGCACTTGATGACCATGCCATCGGCCACCACGATCTCCGCGTCAAACTCGGTGATCTTTTTGCCGTCGATGGAGACTCCGCCCTGCATGATCAGTCTTTTAGCTTCGCTATTGGTTTCGCAAAGCCCGCTTTCGGTGAGGATCTTCAGGAGTTTAACCGCAGGTTCGTTTACAGCGAAATCCGGAATATCCTCAGGAATCTCCTTTTGGGAGAACTGCCTTTCAAAGGCTTCCTGCGCCTCAAGTGACGCTTCTTCACCGTGATAGAGCCGGACGATCTCTCTTCCCAGACGCTTCTTCAGTACCATAGGATTGATCCCGCTTTCGAGCTCCGTTTTGATCTTGGCGATCTCATCGGGATGCAGGGTCGTCGCATAGTTATAATAGTTTACAATGAGCGAATCCGGAATGGACATAACCTTTCCGAACTTCTCGTTAGGGGTATCAAATACTGCAATATAGTTGTTTAGCGACTTGCTCATTTTGTTTACACCATCGGTGCCCATGAGGATCGGGGAAAGGACCGCGATCTGCTGATCCTGCCCAAAATAGCGTTGCATGTCACGTCCGGTGAGAATATTGAATTTCTGCTCAGTCGCGCCCAGTTCGATGTCGCTTTCGATCGCAACCGAATCATAGCCCTGCAGAATGGGATACATGATCTCATGCATTCCCAGAGGAAAACCCTGCTCGTACCTGGTTCTGAACGTGTCATGTGCCAGGAACTGCGCCAGAGTGAACTTGCCCATCAGCTTCAGCACGTCGCTCATTCCCATGGGACCGAACCATTCGGTTTGATAGCGGACTTCCGTCTTGGCAGGATCGAGCACGGTGAAGAGCTGTTCCATGTATTTGGCGCTATTACTGAGGATATCTTCCTTGGTCAGCGGAGGACGGGATTCGTCTCTGCCGGTGGGATCGCCGATTTGGGCTGTAAAATCGCCGATGATAATGACGCCTGTGTGTCCCAGATCCTGAAAATCACGCATCTTGCGGATGGGTACCAAATGCCCGATGTGGACATCAAAACCGGTCGGGTCGATACCGTATTTGACGCGCAGGGGTTTTCCGGTCTTGGCTGATTTCTCCAGCTTCTTGACCAGTTCTTCCAGAGGGATGATTTCCTCAACCCCTTTTTCTATGATTTTGAGTTCATTTTCAAAGTTCATTTTTCCTTCAATACCTTGTAAAAGTGTCTGGCACTATGCCTGAAATTCCGTTTATTTGTCAAGCGAAAGTCGTTCTCATCATTCGTTATAGCTTGGTTGATGTCCTTACCGTTCAAGATCAGGCAACGAAATAGGAGCCCTGATCAGCTCTTTTCGCTCCATTAAGCTTGTGCGTTGCCCGACTGTAAGTTGCCGTAGTCATTCCGGTATCATTTCCTGTCATGACAGGAAATGATACCGGAATGATACCGAAATGATATCCGTCAGACCTATAGGGAGGAGACAAGCGGGATAATTGGAGCAATCATTTCATCTAAAGAAAGGGTCGAACGTTAAGTTCGACCCGGGTAATCATTTATTGAGTAGTTTACTTATCTGAGCAGTGCCCCGATCCTCTCTGCTTCCTTATCCATCATCGCTTCAGGTTTGGACAGCATATAAGTGATGATCGAGCCCTTCATTGGGATAGCTCCGTGATTAACCGCGATCTGCGATAGTGTCTTGATCGCGCCTGAGCCGCCCAAGAAAGCAAGAGGGAATCCCATGGTCACGAAGGGCAGGAATTTCTTACCTCTCAAGCTTTTCAGGTCCTGCATGGCTTTGATCGCCAAGGGTGCGCAACGGAAAGCCCAGATCGGGCTGCCGATGCAGAGAGCGTCAAAATCATCCAGAGCGGGAAGCTCTTTCAGACGGAGAGTTTCTGGTTTGGGCAGAGTCCCGTTGGGAATCTGATCGACCGTTTCCAGTTCATGCAAAACGGCAGTAGCGCCGTTTTTATTCAGATGAGCCGCGATCTTCTCCGCGAAAGCTTTTGTATGACCGGTCTGTGAATGATACATGATCATCACTTTCATGGCAGCATCTCCGCGGTTTGTCTGGCGTTGTCGTTACGTTCCCAGCGGTCGTCGATCTTGGTCTTGATCGGGCTGTGGTTCTTGAAGTAATGGACGATAGCGTCACGGAGATTGATCTGATGATAAGTGATGTCCGCTTCCGGAACCTGAGTCAGGAGTGTCAATCCGGCGTTGCCTTGCATGAGGAAGTCAGTCGTCGTGCAGGTGTATATCTTCTTCGGATCCCAAGGTTGTCCACCGATGCGCAAAGACGTCACTCTGTCCATATCGGGACGCTTCTTGGAATAGACGACGTTTGAACCGCTGACGACCAGACCATGTCTGCTCCCAACCACACGTGTTTCGATGATCTTGCGCAGGAACTCGCCTGTGCATTTGAAGCTGACGACCATGTTGTCGAAAGGCATGACGTCGAAGACGTTGCGATAGGTCACAGGACCGCTGGCGATATCGGCGCGGATACCTCCAAGATTGATGAAGGCGAAATCCGCGTTCACTTCAGCTCGCATGGCATCGACGACCGTGTTGCCCATCAGGCTTTGCGCGTCAACATTGGTGCGGGAAAGGTAAACTCCGGCGCTGCCGATGATCTCGTCCATGCCCTTTTCGGCAATTGCAACCTGCTTGGCGATCGCGCCACCGATCTCTTCATCGGGGACGAATTCGTCTTCAAAGAGTGTGACCATAATGCCTTCACGCATGGCAGGGGTTTCATAACCTGAGACGGTCTTGGTGTCTTTATCGATCTTGAGTGTGATCCACCCGAGATTTGAACCGTACGCGTAGCCCTGGATCACCATGGTTTGGGTCACAGGATCGATCCACGGTTTGGCGACTCCACGATGCATGTGCCCACCAATGAAGAGGTCTATTCCATCTACCTCACGGGCTATCTCCTGGGCGTCGTAACCCCAAACCTCATAACGCTTGTCACTCAAAGGAGTGCCCTTGGCGTCATAGCGAGTCAGATATGTTGCTTCGGGATCATATGGTAATCCTGCGTGACCGATGACGATCACCATATCGACTTTTTCGACCTGACGAAGATGTTTCACCCATTTTGCTACCTCTTCCTTCTCGGAGAGGAAGTCGATGTTCTTGATGTTCTCAGGAAAGCTCATCTTCTCCGTGTCGGTGGTGGTCATACCCAGAACACCGATGCGCATACCGAGCTTATTGAGAATGACATAGGGCTTCAAATAGTCAGGAAAGGCTCCATTGCTGCGTTCAACGATGTTGCAGGAGACGATAGGGAATTTCGCCATCTTGAGGGTCTTGACAAGTTCTGCCTCATTGATATCATATTCATGGTTGCCAATGGTCATGGCATCATAGCCGATACTATTCATGTAATCCATGACTGCGACACCCTTGGTGACCGTTCCTACAGGGCGTCCCTGGAAGAAATCGCCGATATCGAAGAGCAGATTATCACGATTCTTATCGCTGAGAGACCGCACCCGCTTGATCAGAGTCGCGGCTGAACCTCCTCCACCTAGCTGGGGAGGAAATTCCGGGTTCATAAAGGTTGCTTTTGCCCTGTCTATGCCACCGTGCATATCGTTCGACCACATGATATCCAGCAGGATATCCTCGGCGGATAGGAGGCTAAGAAGCCCCAGGCAAAGCAAGAGGAGTAACAGATATCTTTTCATGGCAATTACCAAACGAAGCTGAGTCCGGTCTTGAGCGTAATGAAATTCTCGCGAACCTTATCGGGATTGTCCCAGCCCCTGTCTTTAAGCACTATATAGGAATTCGGCCACAGAGCGTATGTGCTGCTGCCGGTGTAGATCTTGTCATTATAGTAGGAATCACGGAACATATCGATGCTCTCGTACTCTCTCCAGGAATAGCCAAAGCCCAGATCGAGGGTCAAACCTTCAGCTAAGGTGATGCTGCTGCCGGCGGTGATCATGGGGGTAAGGGTTTCCTTTGCCCAGATGAGCGGGACAACTACGTTGTTGATGGTCTGAGATTCGGTTTCGAGACGCCAGTTATTCACAGCCTGGAAGCCGAACCTGAAGGGGATACGGTTCTGGATGTGGTGCTCGACGCCTACGTAAAGGTTGTACACATCGTCGTACATATCGGAGACATCAGTCCATTGAACACGTTCGACATCGACGTTGAACCATGTGCGAATCACGTTTCTGGGCTGGTAACAGATGCCTGCTCTGATCTCGGAAGGAAGGACATAGTCATCCGCATAGTCGTTGCTTGTATTGACAGCGGTGTGCCCAAGCCAGGCATCCTGTTGTACAGTGGTCGTTCCCTTACGAGTGAGAGTGCTCTTCATTGTGTAGGTGACGCCCAGACCAAGTCTCTGGCCAAGCTTGAGGCTGAGACCGGCTTTCGCCTGCTCGCCACTGAGGCTGAATTCATTCGTATAGGTCGAATCCGGCAATACGCCTGCTCCAACAGTATCTATCGCCCATTGACTCCAGCTGATATCTTTCATCTGAGTGATGTCTCCGTCCAGGAAAGAATAGTCAAAGCCAAGATTGAGGTCTATGTTCCTTCCGAAAGAATAGCCAAGGCTGGCGATTCCCGCAGCCTGATTGACTGAGCCTTCGTTCTCTATGGAGTTGATGGCGATCTTCTCAGGGTAGCCGTCGTTGTCGGTTCCACGATTGTTACGGATTTCTTCGAGGTAGCTTCCATCAAAGCTGATCATCGGTTTATAGTAACCGCCCATACCGACGCGGATGCCACCGAAGCCCATGGAAAGGAATCCCGCACCGGCATAATCGTCGTAGGTACTGGCATTAGAGCTGAGAACAGCATCGTCTATGTAGTTGTCAAAGGAGTTATACAGGGGAACGCTACGGTCGGATTGGTTGCGTGTAAGATTAGCAGAGGCTTCCAAGCCGGCGATCTTCTTCATCAGGGTCAGATTCGCAGGGTTGGTAGCAATGGCAAAGGGCTTCAGGTCATTGTAGGCTGTAGCGCCTCCCATACTGAATGCACGGGTGTCAAAACTGCCGAACTTATTACCGAAATAGGTGTCAGTGATCGACCAGGCAGACAGACCGATGATGCTACCCAGGATCAAGGTTGTAAGTACTATGGACTTAAGATATTTATAAGAGATCATTTATCCTCCATTAGAAACGATAGTCAAGGGTTAAACGAATAGTGTTTTCGCTGTGTTGAACCCGCTCGAAGTAGTTGTTCGCTTCCAGGGGTACGTTGTAAAGACGCACGTTAAGTTCTTTGGTTTGGTAGGTTTTATTCCGATATTTCAGTGTCATATACAGGTTCTGTGAGATCCGACTGTGGAGTGCAACCCAGGTTTTAGCTCCCTTCTCACCCATAAAGTCGATCTCCATGTCTTCCCAATCCCAGTGGGAGATGCCGTGTCCGTACCAATAGATGAACGAACCCTGGAGATCAAGAGAAGGCGAGAAGTGATGCGTATAGTTCACTCCAATATAGTCACCGGTCATAAGGGTCATGGCAGCAGCCATCGAGTTGTTGCCTCCCGCAGCCGGATTGGTCAGAGATGTATAGGGTGGTCCCCAGACAGTATTGTAGCGGTACTCGAACTCCAGGAAGTCCCTATTCGAGAGGAAGGTTCTCAGAGACATCGTGTACTCGTTGGTCTTGGAGACGCCACGTTCTGCCGTATCATCATAACGGTTGACCTGATTCTTGTAACGAATCCTCATGCCAACCTGATAAAGCGGACGAAACTCCAGTTCACTCTGGAATCTTGCGCTACGTCTTCCGTCGGTAAGGCGTTCCCAGATGTCGAGATAGCTTCTTCCGACCGTGTAATAATTATTGAACTTATAGCGCGTCTCAAAATAGATACCATCCTCGGGTTGCGCCTGGCTGGAGTTCTGATAGAGATCAGAGAGCGTCGGATTGGTGAGCGCATAGATGTACTTATCGAGGGACGTGTCAGTAAAGCGTTCGTGTTCAGAGAAGGCATTGCTGTAGGGATTGTCGAAATCTATATCATAGTGTCTTAGCAGAGTCAGGAAATAGAGATTTTCGAACTGAGTGTACGCGCTGACCAAATATGCCTTGGGGTCATCGCCCAGCTTGATATCTTCCCCGGTGACCGAGAGTTCCGCGTATTCGCCTTGCAGTGAGGTGTTGCCGATGACAGTGCTGCCATCGAAGCCGATCACCCGGCGATAGTCGCGGACATACTGGTCGGTCTTGGTGCTGTAAAGTCCCGCGATCTCTGAATCAAGCCCCTTGAAGACCTTGTAATAATACGAATCGCGGATGAATTGGGTCTTGAGCGTATTCCAGTCGGGTACCACAAAATCGGCGTTGTCATAGAGAGCCGTATAGGTAGTGAAGCCAAGCTTGGTACCGATCAAGGGTGAAACCTGCAAGTGAGTGCCCAAGACCTTCTCATTGACCGCGTCTTTGCGGTAGGCAAGATTGATGTAGGGCATCGCGTAAGTCGCGCCTTGGCGGAGTTCGTTGTTAAAACTGGCTTCAGCTTCACGCAGCTCGTCTGTGTCAAACCTAACGCTGGCATTGACATAGGAGAGGACTTGGGTCTTCCCGTCGGCATCGACGACAGGCGTCAGATAATCCGTAGGATTGCCGTTATTGTCCGTTTCTCTCTCCATATAGACTACAGCGTCTTTCTTATCACTTGAGGCAAAGACGGTCGCGTCGAACCAGGGATTGCTGATCTGCATAGCCGCGCCACGCAGGGCATATTCCTGAGTTCTGGAAAGATCGGGGGTGATGCCCAGGATACGTTTGCTGAATCCATAGCCTGTCTTTCTCGAGCTGTAGAAGTCTGTATTCTCCATGACGAGGCCTTCACCGAATGTCGCGCGGTAATGACCAAGATAGAGCTTCAGACCTGTATTCTTCAGCAAGGGGATCTGAGTATTCTCATAGCCGGCATAGAACTTAGACTCCGCAGCCAGTTCGTCACTGGTCATATCGAGGATACCGTCCTCGCCTTTGGCTTTATAGTTCATGACCCCTACCTTGAAATGATTGCCATATCTGGCACGCATCTTGATCAGGATATCAGGATCAGCTTTATCCAAATTGAAATAACCCCAATAGGATTTGCGTTTATCGTGCGGGATGACGACTCCGCTCATGCCATAATCGCTTCTGAGGAACGATTCATGGAACATATCCGAGGTACCTTCTTCAAAATACCTGGTATAATACGTCATCTGAGCATCGAAATACATACGATTCTTGACGGGTGGCTCTTTGTAATAAACATAAGAACGCAGGTTGGTATTGCCATAGTAGGAAAGACCGACCGTGTTTCTCATATCCCGCTGATCAGCGATCGTATCTCCTTGAGCAACACGCTTTAGCAGAGCAACGGCATCGATGCCAGAGACATTGGGGAGGCTGACGAAATCGTCATAACGCATCTGATTGACATTCTGCGGAGTCATCAGATAGTCTTCCCAAACGTCAGACATGCCTTCTGAGCCGCCTTCGTTTGAATCCAGACGTTCCATCAGATCCTGGATCTCGGCGCGACGGATCGAGACTTCATCTTCCTCACGGTAGAGTGAAACTACGACCAGCTTCTTGATCCGGAGCATAGCCATCTGGTCTATACTGGGTACATTTCGCAGATCATACAGACTCTCAAAGAAACCGACATACTCACGATAATTGTAAATATCGTTTGCCTGTATTTCTGAGATCGGTAGCTGCAATAACTCAGTCAGAGTAGCTGTATTTAGATCCAGCTTCTCCGCATAAAGCCCTATGCAGAAAAGGGCAAAGAGCAAAAGTAAGAACTTTTTCATAGCCATTCCTTATATGCTAAGACAAAGGTTTTAATCCTTTATTCACTAATTTTACAAGCTAATTGGAGATGCTATTCTTGTAAAGACTTTTTTTGGGTTCGTCAGCTTGAGGAATACCTCTTCTTCTATCTTGTTTTGAGGGTGAATCCAAAAGGACTTCCGGTTGTTTCCAGAGATATCATTCGCGACTCTAAGGCATATCTTTCCGTTATCATTCCGGTATCATTTCCTGTCGTGACAGGACATGATACCGGAATGATCAGGAGAACATACTGATATTATTAGCGGTTACGAGAGTGAGAGGAAAGCGAGGCTAATAGCCATGATGTGCATATCAATTCATTGTGATATTAAGAGATAGACTTATACAAACGTGCTAATATGTGAAGATCTACTGCCGGGAAAACCAATCCCACCAAAGAGCGATACCGTCCCTGAAGGAAGTCCTGGGTGAGTAGTTCAGGAGCTCTCTGGCTTTGCTGATATCTGCAAAGGTATGCTGAAGATCGCCCGATTGCATCGGCATCGCGCGGCGGTGCGCCTTTTTCCCGCTGAGTTGTTCCAGATAGTTGATCATCGCTGCCAGACTGATCGTCTCTGATTCACCTAAGTTGATGACCTCATATCGGTTGCCACTACGGACGTAGTTCATCGCACCCAAGATTCCGTCGATGACGTCGGCAACATAAGTGTAATCCCTGCTTGTGGATCCATCTCCGAAAACGGGGATCTCCTCGTCCGCGGTCAGGAGTTTGCTGAATTTGTGAATCGCCAGATCAGGGCGTTGACGAGGTCCATAAACGGTGAACAACCTCAGGCAGACGATGGACATGCCGAAGTGATGATGCCAGTTGTGGCAGAAGAGCTCGCCGGCTTTCTTGGTCGCGGCGTATGGCGAGATCGGAGTGTCAACCGGGTCGGTCTCCTTGTAGGGCAGGTTCTTGTTGTTGCCATAGACGGATGACGAAGACGCGAAGACGAAGTGCTTTATCCCCTTCTTGGCGGAAGCTTCCAGGAGGTTGAGGGTTCCATTTATATTGACATCGTTATAGAGACCGGGGTTTTCGATCGAGGGGCGGACTCCTGCCATCGCGGCAAGATGGATCACCATGTCGATCGGATAAAGCTCAAAAACAGCGTCAAGGCGTTCTCTATCCCTGATATCGGCTTCGATCAGAGTAAAATCCGGATTGTGCAAGCAGTTTTCAATATTGGTACGCTTGATGTAAGGATCGTAAAAATCGCAAAAGTTATCCAGAGCAAAGACGCTATATCCATCCTGGAGAAGCCTTTCCGTTAGATGCGACCCGATGAATCCTGCGGCGCCTGTGACGAGAACTGAGCTTTTCTCAGCCATTGATGCGGGTGATCCTTGCCCCGATAGAATTGAGCTTTTCCTCTATTCTGTCGTAGCCTCTGTCGATATGATAGATTCGGCTAACGATAGTTTCGCCTTCGGCGACGCATCCTGCCAGAACCAATGCCGCGCTGGCGCGCAGATCGGTCGCCATGACCTCAGCGCCGCTGAGTTTGGCGACGCCTTTCACTGTGGCAATGTTCCGGTTCAGGCGAATATCGGCTTGGAGGCGGTTCAATTCGGCGACATGCATGAATCTATCCGGGAAGATGGTATCCTCGAGGAAACTCATGCCTTCGGCAAGGGTTGCCAAAACCATGAACTGCGCCTGCAGATCGGTCGGGAAGCCTGGATAGGGAAGGGTTATCAGGCTGAAAGGTTTGATGATCTTAGGCGGGTGAACAGTGATTTCGCTCTCCCCTACAAGAAGTTCGCAGCCGGCTTCACGGAGCTTTTCCAGCGCCGACCCAAGGTGCAGAGGATTGCAGTTTGCGACCGTCACGGGGGAAGTGCTGAGCGCGCCGGCGATCAGGAAAGTGCCTGCTTCGATCCTATCGGCGATCATCGTCATCTCAACAGGAAACAGATTCTCCACTCCCTGGATAGTCAGGGTTGTCGAACCTTTTCCTTCTATCTTTGCGCCCATCTTGTTCAGAAGATCGATGGTGGAATCAACTTCCGGCTCCATGGCGGCATTGAGCAGACGAGTCTGTCCCTCAGCCAGCACCGCTGCCATAAGAGTATTGATCGTGGCGCCGACGGAGGACTTTTCAAAGTAGATCTCAGCGCCTTTGAGTTTGGAGGCTTTGGCATGGATGTAGCCGTGGTCGATCGCGATATCCACGCCCAAGGCTTCCAGCGCTTTGAGGTGCAAGTCCACCGGACGGGTTCCAATCGCGCAGCCACCAGGGAAGGATACTCTCGCTTCCTTGAGACGGGCAACCAGGGGTCCCAGGACGTAGATCGAGGCACGCATCTGGCTTACAAGTTCATAAGGGGCTTCGATATAACAGATATCGCTGGCGTCGATGGTCATGGTGGACCCCACATGCTCGACTCTCGCGCCGATGATGCGCAGGAGGTGAGACATGGTCTTCAGATCGATAAGATTGGGGACGTTTCTCAGCACGGACTTTCCGGGAGCCAGCAGACAAGCTGCCATGACCGGAAGGATCGCGTTTTTGGCTCCGCTCACCTCGATAGTACCGCTGAGATTGCGGTTGCCTGTTATTTTGAAGCTATCCATTTATTCCTCATTAAGTTTGATATATCTGATAACGGTCGTGACCTGCAAGGTCTTTTCTGGTTTCCATCTTTGTAATGCCGAGGTTTTTGGCAATATAATTTATCGCATCTGCCTGATCGTAGCCTATCTCAAACAGGATGTAAGCCCCCTGAGAGAGGACAGATGTAGCGTTGATAAGAATCCTGTGGTAGTATTCCAGTCCGTTATCACCGGCAAGCAACGCGTTTTTCGGTTCATGCACAAGAATATGTTTGGGCAGAGAGTAGTAGTCGCTTTCTTTGATGTAGGGCGGATTACTGATGACCATATCGTAGCTGAGAGCGTTATCAGGGAAGAGATCTGCCTGGTGGAAATCGATCGTGAGACGGTGCCTGAAGGCGTTTGATCCGGCTACTTCCAGGGCTTTTGGGCTGATATCTGTGGCATGTACATTCAGGGTACCAAGGTTGTGCTTGAGAGCAATGGCGATAGCACCGCTTCCGGTACCGATATCCAGCACCGTGGCATTGGGATTCAAAAGGTTCAAAGCAAGTTCAACGAGACCTTCTGTCTCCGGTCTGGGAATCAGCACACCCGACGCAACCTGCAATTCAAGCCCATAGAACCAGGCTGTTCCTGTGATGTATTGGCTAGGTTCTCCTGCTACCCTTCGCGCTGAATAGTCCTTCCAACAAGCTTTCTGGAGGTCTGATAGGACAATTGACTCCTTAAGCTTCAGCTCGCTTTTACTGAGCTTGAGGATATCCGACAGCAGATAGAGGAAGTCCTCAAAGGGAATTTCATGGAGTCCTGAGAGTGTTTTTGCCTGGTCAAGGGCGTCAGAAAGCAACATTATGCGGGAGTGTTGTTGCCGTCAATTCTTTTGGTGATCTTGACTCTACGCCCATGGTCGGAAAATTCTACCTTGTCTGTAAGGTGATAGAGCAAGGATATTCCCCGTCCGTGTTCCTCTACATTCAGGTGTTGATCATCCAGGATCTTTAACAGCCACGATTCATAATCGAAGCCGTTCCCTTGATCCTGGACGGTTATTGCTGCAGAACGGTTGATTTGATCTATCTCGATCGTGAAGAAGATCCTCCTGTCAGCCACCACGGGATCCTGCAGCTTGCACGCTATCAGTTGCTGTAGACTCTCGTGGTCCAGCAAACGTTCCTCATAGCTAAGGTTCAGCGTCCCATGGATAAACGAATTGTATATCATCTCGTCGATCACAATGAGCAGCTCATTCAGGAGATTGTGGTTAAATTTAAAGTTATGCATCAGGAAGATATTGAACACTTTCGATATGCTGAATTTGGAAAAGTGCTTGGGATCGATGACGAAGCTCATCTGTGCCTGATCAAGATTAACGAAGAAATCTCCCAGATCATACTTGGAACGCTTCTTGTCCAGGATAGTCTGGATCGAACGAACAATGTGCTTGGAATCTATCGGTTTACGAATAAAATCTGAGGCACCTGAACGAATGGCTCGAATAAAATACTCCTGATCCAGGAAGCCGGTCATCAGGATCACGTCCAAGTCTCTGTCATACTCGCTACGAACCCGCTCCAGAAAGTCCAGACCGGTAATGCCAGGCATCTCGATATCACAGATGACCAGGTCGTAATTCGACGCCTGCAGTTTCCTTAGCGCGTCACTCCCGTTGTAGGCAACGTCTGCCACATAACCGCTGATTTCGAGTATTTTACTCAGGCTATTGACGATAGAGAGGCTATCGTCAACCACCAATATCCGGGGTGGGTGGTTGGGCATTTTATCCCAGATTGACCGTAAACAACTGATTCAGCTTGAGCATCGAGAAAAGCTCATACACGCTGTTTGAGCTTCTGACAACCTCGATCTCGCCGCCTTTGCCGATAAAATCCTTGTAGAATAACAAGATCTTGCCGATCCCAGTGGAACTGATATTACGGCAATCAAAGAGATCAAGCTCGAGATATGTACAATCGGAATGAAAAACTTCCGCCAAGCGTTCCTGTAGAATATGAGCGTTTTCGCTATTGAGAATACCCTCGATCTTCATGTTCGCAACATTGTTCTTCATTGTTAGATCAATATTCATAATATACTCCCAGTCTTTTTGTCAGCTTTTTCTACAATACAGACATATTCAAGGATGTCAAGACTAATCTACAAAACCTCGAATTTTCTTCAAAATCACGTTCTGGATATTGGTAGGGGTGATCTCGTATTTCTTGAACTCCAGAGTATAAATAGCTCTGCCCTGGCTCAGAGATCTGATACGAGTGGCATAGCCAAACAGCTCAGACAAGGGTACGTCCGCGACGATCTCCTGTTGATACTCTGAGTGCCTTCGCATGACTTCTATCTTACCCCGTTTGGAATTGATATCCGCAATGATATCACCGACGAAATCTTCCGGAGACAACACAGTCAGGAGCATGATCGGTTCCATGATAACGGCATCCGCCTGGCGCAGCCCTTTGCTGATCGCCATCGCTGTCGAGATCCTGAATGCCAGTTCGTTTGAATCAAGCGGATTGTACGATCCATCGATCAATTCAACTTTGATCCGCTCTACCGCGCCACTGATCAGCGGTCCGTCGTTCAAGGTACTGAGCGCGGATTCCTCGATCGCTTGCCAATAATCCCTGGGGATCTTTTCAGCGGAAACGGAATTGACGAATATATTCTTGCGGTCATCCGGGATATTTCCTTCGTTTAGAGGACTGATCCGGAACTTCACCGCTGCGAAATTCCCTTTTCCGTTCATATCGCGGATAAATGTCTCTTCGCTGATAACTTCTTTTGTGATCGTTTCTTTGTAGGAAACCTGCGGGTTTCCAATATTTGCCGAGACGTTAAACTCCCGGCGCAGCCTGTCAACAATGATATCAAGATGCAGTTCTCCCATGCCGGAGATGAGAGTCTGCCCGGAGTCTTTGTCTATATGTACCTTAAAGGTCGGGTCTTCTTCTTCGAGTCTCGCCAGTGCCTGAGTGAGATTATCCAGATCAGCCTTGGTCTTCGGTTCGATGGCTATAGATATCACCGAATCGGGAAAATGCATTTTCGAGAGATGAACTTCGAGCTTGCCATCCGTGATCGTATCACCCGTTGCCAGGAATCTAGAGCCGACAATAGCGCCAATGTCTCCCGCATGAAGCCCGTCCAGATCAACTTTCCGGTTGGACATCATCTGCAGAATTCTCGAGACTCTTTCCCGTTTCCCATTACTCTGATTAATAAAGGTGTCACCTTTCTTCAAGGTCCCGGCATAAAGCCTGATATAGACAAGTTTCCCGACGTATTTGTCAACCTGAACTTTGAATGCCAGGGCGACCAATGGCTTGTCAGGATCGGAATCGATCAGGATCGGATCATGCGTTCCTGGATCAAATCCTTCCGTGGCAGGAATATCCAGCGGTGAAGGCATGAAGTCGCAGATCGCGTCCAGCAGGAGCTGAACTCCTCTGTTCTTGAGGGAGCTGCCACAGAGCACTGGCACGAGATCATTGGTCACAGTCCCCTTACGAATCGCTCGTTTGAGCAGTTCTTCTGGTATCTCCTCTCCCTCAAGGAAGAGCATCATCAACTCATCGTCGTATTCTGCGACCCTATCCAGAAGTTCTTCTCTCTTTTCCGATGCGTAATCCAGCAGTTCAGGCGGTATCTCAGAAGCAAAGGTTTGTTGCCCGTAGGTAAGCGGATCGAATGCCCAGGCGGACATCGTGATGAGATCTATAACCCCGGCAAAGCAATCTTCCTTGCCGATAGGGATATTGATCGGGATAGCGTTCGGAGTGAGGCGTTCGTGGATCATCTGGATGACCCTGTCATAATCCGCGCCAAGCCTGTCCATCTTGTTGACATAGGCTATTCTGGGAATGTGATAGCGGTCTGCCTGATGCCAGACTGTTTCGGATTGGGGCTCAACCCCTCCGACTGCGCAAAAGACGCCCACCGCGCCGTCCAGAACCCTGAGGCTGCGTTCCACTTCCGCAGTAAAATCCACATGCCCGGGAGTATCTATAATATTGATCTTCTTGTCTTTCCAGAAGCAAGATACTGTCGCCGAGGTGATCGTGATCCCACGCTCTCTCTCTTGCTCCATCCAATCCGTAAAGGTATTGCCATCATGCACTTCACCCATTTTATGCAGGAATCCCGTATAGAACAGGATCCGCTCGGTGGTCGTCGTCTTCCCCGCGTCAATATGAGCCATGATCCCAATGTTACGGATCTGGCTCAGCATAGTCTCAGCTTCGCTTTTCATGTGATAATCCTTTTCGGACACTTGTCTCCTTGATTTATTCGGTTGCGCCAAAATAAATAGTGCAGATTGTTTGTCAACTTAGTTTTCGGCTATCGCCCACAGCCAATTATCCCAGCATGTTAACCGGATCATCCCGGTATCATGTCCTGTCGTGACAGGAAATGATACCGGGATGATACCGATAAGATAAGGAAAAGCCTGCCCGATGTTGATCAGGCAGGCTAAGCGTTTATTATCTGCATCCACTAATGGGATAGAATCTGTCAGTTTGCCATGATCTCTCTATTCATAACGCAGGGCATCGATAAGGTTGAGGTTGGAAGCCTTTCGGGCAGGGTACCAGCCAAAAAAGATCCCGATCGCACAGGAAAATCCCACCGAGATGAAGATCGACCAGGGTGTGACGACGACGCTCCATTTCATGTATTTGCCCAGGATCTCAGCCAGACTCCAACCGAGAATGATCCCGATCAGTCCGCCCAAAATGCTGATGGTGACAGCTTCGATGATGAACTGGAGAAGGACATCTCGTTTACCCGCTCCAACAGCCATGCGGATCCCGATCTCCTTGATCCTTTCCGTGACCGAGACGAGCATGATGTTCATGATGCCGATGCCTCCCACCAGAAGCGAGATCCCGGCGATCGAGGCAAGCAGTATGGTCATGGTGTTGGAAACGGTGTTCGCGGCTTCGGCAATATCGGTCTGCGAACTGACGCTGAAATCGTCCTTGGTTGTTCCCTGATGCCTTCCCTGAAGCAGGTTGAGGATATCATCCTGAACCATGGGGATGCGGTCTTTGGATTCAGCCGAGACGATGATGGTCAGGAATCTCCAGCGCTGTCCCATAAGCCTCGTGGCAGTCGTTGTATATGGCGCGATCACGATATCGTCCTGATCCGATCCGGAGGAGCTTTGCCCTTTGGACTTGAGGACACCCTTGACAGTGAAGGGAATATTTCTGATCCTGATGGTCTTGTTGACGGGGTCAACTCCGGCGAAAAGGTTGTCCGAGATGGTCTTGCCGATGACACAGACTTTGGCGCCGTTCTCGACTTCAGATGGATAGAAGAAGTCGCCTGATTCGATCCTCATATCGCGGATCTGGAAGTAGTTGACGTCTACGCCCATGATCCTTCCGCGCCAGTTGTTGCTACCAAACTTGATCTGACCGAAGGTGTTGTAGATCGGTGAGGTGTAGAGAACTCCCTGGACACCGTTGTTGATCGCGGCGACGTCGCTCTCCTCAAGAGTGTTGCCGGAGCCGGCAGATTGCCTCGCGGTGCTTTGGGTGTTTGAGAAATTGGACATGACCATGATGACGTTCGTGCCCATGCTGCTGATCTGCTCGTCCACGACCTTCTTGGCACCCTGACCGATAGCGATCATGGTGATGACCGCAGCCACGCCAATGATGATGCCAAGCATGGTTAAAAACGTGCGTGTCTTGTTGCGGGTCAGAGACTTGAGTGCGATGCGGAAAATACCCAGAATTGACATGCTAAACCTCCTCGTCCGCGTCAAGCTTCGGCAAGTTCTTCAGATCTTCGCTGGCTACACGGGGATTGGAATTGACAACGTCCGAGATGATCCGCCCGTCACGGAAAGTAATGATCCTTCCCGCGTATTGAGAGATATCAAATTCGTGCGTCACCAGTATGACCGTCTTGCCCTGCGAATTGAGCATCTGGAAGAAAGCGATGACCTCCACGCTGGTTCGGGTGTCCAGATTACCGGTAGGCTCGTCCGCGAGGATGAACACCGGATCGTTCACGATCGCTCTGGCGATGGCTACGCGCTGCTGTTGACCACCGGATAGCTGATTCGGGAAGTGCTTTGCTCTTCCCTCCAGACCTACCGTTTCCAGAGCTTTCATCGATCTCTCGTGACGTTCCTTCAGGTTGACCTGATGCGAGTAGAGTAAAGGTAACTCAACGTTCTCGAGGGCTGTGGTGCGTGGCAGGAGGTAAAAGGACTGGAAGACATAGCCGATCTTTTGATTACGCACCTTGGTAATCGCCGCGTCGTCCATGCCGTGTACGTCGATACCATCCAGCGTGTATGTTCCTGATGTGGGTTTATCCAGGCAGCCAAGAAGATTCATGAAGGTGGTCTTGCCGCTTCCGCTGGCACCCATGATCGCGATGAACTCACCTGTCCTGATCTCTAGGTCGATGCCTCTCAGTGCATGCACATGGATATCGCCCATGATATAGGTCTTGGTTAGACCTTCCGTACGGAGTAAGATATTTTCGTTCATGGTTTAAAATCTGGGTCCCATGCCACCCTGACGACCCTGTATGGCACTGTTGCCGGTCACTTGGGATGCGTCTTTATAGTTGACTCCGGTGATGATCTTGGTGTTTGCGTCCAACTCACCCAGGACTTCCAGATAAGCTCCATCTGATACACCGGTGCGAACCATGATCAATTCGGGAGTCTTGTCTTTCAGAACCCAGATCATGGACATGCCTGATCTACCTCCGGCCCGGGAGAATCCACCGCCACTACTGGGGAAGCCCCCACCTGAGAAGCCCCCACTCATACCGCGTCTTCTGCTCTGACCACGACCTCTAACAGCGGAGGAGTCTCTTTTTACGCCTTGCTTGCCTGTCGAATCCTGAAGTGCCGGCTTGCCTGAGGGTCCCTGTGCAGACTGAGCAAACTTCTTCATGGCAGTTTCCATTGCCTTTTTACGTGCGTTGGTTATCAGGTTATCTTCCCATTTCAAGCCGAACAGCTCCCAGATCTCTTTGCTTGGAACAAAGCGGGTTGCTGTTTCAGGGATGCGCAAAACATCGTCCTTGGACTGGACGACTATTGTGACGTTGGTCGTCATGCCGGGGAGAAGCTTGTGCTCAGGATTAACCGTATCGATGATCACGCTGTAACTGACAACGTTCTGTTCAGTTGTGGAGTTCAGCCTGATCTGTTTGACGGTTCCGGTAAAATCCTCACCGGAATAAGCATCCACGGAAAACTCCACAGGCATGTTCACTTTGATCTTGCCAATATCAGCTTCGTCGACATTGGCAGTTATCTGCATCTGGTCGAGGTTATTGGCGATCTTGAAGAGTGTCGGAGAGCTCATGCTTGCCGCGACGGTCTGCCCTTCATCAACGCTGCGGGCAACGATCACGCCGTTAATTGGCGAGGTTATATAGGCATTCTGGAGATTCTTCTGCGCTCTCTGCAAAGTAAGCTGGGCATTCGCAAGGCTCTGTTGTGCCTGTTTGTAGGCAAATTCTGACTTCTTCACATCATATTGGGCGATCATGTCTCTTGATTGGAGAGCCTTATTTGTATCAAAATCAAGCTTGGTCTGCTCGACGGAGATGGCGGCTTTCGTCACTTCCGCTTTGGCTGATTCGAGGTTTGCGGAGAGGATCTCAGTGTCCAGTTTGGCAAGGAGTTCACCCTTCCTCACTGTATCGTTGAAGTCCTTGTAGAGCTTCTCTATCTTACCGGAAACCTCAGTACCCACTTCCACCAGGACGTAAGGATTGATCGAACCCGTGGCTGTGACGACCTCGCGGATCGTTCCCCGCGAGGGGTTGTCTGTGCGCCATTCAGGTTTGGTGCTATTCTTGTGGATGATCGTGTACCCAACGATGGCGATAATAGCCACGACGACGATGATGATGTATTTTATGTATCTTTTCATGAATGTGTCCTTCTGCTTATTACCACTTTCCGAGTATTTTCTGTGAAGTGAGTTTGTTGAGGTTCTCCTGGCTGATCAGGATCTGATAGCGATTTGAGTTGTAGGCGATATCGGCATCGATGTACTCCGTTCTGGTCTTATCCAGTTCCAGTAATTCGATCAGACCGAGTCTGTAACGTTCTTCCGCGATGCGTATCTGCTCCTGGGACTGCGCAAGCTTCTCCGAATACATAGTATCAAGCTGATAAAGATAATTCAGCTCTTCTGACATTTGCGTGTACTGCTTATTCAGATTATCCGTCTTATTCTCCAGATTCAAGAGTGTCAACTGGGATGAGATCTTCGAACGGGAGGTTGATTCCTTGTTAGTAAAATAGTTCCAGAGCGGATAGCTCAGGGTCAGCGATACGCCGTGGTTCGTATGATATGTATCAAAATCAAAATCCTCGCCGGAAATGGTTCTATCCAGATTGTAGGACAGATTCACCCTGGGGAAGTTATCAAGGAATCCCTGCTTTTCGACGAGTTTATTGCGCCTGAGCTGCTGATTGAGGATCTGAAGCTCGCTGCTGGATTCGATATTCATGGATGCAGCGCTGAGAGACGTATCGACATTCAGATCGGTCAGATCATAGCCTTCATCTGGAAGCTGCACAAGGCTAAAGAGTTCCCTGCGCTTGGTCTCGATCGTATTTTGTGTCTTCAGAATAGATATCCTGGAGTTCATCACGGCGATCTCATTCTGCTTGACCTCAAAGTTCGTGGTCTTGCCAAGTTGCAAGAGAGTTCTGCTCTGATCGAGAACCCGGGTTTGGATCTCCAGATTCTTGTTCAACGATGCCAGTTGTTTCTGAGAACTCAGCACGTCAACATAAGCAGAAAGTACGCTAAAGATATAATCCCTTTTCCCTTGCTCGAGCTCAAGCTGGGCAGTTTCCTTATCTAGCTTGGCATACCTGTATTGGAAATAATCCGCGTCATTCAAGCTGATGGTCTTGCTGACAGAAATGCCCGTGGAACTCGAGAGCGAGCTTTTCGGGGCTGAATTGTCCGTAAAATCTTTATTGACTCCGGCACTGAGGTTCACGTCGGGCAAAAGGCTCCACTTACTGCTCTGATATTGAGAAACAGCACTCTTGTAGGTCAGCTCGGATGATCGCATCGTCCAGCTATTTGACAAGCCGTGCTCAATAAGCTCGTCCAGGCTATAGTTTACTGCCCCAAGGATCATAGGCAGCAGGAACAGGAATAACAAGGCTTTTTTCATTTTCCCTCTTATAATAGTGTGGCAGACATCCCGCATCTGTACTCCCGGAATATCCATCCAGTCCACAAGTTATTACTTACTGATAACCCGATTACTGCAATAAATGATTGGCGTTATCGCAGTCAATCACGCAGGTCACTATTTTTTAACCTGCGAAAATGTACAAGTAAAAATCCTTGCATTATAGAGCAGGGTAAAATAAATGGCACTCAGATATACATTAAGATACCCAAGGAGAAGAATCATGCCAGTTAATCTGAGAAACAGACATTTCCTCACCCTGATGGATTTTAGCCCCACAGAGATCCAGTTTCTGCTCGATCTCTCGCTTCAGCTCAAGAAAGCCAAATATACCGGGACTGAACAGCCCCGGCTCAAAGGCAAGAACATCGCTTTGATCTTTGAAAAAGACAGCACCCGCACTCGTTGTGCCTTTGAAGTCGCGGCCCTTGATCAAGGCGCGCACGTCACCTACCTTGGACCGACCGGGAGCCAGATGGGCAAGAAGGAATCGATCGCCGATACTGCCAGAGTTCTCGGCAGAATGTATGACGGAATCGAATACCGCGGTTATGGACAGGAGATCGTGGAAGAGCTTGCTAAATATGCCGGCGTGCCGGTTTGGAACGGGCTCACCAATGAAGATCATCCCACCCAGGTCCTCGCTGATTTCCTCACAGCCATGGAGCATCTGAACAAGCCTCTCAATGAGATGGTCTTTGTTTATTCGGGCGATGGGCGCAACAACGTCGCCAACGCCCTGATGATCGGCGCTGCCAAGACCGGAATGGACTTCCGTATCGTCACACCCAAGAGTCTTTCACCTGAGAAGAAACTGCTTGCGAAGTGCGAAAAAGTCGCCAAAGAGACCGGCGGAAAGATCACAATCACTGAAGATATCTCTAAGGGCGTGAAAGGCGCTGACGTGATCTATACCGACGTCTGGGTCTCCATGGGTGAACCGGACAGCGTCTGGGAAAGCAGGATCAAATTGCTCAAACCGTATCAGGTGAACAGCGCCATGATGAAGAAGACCGGCAAATCCACGACACTCTTCATGCATTGCCTGCCTGCCTTCCATGATCTTAAAACCGTTGTCGGACGCCAAATCAATGAGAAATTCGGTCTCACAGCCATGGAAGTCAGCGACGAGGTCTTCGAAGGCCCTGCTTCCGTCGTCTTTGATGAAGCAGAAAACCGGATGCACACGATCAAAGCCGTGATGGTCGCGACCCTCGGTTCCTGAGAAACACTCATTACGAATTGATATCAGCCGGAGAGAGATCTTCGGCTGTTTTGCTTATGGCAGCCTAATCCTTCCCTTCTAGCCGGTCATTTTCAGAAGGTATTTCTCTCCTGCGCCGGCAATACCATTCGCGTATTTCGTACGGATATCATACGGGGGGCATACGGGAGGCGTACGGTGAGCATACCCTGTAGCAAGAAGAGCCGGGGTTATGGATCAGACGTTGACTACGACAAAGACGGGACAGTGGTCCGAACCCATGATATCCTGCCTGATACCGGCAGTTATGACCCGCTCCACCTGTTCTGCTGGGCAGAAGAAATAGTCTAACCTCCAGCCTACGTTGCGGAAGCGCGCGGCAGTGCGGTAGCTCCACCAGGAGTATTGCTCGGGCTCGGGATGGAACTTGCGGAAGGTATCGACCCAACCCATACTGATCAGTTTATCTATCCATTCCCGTTCTATCGGCAAGAATCCGGAGATCTTCTCGTTCTCTTTAGGGTTGGAAAGATCGATCTCCTTGTGAGCGGTATTGACATCACCGCTGACGAGGACGAACTTGCCTGTTGCCCGCTTGGCTTCCATCACCTCCAGGCACTTGTCATAGAATCTCAGCTTGTATTGGAGACGCTCGTCGCTCATGGCGCCATTGGGAAAATAGATCGTAAAAAGAATGAACGTCTCATATTCAGCAATGATGATCCTGCCTTCGTTGTCGAGTTCACCAACGCCAAATCCATATTCGAGCTTCAGGGGCACGATCCTGGTCAACAGGCAAGTCCCGGAATATCCCTTGCGTTCGGCATGTGAGTAGTACTGGCGATAATCGCTCAGTTCGGACATCTCCGGCGGGATCTGGTGTTCCTGCAGTTTGGTTTCCTGAAGACCGATCAGGTCGGGCTTCTCTGCTTTGAGGGTTGAGATAAACTCTTTATTCATCACGGCTCGCAGACCGTTCACATTCCAAGACCAGATGTTCAGGATCATGATATCGCTCCTATTTCAGTTTCTTGAGGGGTAATCAGTACGAGATCGAATAGGTTATATCGTCGCCGGAGAAGTAGTTCTCGTCGATGACGGTTTTCCACCTTGCTGTGTGACCGTCCTGGGTGATCTCCGCGGATGAATCACTGAGATTGATATATCCGGGGACAGTGATGTTGAAGAGGGCTTCGATATCCATTAGAGAATAATCTCCTATGTATTGATTCAGAATCTCTTCGCTATTGAGCTGGAGCAGTTGGGGAAATACATTAACAGTCGTCACCTCGTCTTCAGTCGTTACCTCCACCGCGGGTGAATCCTGGATCCCAAGCCAAACACCAAGTTCAGAACTATCATCAAAATCAGCAGAAACGGTGTATATATAATGAGCATTATCAGGATCCGAGAGATCCTGCGTTGTTTCGTCCGTCACCGTGATTCCCCAGAGCTCTTCAGCAAACTCGACATATTCATGCAGAGGATTGTCTTCTGAGGGAGGCTCCGCGTCCTCACTGAAAGTCTCGTACATCACTTCCGCGGTGATCACGACGGTTCCGCTATCCGGCGAAGTGAAGACTATATCGTGGGTAAGGGTCAGGTTACATCCCCAGAGGAAAGTCAGGGCGGAAAGTATCAATAAGTATCTGAAAAGTGTCTTAAGCTTTATATTCATTTAAGGTCTCCCCATGAAGTCTTTTGTAGTAAATCTAATTGGCGTTCAGAGCCGGGGCAAGCAGGAATTTTATTGACACAGCCGGGCGAGGGGAAAAAGATGACACCGTGATTTGATGGTGCTAATCAATAGGTAATAGGGAATCCCGATTGAAGCGGGAGCGGAACAACCACTGTGTGCGGTATTTACGATCGGCGATCGTCACTGGGTTAAATGCCTGGGAAGGTGATCGCTTGCTGTTCGATCAGCAGATCGCCGCGAGCCAGGAAACCTGCCACCGATCATTAGTAGTTCGCCTTGGATCACAGATTATTATGAGGTGAACAAAATGCAAAACGTTAAAGTCCTTTTCCTGCTTATCTGGAGCATGCTGCTATGCGCTGCCCTATCCGCCGATATAGTCTATATCGTTAATTCCGAATCCCGAACGCTGAGCCGGATCGACACCGAGACGAACATCACAGATAACACTTTCGCGACCCTGGGCTTGGTTCCGAATCTGCTCTGTGTGGATGAAAATAATATCTATGTCACCTGTTCGGGAGACAACGCCGTACAGGTCATTGACCGGGAAACAGGTAGCTTGGTGAGATATATCAGCATTGCTTCTTCTTCTAACCCCTGGGCAGTCGTCAAACAGGGAAACATCCTCTATGTGACCGGCCTGATGACCAATAAAGTGTACCGCGTCGATCTGCAGAGTAATACAGTCACGGGACAGCAGTCAGTTGGGATATCTCCCGAAGGGATGGCTGTTTGTGGCAACAAGCTGTACGTAGCCAATTCCGGGGGCTGGGCTTCCGGCTACGCGGGAAGCTCCGTCTCGGTTCTCGATCTGGAATCCTTCACTGTGGTCAAGACTATCTCCGTTTCCATTAATCCGCAGTACCTTACCGTACATGGAAACCTTGTTCACGTTTCCTGCACCGGCAATTGGTCGACCGTCTCCGGCCACGTTGACATCATCGATTCGGCTTTGGATGAAGTGATCTACACTCTTCCCCTGGGAGGCAATCCGGGAGCTATCTGGATCGATGGCACGAATATGGCATACGTCGGAGAAGGGATGAGCACCGGGTTCTACCTTTACGACGCCAATAGCCTGAATCTAATCAATAGCTCTTCCAATCCTCTGACTCCCGGAGGCATCGCGATCACCGGAGATCAGGATAACTTCTATGTCCTTGATCAGAACTGGGGTTCCGCCGGTAGACTCTTCCGGCTAAACAGGTCATTGCAGATCCTGGATGAGTACAACCTCGGTCTGGTTCCCACCGATCTCGCACTGTATAGTTCACCCACTGATCTCGATGACGACCTCCTCGCCACACCTGGCATACAGGTCTATCCTAATCCTCTGGGAAGAAATGGGACGCTTCGGGTGAGATCAGAATATTTAGGGCAAACTCACTTCGAAATATACAACCTGAGAGGACAGAGAGTGCTCAAGCATGAAGTGAGCAAAGGAACCGCAGCCCTCGATCTCAGGGATGCCGGTCTTGCATCTGGTATCTATCTCTATAGGGCAGTAAGTGGCAAAGGACATGTCGAAACCGGCAAATTAATGATCTTGCCTTGAGTATGCCCAGATTTATCCCTTGCTACATAGATATTTTCCCGTAATTTATCGAGTAGATATTATTATCAAAGGAGAATGCTATGAAACACAAGCTGGTCTTCATTTTGCTGGCACTGCTCGTTTTGTCTTTGAGCCTGAACGCGGAGCCATGGAAGTATAAGGGCGATTTCAATCTTAATCTGACTCAGACTGCCTATAGTAACAACTGGTACGGAACCGAACTGGGTTCGATAACCTGGACAGCGGGAACCACGATGAATGCCGAGAAACAACTTACACCTCTTTTCTACAATATCAATACCCTCAAGCTAGCTTATGGGCAGACAAACCAGCAGAAAGAACGCACCGAGACTGACGGATCTGTCACCTCATATTGGGATAAGCCGGAGAAATCAACCGACAAGATCGATGCAGAATCATTACTCAAGATGACGATGAAAACCTTCGTGAACCCCTTTATTGGGGTAAGGCTGGAAAGCCAGTTTATCGACAAGAGCGATCCTTCTCTGACAAGACTGATCAACCCCATGAAGTTCACGGAATCTGCCGGTGTGACAAGGAACTTCATTGAAAAGGGTAATGAGCTTCTGACCGCGCGTTTCGGCGTGGCATTCCGCCAGAACTACGACAGAGATGTACTGGTCACAGCGGTTCCAGAAGTGCGGGATGACGTAACAACTCTCGATGGTGGTTTGGAATTTGTCACTGAATACAAGAATGTCTTTAGTCCCTCAAACATAACCTACAACACCAAACTCCAGGTCTATCAGGCGGTCTTCAACAGCAAGAGCGATGAGCTGGCAAATGACTATTGGAAAGCTACTGATATGAACTGGGAACACTCTCTGGGAATGAAGCTTTACAAAGCGATCTCTATCAACCTATATCTCCAG
>Ga0116171_10000553_pt1 | contig 39872 bp, 30 predicted proteins | sample AD_JPNHW2_MetaG_FD_89798 | JGI IMG/M metagenome (GOLD analysis project Ga0116171, IMG submission 89798) | Active sludge microbial communities of municipal wastewater-treating anaerobic digesters from Japan - AD_JPNHW2_MetaG | ecosystem: Engineered > Bioreactor > Anaerobic > Digestate | place... | reverse complement strand
TTAGAAACATTTCTTCTTGAGTTGGGAACTGATTTTGCCTTTGTCGGTCGTCAAAAACGGTTACGGATTGATGATTCATGGTATAGAGTTGACCTCGTGTTTTTTCACAGAAGACTTAAATGTCTGGTTCTTATTGACTTGAAACTTGGAAGATTCACTCATGCTGACAGTGGACAGATGCATGTTTATCTTAATTATGCTAAAGAGAATTGGACGCATCCCGGTGAAAATCAACCGATCGGTGTAATAATTTGTGCCGAGAAAGGGCATGATCTTGCAAAATATGCACTGGAAGGACTGCCGAACAAAGTTGTAGCATCAGAATATCAGACAATTCTGCCTGATGAAAAATTGTTGGTAGAGGAAATTTCTAAAACTCGAAGAATTTTGGAAAACCGAACAAAACCATAATGGCTCAATATTTCACATAAACTTGAAGTTACATATTCCTTGCAATTTCACTTAAATAAATTACGATTTTCAGGTTTTTCAGCTTTGCTTATTTATGAGGTAATAAATGAAAATATATGTCGCTTTTGATGATACCGATACAATTGACTGCGGTCGGGGTACAGGAAAACTTGCGCGGTGGTATGAAGATAAACTGCCGGAAGGTGTCAGGCTTGTGAGCATTGTAAGGCAGCAGCTTCTTGTAAGGGACGATATTCCTTATACTTCTCATAACAGTTCGCTTGTCTGTGTTGTTGAAGCTGATGATGAAAGTGTCATCCCGGCTATCATCAAGTCTGCTACAGATCATATCGCCGACCATTTTGTCGAAGGTAGCGATCCCGGGCTTTGTGTCTGCTCAGAAATTGATCTGGCACTGGAAAGCCTTATTCCATTTGGAAAAAGATGCCTTGTTGATAAAGTTACTCAGGCTGATGCTTACACTGCCGCAACTGGCGCCCATCTTTCGGGTCACGGCGGAACAAATGACGGAATAATCGGCGCTGCGGCGGGAGTCGGGCTGACACATAACGGGATGCACGGCCGGTTCAACGAATGGATACATAATGGAAATAAGCTCAGAGATATTCCTGAAACGACAACTGCGGGATTCCTCCGGTCGATAGGAATTGAACTTATTTCAATGGAAAGATCGGGATCAAGTCCAAAAAATGAAGACACAGTTATTCATTACGGATGGCTCAGACCGCTTCTATTCATGAAAAAGGCGGTTCTTCCGGTTTTACTTGAAAATCCCGGACAGTGGGGCACGGCAATCAGGAAAAAAGGAACTGTAAAATGAAAACTCTCTGGCGTTTAACCACCTATATTCTTTCTGAAAAATTGCTGATTTTTTCGGGTCTTCTGCTGACTGCGGTAATCGGGTTAAGCGAAGTTTTTACGGGTGCTGTGCTCAAACTTCTGACTGATTCGATCAAAAACATCGGAGAATTTCTGACAACCGGCAATAAAGATCTGATCGAAATTCCTCTAAAACTTAAGATCCCGGGTCTTTTCATAAAAAAAAAGATTGTGCTTCTGAACACTGTGTTGCAGGGCGAGAACGAGGTTTTAAAAGGGATGATAATAATGGCAGGTCTTTTTGCCGCAGTTTATCTTATTCAGGTTTTGAGTGATTATTTCAGGGATGTATTTCTCGGCACTGCAAACCAGAGAATAATGAAAAAGATCAAAAAAGAGATATTTTCAAAGCTTATATTGCTTCCTGCAAGTGAACTGGAAAACGAAAAACCGGGAGATCTGATATCGAGAGTCACTTATGATGCGATGGTTCTTTCAAACCTGATGAATATACTGGTCGAGCTCGTCAGAAGCTTCGTTTATATGCTGATCTTTATTCCGCTGATGTTTATAATCAACTGGAAAATAGCTGTTTTTACTGCGATTTTCTTTCCGCTCACATTTTTTCTCATTAAAAAGTTCTCGCGAATGATCAAACGAAGTTCAAAAATGGTGACAGACAGCACTGCCGAATATACTGCATTCCTTGAAGAAAGAGTTAAGAATCTGGCGCAGATAAAAGCCTGTAAACTGGAATCACAGGAGATCGGAAGTTTCAATGCTCTGGTCGACAGCAATTACTCTCATAATGTGAAGCTGATAATAAATAAGAACATACTTAAACCCACAAATGAATTTATGGGAATTTTAGGAGTTGCAATCGCAGCCATCTTTTTTTCATACATGATAGTGAAGCAGAATTTCAATGCCGGAAATGCAGTGCTTTTCCTTTATATGATGAAGACAAGCTATAAACCTTTCAAAAAAGTTGCCGAAGCGTCGGGCGACCTGTTCAATTCGCTGGTGTGCGCTGAGAAAATATTTAAACTTCTTGATAGAAAATGATGATTGATTCACCTTGTGTACTTCTTATCGGAGCGTTTGAAAAACATTCCGGAAAAACCACGCTGTCTGAAAAAATTGTCAGAAAGTTTGCTGATAACGGTATTTATGCCGTGAAGATCACGATCTTGAGAAGTGATGAGGAAATAGAGAAATATTCCATTACCGAAGATTCTGAGATAAGACCTGATAAAGATACAGGAAGACTTAAACTTGCAGGTGCAGTCAAAGTTTTCTGGGTGAGATGTGCCGAATTCAGTGCTCAGAAGGCGATAGAAGAAGTTCTCTCCATGATACCTGCCGGATATCCGGTACTTTGCGAATCCAATATGGCAAGAAAGTATATGAAACCGGCTGTTTTTGTCATGGTTGCCAGAGATATCAGGGTTTCAACAAAAGATACTGCTGCGGCAGTTGAAAAATTTGCAGATATGATTACTGTTTCGCAGGTTGCTGACGGAAAGCTTATTTACAAACCCGATGTATGTGATCTACTTAAATGGGAGGATAGGAAATGGAAACTGGCAGACCGGTGATATCTTTCAGAGAAGCTTTTGAAAAAGTTTCTTTAAATATTCCTCCGTTTGAAGGAACTGAAATTATCACTCTTGACAGATCATGCGGCAGAATTCTTGCGGAAAATATCCATGCGGACAGAGATATTCCCCCTTTTAACAGGTCTGCTGTTGACGGATTTGCTATCAGAGCCGAAGACATAGGCAGATCTTTAAAAGTGATAGAGCTTCTTGCGGCCGGAGCAGTAACGACAAATAGAATTGAGCCGGGGACTTGCATAAAAATAATGACCGGAGCTGCTGTGCCTGAAGGTGCTGAGCAGATCATAATGGTTGAGTATTCTAATGAATCCAATGGTTCTGTTTCGTTTAACATTCCTGAAAAAGAAATAAAATCAAGGAATTACTCGTTTCGCGGCGAAGATATGAAAAAAGGTGACATGGCGCTTTCATCAGGAATTGTTATCAGTCCGAAGCATATTGCGACACTTGCATCTTTAGGTAGATACGAATTCAAAGTGAAAAGAAAACCTGTGATCGGCATAATCGCAACGGGTGATGAAATAGTGGAACCGTGGGAAGATACGGCTCAAAACAGCATACGGAATGCCAATGGCTGGGAGCTGGTTGCTCAGATCGAAAGAGCGGGCGGTTTTCCTTTTTATGCAGGAATTGTAAAAGATGACATGGATTCAATAAAAGAAGCAATTGAGATCACAAGCCGGAAATGCGATATGGTTCTTATTACCGGCGGAGTGAGCATGGGTGACTATGATCTTGCCGGAAAAGCGATCCGTGAACTCGGTTATGAAGTATTATTCGATTCTGTTGCTGTAAAGCCCGGTAAACCAGTAACTTTTGCAATAAAAACGGGCAGTAACGGAGAAAAAGATGTTTTGTTAGGACTCCCTGGCAATCCTCTTTCAGTTTTCGTAATATTTGAAATAATGGTAAGACCCTGCATTGAAAAAATGCTTGGAATTGAATCGTTTTCAAATGATATTTACGGTTATCTCGCAAGTGATTTCCAAAGAAAAAAAGGTGAAAGAGAAGAATGGGTTCCGGCAAAGATACTGCCGGACGGGAAAATCGAACCTCTCAAATATCACGGATCTGGGCATTTTCATATACTTTCAGTGGCTGATGCAATATTCAGAATAGAGCGGACCGTTCTTTCATTAAGAGAAGGTGAAAAAGTAAGTGTTAGATACATTTAGAAGGAATATCAACTACTTAAGAGTTTCAGTCACTGACCGCTGCAATCTCAGATGCACCTATTGTATGCCTGAAGAAGGCATAAAACTGATGAAACACGAAGATATCCTTTCTTTTGATGAAATAATAGAAGTTGTTAAAAAAGCAGTTGAACTCGGAATAGACAAAGTCAGGATAACTGGCGGAGAGCCGCTAGTCCGTAAAGGCATAATTTCACTGGTAAAACAGATTTCCATGATTGAAGGAATTACAGATTTCGGACTTACGACAAATGGAATTCTGCTTGAAGATTTTGCAGTTGAACTTAGAAAAGCTGGTCTGCACAGGCTTAATATCAGTCTCGACACAGTTGATAGTGATGAATTTGCAAAAATTACCCGTGGTGGCGATATAAACAGAGTTTTCAGAGGGATCGAACGGGCGGTAACGGCAGGTTTTGACAATATAAAGCTTAACACTGTAATTGATTCATCACCGTATGAACAGAATGCCGCAGGTGTTACAGAATTTGCCCGGAAGAACGGTTTCCAGATAAGATATATCCGGAAAATGGATCTTAAAAAAGGAAAATTCTGGGAAGTGGACGGCGGCGAAGGTGGAAAGTGCGGTTCATGTAACAGACTCAGAATTTCAGCAAATGGTATTGTAACACCTTGTCTTTTCAGCGATATTGGTTACAGCGTGAGAGAACTTGGCATTGAAAAAGCGTTGACAAGTGCCATAAATTCAAAGCCGGAAAAGGGAATTATGAGTAAAAGTCATCAGTTTTATAATCTCGGAGGGTAGCTATGAACAAAGAACTTACCCATGTCGATAGTTCAGGAAAAGCGAAAATGGTCGATGTAGGCAATAAGCCTGATCAGCTGAGAACAGCAGTTGCTGAAGGTTTTATAAGACTGAAAAAGGAAACTGTCGAACTGATACGGGAAAACGGGATGAAAAAAGGTGATGTTCTGACTGTTGCCCAGATTGCAGGAATTCAGGCGGCTAAACTGACTTCGTCCATAATTCCGCTATGCCACCCGCTGATGATAACAAGCATTGCTGTCGATCTTACTCTCACCGATTCCGGTGTGAAAGCAGTATCAACTGTGAAGTGCATCGGAAAGACCGGAATAGAGATGGAAGCCCTCAGTGCTGTGAGCGGAGCACTGCTCGGAGTTTATGACATGTGCAAGGCAGTTGACAAAGAAATGGTGTTTGAAAAGATAAAACTTATTGAAAAGACTAAGGAAAACGCATGATAAAAATAGAAGGGATAAACATTTCGAAAGAAAAGGGAACTCAGAAAATTCCTGTAGAAAGTGCCGTTGTCACAATGACCGGAATAGAAGGTGATGCACATGCCGGACAGTGGCACAGGCAGATAAGCCTGCTTGGATTTGAAAGCATCAGAAAATTTGAATCAAAGGCAGGATTCCTGATAGATCCTGGCGCTTTTGCTGAAAATATCATTCTTTCAGGCCTTGATTTTTCCAAAGTAAAGATCGGTGACAGACTTAAACTCGGAAATGTCATTATTGAGATCACCCAGATTGGAAAAGAGTGCCATAACCACGCATGTTCAATATCAAAAAGGGTCGGCGAATGTCTCATGCCCAAAGAAGGCGTTTTCGCCAGAGTCATCGAACCAGGCAATATCCACAAAGATCAACCAGTTGAATGGATTTCCGTAAAAGTGTAACCATTTTTCGTAGGGGCATGATTTATCACGCCCTGTTTTGCAGAGATAATTAATACCTTTCTGTTTTTATTGAATTCTGATTAAAAAATATGGATAATCACGAAAGTTATAGGATAAATAATTTGAAGGATGAGCATGTTTTCTCAGCCGCAGATAACCAGAGAATTAGTTGAAAACATTAAGAAAGATAACAGTGTGGCACACAGGATTCATTTTGCAACTACTCATCAAGATGCTCTGAAATCGAAAGAAGGTGCTGGATATATTGGAAGATTTAGAATTCCTTTTTCAAATACGGTCGAGCCGTTTTTTGAGAAAATCACAGGTCTGAAATTATTTTCTGATATGTGCTGTTCCATCGAAGCATGATTTTTTGAGAAAAATAGCTATGTCTGTTGAGCAAAAGCTTGGAATAAAAAATATTTCCGATAGTGTTTCATGGACAGACAAAAAGACTGGTCTTAAAGATGTTTCAATAGATCAGAAGTGGGAAAAACTTGAAGAATCAGGATTTGTTGTAAATATCAATTTAACTGGAAAGAAAGTTTTACTTCTTGATGATTTATATCAATCTGGTATAACTATGCAGTATGTGGCTATGAAACTTCAAGAAGCCGGAGCAGAATATATTTTTGGTCTTTCAATGGTTAAATCGTTGAATGATACCGATAATATGTGAGAAAAATAATGAATAACACAGCAGCTCAGATAATCTTCAAATTACTTTCTCTCAAAGGAATAGGGATTGTTAAAGCTCATAAGATCCTTGACCCGTTGAAAAGCAGTTATGTTAAACCCGATAAAAACAAAATAACTGAAACGATTGAAAAGTCTCTTCTCCCTGAACTGCTGAATGAGTTTAGAAAGGAAAAGAAAGAGAGTAAGATTAAACATGAAAACAGCGGATTTATTACAATATTTGATGAAAATTACCCGAAATCGTTGAAAGTCTTGGGTGAACATGCCCCGTTGATACTTTCGTACATTGGAAATATTGAGCTTCTTGGAAAGAATTCTGTCGGTTTTTGCGGATCACGAAAAGCAAGTCCAAAAGGAATATCAGTCACAAAAGATTGTGCGGAACAGCTTGCCCTGAAAGGATTCGTTCTTGTTTCCGGATATGCGGCAGGTGTTGATTTAATGACTCACAGAACGGCACTTGAAAACAAAGGTGATACCATTGTTATAATAGCCGAAGGGATTAATCATTTTGCTATAAAAAAAGAAATAGAGGCGTTCTGGGACTGGAATAGAATTTTGGTAATTTCTGAATTTATGCCTGACTCAATCTGGAGTGTTTCAAATGCAATGCAGAGAAATAGTACGATTGTTGCCCTCAGCAATGCGATGATATTGATCGAATCCTCTGCAAACGGGGGAAGTATGGATGCTGGAAAGAAAACTCTTGAAATGAAAAAGCCTCTTTATGCACCGTTTTATGAAGGAATGCCTGACTCGGCAGTTGGAAACAGGATATTGATCGAAAAAGGTGCAATCAAATTAGGAAGAAAAAAAGAAACAGGAAGAGCAAATATGACAAAGATCATTTCCGCTCAACCTTTGAATTTAAATGCAGAAGCTGTTTGCGAACAAAAAGTACAAATGGGTCTTTTTGAAATTTTTGAAACCGGTCAGGACAATAACTAACTAATCCTTTCCAAACTTTTGGAATCTTTTTTTTATTTACTTTCAAGCCAAGATTTGCTAAGAGTCGAGTGTATATAGGCTAATTCAAATAAATTAACAACTCTGAAGTCTTCTATCCTAAAGCTCATGCCATGGATCTAAGACCAACGGGTCAGTTCCGAAAAGAGCTGGTCTGCCGTTATTGCAAAGGAGGAAATCATGTATCCGATCAAAACAAGTGAACTGTTATCTAAACTCGGTATCAAAGAAAAAAATTACGGTGCCACTACAGGCACGACAAAAGGTGTCATCAGGACTACAGGAACTGAACTTGTCAGCTATTCGCCAATTGACGGGAAACCGATCGCAACTGTAATTCAGGCTACAAAAGCGGAGTATGAGATTGTTGTAAAAAAAGCTCATGAGGCATTTTTGAAATTCAGAATGATGCCTGCCCCTAAAAGAGGTCAGATTGTCAGAGAAATTGCTGATGCGCTAAGGAAATACAAGGAGCCTCTTGGTGAACTTGTCACGCTTGAAATGGGTAAGATTAAAATGGAGGGTATGGGCGAAGTTCAGGAAATGATTGATGTAGCTGATTTTGCAGTCGGTTTGAGCCGCCAGCTTTACGGAATGACAATGCACAGCGAAAGGCCGGAGCACAGAATGTATGAACAGTGGCATCCGCTGGGTGTGATCGGAGTTATCACATCATTCAATTTTCCTGTTGCTGTCTGGTCATGGAACACTCTTCTTGCTGCAGTTTGCGGTGACAGTGTAATCTGGAAACCAAGTTCAAAAACCCCGCTGACGGCAGTAGCTGTGCAGAATATTATCGCCCCGATTGTTGACAAATATGATCTCGACGGCGTTTTCTCAATGGTTATCGGCAAGGGAAGCGATGTCGGTGATGCAATTGTGAATGATCACAGAGTTTCTCTTGTCAGCATGACAGGAAGCACCAGAATGGGTATCAGTATTGCTCAATCTCTGGCAAAAAGGCTTGCAAAAAGCATTCTGGAACTTGGTGGAAACAACTCAATAATCATTGCTGAAGATGCTGACCTCGATATGGCGCTCCGTGCTGTGCTTTTCGGTTCTATCGGAACTGCGGGGCAGAGATGCACTTCAACAAGGCGTATAATCATTCACAAGTCAGTTAAAGACAAATTTGTCAAGGCTCTTATAAATGCCTACAGACAGATAAAGATCGGAAATCCGCTTGATGAAAGTGTCAATATGGGTCCTGTTGTTGACGGATCGGCTATTAAAGACATGCTTGCTTCGATTGAAGCACTCAAAGTTGAAGGCGGCAGAATTCTTTATGGCGGCGAAATTATTAAAATTGACGGTTTTGAAGGCGGTTCCTATATTACCCCGGCAATAGCCGAGGCAAAGAATGAGATGAAAATTGTGAAAGATGAGACCTTTGCACCGCTTCTTTATATCATCGAATATGAAAACTTCGAAGATGCAATGTTCAAGAACAACGATGTTCCTCAGGGGCTTAGCTCTGCACTTTTCACAAACAATCTCAGATATTCCGAAATGTGGCTTTCCCACATTGGTTCTGACTGCGGAATAGCCAATGTCAACATCGGAACAAGCGGTGCTGAGATAGGCGGAGCTTTCGGCGGTGAGAAGGAAACAGGCTGGGGTAGAGAATCAGGCTCTGATTCCTGGAAACAGTACATGAGAAGACAGACCAATACTATTAACTGGGGAAAAGACCTGCCTCTTGCACAGGGAATTAATTTTGATCTGACACTTAAAAAATAAGGGAGAAAAAAATGTCATCAAATGCTATTTTTACACTTACCCGTCCTGAAAATGAACCTGTATTTTCCTATGCTCCGGGAACTCCGGAAAGGGATTTGCTGAAAAAAGAGCTGAATAACCAGAAAAATCAGCATGTTGAAATTCCGATGATTATCGGCGGTAAAGAAATAAGAACTGGAAAAACAGTTGAAGTCGTCAGTCCGCATGATTACAAACAAGTTCTCGGAGTATGTCATCTCGGCGGAGAAAAGGAAGTCAACAAGGCAATAGAATCAGCGATGAAAGCAAAAAAAGAGTGGGAGGAGATGGACTGGTATCAGAGAGCTTCGATATTTCTGAAAGCCGGAGAACTTCTTTCCACCCGTTACCGTTATACTATGAATGCCGCAACAATGCTCGGTCAGAGTAAGACTTGTCATCAGGCGGAAATAGACTCGGCATGCGAGCTTATCGATTTCTACCGTTTCAATGCCCATTATCTTCAGGAAATATACAGGACACAGCAGATCCACAATTCAAAAGGTGTGTGGAACAGATTAGAATACAGAGCGCTTGAAGGTTTCGTTTTTGCGGTAACTCCTTTCAATTTTACTGCAATTGCGGGAAACCTGCCGCTTTCTCCGGCGATTATGGGTAATACTGTTTTGTGGAAGCCTGCATCCACATCGCTTTTATCAAATTATTATATAATGCAGATACTTAAAGAAGCCGGACTTCCTGATGGTGTTATCAATTTTCTTCCCGGAAGCGGCGGAAATATCGGAAATCCGGCAATAGATTCAGAGTATTTAGGCGGAATCCACTTTACCGGTTCAACAGGAGTTTTCGGTTCGATGTGGCAGAGAATAGCAGGAAATGTAAGAAAATACCGTTCATATCCTAAAATAGTGGGCGAAACAGGCGGGAAAGATTTTATTTTTGTCCACAGCAGCGCCAATGTCGATGAAGTTGCTGTTGCCGCAGTCAGAGGAGCTTTTGAATATCAAGGGCAGAAATGTTCGGCAGCTTCAAGAATGTATGTTCCAAGATCAATGTGGAAAGAACTAAGTGCCGTAATGAGCGATATGACTGAGAGCATAAAAATGGGCGATGTGTGCGATTTCACTAATTTTATGGGTGCTGTGATCGATCAGAAGAGTTTTGATACTACAATGGCTTACATTGCAAAAGCCAAAGAAAGTAGCGAAGCAAGGATTATTGCAGGGGGAACCGGTGACAATTCAAAAGGATATTTTATCCGTCCGACAGTAATTGAAACAACAAACCCTCATTTCCTGACAATGGAAGAAGAAATATTCGCACCTGTCATGACAGTTTTTGTTTATGACGACGGCAAATTTGAAGAAACACTTGATATCTGTGACAACACTTCACCGTATGCTTTGACGGGTGCTTTTTTTGCAACCGATAGAAAAATTATTGCTAAAGCTGAACAGATGCTTAGACACTGTGCCGGAAATTTTTATATCAACGACAAACCGACAGGTGCAGTTGTCGGGCAGCAGCCTTTTGGAGGGGCAAGGGGTAGCGGAACAAATGACAAAGCCGGAAGTCACATGAATCTTCTCAGATGGACAAGCCCGAGAGCCATAAAAGAATCTTTTGTTTCACCTAAAAAATTCGAGTATCCTTTCATGGATGAAAAGTAATGCGACAGTGTTGTCCGAAATAGCTTTAAAGAAGTAATAAAAACAAATACTTGCCAAACAAGGACTAATACATTAAAAAAAAGCCTGAAAATAATTGAAACATTCATTTTTTTTTACTATAAACTCTTTGAGCGTTAGTTCACCATTTCATTACAAGGATGATTTGATACTACCAGTAACAATTTGGAGGAGTAAATGAGCGTTAACCTTGAAAAAATCCGTGAGATTTTTGCGGATTATTCTCCTGAAAAGGGGAACTTCATGCCCCTTATGCATGAAGTGCAGAAAGCCTGTGGAAACTGGCTTCCTGAAGAAGCTTTGAAAGAAGTTTCGAAACTTGCCAAGATGCCGTTGAACAAAGTTTACGGTTTCGTTTCCTTTTACACTATGTTTTCCACTGAACCCAGAGGAAAGCACATTATAAGATTCTGCAAAGACGGTCCCTGCGCTGTTAAGGGTTCTCTTGTCGTTGCTGAACTTCTTATGAAAGAGCTTGATGTTGAAATCGGCGACACAACTGAAGACGGAAAATTCACACTTGAAGAAACAGCATGCATCGGAACCTGTACTGCAGCTCCCGCTATCATGATCGATGATGAGGTCTACGGCAATGTGACTCCCGAGTCACTGAACTCAATCCTGAAAAAGTACAGATAGGGGGAAACAATGAAATATAATACAAAGATACTTTCAACCGAAAATGTTCTTCTCAAGAATATCGGTATTATTGATCCGTTGAAGATCGAAGAATATGTTGCAAAGGGCGGATACAAATCTCTTGCAAAAGCGCTTAAAATGGACAGAAAAGAGATCATTGACACAGTCAGTGACTCAGGTCTTCGCGGCAGAGGCGGTGCTAATTTCCCGACCGGCAGAAAATGGTTGTTCACTTATAACGCAAAAGCTGATCAGAAGTATTTGATCTGTAATGCTGATGAAGGCGAACCCGGCACAATAAAAGACAGAATTCTTATGGAAGGCGATCCTCAGCAACTTATCGAAGGTATGATTATTGCTGCTTATGCAATCGGCGCTTCAAAAGGTTTTATCTATGTCCGCGGCGAATACAGAGAATCAATAAAGACACTCAGAACTGCAATTGCACAGGCTGTAGAAAAAGGATATCTCGGAAATAAGATCCTCGGATCAGATTTCTCATTTGATCTCAGTGTTGCTGAAGGCGGCGGTGCTTATGTCTGCGGTGAAGAAACAGCTCTTATTGACTCAATCGAAGGAAAAAGAGGAGAACCGAGACTTAAACCTCCATATCCTCCGGTAGAAGGACTTTTCCAGAAGCCCACGATAGTTAATAATGTTGAAACACTTGTGAATATTCCTCACATTCTTGAAAAAGGTGCTGAATGGTTCAGAAACATAGGCGCATCATGCAGTCCAGGAACAAAGCTTTTCATGCTTTCAGGCGATATCAATGAGCCAGGCATTGTTGAAACTCCGCTTAACATTTCTTTTACCGAAGTAATTGAAAAATTCGGAAAAGGTGTTAAAGACGGCGAGATCAAATTCGCACAGATCGGCGGAAGTTCGGGAAATATTTTCACTCCTGATATGCTCGGCAAAGTCTGGACATATGAAAGATGCTGCGAATTCAAAGTAAGTTACGGCACAGGATCGATTTTTGTATGCAACGATTCAAGGAATGTTGTTGACCATATTCTGACTGTTGCAGAATTCTTTGAACATGAAAGCTGCGGCAAATGTACTCCATGCAGAGAAGGAACACACAGAGTAAGAGAAATTCTTGAAAAATTTGCTTACGGCGAAGGCACAGTAAGCGATCTTGAGCTTCTCAAAGATTTGTGTCTTGTTATGAAGAAGAGTCCTATTTGCGGTCTTGGACAGGCTTGTATCAATCCTGTTCTTGATGCAATTGAACATTACAAAAGTGAAATTTTAGCTAACTGAACAAGTAATGGAGTAAAAAATGTCAGATAAAGTAAAAGTAACTATCGACGGGATACTCGTAAATGTTCCCGCTGATTTCACAGTGCTTCAGGCAGCACAGCTGGCAGGAGTGGATATTCCTACTCTGTGCTATCATCCCGATTTGAGAAATTCAGGAAACTGCAGAGTCTGTATCGTCGAGATCGAAGGAATGCCGACTTTCCAGCCTTCATGCGCATTTAAAGTATGGGACGGAATAAAAGTGAAGACAAACACTGCCGAGCTTAGAAAAGCCCGCAAGATGATAGTTGAGCTTATTGCAAGCCGTCACAACACAGACTGTCTAAGATGCGACAGCAATATGAACTGCGAGCTTCAGAAGCTTACAGATAAAATGAATCTGAAAGAGATCCGTTTTGAGATCCAGCCTGATTTCGAACATCCTATGGATCATTCAAACATCGTTCAGAGAGATCCTTCCAAATGTGTAAACTGCGGAAGATGTATCAGAATGTGTAACGAGATCCAGACTGTCAATGCTCTTGAATGGGCTGGTCGCGGATACGAAAAGATGGCTATGACCACAATGGAAAAACCGCTTGCAGAAACTGCCTGTATTTCCTGCGGTCAGTGCATAAATGTTTGTCCGGTCGGTGCTCTTACTGAAAGAGATGACACAGAAAAGGCATGGGCTTTTATTGACGATCCTGAAGTCCATACTGTTGTTCAGACTGCTCCTGCAATTCGTGCAGGTATCGGTGAAGCGTGCGGTCTTGAAAAAGGTTATCTCAGCGCACCGAAAATGTTTGCAGCAATCAAAAAGCTCGGTTTTGATAAAGCTATGGATACAAATTTCACAGCTGATCTCACGATCCTTGAAGAAGGAACGGAATTTCTCGGCAGAGTTACAAGAGCTATCAAAGATGGCGCAACCGATGTTGCCTTCCCGATGTTCACATCATGTTCACCGGGCTGGATCAACTTCATTGAAACATATTATCCTGAATTCCTTCCGAATCTTTCGACCTGCAAATCTCCTCAGCAGATGTTCGGACCTCTTGCAAAGACCTACTATGCTGAAAAAGCAGGTATCGATCCTTCAAAAATCCGTGTTGTTTCAATAATGCCCTGCACAGCAAAGAAATTTGAGTGTGACAGACCTGAAATGAATGCAAGCGGACACAAAGATGTCGATATAGTTCTCACAACAAGAGAATTTGCAAAAATGATCAAGACTGCAAATATTGATTTTGCTACATTACCGGAAATCAAACCTGATGATCCTATGGGTATTTCAACGGGTGCGGCTGATATTTTTGCAAATACAGGCGGCGTTATGGAAGCGGCTCTCCGTACAGTTTATGAGATCATCACCGGCGATGCACTTCCAGCTCTTCTTAATTTCACTCCGGTCCGCGGACTTGTCGGAATTAAAGAAGCAGACATCACGATCGAAAAGACAGCCCCCGGTTTCGAGTGGCTTAAAGGCGTGACAGTTAAAGTTGCAGTTGTCAACTCGACCGGAAATGCAAGAAAGCTTCTTGATGCGATCAAAGCTGGCGAAAAGAGCTATCATTTTGTTGAAGTTATGTGCTGTCCCGGCGGCTGCATCGGCGGCGGCGGTCAGGCAAAACCGACATCATGGGCGATTAAAGCAAAAAGAGCTGCATCAATTTATAGAGAAGATGAAAGCAGAGAACTCAGAAAGTCACATGAAAGCCCGGCTGTTGCACAGATTTACAAGGATTTCCTTGAGAAACCGAACAGCCACAAGGCACATCATCTTCTTCATACACATTATTTCTCAAAAGCACATCTCATTAAGTAAAAGAGATGTAATTGCTGATTTTTCAGGGAGTCGGAAACGGCTCCCTTTTTTTACAATCCGGAATGCCGTAAACTAACTACCCAAAGTGATACATCCTTTATCAAATTGCTTTAACCATGCTGCTTTCCGTTGTCATGTCAAGGGATAAAATGTTTAAATGCTGCTACAGCTTGAATATAAAAGGAAATTCAGCACCTTGTTTTCTTGTTGATTGATAAATAATATATGAAACAATAGTACAATTCGGTATAAAATATATACTTGACAGCCCTCAATAACTTTGATAAATTTCATCTGTGTTTCAGCTAAATATAAATACTTTTCAGGGAAAATATTGATTTTTGCGTTTATTGGATTCGGCATATAGATATTATCCATTTTTATGAGATGAGAAATGAAAAGGTTATGTATTGTTTCTTTTATTCTTTTTTTGTTTGATTTACTTTATGCAGGTAGTTTTGATGTAAGTCTGCCACTGAAAGAAGTGTCTGTTTCTAGAGAAGGTGGTTTTGCTGAATTTGATGCATTTTTAATGAGAGAACTGCCGGGGAACCCTGCTATTCCAAGACCTTATCTGGCCACTTTTGTTTTGCCTGATGGAATTGACATATCTACGGTTAAAGCATCTTTTTCTGATTTAAACGAAACTGAACTTTCAGGTGAATGGAATGTAGAACCAATAATACCAGATCCGATGAATGGAGAGAGCTATCCGGTAGGGGCAATAATAATTGATGGTAAAAACATAGAAATATATTCATCAGACAGTTTTTATCCTTCGGATTATAAAGGAGAGCTTTTTATTGGCAAACAAAGAACCGTAAATATTGCAACAGTTGAAATATATCCTTACAGATACAATCCTATTACAAAAAAGCTGAGAAAAATTGCGTCAGCTACACTCACATTGGAATATACCTCTTCAAACGGCACTTTAGTTGAAATTCCTGTTTCAAAATTAGGGAAGAAAATGCTTTTTGATACATTATCAAAGGCTGTGAACTTGGGTGATATTTCTTTAACAAATGAAGATAATACTTTTGTTCCCTACACAATTTTAAGAGATGTTTCACCTGAAAATTATGTTATATTGACTACGAATCATATTTATGAAAACTCAAAAGGTATTATGCGTTTTATACGGTCTAAAACAGAGCGAGGATTTAATGTCCTTGTAGTAACTGAAAATAAAATGAGAGGAGATGGTATTATTATAAATTATAACGGCTGGGGTGGCGGAACTGGAGATGTCGCTGCTGAAAATATCCGAAAATGGTTACATGACAACTACCTTATCCTACCCATAGAGTATCTTTTACTCGTAGGAAATCCTGATCCTGAATCCGGAGATGTTCCGATGAAAAAAACCTGGCTTTACAGATATACTGATAATACAGATAATTACGGAATAGATGAAATGGATATTCGTAGATTTTATCCGACAGATTATTACTATGCTGAACTTACATCTGACTGGGATTCAAATAAAGATGGCAATTACGGTGTCGGATCAAACGGTCCAGAAGGAACCGATGATACAACAACCGTTGATAAATATGCTGAACTCTTAGTTGGCAGATTTCCTTTTTACAATGAGAATTTTGACAACTTAGATTCATTATTTAGAAGAGCCATAGTGTATGAAAACACCGTTAAAGACAGCGCTGAATACAGAAAAAATATTTTTCTTGCCATGCCGATGTTGGGAGGCGATTGGTCAGGTCATGGTGCAGGTGAAAATGTTGTAACAAAAGTTTTAACAAACCACGGTTATACAGCTAATCGTAACAACAACATTGAACCATGGTACTATCGTGTTTATAACAACACCCCTTATGAAGTAAAAAAAAGAAAGGATCTTGAAAAGTGGTGCAATGGTGATTATGACATTCCGAATTCCAGAACATGCAAAGGAGACATACAACAAGATGATGATGGAGAATACTGTTCATGTATACAGCAGGCTCCTGAAGATGAAACTTCTTTTGATCTGTTATTTAATCATACCGATCAGGATTGTACAATGGATTCAGTAAGAGATATCGTTATAAATCATAACCCTGGGATTTTCTTCTGGCATACTCATGGAGGAAGAATTAATGCAGGTTATGTTCTTGATATATCAAATGCAAAACAAAATTTCAATGATAGAGAAAGGAATTTAATGATTGGATTTCAGGCAAGCTGCAATAATGCATGGCCTGATACAGATGCATTAACAAATACTGTTGAGAGAGAATACAATTTAGCATACACATTTATATTAACGGGAGCTATAACTACCATTGCATCTACCAGAATTTCAAATACAGGAGTAAACGATACGGCTACAGAATATTTTGAGGAGCTTATAATAAATAAAAACTCTATAGGATTCTCATGGTACAATGCTTTGCCTGATGTATGGCCAGGATACACAAATGCCTTTGCTTATAACATTTACGGAGACCCATCATTCGGCATCGACACATTCTATGATGAATCTGACAGCGATGATGACGGCATAAGGGATTCTTTTGACAACTGTCCTCATATTTTAAACACAGATCAGGCAGATAGAGATGGTGACGGAATAGGCGATATTTGTGATAACTGTATTGGGAACAACAATCCAGAAAAGGATTATGATCTTAACAGTGAGCTTATTTCGGGTGAAACGGGCGCTATTGCTAACAACCTTGGTCATCTTGGCACAAAAATGGTCGGATTTACATGGAAATTTGTTTATAAAATGCAACCCGACAGCGATCTCGATGGAATTGGTGATGCCTGTGACCACACTTCCGCAGGAGGAAACGGATTCACAAATAGCAAAATTACCAATGTTAAAGCTCAATCCCCATCATTCAAAGACAGCTTTCCGATGTTAGAAAGAAAATATGCCCAGTATGCAAAAGTGAACCTTACAATGCCGGCCGGTAGCGGTCGTGAAAGCGGTATTTGTAATGATCTTAACATTTTTAGTTTATATTTGGGATCAACCTGTAATTCTGCAGTTCATTACTGCGCAATTACACATGAAGAAAATGAACAGTCTCTATGGGGACAGCCCGGTTTTTGTACAACTTCCGGCAATTCAAACAACATTTTTAATTACGGATTCAGTCACGGGAGTGATGATTTTGACAGAAACTCCATACTGAGCTGGCAGAGCCGTATTTCAGTAGCGGATAATTCCGTAGCTACGAATTTCAGTAACTGGTCTGCCTTTACAACTGATCCGAACCCCAATATGGACTCCGCAAGAAAACCTATTGTCAACAGTAATTCATCTTTCAAACTCACAGGAAGTGAGAACGGAACGATCTGGAACTGGAGAAGAGACTGGTATGAGAAAAGCAATTGTAATGATCCGGAATATTACGAAACACCTAAATGTCAAAGTCTCAGATTAGCAGCAGACTATAGTGAAGCCTACACGATGTATTATACGCTTTCGACGAGCATTCTTCCCGTTTCAGGAACTGTGAATGTAAGCCAGATTCCGTCATATATTGCCGGAACCGGGGAAAATATTTCAATTAATTCCGCCTATTTCCCTGCCACAAATCAGAATAAGAACGCAAAAGCTGCGAGGTATTCCATTCCTGCAATGCAGTTAAATTATTACAGAAAAACAATGAATATTCCAATACCTGAAGTTATTGAGATTCCTGAAATAGAATTCTGTCCTTCATGTTACTGGGATATTCCATTGAAAGATATTATAGGAGAAAACGGACTTCCTGAAGCATCTTCATATGAGAGTATAGGACGATGGTTTATCGGAAAAGATGAAAACGGAAATTATTTAATGAGTGCCCAGAGAATCCAATTTCATCCTGAAACAGAAATTCTTTCAGATATATCTGAACGGGAAATGGTTGCTGTTGTATCTATTGAAAATCCGGCAACCGGAATTTCTGAATATCAGCTTATGCTTAACACATCTGAAAGCGGAGCTGATTGGACAATGCTTGGAAGGATAACTGGATGGAATGAAGAAATTCAAGCAGTGAAAGCAATTGTTTCAGCGGAATCGGGACTTTATTTTATCGGAAGAACAGAACAGTCGGGACAACACTTTTTCAAAATATCAACGGATTCTCAGCCGGTTGATGTAGTTGACCCGGAAGACATTCCCGAAATAACATATACATTGCACGACTTGGGAGCAACCGGAACAAATGAAGATATGTTTGATACCGTTAAACTTGTTTCGGCTGGCAACGGTCTTTTTCTGATAGGCAAAGATTCAGCAGGAGCCAGGACAAGAACTTTCAAGATGACAAACGGAAATCCGGTGTTTACTGAAATAACGGGCACCGCACCCGCACAAAGGAACATATACAACCTGAAAGCAAGCGGGAAATATATATTCCTCACCGGCGGTGAGAATGCAAACAATGGCACAATGAATGATCTCTGGAGATTTGATACTGAAAACGAAATATGGGAACAGATCCCTGTTCAGCTTAATGGTGATTTCAGAAAAGTCATTTCTCAGGTTGTTGATGGAAAACTTGTAATGGCAAATCCGGTAATTGACGGCAATACAACCCATCCGGCATTTGAAATTGACCCTGCGATCGAAGATCTGGAAGACCTTGCAGCCAGTGTTAATAATATTTCTATTCCTGTAACTGTGGTCGAATATGAAGGAACTGGCGATTACTGTCTTAATGAAACCGATGACATTTTAAAGGGTGGACTTCAGGGTTCAGATTCATGTATCCCTTTCACCCACCCATGGTATAAGCAGTTCTCAACAGGTTCAACAGTGTACAGCGTTGCTGGAAAAGGTGACAGACTCTATGTCGGCACAAGCAGTTCGATCAAAGTATATGACATATCAGATCCTGCGGCGATGACACTTAAATATACCTTCTCAACGAACAGCCGTGTCGTCTATGATCTTGAGGTTGCAGATGGTGATATCATGTATGCGGCAACAAGCAAAGGACTTTACAAGCTCAGTACTGCAAATCCTGACAGCCTTTCAGTAATAGGGTCTTTTTACAGTACCGGATCATATAACTACCAGTACAAGATCCAGCTTTACAACGGCAAGCTTTATGTCGGTGATGACAACGGTATAAACATCAGGAATAAAGACACCTTCGCCCGTCTTGCCTATGTGAATATAGGATCAGTTCTTGATTTTGCTATAGCAAACGGCGAGATAGCTTCGTACTGGTCAGCATTCTGGGATGAGGGAATACAGATAAGAGGTGTCGATGCTCTTAATATGAAAGCATATGACTATGCAACATGTTACACAGGAGAACTCGCAACCGATCACGGAGCATTCTATCTGTCATGTGATGATTACGAATACCGTTTTGCCGGACTTCCTAACACATACCTTGATTATTTTCCTGTTGACGGAGATATCAGGGAAATGCAGGAAAACTACGCATACAACGGATGGGCATACATTCCTGACGGTAGTTTCGTAAAACAGTCAACCAGTAATGATGTTCCTGCGGTATGTGGAAACGGAATTACGGAACCCGGAGAGCTGTGTGATGGTAATTCAGTTGAATGCACGACCCTTGATCCTGATTATACTGGAGGCTCCGCCGCTTGTAATTCGACCTGCAACGGATATAATGAAGCGAATTGTGAAACGGACGGGTGGTAAATATGCGTAATATACTAATTATACTGCTTTTGTTCATATTCGTTGCTTGTAAATCGGATAAGCTAAAAACGGATCAGGACTTCATTGATAAAGACACGGATTTCATTGATGCTGACAGTACAATACCCGATCCTGATATTCTTGATATTGACAACGAGACGCCGGATATTGATGCCGATTCAGACATAGCTGTTCCATGTCTTGATCTCCGGTATAATGAAAATACGATCAAGACAAATTTCCCGTTCAAAGATAAAAACGGTAAACCAACCTTCTGCCGCCAGGGATGTGATACGCCCACAGAAACTGATCCTCAATGTGTGAGAAACATCTGGGAATGGGACAACTGGGAGGAATATCAGGTTTATCTTGAGGCGAAAAAGAAAGATCCAAATCAGGAATGGGAAAGAGAATGTTATCCGTGGCCGTGCAAGCTTCCTGATATGAAAGCATCAGCCAATCTGGAAAGTTTTAACAGCAAATGCGACAAAAATTTGACAGTCAACGGGTTTGAGGCAAAAACAGGCACAGTCTGGACACATGGAATGAGTGATGGTGTTGCAGGAATGGACTTTATGCATTCAGGCAGAGCTATTGAATATGATCCTGAAAAAGATGAGTATTTTACTGTCGGTCAAAACAAAAACAATCTTAGCTTTAATGAAGGGCGCTATGTGGTTATAATTTTTGAGTCAATGCCTTCTAATAATCCGTATTACAAATCGTTTGTTGTTTCAATCGAACGGAAAAATGGGAAATACTATTATGAACTGATCTATGACAATGAAACACACAATTCATTTTTTGCCAGACCGTCATTTTCAGGAAAAAACTGGGTTCTGATCCAGGTCAAAGCCGGTCCAAATGGTTCAAAAACAGAAGTGAAATATGCCAAAACGGGAGTCTGGGAGTGGCAGAACATTGAAGGAATAGGATCGCCACTGGCTCAGGAAGGAAATATAGTTGGAGATCATCTGACATTTATTACCAATGATCGTGATATGTATTATTGTGATCTGAGAAAATATCCAAAAAATATAAGTGACTGTAAGAAAATAAACAGACTTAATACAGACGGAATAACTTATGAACAGGGGCACTCGCCTAAAATTGACACAGAAAATGAACATAGACTGATTTACAATATTGATTTAACTCAGACATTTGTGGAAGTGGATCTCACCGATATAAAGAATCCAAAATACATAGAATATGAAATACCCAAAAACAAGGAGCTGTTTGCCGGATTTACTGTTGATACGGTAAGAGGGAACAAAGTGGTGTATGGAGAAATGTTCGATATGGGTGCGGGAACACTTGATGTGATCGGCTGCTTTTACCGGTTTGACAAAAAGAAGAGCTATTGTACAGTAGAAAACATTCATCCATGGACAGCCCAGAATCTTATGGGCTATAACACCTTCTGGGGCAAATGGCATTTATGGAAAACACCCGCATCAATTGTCACAATAATGAGGGATTGGGACTGCTACTGTAAAGAGGAAGGAATCTGTCCGTTTGAGGAGTGATGAATAAAATATCAGTTATTGTCCTTCTTCTATTCCTTTTCTGTTCCTGTATATCCTGCAATTCCAATGATTCAAAGAATGATTCAGATTCTGTTTCAGATCAGGATTTAACTGTAGTCATTGATTCCGATACTCAAGACATTGTTCCAGATGAAAAATCTGATGTTGATCCTGTTGATGTCGATTTAATAAAGCAGGATTCGGACATTGAAACACCGGATGCTGATTCAGTGGAATGTCTTGATCTTAATGTTCAGGCAAATGTAATTAAAACAGCCTTTCCATTCAAAGATAAAGATGGAAAGACGACATTCTGCCGTCCAGGATGCGATACACCGACAGAAACAGATCCTCAGTGTGTAAGAAACATCTGGGAATGGGTTAATTGGAGCAGATATCAGAAATATCTTGAAGAAGAGAAGAAAAACAGTGAACAGTCGATCACCCGGGAATGTTATCCATGGCCGTGCATATTACCTGACATGAAAGCATCTGTTAACCCTGAAAGTTTTAACAGTAAGTGTGATAGGAAATTGACAGTTAATGGTTTTAAAGCAAATATGGGGACTGTCTGGTCGCATGGTATGAGTGACGGGATTGCCGGAATGGATCTGGGAAATGACGGACAGCCTTTGATAATTGAATACGATCCTGAAAAAGACAGCTTTACAAATCTGGGGTCAATAGCCGGAAGAGTTGCATTTAATGAAAACAGATTTGTTACAATGATATATGATTCTTCTCCGGATGATAATCCTGTCTATAAATCTTTTGTTGTCTCTGTGTTGAGGAAAGATGAAAAATATTATTATGAGCTGATTTATGACAATGAAAAGCACAATGCATTTATGTCCCGTTCTCCATTTTCTGGAAAGAACTGGTCTTTGATTCAGGTAAAACAGGGAAAAAACGGAACAAAAACAGAAGTTAAATATGCCAAAGCGGGAGTATGGGAGTGGCAGAACATTGAAGGAATAGGTGACCCTCTTGCTCAGGAAGGAAATATTGTCGGAGACCATCTGACATTTATTACCAATGACCGTGAGATGTATTACTGTGACCTGACTAAATATCCGAAGAATATAAGTGACTGTAAGAAAATAAACAGACTTAACACAGACGGGACAACATATGAGCAGGGTCATTCACCTAAAATTGACACTGAAAATGAACATAGACTGATTTACAATGTGGATTTAACTCAGACATTTGTTGAAGTGGATCTCACCGATATAAAGAATCCAAAATACACAGAATATGAAATACCAAAAAACAAGGAACTGTTTGCCGGATTCACTGTTGATACGGTGAGAGGTAATAAAGCTGTTTACGAAGAAATGTTTGATATGGGTGCGGGAACACTAGATGTAATTGGCTGTTTCTACAGATTTGACAAGAAGAAGTCATATTGCCCTCAGGAAAATATTCATCCATGGACAGCCCAGAATCTTATGGGATATAACACTTTCTGGGGCAAATGGCATTTATGGAAAACACCCGCATCAGTTGATGCGTTAATGCGTGACTGGGACTGTTACTGCAAAGAAACAGGAGTGTGTCCTTTTGAGGAGTGATGAATAAATTTCTGATAATACTTCTTCTTTTCCTTTTCTGGTCTTGTACCTCCTGCAACAGAACCGTGAATTTTATTTCATAACGAATTCATTGATATATTTTGCGGCGGTTTTGCCGTTTGACATTGCAAGGATAACTGTTGCGGCTCCGCTGACTGCATCTCCGCCTGCGAATATTTTCGAGATTGATGTCTGCATGGTTTCCGGGTTTACGATGATTCCACCATGTTTGTTGAGTTGAAGTTCAGGGCAATTCGTTGTGAGTATCGGGTTGGGACTGCTTCCGGTCGCAAAAATGACGACATTGCAGTCCATGACAAAAGTTTTCTCTGTGTTGAATATCCTGTTTCTTCCGCCGTCCGGGTCTTTTTCTATTCTCATTTCCCTGAAAAGGATTTTTCCGACCCGGTTGTTTTCACTTTCCATTATCTCTTCCGGTGAAATAAGGAATTTGAATTCAATTCCTTCTTCCTCAGCGTGATGAATTTCTTCAATTCGTGCCGGCATATCCTCTTTCAGTCTGCGGTAGGCGACAATGACTTTTCTACTGCCTAGTCTCAGTGCGGTACGGGCAGCATCCATTGCTACATTTCCTCCGCCGATCACAATCGTTACATCACCCACGGAAACCGGTGTTCTGGCATCTTTTTTCCATGCACCCATAAGATTGACTCTTGTGAGATATTCATTTGCAGAATATGCTCCCGGAAGATCTTCACCTTTTATTCCGGGAAAACCCGGTACCCCGGCACCTGTGCTTACATACAATGCATCGTATTCATTAAGTATTTCGTTAACAGGAATTGTTTTGCCGATAATTGTGTTCATCTGAAATTCAACCCCCGTTTCCTTGAGAAATTTCACTTCTCTTTTAAGTATGGAACGGGGAAGTCTGAATTCCGGAATTCCGTAAACAAGAACTCCTCCAGGCTCGTGAAGCGCTTCAAAAAGAACAACTTTATGACCCATAGCGGCAAGTTCACCGGCGCATGTCAGTCCTCCAGGACCGCTTCCTGCAACGGCAATTTTCTTCCCTGTATTTTCTTTATTTTTTGCAGTGACAACCTGATCAGAGTAGTTATCCGCCAGATATCTTTCAATATTTCCGATAAAAACGGGAAGAATTGTTCCGTTTTTCATTTTTCCGAGAGTGCATTCTTTCTGGCACTGGCTTTCCTGAGGACAGACTCTTCCGCAAATGGCAGGAAGGAAGTTACTTTCTCTCATAACAGATAGCGCTTCTCCAAATTTTCTCTCAGCGGTAAGTGCAAGTGCCTTCGGAATATTTATTCCCACAGGACATCCATTTACGCATGGTGCATTTTTACAATTAAGACAACGGGAAGCTTCGGTTACAGCCATTTCTTCAGTATATCCGGCAGGAACTTCATCCATTGTCTTTTTTCTTTCTTCGGGCGATCTGCATGGCATTATCTGAGCCGGAATAAGTATTTTTTCAGAAGTTTTCATATAAATACCTCAATGTTTACAGGTTGTTGCTTATTTTACAGGTGTGATCGTCCTTGTAAGTGGACAGCCTTTTGATAAGTTTATCAAAATCTATGAGATCACCTTCGAATTCAGGTCCGTCGACACATGCAAATTTTGTTTTTCCACCGACTGTCACTCTACATCCGCCGCACATTCCTGTTCCGTCTATCATAATCGGGTTGAGACTTACGGTCGAAGGTATTTTAAATTTCTGAACTTCTTTTACTGAAGCCGCCATCATTCTTGTAGGTCCGGCAATGAAAACTCTGTCAAAAGGTCCGAATTTATCTACAGCTTCTTTTACAAGTGAAATTACAAGTCCGTGTGTTCCGTAAGTTCCGTCATCTGTCGAAATTATGAGATTGTCAGACTTTGATTTCACCTCGTCTTCAAGAATAAGAGTATTGCGGCTTCTTGTTCCCATCAGCGTTGTTATCCTGATACCTCTGTTATGAAGTTCATCAATTACCGGGAGAAGCGGTGCTATGCCTATACCACCTGATATAAAAAGAACATTTTTAAGATCATTATGAAGTTCTGTCGGTTTTCCCAGAGGTCCTGCGACATCTCTTATTTCTGAACCTGTCGCTGCATTGCAAATCTCTTTTGTTCCTGATCCGATTGCCTGAATTATCATAGTAATTTCACCTTTTTTGAGATCTCTTTCGCAGACAGTAAGCGGAATTCTTTCACTGTTTTCTTTAAAGTGAATGATCAGGAACTGTCCAGGTCTCCATGTTTTTGCAATTTGGGGAGCAGTAATTATAACTTTGTGAATGTCAGGAGCAATCAGTTTGTTTGAGACAATTTTTTCCATCAAAATCTCCGTATTTTTCTATACAAAATAACAATAGCACAAAAATTCATATCATTTTGAAATTATATTGGAAGTTTTTCAAGTATTTTTTAAAATGTCTTTATTTTTGGTGTGCTTATAAATTCAAATATTCTGGAGGAAAATCAATGCAAAAGGTTTTTTTAGCAGCTCTTTTTGTATGTTTTGTTTTTTTCATAGGATGCGGTACTGAAGACGAAAAAGATGCGGGAAATTCAGGCAATTCCGGAGACACCGGCAACACTGGAGATACTGGAAACACTGGTAACACCGGAGATACTGGAAATACAGGGAATACCGGAAATACAGGTGACTCGGGTAATACTGGTGTCGACTGCATCTGCGGTACTGATAATGAAGATGATGATAAAGATGGAATACTGAACGGCGTGGAAGGATGTGATGATGCCGACGGTGATGGTGTTCCAAATTGTGCCGATGAAGATGCCGATGGTGACGGATATTCGGATAAAGACGAGTGCGGCGGAACCGATTGTAATGATACGGACGGTGATGGCATTCCCGATTATCTTGACCGTGACAGCGACAATGACGGATTAAGCGATAAAAAAGAAAAAGAGGCCGGAACAGACCCTTACAATAAAGATACGGACGGTGACGGAACAGATGATCTTGCGGAGATTGTAGCTGGAACGGATCCTCTTGACCCTAATGATAAAATTCCTGATGGAATTTTTTATGTAGTTCTTCCTTACAACGCTTCTGACGATGTTTCAAGAACGCTGGAATTTGATACAAAGATCAGTGCAATAGACATTTTCATTATGTTTGACAATTCGCAGTCTATGACAGAAGAGATAGATAAGCTTAAAGTTGAAGTGCAGACTGAAATTATAGATAAGATCGCCGAAGAGTTCTCAGAGCCAGATTTTGCCGCTTACGGTCTTGCTTCGATGCCGTATCAGCTCAGACAGCCTGTCACAACCGATAGCGAACTTGTTAAAAATGCACTTGATACAATAACTTATGACGGGAAAGCGAACGAACTTCATTATGACAGCCTTTATCAGGCTTCAGTCGGTGACGGGTTTTCCAGTAGAGTCAGATACTGCACAAATGGAAAATGTGGTTCATGGTATGGTGTTCCTTACAATGACGACATTATAAACTGGACTGCTGTTGACTGTTCGTCGGAGATTGGACATGTTGGCGGAGGCTGTTTCCGTTATAATTCCATGCCTATATTTATAATGATAACTGATGAAAAACTTCAGTGGTGTCCTGCTGAAACGGCACTTGTCGCAGATCAGCAATGCGGCTGGGCAAATGGACAGCCTCTTGGAAAAACGGTCGATGAATCAATCGCAGTAATGAACGGAATAGGTGCAAAATTTATCGGCATAGATTCAGGTTTTCTCTGTGATGATGAAAATCTGAACTGTGAAGTAACAAATGATTCTAAAAACGGATTTGATCTGATCGCCCAGCAGACCGGATCTCTCAATTCCGACGGTAACAGCTTCAATTCACATACTGAAAGCTGGACTGGTGAAGGAATAAGCGTTCAGATAACTCAGGCGATACTTGATCTTACAACCTATATCGATATGGATGTTTCGACAAACAGTTACTCCGATGAATTCTGCAATGATGATACTTCGTTAAGTGCCGGGAAGTTCGTAAAGAGCTCCAAGACCGTATCTGCTGTTCCTGAAGACGGCATCGAAAGCAAGGATGATAAAACATTTTTCTCTGTCAAACAGGGGACAAAAGTGACATTTGATGTCCGTTTCTACAACGATTTCTGTGAAAATAACAGTACAGAACCGGCTGTCTACAAGGCCTATGTCACTGTAACGGGCAACGGATCGTATCTCAGTTCAAGACTTGTAACAGTCATTGTTCCTGAAAATGACCAGAAATAGGGGGATGGCAATGAAAAAACTTATATTTTTACTGCTGCTGACAATTTTTTGTACAACGGGGATCTTTGCCGACCAGTCAAAAATTGCGATAATTACCGATTTTGTCGGTGACATGCTTCCAGCCAACGGATCTTGTGCAGGACTTGGAATGCCAAGAGGAATATGTATTCAGAAAGCAGGTGGAGCTTTTTACAGCATTTATCCCGATGAATACGATGCGCTTGTTTTTATGACCACTAAAAACCTTGTCGGAACTAATGATCCCAAACAGGCGTATGTCACAAAAGCTGATATTCAGGGGATAAACTATACTTCTCTTTTCGGGAACCCGGGACAGGTCGGTTCTGCCGGAAGACTGATGGTCGCAGCTGTGGTAGGTTCACTTGCAAGTCTGCCGGATGATCCGCTGGCAACTTTTACAACTGTTCCTGTTGCAGGAGTTGAAGTTCTTGCTCACGAAATTGCTCACAGATGGCTTGCATATGTTGATATTGATCTTGGTGACGGTTCCGGCAAAAGCGGTATTTTACGCCAGAGTGCCAATGATGAACCATGGAATCACTGGTCAAGCTGGTTTAACACAGAAGGTTCGATCCAGTACGGAGGAAAACTTACCGATAATGGTGACGGCTCGTTTACTGACACTTTCGGAGTAAGAAAATTCGGTCCTCTCGATCAATATCTTATGGGTATCCGGTCGAAAGAAGAGGTGGGTCCGATGTTTTTTGTTAAAGTGGATTACAGTCTGTTAGGTTCTCCTGACAATCCCGGAATTCCCGGAACGACAAGAGATTATGAGGGAGAAAGGGTAGATTTTACAATGGATGACATAATAAGAGCAAACGGTGAAAGAAATCCTGCAACATCGCCATGTCACCTGAAAATAGCGATAGTTCTTGTTCATCCGGCAAATGTTCCGCCGACCCAGTTTGAACTTGATAAAGCTGAAAGTTACCGAGTCGCACTTGAAAACTGGTGGAAGGTAGCAACGGACGGAAGGGGCAGTATCGATACGGATGTCAATCGTTGCGGTACCGGCACTGAACAATGTCCCGGTATTGCGGCGGCAGGATGCGAAGCTGTTAATGACGATGATCCTGTTTATGACGAGGATGTTACGAGCGATGGAAATGTGTCAGGCGATGAGGACACGGCTGTGAATGACAGCACAGCAACTGATGAAAATACAGAAACAGATGATTTTGATGCTGTTTCAAACGATAATACTGTTAAACCTGATGAAAATGGTGAACAGAGTGATACAGAAAATAAAACTTCTTCAAAAGGCAGCGGCTGTTCGTTGATGATAATCTAGTTCCTGATCCTTTTTTTCATTTCCGTGTCGGCTTCTTCAAGCTGATGGATGTCATTGATTCCTGAAAGTGATATGAAGTCCTTTTCGACAAATGCTGTGACTTTTTTATTCAAAGATATGGCAATTTTAATTATATCGGTAAGGTAATATTCTTTTTTAACATTGCTGTTCTTGATTTTGTATATTCCTTCGACAAGAAGATTTTTTTCGATCATGTATATTCCGCTGTTGATCTCGGTTATTTTTCTCTGCTCTTCGGTGGCATCGAGATACTCGACGATTTTAGAAACAAGACCTTCACGGTTTCTTATTATCCTTCCGTAGTGACCCGGATCTGAAAGAATGGTGCTTACAACAGTGAGATCTGATCCTGCTGATATGAAATGTTCCTGAAGAAGCTCGAAAGTCGCTGTCTTTAATAGCGGAGTGTCTCCTGCACAGATTATTACATGAGTGGTGTCGCCTGAAAGATTGGGCACTGCTGATCTGACAGCGCCACCCGTGCCGTCCTGAATGCTCTGAAACGAAAATTTTGTGTTGGAATAATTGTCTGAAATAAAATCCTCTACGATGTCTCTCCCGTGTCCTGTAACTATATTCAGCGTTTTACAGACAGGGTCCAGAGCTTCAATTATCCAGCCTATCATCGGTTTTCCTGCAACGGTATGCATTACTTTGGGGAGATTGGACATCATTCTTGTTCCTTTCCCTGCGGCAAGTATTACAGCTTCTATTTTCATGATCTCTCCTTAGGTAGCGTAAGAAAAATTATCCTTGGGATCCTGATTAACCGGAAGATTTATTATAAAATCGACACTTTTCTTCTTTTCAGTTCTGTTTGAAAGTTCCACATCGCCGCCCATTCCTTTTATGATCTGCCGTACAATGGCAAGTCCGAGTCCGGTTCCGTTCGCTTCACCTTTTGTTGTAAAGAACGGGTTGAAAATATTCTCAACATCTCTTTCTGGAATTGCAGGACCGTTGTTTGACACGATTATTAATATTTTTGTATCGATTCTGTCGATTGCGATCTTTATTTCTCTATCACCGGGGTTGTTATCTTCAAGTGCATCAATTGCATTATTCACGATGTTCGTAATGACCTGAACAAGTTCCTGTCTGTTACATTTGATAGAATATGTGCCATTGTTTTTTGAAGTTACGGAAAAAGCAACACTGTTTTTTTTGATGCTGTAGTATGTGAGGTTTTTTACTTCGTTTATTATTGACAGGATATCATTTTCTGAGATCCGGTGTTCTCTTTTATAGAAGCGGCGGAATGATTTTAACAGTTCTTCTATTCTTGCAATACCTGAAAGAGAATCTGCAACGCCCGGAATTATATAATTTTCAAAAACTTTTTTTGCTTCAGGGTCGCTAAGGTCATCTTTGATCTTATTGTATGCATAAAGAAATGTTTCCTGATTAGCTTTGATAAATGTAAGCGGCGAGCTTATTTCGTGTACTATTGAACTTACCATTGTACCGACTGTGGCAAGTCTGTCTGCATGAATAAGCTGCTGAGTTCTTTCTTCCACTTTTCCTTCAAGCTCAAACTGATAATCAAGAATGTTGAGGTGATTTCTTATTTTGATCGCCATTTCGTGCCATCTGATCGGTTTCTCGACAAAGTCTATTCCACCTTCGGAAAGGGTCTGTCTTCTGATATCTTCATCTTCAAGAAAATATGCGTCTCCTGTAATGAAAATGACCCTTGATTTTTTTGTAATATGAGAAATTTTCCTGTAAATATCCATTCCGTTCGAGTCGCCTAGATTCATATCAATTACAAAAATGGTCTGAACATCTTCCGAGGCTATTTCAAAAGCGACTTCAGGGTCGTTAATAAAAAATGACTGAATTTCCGGAAGATATTTGGAAAGCTGATTTTTAGCAACGGTAAGAAAACTCTTTTCATCATCAAGCACGCATATCCTTCCCGAATTTTTGAAGTTCAGTGCCATTATTGATTCTCCCCGAGATATGAAACAACCCTTAAACCCCAGAACTCGCCATAGCTTTCTCTGATTCCGGCAGGAACGGTGTTCATCAGATATTCTTTCGATGGTTCATCGAAAGCAAATGTGAATCCTATTCCCTGATTACCCTGATCGTTCAGTCCTGAAAAAGCAACAATTCCGACAGCTCTCAGTTCTTTATTGAGTTCTGCTACCGAAATATCAAAAGTTATCTCTTTCCCGATATTATATTCTTCATTAATCCGCATAAAGAGCCAGCCTCTGTTCATCATACGGATATAATCTTTAAGGAACGAATTGAATTTTTTGTATTCAATCTTCAGATTTGAGCTTTCCATTGTTACAGTTACCAGTACTATCAGTTTTCAAAACGGAAGATTATATTCCCATAAAACCATATTTGTCAAAAAATGGTATATGAGAAAAAACAGATTGACATATCCGATTAATGTGGATAGATTGTCAGCCGTTGGTGAAATGTTACTCAAACCTGAGCCTGGAGTTAAATATGAAGATTTTCGGTTTGTACGGATTTTTATTTATTACAGCAGTTTTTATGTTTGTATCCTGCGGTGATGATAAAAAAACAGACTCAGATGACAGTGATACAGTTTCTTTGATGGGCGCAGAAGGCGGTTCATGTTATCCGAACAAGACCTGTAACGACGGTTTGCAGTGTCTTTCAGATCTGTGTGTTGAAATACCGGATGAATCGACTGATGATGTGACCGATGATACGACAGAGAATGATCTGGATACAGAGATTTCCGCAGATAATGACAGTGTTGTGACTGTTGATGAAGATACAACCGTTGAAACTGACGATGATTTTGTTGTAGTTGATGAAGATACAGCCGTAACAGATGACACAACAGATGTTGAAGAGGAAAATGAATTAGAAGCTGACGATGATTTTTCAGCGGATGAAGATATTGTTAACCTTTGCGGTAACGGTATTGTTGATTCTGGCGAAGACTGTGATGATGTCAATGCGGATGAAACCGATTTTTGTAAAAACAACTGCACTACTGGTCCTGCTGCCAGAGGGAAAGTTCTTTGTTCAGGGCAGAATTCCTGTTTCGGAATTGAAACTAACAGCTGGATGGAAAACTGTCCGGTAGCAGGTGAAAGCTTTTATGGTCAGGATGCTCAGTATGAAGTTTTAGGTTTCTGCAATGCGCACAGTTACACAGTCAGCGGAGTTACTCAGGAGATCGTGACCGACAATGTGACAGGACTTATCTGGCAGAGATCGTTTTCAACAGGTCAGACCTGGCAGGCTGCAATGGATAATTGTGACGGGCTTGATTTCGCCGGACAGACAGACTGGCGACTTCCGACACGCAAAGAACTGATGACCCTGCTTGATTATAAGCAGTACGCTCCTGCGACAGACACAATTTCTTTTCCGGATACACCGGTCGGTAATTTCTGGGCATCTTCGTCCTATCCGGGAGATGACAGCGCAGCAATGCGCACTGATTTCACCTCCGGTATAACAAGTTATCATCCTAAGACCAATTCGTATAATTGTCGCTGTGTAAGGGGTGCAAGTCTGCCGAACGGTACATTTCTTGAATCCACAGTTGGTGGTAAAGTAACAGTGACCGATGCTGCTACGGGTCTTGTATGGACGAAGGAATACACTACAGGCTTGACATGGTCTGGATCTCTCAGTTATTGCGAGAATCTGAACTATGGCGGTTTCGCCGACTGGAGACTTCCTAATATCGAAGAACTTAAAACACTTGTAGATGACACAATTCCGGGTTCTGTAACTTCATTGTTACCGGGGATGTCTTCGGACTCTTTCTGGTCATCTTCGACATGGGTGGCAAATCAGGCTTATGGATATTATGTCGCTTTTTCTAATTCCAGTTCGAGCTATTTCGAAAAAACCGGAACATCTCCCTCCACTATCTGTGTAAGATAATATCCATTTAGCCTTTGACTTAAAAATCTCTGACAGATATACTTTAACTGATTTTTTAATTTGTTCAGGAGGATCAGCAATATGAAACATGTCTATAAAATAAAAGGAATGTCCTGCATGGGCTGTAAAAATAATGCAGAAACTGCGTTAAAAGGTGTCGAGTATGTTCAGACCGTGACAATAGATCTGCAGAATGGAACGGCTGAAATAGAAATGAGTTCCCATATTCCGTTGAATAAATTTCAGGAAGCGTTCTCAAAAGCAGGGTTGCACTTTACTATTGAATTGCCGGACAGCGACAACGAGATTAAATGTTGTCAACATTGCGAAACGCCTAAAAAAAATAAAAACAAGACGGGTATTTATTACTGTCCGATGCACTGTGAAGGAAAAAAAACTTATACAGAACCGATCGACTGTCCTGTTTGCGGAATGGATCTTATTCCACAGGAGCCAGATGATGATGAAGAGCAGAAAACATATAAGGATCTGGTCAGAAAAATGATCGTTGCCTCGGTTTTTTCATTGCCGGTATTTCTTATAGCCATGAGCGACATGATCCTTGGAAATACTTTGACCGGTTTAATGGATCATCAAGGGTGGAACTGGGTGCAGTTTGTTTTGACGATACCTGTGGTTTTTTATGCAGGCTGGATGTTTTTTGTCCGTGCATGGAAGTCGGTAGTCACGAGAAATCTCAATATGTTCACTTTGATAGGGATCGGTACGGGTGTTGCATTTCTATTCAGCATCGCAGGGCTTTTTTTCCCCGATATTTTCCCACAGGAATTTAAAACAGAATCGGGGACAGTACACCTTTATTTTGAGGCTGTAGCAGTCATTCTGACACTTGTTCTGCTTGGGCAGCTTCTGGAAGCGAGAGCACACAGCCAGACAAATGGCGCTATTAAAGAATTGCTGAAACTGGCTCCTTCTGAAGCGGTGCTTGTTGAAAACGGCGAAGATAAAGTCATTTCAATTGATGATATAAATGCAGGAGATCTGCTTAGAGTCAAGCCGGGAGATAAAATCCCTGTAGATGGAAAGATCACCAGCGGTCAAAGTTCTGTGGATGAATCAATGATATCGGGTGAGCCGGTGCCTGTGGACAAAAAAAAGAATGATTCGGTCATTGCAGGAACGATCAACGGGACAGGATCTTTTGTGATGATCGCAGAAAAAGTGGGCGCAGATACACTGCTTTCCCAGATAATTCAAATGGTTAAAGATGCGAGCAGTTCAAAAGCTCCGATACAGAAATTTGCTGATAAAGTTGCAAAATATTTCGTTCCTATCGTGGTGACAGTTTCAATAATTACATTTTTAGTCTGGGCTTTTGTGTCTGGATCTTTGGTGTATGGTTTTGTAAATGCCATAGCAGTTCTCATTATCGCATGTCCTTGCGCTATGGGTCTTGCTACTCCGATGTCGGTTATGGTCGGAGTAGGCAGAGGGGCGCAATCGGGCGTTTTGATCAGAAATGCTGAAGCGCTTGAAATGATGAATAAAATCAATGTGCTGATAATAGATAAAACAGGGACGATAACTGAAGGACGACCTTCTGTGGAGCGTGTTTATGCCTATGCGGATAACAAAACAGATGCTTTGCTGAAGATCATATCATCATTGAACCGGCACAGTGAGCATCCTCTGGCGCAATCTGTTGTGAAATATGCAGGAGATAAAGGGATCGTGCTGAGTGAAGTGAAAGGTTTTGAAGCAGTTGCAGGGCAGGGTGTCACCGGCGTGGTGGAAGGAAAAAAGGCGGCTCTGGGAAATCTTAAATTAATGGAAAAAGTCAATGCCGTTATTCCTGATGATATCTCAGCTATGGTTGTATCGGAACAGAAGCTTGGCAAGACTGTCTCTTATATTTCAGTTGATTCAAAAGTTGCGGGATTTGTGGCAATATCAGATGCAATAAAGAAAAGTTCAAAGCTGGCCGTTTCTGAACTGATCGAAAACGGAGTAGAGGTCATTATGCTGACCGGAGATAACGGGGATACTGCAAAGGCTGTTGCGGACGAACTTAATCTGACCAGTTTTGAAGCTGAATGTCTGCCGCAGGATAAACTTAATATAATTAAAGAGTTGCAGGCTAAAGGGAAAATCGTTGCAATGGCGGGTGACGGCATCAATGATTCTCCGGCACTGGCACAGGCAGATGTCGGAATTGCGATGGGAACAGGAACCGATGTCGCCATTGAAAGTTCTGCGATTACCTTGGTAAAAGGGGATTTGCAGGGAATTGTAAAAGCAAGGAAACTGAGTCATGCAGTAATGAAGAACATAAAACAGAACCTGTTTTTTGCATTCATCTATAATATACTCGGAGTGCCGATAGCAGCGGGTGTTTTGTATCCATTCTTCGGCATACTGCTCTCCCCGATGATCGCCGCCGTCGCCATGAGCTTCAGCTCAGTTTCAGTCATCACTAACTCATTAAGATTAAGAAAAACAGATCTCAACTGACCCTTCGCACTTCAAATTGATTTACAGCCGTAAAATTCATTTACAAATCAAGATTTTAGATAATATTTTCTTTTTTTAGGCTGCTATTTAAAATTGCCTTTCCATAACTGTTTTAATAAAATATTTGAAATGTTTTATTGGGGAGATTATTTTGGAAAGCAACATTATTCTTTACACAACTGAAGATGGAAACACGGCGGTTGATGTAATCCTTGATGATAAAACTGTATGGTTGACACAAAAACAAATGGCAGAGCTGTTTGATCGTGATAGAAAAACCATTACAAGACATATTTCCAATATTTTTAAAGAAGAAGAATTATTCAAAGCTTCAGTTAGCTCGTTTTTTGAGCATACTGCGGAAGATGGCAAAATTTATAACACACAGTTTTACAATCTTGATGTAATAATATCAGTAGGATATCGTGTAAAATCCAAAAGGGGCACTCAATTTCGTATATGGGCAAACAGTGTTTTAAAGGACTATCTTATCAAAGGATATGCTGTGAATAAAAAGAAACTTGAGATGGAAATGGAGAAGAGGTCAGAGCTGCAAAAAACAATAACACTTCTTGAAAATACAGTTAATCATCAGCAAGTTCAACTTGATCAGGCAAAAGAACTTATAAAAGTTGTTTCTGATTTTTCTTATGGATTATCAGTTCTTGATGATTACGATCATCAATCGGTTAAAATATCTGATGTTACTGAAGGCGGTTGCTATCTTTTTGAATATGACGAAGCCGTGATGATAGTTGTCGAAATGGCAAAGAAGTTTAATACAGGTCTTTTCGGAAATGAAAAAGATGACAGTTTTAAAGGAGCTTTGGGAAATATATACCAGACTTTTGATGGAAAAGAGCTTTATCCAAGCATTGAAGAGAAAGCAGCCAATCTGCTTTATTTTATTGTCAAAGATCATGCATTTTCTGATGGAAATAAAAGAATCGCAGCGGCAATGTTTATTTATTTTCTAGACAGAAACAGAATTCTTTACAACCAGAATGGAACAAAAAGGATTGCAGATAACGCACTTGCTGCAATAACATTGATGATTGCGGAATCAAAACCACAGGAGAAGGATATTATTGTGAAAATAGTGACAAATCTTATAAACCATAAAAACTAATTGACTTTATGAAGCATCTGTTTTTACTACTAATTTTTATTGTTTTATATACATCCTGTAATGAAAACAAGCCTTCAAATAATAATGATACCGTCGGGAATCCTGACAGTATTGCTCAAACCGATTCTGATTCTACTGCTGATACAGATCATGATTTAATCACAGATATTGATCCGGATGATACTGATACAACAGATGAAACACCGGACTCCGATAGCGATGGATGCCTTCCTGAGAATATTGATGCAGGATATCCCTATTACCGCAATGACGGTTCAATTCACTTCTGCCGGGCATGTGACAAGCCGACGAATAACGATCCTGACTGTATTGCAAATCTATGGGTTGACGGAAACAGGAAACTTTTTGCCGAACACCCTGACAAGGACTGTCTCGGCTATCCGTGCATGATGGATGATTTGACACCATTTTATTCCGGTGAAAGGGAAGGATATTATCTTGATAAATGTGACATGATGATAAATGCGAATAATCCCAAAGGCTGGCAGACAGGGATGGTTACATTCAAGCATTACAATCTGTCGGATGGAAAAGTGGGGCTGGTGATGAATCATGTTTTGACAACGGATCTCACAACACCTGTTTTTAAAGCTGTAGAATTTGATATTGAAAAGAAATCATACCTATTTGTAAGACCCGGAACAGCAAACGACACACTTACTTATGATAAAGGAGCTTTTTTTAACACAGTTTGGGATAGAGGATTAAAAGAAGATGATGACAGCTCAAGGCAGTATCTGGTTTATTCGGACAGTTCAGGCAGGATGAAGGTTGTATATAACAAACCAGTGTATTTTATAGTCTATAATCCGATAGTCAGTAATAATTGGGTATTTGTTAATATCAGAGAAGTGGATGGCGGACCTTCTGAAATGAAGTATGCAAAAATAGGTGAGTGGAAATGGAGAAGTCTCGGCAATGGAATCGGCTATCATCCGCAGATAGTGGGGGATAAGCTTGCACTTTATGTTGATTCATTTGACGGGCATGTCTGTGATCTTTCAAAAAGTCCTGCATCATTATCATCATGTCTGAAAGTGAATAGGGATGGAGAAGAGATAAGGTATGCGAAAATGGATGAAGAAAATTCAAATTTAATGTATTTCAGCCCAGTTAATATACCAGATAGAATAATTCGGACAGATTTGTCAAAAACTCCAATTGAATACTCAGAAATTAAATTTGAAGGGTTGCTTGAAACACGGTTTGCTATTGTGATTAACAAAGTTAAAGGCAGTATGGTGTTATATTCAGACATATCGCTTCCTGACCCTGAATCTGATATGCGAGAAAACCGTCTATGTTACTACCGGACGGATCTGAAAAAAAGTTTCTGCTCACTTGCAACCCCGCATGATGAAGGAAAAATGGAATATCGACAGGCATACGGAGAATTTGAAAACCACTGGCTTGTGTGGCAGGATTCGGTCGGTCCATTGATGAAAGTGAGAGACATGGAATGTTACTGTGATTATCATCCTGAATTATGCCCATTTGATGATTACACTCCACAACCTGAGAATCCAAAAGATGTGAAGACAGGAAAGAGACCGAGTGAAATACTGAATAAATGAAAAAAGTAGTCTTGTGTCTATTCGTTTTTCTGCTTTCCTGCACGGCATGTAACGGAAACAGTCCGAAAAATGACCATGATTCACAGGATTTGCCTGATTTGCATGATGAAGATAAAGACTCGGCAGAAGATAAAGATTCAGTTGAGGATAAGGACATTCAGCCGGATGAAGATTCAGATCATGACTCTGTTGTGAAAAGCGATTATGACTATCCTGAAGGGAATGACAACGATCCCGACTGTCCTAATCTGAAGATGGCTGATTTCCCGAATTATGATGACAAAGGAAAGATCACCTTCTGCCGCAAATGCGATCTTCCTGCACCGGCGAATGATCAGCAATGCATCCGTAATCTATGGGAAATGAACAACCGGCTGATAATGGAAAGATTTCCTGAATATTATTGTTATCCTCTGCCATGTGATGTCACTGAAAAAGCAATTAAAAACGATTCCACTATTCTTGGTAAATGTGATTTTGATGCTGAGTCAAAAATATACCATGGTTCCACAGCGATATTCAAGCAGGGAGACATCTGGGAAGAGAAAGTCGGTATGTATGCTTCAGCCGGCAAGAACATTGACGGAAAATACATTGTTATTGGCAGTCTTCTGTATGAAATAGCAACCGGGAAATATACGATGGTTGCATGGGCGGATTCAAAACAGGCTTACAAATATGACAGGTTCGTTTTCCTCGCCGGGAACACTTATGATTATCAGAGTTATATTTTATCAGCATTAAAAGTTGAAAACGGCTGGAAATATGAAGTTGCATACACAAATGAACAGAAAAAGGTTGAATTTCTTTATCCACCGGCAGTGGGAAAGAATTATGTCCTGATCAATGTGACAAGGAGCGATACAACAAGCGCACCCAAAGAAATCCTGTATGCCTCAGTAAAAGACTGGAAATGGACAAAGCTCGGAGAGGGACTGATTTATTATCCGCAGATACATGATGACACAGCATTTTTTGCAATGAGTGGCAATGTCTGGGCTTGTGATCTTGCAAAATCACCGACAGATATTGAAACCGGATGCAGGAAAGTGAACAGAGAAGGAGAGAAAGCCACTTCTCCAGCTGTTAAAAAAGGGAATAAAAATCTTATAATATACACAGCAGAATCAGGTTATCAGCAGCTTTACATGGCTGATCTGTCAAAGGAGGAGATCGTTTATACAAAACTCGAACTTGAAAAATCTGCCGACCTTATTTCATTTGCACCTGGACAGTGGGATGGGGACATTATAGCCCTTGATGAACTTTATCAGTTTTCGGAAGTGGATGTGGATTATCGAACCTGCTATTATTCGATCAGTAAAAATAAAAAGATATGTTTCCCGAATCCAAGTCCTTATGGAAACCCTATGGGCTATATTTATAGTGGAGTTGAAGGGAAATACATCACATATCAGCCGACAGGTGCAATAATACTGAAAGATATGGAATGTTACTGCAAAGAATATCCCGACCAGTGTCTTTATGATGAATACATGCCGGATGAAACGAGCGACGATGATTCAATCCCGGATAGTGATGTTCCAGTTTATATCTATTGAAATATCAGTAAAATTGAAGCCTTGCAATTCGACATGTGACGGATACAATGAAGGCAACTGCGAAACTGACAAGCCTTCGCACAAGGCTTCGGTTTGCAAGCGGATGGTAGTGCCCCATCCCAAACCCTTGCCCCTGAAGGGGAAGGGTTTAACATACTCCCCGTTCCTTCAGGAAGGGGGCGGGGGAAAGGCTTGGAGGATTTAATGCTCATCCTGAATTATGCCCGTTTGATGATTACACGCCTCAGCCTGATAATCCCAAGGATCTTGTGACGGGGAAAAGACCTGATCTATAGTCATCTGATAGTTTTCTGTAATTGATTTAAATTCAAAAAACCGTTAATATCACCTGTTTCTGGAGGTTTTGTGTGAAATTATTTTTGATAAGCACTTTGTTTTTATTACTGTTTTCAGCAATACTCTATTCAGCTGATGACA
>Ga0116171_10000550_pt1 | contig 39955 bp, 43 predicted proteins | sample AD_JPNHW2_MetaG_FD_89798 | JGI IMG/M metagenome (GOLD analysis project Ga0116171, IMG submission 89798) | Active sludge microbial communities of municipal wastewater-treating anaerobic digesters from Japan - AD_JPNHW2_MetaG | ecosystem: Engineered > Bioreactor > Anaerobic > Digestate | place... | reverse complement strand
TTGGGTGTGAACACGGTCGACGGTCTGGTTGACGCGTATGTGGCAATCGAGTACTTCAAGATTAACGAAACCGACAGTACGACATTCACACTGACAGTCAATTATGACGACGGCCCGAACGACAGCGTCAAGGGCTACACCGGCTTCAGCAGAAGCTGGGATGTCAAGACGACGTGGGTTGTCAGAACATCCGCCGATCCCGACACGACGAATGCTGCATCCGTGGCTTACAACAAGTTCACGAGCACACTGGGCAAGACCCTGACGCCGGCAGCGGCCGTCATGCCGTCCAACCCGAATGAAGCTCAGGTAAAGAGCTCCTCTCCGTCCGTGGCCCCGACATCCACCCCGTCCGCGACAAGCACCCCGGCGATGGGCAATCCGTTCAACGCGATTGCGTATATCATCACCATCGGCGCTTCCGCGATCGGCGGCATCTCCACCCTGGTCATCCGTAAACGCAAGTAAGCTAAAGCTTCCTTGCGTTCTGAAGAATTCCTCTGACGAGCAATTCTTCTCACGCAAGTAACTGCTCATCATTTGCGCTCTGAAGAATTTCCCTGACGGGCAATTCTTCCCGGATTAAAAAAAAGAGGCCCCCCGGTGAAAACCGGGGGGCCTTTCCCTTTCTGCGAAAGCTGCGGGGGACTTTTGCGATTATGAAATGATTCGAATGAATACTGTGTTGACATTTATTTGCCGAATGGGTATAATAAAAAACATCGAAAGGTGGCTCGGGCAAATGGAAAAAAAGAAGCTCAATCCGAAAAAACGCACCTTAATTGCGGTTGAACTTCTTGAGCAGCGTTATCCGGAAGCAGTTTGCTCGCTTGATTATGAGGAACCTTTCCGGCTGATGGTCAGCGTCCGGCTCTCGGCGCAGTGCACCGACGAGCGGGTAAATCTGATCGCGCCCGTATTATTTAAAAAGTATCCGACAACACAAGATTTCGCAAAAGCCGATCAGACTGAACTGGAAAAATATATTTTTTCATGCGGTTTTTATCACTCCAAGGCAAAAGACATCATCGGCGCGGCAAATGCGGTTCTTGAAAAGTTCGACGGAAAAATTCCCGATAATATGGAGCAGCTGCTGAGTATACCGGGAGTCGGCCGGAAAAGCGCCAACCTTCTCTTGGGCGATATTTACAAAAAACCCGCCGTGGTGGCGGACACGCATTGCATCCGGATTTCGAACCGTCTGGGACTTTGCAAAAAGACAGATCCGTATAAAGTGGAAATGGTGTTAAAAGATATTTTACCGCCCGAAAAAAGCAACGATTTCTGCCATCGGCTGGTCCTGTTCGGCAGGGAGATCTGTACGGCGCGTTCGCCGAAATGCCTTGAATGCCCGCTTTTTGAAATCTGTGAAAACAAACCGGTACCGGAAAACGGCCGGAGAAGCAAAGAAAGGGAGAACTGAATGAAAACCCTTTTAAAAAGAACGATTATTGTAACAATTGCGCTGGTTATTCTATCGGCAATGACTGCCGGCTGCGCGAAGACCCCGGTGAAGGAAGTTGTCGACGGCATCGATGCCGCCTTTACGGACGAAGTCGGAACCACCGCAGTCCCGGTCGGACGGACGGAACTTTCAAAAGAGGATTTTTTGGCGAAAACCGGCCTGAACGACGCTGATATCAGGGACTATTACGGCGTTGTCAGTTCCGACGACGGCTACTGCGACCGCATCATCGCCGTGCGCGTTTCCAAAAATTCAATTGAAACGGTGAAGGCGGGCCTCACGAAGATGAAAACCGATTTGACGGCATATTACCGTTCTTATTCGGTCAACGGTTCTTACCAGCGCGCAAAAGCTTCTCAGATTATTGAACGCGGCGACTGCTTGTTTTATGTCTGTCTGGGTTTGATGCCGACCGATACCGACGCGCCGCTGGAATTCGGGATCGATCTGGATTTGGCGGTCAAAATAATCGATACATATTACCCGCCGGAAAATGCAAAGTAAGTGAAAATTGTAATGTTTAAAATGTAAAAAGTATTTGGATAAAAACAACCCCTGCTGCCGATTATATTAGGCAGCAGGGTTTTGTAATTTACGGGGATAATTTCAACGGAGCGACGAGGGCGTCGCTCCCTGCGAAAAGTTGAACGTTCTCACTCCATGCTGTGCCAGTAATCGGTGACGTCGTCGTTTTCGTCGAGCGCATCGGTCAACCGGTTGAGCTTTATAAGCGCCTCTTCGTCGGTGACTTTTGTATAAGTCGTCGGGATGTAGGCCGTCTCTTCGGACTCGAGTTTATATCCCGCTTTTTGCAGAGCGGCGCCGACGGTTTCGAGATCGGCGGTCGCGGTGGTGATGACAAAACTCTCATCTTCAAGAGTGATGTCTTCGGCGCCGGCGTCGATGCAGGCCTCTGTCAGCTTTTCTTCGTCGATATCTTCGGCGTTGACGGTGATGACGCCTTTTTGGTTGAACATAAACGAAACGCAGCCGGTTTGACCGAGGTTTCCGCCGGTTTTATCGAAAAAATGGCGCAGATCGCCGGCGGTGCGGTTGCGGTTGTCGGTCATGGTCTCGACCATAAAAGCGACGCCTGCGGGGCCGTAGCCCTCGTACATGATGACTTCATATTCGTCTTTATTATCCGCACCGGCTGCCTTTTTGATGGCGCGCTCGATGTTGTCGTTCGGTACGTTGTTGGCCTTTGCCTTGGCAACGAGCGTATACAATTTAAAGTTGGTTGACGGATCGGCGCCGCCTTCGCGTACGGCAATTGAGATCTCGCGGCCCATTTTGGTGAAGACTTTTGCCTTCGCGCCGTCGGTAATCTCCTTTTTGCGTTTGATATTATTCCATTTGGAATGACCGGACATAAAACCCCTCCGTATCCAGAATGCGAAGGTATTTTATCACATTTTATTAAAAACTGCAACCCCGATTGTGATGGTTTGTGGAAAAAATCCGAAAACGATTGACATTGACAAAAAGTTATCTTATAATGGCTTTATGAATTTGTTTCGGGGGTTCTGAATTATGGCTTCACTGCAAAAGCGTCAGGGCATGGCGCGTAAAATTATTCGCCGGGCAGTCTGTTCCGTCTGTGTGGTTATAATGGTTTTTTCTGCTGTAATGGCTTGCTCTAAGTTAAACGCAAAAGCAAAAATCCTGGACGATGACACCGGTCTGTATTCACAGACAAAGCAGATGCAGGAACCGTATATCACCAGAGTTGATGGTTATAAACGCAACGCGAAGCTTTATTATGCGTCTTCCGATTTGGGAACGTTCATCAGTCAGGTCAACTTCGACCTGGTCGATCAGATCAATGCCGATAATAATGAAATCGGCCTTTTCACGGCGCAATATAAACAATTGATAAAGAATCTTCCCAAAGATACCGATCATTATATGCTTCGGAAAATCTTTGCGACTTTTGACAGCCAATCGTTATTTGATATGTGGCTTGCCAGTTTCCAAAAAGCGACCATCACCCCGTATCTCGAACAAATCCGCGGGCTCGAATGGCAGATGTTCGGCTGGTACGCCGTCTTCATCGGAGCGTTGTTTGTCCTTCTGCTGACGTTTGCTTTCACGGTGGAGAAGGGGATGTTCAACCGATTCATGCCGAAAGGCGAAAAATCCTCAACCGGCATCCCGATCTATCTGTTCAGCGTTTTAAATTACCTGACATTCGGTATTATGGGTCTGATTTATTTCTTCATTGAGAAAAAGAGTCGTTACGTCAAGCAGGCGGCGGTGCAGAACATGCTGCTGATCTTAATTTCGGTAATCCTTATTTTTGCGGTCACAATTATGTATAAGATCTTCTCCTATATGTTCCCGCCGGTACAGAACATTTTCCAGACGCTTCGTCTGTCGGTCATGTTTACGCTCATCGGTACATACCTTTTCAGTTTCCTCATGACTCTGACCGGGCGCGTGTTTGAAGTTCCGATTATCGGGCCGTTGTCTGTCAGAAGTTCTTATTGCGACTAATCCCTGTCTCTAAAAGCAATGGTGCGGGAATTCGAGGATTCCCGCATTATTTTTTAAAAAGATCAGCGGGGCGCTCTGAAAGGCGGTGCAATATGGTGACGCTGATGTATGGCAAAATTGCTGCCGGGAAAACCACGGAAGCTGAAAAAATAGCTCAGAAAGGAGCCGTTTTACTGTCGTGCGACGAATTGATGCTGACGGTTTTCACCGATTGCCTGGGTGCAAAACACGCTGAGACTGAGCGAAGATGTATGCGATATCTGTTTAAAACGGCACAAAAACTCGATCAAAAGAGAATGGACAGCGTGATTGACGCGGGATTTTGGACACGGGAAGAGCGAACGGAAGCCGAATCGTTTTTTAAAGCAGCGGGAATCGAATTCAAATGGATAAAAGTCGAAGCGCCCGAAGAAATTCGCAAAGCACGAATAAAAGAACGGTATGAACAAAATGAAAAGAGCCGAAACGGGGAATTTTATGAGCGGGTATTTGCTCCGTCTCCGGAACGAGCCGCGCAGCTGGATCAAAAATTCGAGGATTGACAATAGTAAAATTATGCACAAAAGAAGGGTTCGCTTTTTATGCAATATTTCCAACATATCCCATTTCAAGATGTAGACATCGATCAAGGCGGTTTTTGGGGACAGAAGCAGCAAATAAACCGTGAAGTGACCATCCGCGCGGTGCGCGACCGATTTGAGGATACGGGGCGTTTTGCCGCATTCGATTTTGACTGGGCGGAAGGCAAGCCCAATAAACCGCACTTTTTTTGGGACTCGGATGTCGCGAAATGGCTTGAAAGCGCCGCTTATCTCATTCATAAAAAACCGGACCCCGAACTTGAGGCAAAAATCGAAGATGTGATTGACAAAATTGAAGCGCATCGGCAGTCCGACGGTTATTTTAACATCTATTTTACAATTGTCGACCCGGCGAATAAATTTAAAAACAGACAATGGCATGAATTATACTGCGCGGGGCATCTGATCGAAGCGGCGGCCGCCTATTACGAGGCAACCGGAAAAGATCGATTTTTAAAGATCATGTGTGATTATGCCGATTTGATCTACGATGTATTTTTGGTCAGCAAAAACAATCCCACATATCTGACGCCGGGGCATGAAGAGATCGAACTGGCTCTGATCAAACTCTGGAAAGTGACCGGAAACCCGAAATACCTCGAACTCTCGGGCTATTTTATCGATACGCGCGGAACGCCGGAGGATCTATGGGAATGCCCCTGGGGATATACCAAGTTCTCGGGTCAGGCCCACCTGCCGGTGCGGGAACAAAAGACCGCGGAGGGGCACAGCGTCCGCGCGGGGTATCTGTTCAGCGCAATGGCGGACAATGCCCGGGCGCGCGGCGACGAAAAGCTGTTCGATGCCTGCAAGGCGCTTTTTAAAAACATCACCGAGCGCAGGATGTATATCACCGGCGGCATCGGAAGCACCAATCACTCCGAGGCGTTCACGGTCGACTGGGATTTATCCAACAAGGGCGCCTATGCGGAAACCTGCGCGGCAATCGCGCTTGCGTTTTTTTCCGACCGGATGTTAAATCTCGAAGCCGACAGCCGCTATGCCGACACCGTCGAACGGGTGATGTACAACGGATTCTTGGCGGGGCTTTCGCTCGACGGCGAAAAGTTTTTCTATACCAATCCTTTAAAACTCACGCTTTGGGACCGCGACCGGCATCCCTCGATGTCAAAAGACCCGGATTATAAACCGATTCCCGAACGGGTCAGGGTGTTTAACTGTTCTTGCTGCCCGCCGAATGTGACCCGGTTTATCGCCTCTTTGGGCGGAATGATCTACAGCGCTTCAGATGACACCGTTTTTGTGCATCAATATATCGCTTCGAATGCGAACTTTAAATCCGGAGAAAAAGCCGTGACCGTTACGCAGGCCACGCAGTATCCGACAGACGGAAAAATTTCGATTCGTACTGCGGGCGCAAAAGGCAAAAAGTTGGCCGTCCGTCTGCCCGGCTGGTGCGAAAAACCCGAAATCAAAGCTGTATATAAAGCCGAAAACGGATATGCCTATATCGACATTGCAAGCGACGACTTCGCGGTGGAACTCGATTTTTCGATGGAGCCGATTGCCTATGAAGCCAACACCCGCGTCACCGAAGACGCCGGACGCATTGCGGTGATGCGCGGGCCGGTTGTTTATTGTGCCGAAGGCGTTGACAACGGCGAATATCTCGACAATGTGCGGGTCAAGCTTCCGCTTGAATGCGAAATCGGTTCAGACGGTGCGCTCGGTGTGCAGACGCTGACAGTGTCGGCTTTGCGTGAATACGACAGCAGCCCGCTGCTTTACCGGCCTTACAGCGGAAATGCACAGCCGATTCGTCTGAAATTGATTCCGTATTATGCGTTCGCAAACCGCGGACCGAGCGAAATGTCGGTCTGGCTGCGCCGATAAGTCCGAAAATTTTTTAACGGACTCCGGAATTTCATCTTATTGGCTAAACGCCAAAAAGATGAAACATCCCAACTCAAATGAAAGGACGGCTTTATATGTTTGGTTATATCAAGCCGTTTACCCCGCGGCTGCTCGTTTGCGAATATGATAATTACAAGGCGGTTTACTGCGGGGTGTGCCGCGACCTTCAGCAATACGCGCCGATGCTTCGGCTTTCGCTTTCCTATGATTTTGTTTTTGCGGCATTGTTTCGGATGTGCGCGACCGGGGAGAACGAATTGACAAAACCGTTTCGGTGTGCGGTGAATCCGGCCAAAAAACGGCCTTTGTGTCAAAACGAGGCCACCAAATTCAGCGCGGCGGCAGCGGTGGTGATGAGCTATTATAAGCTCTGCGACGACATTGCCGACGGAAAACGGCTGCGAATACTGTTCAAACCGTTTTTCAAAAGACCGCTTAAGCGGGCGGAGCGGGATTATCCCGGACTGCGCGCGATCATCGCCGAGGGTTTTGAAAATCAGCTGCGCGTTGAAAAAGACCCCGATTCCGGAATCGACTTGGCCGCAGACCCGACCGCGGCCGCGCTCGGAAAACTATTAGAAAGCTGCGAACAAAATCCGGCAGGAAAACGCTCAGTATATGAGTTCGGGTACATGCTGGGGCGCTGGGTATATCTGATCGACGCGGCGGACGATTTGAAAAAAGATCAAAAGAGCGGCGGATTCAATCCGTTCAAGGCCTGTCCGGAACGCAGAATCGAGGTTTTGAACCTGTGCGTAACCGAGGTCTCAGCGCGGTATGATAAACTTCCCTCACAATATCATCACCCTGTTATCGATAATATAATAGAGTTGGGGACGCTTAAAGTTCAAAATGACATCATGAGCCCCGACACCGGAAAAATAAAAAAGCAAAACGACAGACACAATTTTCACAAAACAAACTGAGAATACAACCTGATTTTTTATGAAAGGAACGGATATAAATGGATCCTTATGAAGTGCTCGGAGTGGCCCCGAATGCCACCGAAGAGCAGATCAAGGCCGCCTACCGCGAACTGGCGCGCAAATATCACCCCGACAATTACAACGGAAATCCGATGGCCGATTTAGCCAAAGAGAAGATGCAGCAGATCAATGACGCCTATGACCGCGTCATGTCTGCCCGCAGAGGCAATTCGGGCGCGGGCGAGGGCACAGGCAGCACGCAGTTCGCCGAAGTCCGCGGCTTTATTTCGCGCGGAGATTATGCGGGTGCCGACAGCGCGTTGGAGCGCTTTCCGAGCTCGGCCCGAAACGCGGAATGGTATTATTTAAAAGGCGTCGTATTCGAACGGCGCGGCTGGATGGAGCAGGCGGCGGCGAATTACGAGCGCGCGGCCAACATGGATCCTCAAAACAACGAATACGCCTCGGCGACAAGCCGCGTCAAGTGGCAGCGCTCGGGGAATTACGGTTCACCCAACCAACAGCCAAACGGGCCTTATCGCCAGACCGGAACCGGCGGCTGCGGAAATAATTGCGGCCCCTGCGACATGTGCACGGGTCTGTGCTGCGCCGACACCTGCTGCGAATGTATGGGCGGCGACTTGTGCACGTGCTGTTAAACTCTGAATTCTGATTTGAATTGCGGAGGAAGCGATGAAAACCAAAACAAGGTCCGTGGCGTTCGGCGGCGTGATCACGGCGCTGGCGCTGGCGCTGATGCTGCTTGCGGGCGTGCTGCCGACGGCATCGTATTCGCTGGCGGCGCTGGCGGGGATGCTGCTCGTTCCGCTCGTGATCGAGTTCGGTTTCAAAACTTCGGTGAGCGCGTTTGCCGCGGTGGGTTTGCTTTCGATGCTGCTGATCACCGATAAAGAGGCGGGAATATTATTTTGCTGCGTCCTGGGGTGGTACCCGATTGCGAAAGCCCCGTTTGAGAAGATCAAATCGAACGTGCTTTGCTGGGCGGTCAAGCTGGCGGTTTTCAACCTCGCGTTGGTGGGATTTTACTTTTTGAGCACCCGGTTGTTTTTCGTGACCGGGTTTGAGGACACGGTGCTCGGCCGATACAGCATTCCGCTTCTGTGGGGACTCGGAAACATTGCTTTTATCTTCTACGATATCGCGCTGTCAAAGTTAATTATGTTGTATATGAGACGGCTTCATGACCGGCTGAAAAAAATGATCGGATAAGGATTTGAAAAATAAATTTTTCAAACAGAGAGTTTGGTCCTTTGGCTTCGCCGGGAAAACCAAACATTCAAAAAGGTGCGAAAGGGTGGCTTTAAAAAATGGGCGTTATCAACATTAAAAAAACCGAAATGACTTCCCGTCAGCGGGTGCTGACGGCGTTTGCGCGAGAAATTCCGGATCGGGTTCCGATCGATTATGAGACCAATGCCGGCATCAACCGCAAGGTTGCGGCGGCGCTCGGTGTTGATCCCGGTGACCGGTATGCCGTAAAAATGGGTCTCGGCTGCGACTTTTTCGGCATTTGGCCGAGATATATCGGCAAACCGCTGTTCGAACCGTCGAATAAACCCGGTATCTCGGTTGATCCCACCTCCGGCATCCATACCCGTTGGGTTGAGCATGGCTCGGGCGGATATCAGGACTACTGTGATTTCCCGCTGGCGGGTGCCGACGAAGAGACCATTGCTAACTGGCCGATGCCCGATCCCGATGATTATAACTATGAGGGGTGCCGCGATTTTTTGCGCGCCAACACCGATAAGGCCATCTATTTCGGCCATGCCGGAGTCGGGGACATCATCAACTCGACCGGTATGCTGATGGGCATGGAGGAAGTGCTTGTCAACCTGATCACCGACGATGAAGCCACGCTTACTTATATCAAACGCAAAACCGATCAACAGCTTGCGGTTATGGAGCGGATGTTTGAGAAGTTTCACGATGATATCACATTTTTCTGGATGGGCGAAGATTTGGGCACCCAGAAGGGCCCGATCATCGGCCGCGATTTGTATTTGCGCCATATCCGTCCGGTCCATGAGAAGTTCACCCGGCTGGCACAGCATTACGGAAAGATGTCAATGATCCACTCCTGCGGCTCGTCGAGCTGGGCGTTTAATGATTTTATCGAGATCGGCATCAACATTGTCGATACGCTGCAGCCCGAAGCAGCCAATATGGCCCCGGCGTATCTGAAAAAGACCTACGGCGACCGGCTGGCTTTCCATGGCTGCATCTCGACCGCGGGGCCGCTCGCCTACGGTACCGTCGAGGATGTCATCAAGAACTGTAAAGAGACGCTGGACATCATGATGCCGGGCGGCGGTTACGCGTTTGCCCCGACCCATGCGATTCAGGACAACAGCCCGCTGGAAAACGTGCTTGCCGCCTACAACACGGCGCACGAGTACGGCGTTTACCATAAGTAAAAGGGGAACAATTTTTATGACACCGAGAGAACGTCTGCAGTGCATTTTTAACGGCAAAAAACCCGATGACCGGCTGCCTGTGATCGAATGGGCCGGATGGTGGGACAAAACCGTCCAAAACTGGGAGAGCCAGGGCTTACCGAAAGACCTCGGCAGGGTCGGGATTTATGATTATTTCAATATGGACCGAAATTATCAGTTTTGGCTGCAGCACAGCACACCCGATCTGCCCAAACCGATTTCTCACGGCGCACCCGTCATTCATAATATTCAGCAGTACCGCGAGGCCCGCAAAAACGGCTGGATTCTCCCCGACGCCGTCGAACCGATCAAGGAACGTCTCAAGGAAGCCGCAAAATTGCAGCAGCAGGGCGAGATCACCTGGTTCACCATGGACGGCTTCTTTTGGTGGCCGCGCGTGCTGCTCGGCATTGAGCCGCACCTGTATTCGTTTTACGACGAGCCGGAGATGTATCACGAGATCTGTGAGGACTTAGTGAATTGGCAGTTACGGATGCTGGAAAAACTCACCGCGATTATCGAGCCCGACTTTATGACATTTGCCGAGGACATGTCGTATAACAACGGGCCGATGCTGTCCGAAGACATCTTCGACGAATTTATGAAGCCCTATTATCAGCGCATCATCCCCGAGCTCAAAAAGCACCGCATCAAAGCCGTCGTCGACTCGGACGGCGATATCTCCAAGATGGTACCCTGGCTGATCGGCGCGGGCATGGAGGGCATTCTGCCGCTGGAACGGCAGGCCGGCGTCGATATCGTCGAGCTTTCGAAAAAGTTTCCCGACTTTATCTGGGTCGGCGGATTTGACAAGATGTGCATGTTCAACGGAAGGCAAGACCCGAATTTCGATGCCGAAAAGAGCATGCGGGCGGAGTTCGAACGGCTGCTCCCGGCGTTACGGCACGGGCGTTATGTCGCTTCGGTCGACCATCAGACCCCGCCGAGCGTCAAGATGTCCGATTATGTGACTTATGTCAGATTGGCGAAAGAATATGCCGAGAAAGCCGTAAAATGATCCATTGGCGCCTATAAAAAGGTATATTTTCGGACATATAACCGCAAAATATTTTAAAAATGCCTTTTCTTTGGCATAATTGTATGATATAATGTAACCGCTTTGGCTGTACAATTAAAAATTAAGGCCGGGGCGGTATATTTGTTTCCTGATTGCAGTCGTAAAGGAGGGTTACGATGGATGTAAAACCCGGGAAGATCACCGCAGCCGCAGCTGTGTCTGAAGAAAATTCCGACCTGGTCTATATTTCGATGCTCGGCCGTTTTGAGATTCGCGCGGGAAACGGCGTCGTCTCCGATGCGGCCAACCGATCGATGAAAATGTGGAATTTTCTTGCCTATATCATCACCAATCGCGGCAAGCGTATTTCGCACGAAGAGTTTTTTGATCTCTTATGGGGAAATGACGACAGCGAAAGCGACAATCTCATCAGCGCCCTCAAAACCCTGCTTTATCGGGTAAGAGCGTTTTTGGCACCGATTGACCCTTCCGGCGAACTGATTATCGCTCAGCGCGGCAGCTATTGCCTCAATCCCGAGGTCAAATGCGTTGTCGATGTCGAGCAATTCGAGCGGCTGTGCAAACGAGCCGCAGCCAAGGGTGTTTCCGAAGAAGAGGCCATCGATTACTATGCTAAAGCACTGCGTTTATACCGCGGAGATTTTTTGCAGAAACTGGTGAGCGAACTCTGGGTAATTACGCTCCAGACCCATTATCATACGATGTATCTCAACGCTGTATACAGCATATCCGATTTGCTGCAGGCGAGGGGTCTGTATGGGGAAATGGAGGATTACTGCACGAAGGCTCTTCAACACGACTCAATGGACGAAAAACTCTATTGCCTGCTGATTACCGCTCTGCTTCGTCAGGGCAAAGAACAGGCGGCAATGGAAAAATACAAAACAATAACCGATCTTCTCTACCGCAATTTGGGAGTAAAACCCTCCGAGGAACTGCACCGGCTGTATGAAGAGATCATGAAAATCCAAAAAGATTATGAAACGGATCTTTCCATGATTTTTGAAGACCTGCGCGAATCGGAAAAAACAAAAGGCGCGTTCTACTGCGAATACGGCTTTTTCCGCGAGGCCTACCGGCTTGAGGCAAGGCGCGCGGCAAGGCTGGGTCTTTCAATTTATGTAGCTTTGATGACTGTCTCGGCACAGACCGGTAAAATGCCTCCGATAAAATCTCTGGTTTCGGTTATGGATCATTTGGAAGAGAGCATTTTGACGTCGCTGCGAAAAGGCGACGTCGTGGCCAAATACAGTCCGCAGCAATTTGTTATCATGCTCCCGGCGCTGACCTTCGAGGACGGCGAGATGGTAATGCGGCGAATCATCGGCGCGTTTTATAAAAACAACCGTAAAAACTGGATGACGATCAGTTATAAACTTCAGCAAATCGAGTTGGCCGAATAGGCCTTCTTTTTTTAAGGAAAAGTATGGAACAAAAGAAGATAACGGCATTTTTTGCGGCGTTGATTCTGGCGATGTTTTCAACGGGCTCCTGCGCACCCGTATCAAAGACATCGTCTTCATCCTTTTCCTCTTTTTCCGCCGCCTCTTCGGCCTCTGCCGCCATGTCACAGCCGGAACCGCAGAGCAGCGGCTCCATCGGTTCCGCGGATTCGGTTTTAACGCTTTCTTCTGAAATATCTTCTGCCGCATCGTCTGCGCCTAAGACCTCGGTTGCATCGTCGAAAACGGCGAATCCGGATTCCTCACTCCCGGCGTCATCTCAAGCGGCTTCACAGACAGAATCGTCTGTCCCGAGCGGCCCTGTCAAACGCGTTTATTCGCCCGATACCCCCGAGACGAGGGAGATCGTTTACGGAGCCGACGTCCGGTCCGGCGAAGAGGGAGGGAGCGTCGACTGCAGCAATCTGTCGGAGGGTTATATCATCGTCAAATACGGCGGGAGCGGTGCCGGGGGACGGTTGAAAGCCCAGCTGATCAAGAGCGGGGGCACTACATATAACTACGACATCGCGGCAAACAAAAATGAGATATTGCCTTTGAATCAGGGCAGCGGAACTTATACGGTGAATATTGTGGAGGGAATCGGCGGATCCAGCTATGCGGTGATGTTTTCCTGTGTGATCACCGCCGAACTGCGCAGCGACTTTCTGCCGTATTTATATTCCAACCAATTCGTCGATTTTGCCTCCGCGCCGAACACAAAAGCAAAAGCCGAAGAACTCGCCAAAGGAATATCTACCGATGTGGAGCTGACTTCAGCGATTTTCGATTACGTCACAAAGACCATTGTATATGATTATGAGTTTGCAAAAACGGTAAAGACCGGTTATATTCCGGTTTTGGATAATGTATTATCCGCCAAAAAAGGCATCTGTTTCGATTATGCGAGTTTAATGGCGGGAATGCTGCGTTATAATCGGATTCCCTGTAAATTGGTCATCGGCTACACGGGCGATGCCTACCATGCCTGGATTGACGTCTGGCTGGACGGTAAGGGCTGGATCAGCGGTATTATTTTATACGACGGTCACGGATGGCTGATGATGGATCCGACCTATGTAGCGGCATATCGCAGCAATGCGAAGCTCAATTCACTTTACAGTAAAGTCGTCACTTATACGGAAAAATATCATTATTAGAATGTGACCCGGATTGAAAGGTAGATTTTCAGCCGAACTGCGAAAGGGTGGTTATAAAAATGGTTTCGAAAATTAGAAAACTTACTGACGAAGAGCTCGGAGCATTCAACCGCGAGCTTGCAATGATCATGAAAGCCGGTATTTTACCCGCGGTTGCTGTTTTCGCGATGCAGGCGGATTGCACGGACAGCCGCGAAGCCGAAATTCTCGGGAAGATGCATGAAAAACTGGAAAGCGGGAGCCCGCTCTGGGAAGCCGCCGAAAGCACCGGCGTCTTTCCGGCGTATATGCTCAGCATGCTGAGACTCGGAGAAACCTCGGGGAAACTGCAGCAGGTTTGCATACGGCTGGCGGAGCATTATGAGCGGCTTTCCGAAATCTCGTCGAATATCCGCCGCGCGGTGACTTATCCGCTGATCATGCTTCTCTTGATGGTAATCGTCGTCACGGTTCTGACGGTCAGTGTACTCCCGGTTTTTGCCGGGGTTTATAAAGATTTGGGCATCGAGCTCTCGGCAACGGCGACCGCTTTGCTGAATTTCGGAGAAGCGTCAAAATGGATCGCATTCGCCATCGCCGTTTTGACTATAGGTACCGGCCTTGCGCTGCTGATGATATCGGCGCGTGAAAAGGGCAGGGAGAGAGTGCGCGAAATCGGAGTCGCGGTTTTCGGAGGCAGGAAGCTCTCAAGAGAAATGGCGCTTTCCGATTTCAGTTCGGCGGCGGCAATGTTGTTGGCCGGAGGAGAAAATTACAGCACGGCAATTAAAGGTGCGATGACCGTTGTCAGGGATAAAAAAGTATCCAAAGACGCCGAGAAGTGCCTTCAGCTGTTGGAGGAGGGCAAATCTTTCAGCTCGGCGGTAAGCGGCAGCGGCTTGATGACCGGCCTCTCGGCGGGACTGCTGTCTGCGGGCATTAAGGCGGGCGCGGCGGAGGAGGCAATGGCGGAAACGGCGCGCAGATATAAAGAAGCGGCTGATGAACGCATTTCGGCCGCGGTAGGAAGAGTCGAACCCGCCATTGTGATCGTGCTTTGCGTGATGGTGGGTCTGGCGCTGCTCTCGGTGATGCTGCCTCTTACCGCGATCATGAATTCGATCGGGTGACGGTATGTTTATAAAAGAAAAAGACCATTCGCTTCGCAAAACATTGAGTTGGCTGTTGGTCTTTGCGGTTGCGGTGCTTGCGGCAATGCTCGGCGTAAAAGCCTATGACCGTTCGAGTGCGGAGCGCGGCCGGAAGATTGTCGGCGACAGCGTTTTAAAAGCTGCGATGCAGTGTTACGCGCTGGAGGGGCGGTATCCGTCGGATGTGGAATATTTGCGCAGCCATTACGGGTTATCTGCCAATGAGGAAAAATATACGATCCATTACGAATACATCGGCGATAACATTCTGCCGGATGTGACCGTGACGTTGAGGACGCAGCCATGAAAAAAGCCGGAAAAAACATGCTCTCCGGGGTAGCGGTTTTAATCCCGCTGCTGATTTTTGCCTTGCTTGCGATGTTGTTGACCGCGATGGGAATATCGGTTTATGAGAGCGTTGTCAGCGGTTCGAACCAAAATTACAGTCGGCGTATGGCGGTCTCTTATATCATGAACCGGGTGCGCAGAGCCGATCGGGCCGGGAAAGTTACGGTCGGAAAATTCGGTGAGGGCGAAGCGCTGTTATTGAGCAACACTTTTAACGACAAGGAATATGTGACGAAAATCTATTTTTACGACGGCTCCATCTGCGAGTTGTTTTGTCCGGCGGACGCGGAGATCGGCGAAAGCGCCGGAACGGCGCTGGTTCCGGCTAAAGCGTTTTCGATCACCGGTGACAGCGGCTTTATCACCGTAACCGTGACCGACGAATCCGGCAGCGCAAATACCGCATTGATCGCCTTGAAGGGGATGTCGGAATGAAGGATACCGGGAGAAAAAGCAGCCTGATCATGATTGAATTGATGTCGGCGGTGTTGGTTTTTGCAATCTGCTGCGCGATCTGCGTCGGCTTATTCGCAGAAGCCGACCGTGAGAGCAAAAACAGCGCCCGGCTGACGCAGGCGGTTTGTTTGGCGCAGAATGCGGCGGAACTCTTGAACGGCGATTATCAAAAGAATTTAGAGTCGGTTGTCGGCGCGAACGCCGCGGGTAATGTTTTTACCGCGGAGTATGACAAGGACTGGCATCAGACCGCGGAAAACGGACAGTATCAGCTCATCGTCACAGTAGATGCGCAAAAAGGCACCGCCGATATCCTCGTGACCGATGCCGGAGCGGAGATCTATCGCCTGAGTGCCGGAATGATTGATCTGAGCGGAGGTGGCGGGCAGGAATGAAAAGGAGCGAAGGCGCTTACGGGCTTGGAATCATTTCTATCTTTTTGATTTTTGCGGTGCTGTGTTTAACGGTATTTGCTACGCTTGCGGTCAGTTCCGCGCGGGCGGATTTGCGGCTGAGCGAGAAAAACGCCGATTATGTCAGAAAGTATTATGCGGCGACGGTGAAATGTGCCGAATTTGTGCGCAGCGCTGCCGCGGCTTATCCGCTTGCGGAAGCACCGGGCATCGTTGAGGGCGATCGGGTGAAATACGATATGGCTTTTCAGATAGACGAAAACATAAGCCTTCATGCCGCGTTTTACGTCACTGCGGCCGGAAAATATGAATACACGGTTTTTGAAGTCGTCGGCGCGAGCGCTTCAGCGCCGGAAAGCGCAGTCCGGGTATGGCAGCCGTAACAAGAAAAAAAGCAAGTCTCTGAAAGGATGAATAGATAATGGAATTGAGTGAAATTCTTCGGATGGCGGTAGATAAAAAGGCGTCGGATGTCTTGTTGATCACCGGTCTTCCGGTCTCGTTAAAAATTGATGAGGTAATCGTGCGTCTGAACGACAAGCGGCTTACGCCCGAACAGACCGAAGCGCTCGTCCGTCAGATTTACGGACTTGCAAACCGCATGTTCAAGATACTTGCCGAGCAGGGAGACGACGACTTCTCCTTTTCGGTGGCGCAGCTGTCACGGTTTCGCGTCAACGCCTTCCGGCAGCGCGGCTCATATTCGGCGGTGGTCAGAGCGCTGAGCTTTGAACTGCCCGACCGATTGTCGCTGGGCATTCCCGATGCCGTCATCGGGCTTGCCGACCGGAAAAAGGGTCTTGTGCTCGTGACGGGCCCGGCGGGAAGCGGAAAGTCGACGACTCTGGCGTGCATGGTCGACCATATCAATAAGACCCGCAGCGCGCATATCATCACAATTGAAGACCCGATTGAATATCTGCACAGGCATAATAAAAGCATCGTGACCCAGCGTGAGCTGAGCGTGGATACACTCAGTTACGATACTGCGCTTCGGGCTGCGATGCGCCAGGCACCCAACGTAATTCTGCTCGGCGAAATGCGCGATTACGAGACCATCCGGGCGGCTCTTACCGCAGCCGAGACCGGGCATCTGGTGATTTCTACGCTGCATACGACCGGGGCTGCAAATACGATTGACCGCATCGTTGATGTATTTCAGTCGTCTCAGCAGGCACAGGTCCGTATTCAGCTTTCAATGATTTTGCAAGGTGTGGTTTCACAGCAGCTGATCCCGAAAGTGGGCAGCGGCGTAGCCCCCGCGTTTGAGATTATGGTTGTCAACAGCGCCATCCGCACGATGATTCGCGAGGGAAAGACACACCAGATCGACAGTGTGATTTATGCCGGCCGGAGCGAGGGTATGATCACCATGGACGCTTCAATCTGCGAATTGGTTGAAAAGGGAAAAATTTCTGTGCAAAACGCCGAGATATTTAGTATTAATCCTGAACAAGTCATGCGAAAATTACAAAAATAAGTCGAAGTTTTGACGCTGAAATTCGAAAATGTAACCGAGATGCAACCGATATTTAGTATAATGAAAACGAAAAGAGCGAGATATTGTTTCGCCCGTTTCAATTCATGCTGATGCTGGAGACAGACATGTATAATTATAATAACACGGGCATCACGGTGTGTATTGACAAATCAATAAACGGCATTTTAAGCGGGCGGCTGTTGTGCCCGATTCTTCCGAGTCCCTGGAATTTTACGGATGTCGGCAGCATGCTGCTCCAGATGGAAGAAATGCTGGACACCATCGGTTATCCCTGCGCGTTCCAGCGGCTGCGCAGTTTCCTTGAAGAAAATCAGAAGTTTACAAAACCCAACTATACCGAAAAGGTGATTCCGATTCTTCCCGAACAAAAAAAAGGCGAATTGATGACCTTGGTCGTTCGCATTAATTCCCGTCAAAATGCGTCCTGGCAGGGCGTCGCCGAAACCGAAGACGGTAAAGCGATCAGATTCGAAAGCTGCCTGATGTTTTTAAAGGCGCTGGTAGCGGAATTCGAGAGAAGTCCCGCGAATCGTTATATAATGAATGATTCCGTAAAAACACAGCCGATGATGGCGTAATTTTCACAAAGTTTTAAATAAGGCAGGGCATAAGCCCTGCCTTTCTTAATTATGTTTGCTGATAAAAAATACCGGTTTTCTTGCAACTTCATTTCTTATTCAATTGATGAATCATACATTTAAATCAAAGGAGCGATGCCGAATAATTTAAAAATACTTTACCGCTTTAGTTTACAAAAGCGATAAAGCGGTGTATAATGGGGTTATAAACCTTGAGAGGGGATCCCGATGACCGAAAAACTGCCGTTGTTTGACCGAATTCCGCTTCAGCTGCGCGCTTTATATGAGCGCTGCGGCTATCAAAAATATCGAATGGACAAATTCGAGACCTACGACACCTACCGCGAAAACAAGAGTTTTCTGACGGGGGAACGGATTATCACGTTCACCGGAGCGGGCGGGCGATTGATGGCCTTAAAACCCGACGTGACTTTGAGCATCATCAAAAACGTCGCGCCCGAAGCCGTGCGCGTCAAGCTGTTTTACGACGAAAATGTGTTTCGGATGAAAAAGAGCGACGGCGAGGTGCGCGAGATCGGGCAGACGGGACTTGAATACATCGGGGCCGACGATGCTTTTTCCGAGGCCGAAGTGGTGATTTTGGCCGCGAGATCGCTGGCACTGCTCGACGAAAACTATCTTTTAAACATCGGGCATATGGGCTTTCTGGCCGGGATTTTCGGGGATTCAAATTTAAACGAAGAATTGTTAGCCGCTTTGGCCGGGAAAAACCGCGCGGCACTGGCTGTGATTTGCGGTGATGAAGAACTTGCGCAGACACTCTGCACCCTCTGCGAAAAACCGACCAAAGACCTTACATTTTTAAAGGGACTTGTTAAAAACGAGCGCACTCAAGCTGCGTTTGATGAATTGAAAGCGCTTGCGGCACTGCTCTGCGCGGCGGGGCTGGAAAAATGGATTCGCATCGACTTTTCGACGGTCAATTCGCCGGATTATTATAACGGCATTGTCATGCGGGGGTATATCTCGAAAGCGGCTTCGGCGGTGCTCGCGGGCGGACGTTACGATGGCTTGATGCGGCGGTTTGACAAGCCGCAGAACGCGATTGGATTCGCGATCTATTTGGGCGAACTGGAACGGGTGTTTTACGAGCCGCAGGAATTCGATACGGATATTTTACTGGTCTACGGCAACTGCGATCCCTGCGAAGTGTTGCAAAAGGCCGAGGAAATGCGGGCGCACGGATTTTCCGTACGTGCGGAAAAAGACCAAAGCGCCGGTGTGCGCGCCAAGAAAACCATCGTAATGGGAGATCTGTAAAATGCTGAATATTGCGCTTCCCAAAGGCCGCTTAGGCGACCAGGTTTATGATAAATTTCAAAAGCTCGGGCTCAGCTGCCCCGGGATGGACGGCTCCGACCGCCGGTTGGTGTTTGAAAACGCCGGGGCGGGGGTCCGCTATTTGCTCGTCAAACCGTCCGATGTGGCGGTTTATGTGGTGCACGGCGCGGCGGACATCGGCGTGGTCGGCAAGGATGTTTTACTCGAAACCGAGCCGGATGTCTATGAGCTGTGTGATCTCGGTATCGGAAAATGCCGCATTGTGATCGCGGCGAAAAACGGCTTTGTCGAGGATCCCTCGGTGCCGCTTCGAGTCGCGACCAAATATCCTCATGTGACCGCGCGGCATTATGCCGGACAAAATCGGCGCATTGAGTTGATCAAGTTAAACGGCAGCATCGAACTTGCCCCCGTGACCGGGCTCAGCGACGTGATTTCGGACATTGTTGAGACCGGCACGACCTTGAAAGAAAACAACCTCTCGGTGCTCGAGACCATCGTGCATTCGAGCGCACGGTTGATTGCGAACAAGAGCGCTTATCAGTTCAAGCGGGAAATGATCGACGGGATTCGGGACAGAATGGAGAAATTGAAATGAAAATAAATTGTAAAATCGTTGATATAAAAAACCTTGATAATAAAAATATCTTTTGCCGCAGTGTTTCCGAGACCCCGAAGCAGGTCTGCGAAGCGGTTGAAGGAATTATCAAAGCCGTGGTTGCGGAGGGTGACAGCGCCCTTTTGAGGTTTACAGAAAAGTTCGACGGCGTGAAACTTGCCGAAATCGAAGTGGATAAAGCAGAGCTTGATAAAGCCGAAAAAGGAATTGACGGCGCTTTGCTGGCGGCTTTGAAGACGGCGGCGAAGAATATCAAAGAGTTCCATGCCAAACAAAAACGCGAAGGGTTTGAATTCAAGCGACCCGACGGTGCGGTGCTGGGCCAGCGGTTTACACCGATTGAAAAAGCAGGCGTCTATATTCCGGGCGGCACGGCGCGCTATCCCTCGACCGTTTTGATGGATGTGATTCCGGCAAAAATCGCGGGCGTCAAAGAGATCATCATGACGACGCCTCCGGGCAAAGACGGCAAAATCCCTGCGGCGACATTGGCGGCGGCCAAAATCGCCGGGGTTGACCGGGTTTTTGCGCTCGGCGGCGCGCAGGCGATTGCGGCGATGGCGTACGGGACGCAGAGCGTGCCCAAAGTTGACAAGATCGTCGGGCCGGGCAACGCCTATGTCACCGAGGCCAAGCGGCGGGTGTTCGGGATGGTCGGGCTCGATATGCTGGCGGGGCCGAGCGAGATTTTGATTATCACCGACGGGAGCGCGAATCCCGACTTTATCGCGGCGGACATGCTCTCGCAGGCCGAACACGACAAAAACGCCTCTGCGGTGTTGATTTGCGAGACCGAAGCGTTTGGGCAGGAAGTAGTCAAGCGACTTGAAACGCGCCTTGAGACGCTGCCGAGAAGCGAAATCGCCTCGGTGTCGCTCGAAAACAACGGCATGATCATTATCGCGGGGCTCGACGAAGCGCTCAAAATTTCCGATTCGTTGGCTCCGGAACATCTGGAACTGTGCGTAAAAGACCCCGACGCGGCGCTAAGCAAAGTCAAAAACGCGGGCAGCATCTTTTTGGGTAACTATACCCCAGAGGCGCTCGGCGATTACCTGGCCGGAACTAATCACACGCTCCCTACGATGGGCACTGCGCGGTTTTCAAGCCCGCTGTCGGTCGACGATTTTGTGAAAAAGAGCAGCTATATTCGCTACGACGCGAATTCGCTCTCGGGTGTTTCCGAAAAGATTGTGAATTTTGCGCGTGCCGAGGGGCTTGACGCGCATGCCGAGAGCGTTCTTGCAAGGTTTGAGGAAAATTAATATGAGGTATATAGATTCAAAATTAAGAAACCTTGTGCCGTATGTGCCGGGCGAACAGCCGGCGGATATGGACCGATTGATGAAGTTGAACACCAACGAGAGCCCGTTTCCGCCGTCGCCCAAGGTGATCGCGGTGGTGAATGCGGCTGCGGTGTCGCGGCTTCGGCTTTACAGCGACCCGACTTGTCGGAAACTGGTCGAGGCGATTGCGAAATTTGAGCAAGTTGCGCCCGAAAACGTGTTTGTCGGGAACGGCAGCGACGAGGTTTTGTCGTTTATTTTTCACGGCTTTTGCGAAAAAGGCGCGGCGTTTGCCGACATCACTTACGGGCTTTATCCGGTGCTTTGCCAAATGTTCGGGGTTGCCGATAAAGTGATTCCCTTGAAAGCCGATTTTTCGCTTGATCCGGCGGATTACGCGGATTTAATCGAAACGGTGGTGATCGCGAATCCGAACGCGCCGACCGCTATGGCGTTATCGCTTGACGGCATCCGGCAATTAATGAAGGCGGGTCGCTTGACCGTGGTCGACGAGGCGTACGTCGATTTCGGGACGGAGAGCGCGGTAGCTTTACTCGGCGAATATGAAAATTTATTGGTTGTGAAGACCTTTTCAAAATCGCGGTCGCTGGCGGGCGGGCGCATCGGTTACGCGGTCGGCAGCAAAGAATTGATCGCCGATCTGAACACGCTCAAATACAGTTTTAACCCCTATAACATCAATTCGCTGTCGATGATCGCTGGCATCGAGGCCGTCAATGACGTCAATTATTTTGAGGAGTGCCGCGCGAAGATCATTCAAAACCGCGAAACGCTGACCGACGGACTGCGGACACTGGGCTTCACGGTATTGGACAGCAAGGCGAATTTCGTGTTTGCCAAACCGGCGGTTATGAGCGGAAAAGAGTGCTTTGACGCTTTGCGCAAAAACGGGATTTTGGTGCGGCGATTCGACAAGCCGCGCATCGTGGATTATTTGCGAATTACCGTCGGCGACGAAATGCAAACGGCGAAGTTTTCAGAGACGATGCGAAAGATCATAAATTAATCAGAAAGGGTGATAGCCATGAGAAGCGCGCAGATTTCACGCAAGACCAACGAGACCGACATTGCGCTGACCCTCTGTTTGGAGGGTACGGGCAAAGCGGTCATCGATACCGGCATCGGGTTTTTAAACCACATGCTGACGCTGTTTGCATGCCACTCGGGGTTTGATTTACAGCTTTCTTGCAAGGGCGATATCGAGGTCGATTTTCACCACTCGGCGGAGGATATCGGCATCTGCTTGGGCAAGGCGCTGGACACCGCGCTCGGCGACCGGGCGGGCATCACGCGTTACGGCAGTGTGTTTCTTCCGATGGATGAAGCGCTGGTGCTTGCGGCGGTCGACATCTGCGGGCGGGCAACGCTCGGGTATGCGCTTGAGATTCCTTCTCAAAAGATCGGCGACTTTGACACAGAGTTGATTAAAGAATTTTTCACGGCGCTGACCCGGGAACTCAAAGCAGCGGTGCATTTGCGCCAATTTTGTGGCGAAAACAGCCACCACATCGCCGAAGCCGCGTTCAAAGCGTTTGCGCGGGCGATGGCGATTGCGGTCAAAATCGATCCGGCCAAAAAAGATCAAATTCCTTCTTCCAAAGGCACGATTATATAAATCTCTGTTAAAGGACGGTTTATCACATGACGGCGATTGTCGATTACGGCGTCGGAAATCTGTTCGGGCTCGCGGCGGGCTTTGAAGCGGTCGGCGAGCCCTGCAAGGTCACCGGAGACGCCGATGAAATCAGAGCGGCAAAGCGGATTATTTTGCCCGGGGTCGGGGCGTTCGGAGACGCGGCGCAAAAACTTTTAAAGAGCGGACTCGGCGCGGTGATCAAAGAGCAGGCGCTGGCGGGAAAACCGCTGCTCGGTATTTGTCTCGGGATGCAGTTGTTATTTGCCCGCAGTTATGAATACGGGGTGCATGAGGGGTTGGGGCTGCTCGGGGGCAGTGTCAAACCGTTTGCGGGCGTACCCGGGTTTTCGCTCAAAATCCCGCAGATCGGGTGGAATTCGCTTGATTTTCGAAGATCGGATGACCCGCTGATGAGCTATACCAAAGACGGCGATTTTGTCTATTTCGTGCATTCTTATTACGCCGACGAGTGCGAAAAAGATATCACAGCGACCGCCAAATACGGCGTGGCGGTGCCTGCGGTCGTCTCGCGCGGCAACATTTTCGGCTGCCAGTTCCACCCCGAAAAAAGCGGCGAAGTCGGTTTGAGAATTCTAAAGGCGTTTTGCGAGGTACAAATTTGAGCATGAAGATATTTCCGGCAATTGACCTCTCCGGGCAAAAGGTGGTTCGGCTCGTGCGCGGGGATTATGCAAAGATGACCGTCTACGGCGAGGATCCCGTGAAAACCGCGTTGGAATTCGAGGCGGCGGGGGCAAGTTATTTGCATGTCGTCGATCTGGATGGAGCAAAAAGCGGCTCGCGTGAAAATTTCGCGGTGATTGAACAAATATTAAAAAGCACAAAACTGTCGGTTGAGATCGGCGGGGGCATTCGGGATATGGAAGCCGTCAGTGCCTACTTGAACGCCGGAGCCATGCGGGTGATCATCGGTACGGCGGCGGTCAGGAACCCCGCGTTTTTAGCGGAGGCACTTTCGAAGTATGGGACGAAAATTGCGGTCGGCGTAGATTTTAAAAACGGGCAGACGGCTACCGACGGCTGGACGAAAGCCGACGGGGACGCATTTGAATTTTGCCGAAAACTCGCCGATATGGGCGTAGGAGCGTTGATTTGCACCGACATTGCCAAGGACGGGATGCTGGAGGGGCCGAATCAGGAGATGTACCGACAGTTGGTGCAGTTGAAAACGGAGATCATCGCCTCGGGCGGCGTGAGCGGCCTTGAGGATTTGAAAATTTTAAAACAGACCGGCGTCGGCGGTGCAATCGTCGGCAAGGCGCTTTATACCGGGGCGGTGGACTTGAGAGAAGCCCTGTTGTTAGGAGGAGAGTAATGTTGACGAGGAGGATTATACCCTGTCTCGACGTCCGGGACGGCAGAGTGGTCAAGGGAACGAATTTTTCGGGTTTGCGCGACGTGGATGACCCCGTGGCGCTCGCCAAACGCTATAACGACAGCGGCGCGGATGAACTGGTGTTTTACGACATCGCCGCCAGCGTGTCGGGGCGACCGCTGTTCGCAGACGCGCTGACCAAGGCGGCACGGCAGATTTTTATTCCGCTGACGGTCGGCGGCGCAATCCGGGGGGTAGACGACTTTGACCGGGTATTAAAATGCGGCGCGGATAAAGTCAGCGTCAATACCGGCGCGATCAAAGACCCGCCGTTAATTGAGCAGGCGGCCAAAAAGTACGGCAACCAGTGCGTAGTGCTCTCGATGGATGTGGCGCGCGCGGGCGGGAAATTTCATGTGTTTACCGCCGCCGGAAAAACCGACACCGGTATCGATGCGCTCGAATGGGCGGTGAAAGGCGAGGCGAGCGGTGCGGGCGAGTTGGTCATCAACAGCATCGATACCGACGGCGTGAAAAAGGGCTTTGACATCGAACTGCTGAACGAGGTCTGCAAACGGGTCAAAATCCCGGTGATTGCCTCGGGCGGCGCGGGTAAAAAAGAGGACTTTTTAACGCTGTTTCGTGAGACCGACGTCGACGCGGGGCTTGCCGCAAGCATCTTCCACTACGGCGAGCTCGAAATTTCGGATTTGAAAAAGTATTTATCGCAAAACGGCATTCCGGTACGGATATAAGGGAGTGAAGACATGAATATCGATCAATTGAAATTTGATTCAAACGGGCTGATCCCCGCGGTGGTGCAGGATTTCTACAGCCGCAAAGTACTGACGGTCGCCTATATGAACCGGGAAGCTCTTGAGATCACGCTGGCAGAAAAGAAGACCTGCTTTTTTTCGCGCAACCGCCAAAAACTCTGGCGAAAGGGTGAGACCAGCGGCAATTTTCAGCATGTTGTCCGTATCACGGCCGACTGCGACGGCGATGCGCTGAACGTCGAGGTCATCAAGGATGGCCCCGCCTGCCACACGGGCAAGGAAAGTTGTTTTTACGAGACGGTTTATGAGGATGCGGGCGCGGAGAAAAATGCGTTTTCGCTCGATGCGCTGTACGGGCTGCTCTGCGACCGCAAAGAAAAATTGCCCGAGGGCAGCTATACGACTTATCTGTTTCAAAAGGGCAAAGAGAAGATTTTAAAAAAGGTCGGCGAAGAGAGCACCGAGGTCGTTGTAGCCGCGATGAAGAGCGATAAAAAAGAAGCGGTCTGCGAAATCGCGGATTTATGTTACCATACGCTGGTGCTGATGGCCGAGATGGGCATCACGCCGTCGGACGTTTCCGCCGAGTTGGCTTCGCGCAGTGTTGTAGATCATAAAATCAAACAAGGGGGGTAAGGGCTTGCTAAAGCAAATCCCTCAAGGCCTTATCGATGAAAGGCCTCGGAAAAACCGCTTCGGTATAAATGTTGATTGAACGAACGCCATTGTCCGGAAGCGATTTTCTGTCCCTTCAATAAACTTATAATGAGGTGTTATTATGAATAAAAATCTCAAAGCACCCGATACCGATTTTTTATTTGAAGCTGTTTTAACATTAAAAACCGTCGACGAGTGCTATAACTTTTTCGAGGATTTGTGCACCGCCGCCGAGATCAAGGAGTTTTCGCGCCGTTTTGCGGTGGCGAAAAAGCTGTCCGATAAAAAATCATATACCGAGATCATTTCCGAGACCGGGCTTTCGACAGCGACCATCAGCCGGGTCAATACCTGTCTCAAATACGGTGCGGGCGGGTATGTGCTGGCGTTGGAGCGGACAAAGAAAGATTGATTTTCGGAGGCTGTTATCAGTTCGAGATCTTTCGGCTGCGCTCATGATGACAGCTTAGGGGATTGTAAAAAAGGGAAATAAATGGTATAATTTTGTCAATATGGAATGAGTTTGTCGATTTAATAATAACGAAGCGCTGATTATTGAAACAAACTTATTATCGGAGGGCAAAATGATTACATATACGCATAGACCTTGGCATATGGTCGCCGTCTATTCCGCAGCCCACTTTTTAGTGGATTTCGCCTGCGCCTTTTTTATGTTTCGCAGTATTGAGGGGACGCCGGACGGTTTGCTCTGCGTGCTGCTATATAATTTTTGCGCCTTCGCCATGCAGATGCCGTTGGGAATCATCGCGGATAAAGTGAACCGGAATTATTTATTCGCGATCATCGGCTGCATCCTTGTCGCGTTCGCATTTTTACCGGTACAGTTTCCGATTTTAGCAACGGTTATCCTCGGAATGGGCAACGCACTGTTTCATATCGGCGGCGGTATCGATGTTTTGAATATCAGTGAAAAGAAAATGGGGGCGCTTGGCGTATTTGTTTCGCCGGGCGCTTTCGGTATTTATTTCGGAAAAATATTGGGCACCGGAAGCGGCTTTTCCGCAATTTTTTATCCGGTTGCGATGGCGGTGACAGCGGCATTGATTTTTGCGGTATATCGGGCCCAAAGAGGAACCTATCCGAAGAACGCCGCTTTTTCGTTGGGAGGCACAAGTTCCGCACATATTCTTACTGCGGGGATTTGCTTATTTTCGGTCGTCTGTCTGCGCTCCTTTGCGGGATTGGCAATGGATTTTTCGTGGAAAACAATCGGCAGTTGGGGATTGGTATTGATTTTTGCCGTGGTATTCGGCAAGACCGCCGGCGGGTTCGCGGCTGACCGCTTTGGATTAAAACAAGTTGTAATCACCTCGCTGGGATTGGCTGCTTTGCTTTTTCTGTTTCCGAATATTCCGGTTGCGGGTGTTTCGGCGGTGTTGTTATTTAATATGACCATGCCGATCACGCTTTGGGCAATGGCGAAGATCATGCCCGGCGCAAAAGGATTCGCTTTCGGCCTGCTGACGTTTGCGCTGTTTCTCGGATTTCTGCCGGTTTATCTCGGGGTTATAGTGCCGCAAAGCACAGCATGGTTGTTTGCGCTGCTTGCAGCGCTTTCCCTTGTTCTTCTCTGGGCAGGACTGAAGAGGGCAAAGCTGTGAGTCAGGCGCTGTTGGCTTCGTTGGGGATTTCTCTTGCGTTGACCCTTGTTTTTGAAACGGGCTTTTTCCTGCTGACAGGTAAACGGGATAAAAAAGATTTGCTGCTCGAAGTGTTGGTCAACATCCTCACCAACCCCTTGGTTGTGCTGCTCTATTGGCTGACGGTATTGCGCTGGGAGGTAAATTCTGTTATAATCGTTCCATTGGAAGTATTTGCCGTATTGACCGAAGGGTTCTATTATCGAAAATACGGGCTAAATTTTAAACATCCGTATCTTTTCTCCCTTGCCGCCAACGCTTTTTCGTTCGGGGCGGGACTGTTGATTGAATGGTTGATTTAGGAGGATTTCATGAAAACGTTAAAACGATCTTTCATTTTCGCTTCAATCTGTTTTCTGTTGCTCCCTTCTCTTGCTTTGAGCGCGGATGTGATCATTGAACCGGAAAACGAGTTTTATGAACAACATAAAAGTGAAATTGTCTATTTGGACCGCAGCTTTATCGCAAACGGGAAAGACGGGTTTGCGTCTGTGAAAAAAGCGCCGGGTTCAAAGGAGGAAACAGGCAGACTTCAAAACGGGGAAAAAACATATATTCAGTATTCATGCCTTTATAACGGCGATTACTGGGGTTACTCCTTGGTGCTTCGGGGTTGGATTCAAACCGATCAGCTTTTGGTGCTTTATGATTATGTTGCCTTCGAAGAAGAACACTTTGACGAATTATATCTCTATAAAGGCGATTACGAAAAAATAAAAGAGAATCGATCTGCCATTGCGTGGCCGTGGCCGGGTGCTGACGCTCCGCTGTGGACGATTGAAGATATCGATACGGAGCATTTCAGCGTTACTTATGACTATACGGATGAACAGGGACGCGAATGGGGATTTATAACGAATTTCACCGGCAGCAGGAACGTTTGGGTTTGCCTGAGCGAGCCGCTGAACCGCGATATTCCCGTGTTTAATCCGGCACCTGAGCCGACGAAGTGGGTAACGGAAACCAAGCATACCGATATCAACGCCTCCGGGGATCCGATGCTTTGGTTGATTATCACATTGGTGGCGGCAGTGGTCGTCGGGACAGCGGTATTGATTCGGGTGTTTTGGAAACCGAATAAACCTGTGCAGGGAGGGGAAGTTGATGGTTAAACGGTTTATCTGCATTCTTGTGGTTATTATTTTCTTTGCATTCCCGCTTACTCTGCATGCCGATATGGTGCTTGGAAATGATTTCTTTTATGAAAACGAAGATAAGACCGAAGACCGTGGCGGGAATTTTATCATCAACAGCCCATCCGGTTATGTGATTCCCAGTGATGAACCCGGTTCGGGAAAAGCGATATCATCGAACAAGGCATATAAATGGAATATTTACGGACAGGTCTTTGAGACATGGGAATATGGCATCTTCGTATTTGAAAACGGAAAATATTGTGCGATAGATGCAATCTACCTTTATAATGGGGAATACTGGGGTCTTATGTATCCCTATCATGGATATCAGCCCCCCGGCTGGGTTTTGATGGACGATCTTTCGATGATCTACCAAAATGAGGATTTTGAAAAAGAAAATAAAGATAGTATTTACGAATATAGCAGCAGTTTCGATGCATCTTCAATTGAAAAACTTGTTTTATGGAAATGGCCCGGTTCTGACAGGGAAGAATGTATAATAGATGATGAATATACTGTTAAAAGTTTTGCAGAAGATGTTGACTTTGCTTATAAAGACAGCGAAGGGCGCGAATGGGGCAAAATTCGGGCATATTGGGTTTGTTTGAGTGATCCGGAAAATAAAACTAATATACCATCGTTTAATCCTGCCCGGAATCCGATAAAATGGTCATATGACGGGATTCGCGATTGGACTCAGGAAGCTATTGTATGGCCGTCAGCCGAACCCACGGCTGAGGCAATTGCTGTTGCAAGAAACGGAAAGCAACCGCTGATTCTTCGAAAATCTCCTCAGCAGCGAGCCAGATAAAATCATCGGTAACCTCAATGGCAGCATCGTCAAGAGATGGTCAAGTGAAGCAGGGCAATTCAACACTTTTTGTCATTGTTATAATTTCTGTTTCTGTTATTGCAGTTATAACGATAGGAGTGTTATACAGGGTAAAAATTAAAAAGCCAGGAAAGATCACTAAAATATCATCTGCTATATAACAAAAGAAGTGAACCGGGAGGAAATGTTGATGATGAAACGGTTTTTCTGCGTTCTTCTGGCGGTTATTTGTGTTTCCGCGTTACCATTGACTTTCCATGCCGATATTGTAATGGGGAATGATTATTTTAATTTCAATAAGGAAGATAATCTTGATAAAATCGTTAAATGGTATGACGGAATTGGAAAGAGTTTTATCATCAACAGCCCGCGGGGCTATGTCGTTCCAAAGGAAAATGCCGGTTCAAAAAAGGGGATACTTTGTGGACCATATGATGTATTCGTTATTCAAAACGGAAAACAAATAATAATAAAAGCTGTTGTTCTTTATGAAGGCAAATACTGGGGTATTTATCCACCCACTCATTGGCATTATCCCCGCTTTTGGTTTTTAATGGATGACCTTTTAATAGTGTATGACTGCGAAGATTTCGAAGAAGAAAATAAAGACAGTATTTACGCTTATATCGGTAATGCCGAATCGGTTTTGTCGGCAAAAAAGCTGGTTGTTTGGCAATGGCCCGGTTGCGACAGTGAGAAAAAGATCATTGAAGATAAAGAAGAGATTATCAAATGCGATGATATTCTTTTCGGCTACAAAGACAGCGAAGGGCGTGAATGGGGTAAATCAAACGATGCACAGGGCTGGATCTGCCTGAGCGATCCGGAAAACAGCGACATACCGATGTTTTATCTCGCGCCGGAGCCGGTAAAATGGACTCCTGACGGCAGTTCCGACTGGACGAAAGCGCCCCGAATATGGCCGCCGGCTGAGCCATTATCAGGATTGGAAACGATTATTGTCGCATCAGCGGTTTTAGTGATTATCATTGCAGCAGGCGTGACAACCGGACTGGGGTTGCGGGCGAAAAGAAAGAAAACAATAAAAAACAATAAATGAGGGGAATGAAACGATGATGAAACGTTTTATACGCGTTCTTATGGTTATAATCTTTTTTGCATTTCCGATTACGCTGCATGCCGATGTAGTGGGGGGAAATGACTTCTTTTATGAAAACGAGGACAAGACCGAGATAATCGGCGAAGAATATCATGGAAAAAGTTTTATCATCAACAGCCCATTAGGATATGTTATTCCGAAGGAAGAGCCCGGTTCCGGCAAAGGGATACCGACAGATAAGGGATACAGTAATCATTTCGGAGAAAAAGCACCGGATACCGATGTATTTATATTTAAAAACGGTGAAGTTAAAACGATAAAAGCAGTATACCTTTACAATGGAGAATACTGGGGCGTGATGTCGCCCAGCCATATATATCAACCCCCCGGATGGGTTTTGATGGACGATTTATTAATGAGATATGAATTGAAAGATTTCGAAATTGAAAATCAAATATATACATATACTGGGAATTATGACTTTTTATCGGTTGATAAACTGGTTTTTTGGCAATGGCCCGGCTCTGACAGGGAGAAAGTCGTCATTACAGATGAAGATATTCTTAAAATGTGCAGTATTGAAAACGCCTATATGGACAGCGAAGGCCGTGAATGGGGTAAAATTGCGCATGGTTGGGGCTGGGTATGTCTGAGCGATCCGGAAAACAAGACTGACATACCGAGTTTTAATCCCGCTTTGAAACCGGTAAAATGGTCTCATGACGGGAATCGGGATTCGAAAGAAGCCAAGGTATGGCCTCCCGCCGAGCCCTCGTTTATTCAGGCAAACCCGTTTAAAACGATATATTTATTCATTGCAATATTTTCTATTTTAATTTTTGCAATTGTAATGATTGGATCGATATGTCGGATAAAACATAAAAAGAGTTAAGGAGAACAACAGCAAACACAAGCGGTTTGGAATGACAGATCGTGTTCATTTTTGCGGGGTTTTTGCATAAAATAAAGTCGTGACGGACAATGGGGTTCGCGCTGTGAATTTATTTACGGCAGAGCCCTTTGTTTTTTTGAAAGGGAGCGAATATTTTTATGTGCGGCATCACGGGGTTTTGTAATTATCATAACAATTTTTTCTTTGACAGAGAACAACATATTACAATTTTGAAAAAGATGCGGGAGTCGATTGCGCACCGGGGGTATGACCGGACAGGCGAATATCTGCGCGAAAACATCGGGCTTGCGCACACGCGGCTTTCGATTCGGGACCTCTCGCGCGGGGCGCAGCCGATGATTCGCAGCAAAGACGGATTTGAATATTCCATCGTCTATAACGGCGAAATTTATAACGCAGGCGAGTTGACCGAAGAGCTGAAAACGGCGGGGTATGAGTTCGAGACCACTTGCGACACCGAGGTGATTTTGAACGCTTATATCGAGTACGGCATGGAGTGTGTCGGCAAACTCAACGGGATTTTTGCTTTTGCGGTTTGGGATGAAAAAGAAAAACGGCTGGCGCTCTTTCGCGACCATGCGGGGGTCAAGCCTTTATTTTATACGGTCAAAGACGGGCTGCTCGTCTTCGGGTCGGAATTGAAGGCGCTGTTTGCGCATCCGGATATCAAGCCGGAACTGAACCTCGACGGTCTTCGGGAGGTCTTCGGCATTGGGCCCGCCAGAACGCCCGGCTGCGGGGTGTTCAAGGGGATTTTTGAGCTTGAGCCGGGTTGCCGCGCGGTGTTTAACGAGAGCGGTTTTCACAGCGAAAAGTACTGGGATTTGACCTGCAGGGAGCATTCGGACAGCTACGAAAAAACCGTCGAGACCGTCTCGTTTTTGGTACGCGACGCAATCACCCGGCAGATGGTCTCCGATGTCCCGATTTGCAGTTTTTTATCGGGCGGGGTCGATTCGAGCATTGTGACCGCAATCGCCGTGGAGGCGTTAAAGCAGGCGGGTGCAAAATTAAACACCTATTCGTTCGATTTCTCGGGAAATGACAAATATTTTGCCGCGAACGCCTTCCAGCCCGAGCGCGACAGGCCTTATGTCGATATCATGCTGTCAAAAATCGAGACCAATCACCGATATTTGGAGTGCAATGAGGAGGCGCTTGCCGATCTGCTCCGTGAGTCGATGATCTCGAAAGACCTGCCGGGGATGGCGGACATTGACGCTTCGCTGATGTATTTTTGCCGGTTGGTCAAGCAGCATAACAAGGTCGCTTTGACCGGAGAGTGCGCGGACGAAATTTTCGGGGGGTATCCGTGGTTTTATCGGGAGGATTTGATGGCGAACGACGGGTTTCCGTGGTCAAAGAATATCGCGGCTCGGCAGTGCCTGTTGCAGGAAGGTATCATTCAAAAGCTTGACCTCACCGATTACGCTAACGATACCTATCGCGCGTCGGTGGCCAAAGTGCCGGTTTTACCGGGGGAACTGCCCGAGGAACGGCGGCGCAGGGAGATCACCTATTTGAACATCAAATGGTTTATGCAGACGCTGCTCGACCGGATGGACCGAGCCAGTATGCACTCGGGGCTGGAGGCGCGCGTGCCGTTCGCAGACCACCGGATTATGGACTATTTATTCAATGTGCCGTGGGCGATGAAGCGGCGCAACGGCATTGAAAAATCGCTGCTGCGCGACGCGTTCAAAGACGCGCTGCCGCCGCAATTACTGTTGCGTAAAAAAAGCCCGTACCCCAAGACCTACAATCCGAATTATGAGCGGTTATTGAAAGAAAAACTACTGGTGGTGCTGTCCGATGTGAATTCGCCGATTCATGCGTTTATTGACAAAAAGAAGGTTGAGAGCTTTTTAAAAAAGCCCGCCGAGACCGGCAAGCCGTGGTTCGGGCAATTGATGGCATCGCCGCAGCTGATTGCGTATGTATTGCAGTTTAATGAGTGGTTACGGGTTTATCAGCCGAGGATTTTAATATGAATTGTAGGGAACGGTCTTGACCGTTCCGAGCGGGCAAAAGCCCGCCAAGATGAGATAAGAAAATAATGTTTACAACGCTGTATAACACCGCTGAAGCGGTGTTTCGGAACGGTCAAGACCGTTCCCTACATTATTTTTGCAATAATTTCTCCGACATTGGCGTGAATCACCAAATCGGCGGCATTGTCGAGCGGGGTCTCGTCGCGGTTGATCAGGACGAGGTTTGCGCCGCGAAAATAACGCAACAGACCTGCCGCCGGATAGACGGTCAAGCTGGTGCCCGCGACGATCAGCGTGTCGGCCTTGGAAATTGCGTCGACCGCGCCTTCGACGGTGGCGTCGTCCAGGCCCTCTTCGTATAGAACCACATCGGGTTTGACGGTTCCGCCGCAGGCGCATTTTGGGATGCCGAGTGCATCGCGGACAAAGGACATGTCGTAAAACTTGCCGCAGTCCATGCAGTAATTACGGTGAATCGAGCCGTGCAGCTCAAAAACGGTCTTGCTCCCGGCGGCCTGGTGCAGGCCGTCGATGTTCTGGGTGACAACGGCTTTCAGCTTTCCGGCGCGCTCGAGTTCGGCGAGTTTGAGGTGCGCGGCGTTGGGTTTCGGCGAATAAGAGAGCATCTTTTTCCGGTAGAAACGATAAAATTCTTCGGTATGCGTGATGAAAAACGAGTGTGATAAAATCGTCTCGGGCGGGTAGTCGTATTTTTGATGATACAAGCCGTCTTTGCTGCGGAAATCGGGGATGCCGCTCTCGGTCGAAACCCCGGCACCCCCGAAAAAGACGATATGATTGCTTTGATCGATGATTTGTTGAAGCGTCATACTTTGATAAGCTTATATTCGGTGCTGCCGAGACCGATCTTTTCGGCGTGCTCGGGGCCGACGCGCCAATCGGTGTGCGGGTACATGGTCTTGAACAGGTCGCCTTTGAGCTTTTTTCCGTCGAGCAGACTGCCCGAGAGCACCGGCGCGTTGGCGACGGCTTCGGCGCAGGCCACATCGAGCGCAGTCGGGTCGAATGAGGCGAACATGCCGATGTCGGCTACCACCGGTGAGTCGTTTCCGGCGTGGCAGTCGCAGGCGGGGGTGACGTCCATGACGAAATTGATATGAAATGACGGCTTGTTCTTGATAACGGCAAGCGCGTATTCTGAGATTTTTTTACATAACAGATTGCTGGTGCTGAAATCGGCGGTGCGGATGGCGTCGAACGGGCAGATGCCGATGCAGCGGCCGCAGCCGACGCATTTTTCGTGGTCGATGTGCGCTTTCTTTTCCACCATGGCAATCGCGTCCTGACCGCAGTTTTTGATGCACATGCCGCAGGCACGGCATCTTGCGCTGCTTTGGGGTTTGCCGTCGCAGTGCATTTCGGTCTTCCCGGCGCGTGAGCCGCAGCCCATTCCGAGGTTTTTTAAAGCGCCGCCGATGCCGGTCTCCTCGTGCATCTTGAAATGGTTCATCGAGATGATGATGTCCGCGTCGGCGACGGCGCGGCCGATCTTCGCTTCTTTGACCAGCTCGCCGTTGATCGGGATCAGCACGTCGTCGGTGCCCTTGAGGCCGTCCCCGATAATGATCTGACAGCCGGTGGTAAGCGGAGAGTAGCCGTTTTCATAGGCCGCGTCAAGATGGCTGACCGCGTCTTTGCGCCTGCCCACATACATGGTGTTGCAGTCGGTCAGAAAGGGCTTTCCGCCTTTGCTTTTGACCGCGTCGGCGACGACCTTGGCGTAATTCGGGCGCAAAAAGGCCAGATTGCCGGGTTCGCCGAAGTGAATTTTTATTGCGGCATATTGCCGCTCGAAATTGATGTTATAAAACCCCGCGGCTTTGATGAGTTCGGCCAGTTTGGTCAGGCGGCTGCCGGTGTGGGTTGTAAAATCGGTAAAATAGACGGTTGAAGCCATTGCGTACCTCCGAAATAAAGTTAAATATATTATAAACCCAAACCGGCTTCAAAGCAACCGACCCATCGCGTTATCTTGACAGGAAGGCGGGATTTGGGTATTATATAGAAGGAGAAGGTGTGAAGTTTGAAAAATATATTTTCAAACTTAAACCCTGCGAGAGGATGGCAAGAATGGTGCGGCCGGGACTTACAAGCATTCAGATACAGGAGATTCGGGATTGGGTCAAAGACAAGGGTCTGCCGTCCTATCGCGCCGATCAGATCATCAAATGGGTCTACGGCAACGCTGAAACATTCGATGATATGACCAATATCCCGAAGGCGATACGTGATTCGCTGGAAGCGGATTTTATGTTGCGCGAAGTCACGACCGACCGGGTTTTGTTATCGGATGACGGCACAAAAAAGTTTGTTTTTACAGTAAGCGGCGGAGAAAAAGTCGAGGGAGTGCTGATGAAGTATAAATACGGCAGCACGGTCTGCATCTCGACACAGGCGGGCTGTCGGATGGGGTGCAAATTCTGTGCCTCGCCTCCGGCGGGATATTGCCGCAGTTTGACTGCGGGGGAGATGCTCGGACAGGTCACCGAAGCCGGAAAAGAGTGCGGCGGCAGGGTGGACAATGTCGTTTTGATGGGCATCGGAGAACCGCTCGATAACTTCGAAAACGTCGTGACCTTTTTACAAAACTTGTCCGCACCCGACGGCTATCAGATGAGTTTGCGCCATGTGTCGCTCTCGACCTGCGGGCTTGCCGATAAGATTCGGGAACTCGCCGAATACAAGTTCGGGCTGACCCTCTCGGTTTCGCTGCACGCGCCGAACGACGAGTTACGTGGCAAGATTATGCCGATCAACAAAAAGTACGGCATCGTGCAATTGCTCTCGGCTGTCGAGTATTATACCCAAATGACCGGGCGGCGTGTGGTTTTTGAATACGCATTGATCCGGGGCGTCAATGATTCGGTTGAGAATGCCCGGGAACTTGCAGTATTATTGCGTAAAAAGCTGTGCCATATCAATTTGATCGCCTGCAATCCGGTCAAGGGCACCGGATTTTTCCCGCCTCCGGCACAGACGGTGCAGAATTTTTATAAAACACTGGAACAGAGCGGCGCGAGCGTCACGATTCGGCGCACGATGGGCGCCGACCTGGATGCCTCCTGCGGGCAGCTGCGCAGGAACGGGCAGCGCGAGAGCTGAAAGGAAGAGCCGAATGCAGATCATCGGAAAGACCGACGTCGGCCGCGAGCGTACTCGAAATGAGGACTGCTTTGATTTTTCCGTGCTCAGCGAGGAGCTCGGGTGGGCGGTGGTCTGCGACGGCATGGGCGGCGCGGCGGGCGGCGAATGCGCAAGCCGTTTGGCATCCGGGGCGGCGATGAACGAGCTGACGCGGCATTATAAGAAAAATGCCGGTGACACCGATCTTCGCAAGGCCATGAACATGGCGTTGAAAAAGGCCAATACAGCGGTCTGGAAGGCGGCGCACCGCGATCTCGTTTATGGCGGAATGGGCACTACGATGGTGATGGCCGTGATGAACAAACGGGTTCTGCATATCTCAACAGTCGGAGACAGCCGCATCTATTCTTTTTGCAGCGGCGTTTTGAACCAACTGACCCGGGATCACTCTTTGGTACAGGATATGGTGGAACTCGGGTATATTACCAAAGATCAGGCCAAAATTCACCCGGAGCGCAACGTCATCACCCGTGCGATCGGCATCAGCGAGCAAGTGGAAGAAGATTATCGATTTGTTACACTGAAACCCGGGGACACGATTTTATTATGTACAGACGGACTCAGCGGTTTTGTCACAGATGAAGAGATCGCATTGATCATGCTGAAGTACCGTTTTGAAAATATCTGCGAGCGGCTGATTGAGTGCGCGAATGCACACGGCGGCGGCGATAATATCACGGCGGTCATCATGAGATCGGAGGCATAGTTTTGGGACAGTTTGAGAGATATCTCGGCAAAAAACTCGACGGCAGATATGAACTGCGCGAGATCATCGGCATCGGCGGAATGGCGGTTGTCTATTCGGCGTTTGATCTTGAACAGAACCGCAAGGTTGCGGTGAAACTGCTCAAGGAGGAGTATCTTGCCAACGATGAATTCCGCCGTCGGTTCAAGACCGAGTCCAAGGCGATTTCGGTGCTTTCACACCCGAATATCGTCAAGGTCTACGACGTTTGTCTCGGCGACCGGCTGCAGTATATTGTGATGGAACTGGTTGACGGTATTACGCTGAAGGAATTTATTGAGCTGCAGAAGATCCTATCGTGGAAAGACAGTATTCTATTTGTGTCTCAAATTTTGTCTGCGCTTGTACACGCCCACGAAAACGGCATTGTGCATCGCGATATCAAACCCCAGAACATATTGCTGACTTCAAGCGGCACGATCAAAGTGACCGATTTCGGAATCGCGCAGTTTATGCGGCAGAATACCGCCGACAACGGACGCACAATCGGCTCGGTGCACTATATGAGCCCGGAGCAAGCCAGAGGCGACAAAGTCGATGCCCGCGCGGATCTGTATGCGGTCGGTATATTGCTTTATGAGATGCTGACGGGCCGTCTTCCGTTCGATTCCGAAAACCCGGCCCAGGTAGCCATGATGCAGATGAACGCGGCGGCGGTGGCACCGCGCAAACTGAATGCGGACATCCCCGTCGGACTTGAAGAGATCATTGCGCGGGCGATGCGCAAAAATTCGGAGGAACGGTACCAATCGGCAGCAGAGATGCTGGCGGCAACAGAGGAAATTAAACGCAATCCGGGAATCATTTTTGCATATAAATATACCTCGGCGGTTCAAAAACCCGTTGTAACGCCGTCGCAGGAAGCGCTGAAAACGGCGGCTTCCGAAAAACCGAAAAAGGCGCCTTTGATCAAGAGCCGGTGGCTTTCGATTCTTTTGGGAATCACCGTCGCGGTGATGATCGGGACCGGATTATTTGTGTTCAGCGCGGTTCTTCTCAAGACAACCTTGTTGACGCCGGCGGGCGCCGAAGTCGCTTTGCCCAATTTTGTCGGGCAGAATTATTATGAAGTCATCGCCAACGAAAACAATGCTGAATTTAATATCGTCTATGACGATTCCTCCCAATATAACGATGAATACCCGCAGGACGTCATCTACGAACAGACCCCGACACCTCCCAAAAAGGTCATCGAGGGCAGCACGATCACGGTCAAGGTCAGCAAAGGCCCGAATTTAATTTCGATTCCTGAATGCGCGGGACGTGAGAAGACACAGGTGACCGGTACACTTGAAGGGCTTGGGTTGTTCCCGAGAGTCGTGGAACAGTTCTCTATTGACACAGCACCGGGATATGTGCTCTCAACCGATCCGCCGGTGGGTACACAAATCGCCAAAGGAGCAACTGTCACAGTTTATGTAGCAATCAATTCCCAAAGCAAAGCGGTGGAAATCCCGAAGTCAATCATGGGGCTCTCACTTAATGAGGTGAGAAAGATATTGATTGACAAAGGTCTTGTGCCGGGGATTGTCACTTATGAAGTAAGCGCAATGCCGAAAGATCAGGTGATGATTACAACGCCGGAGTTGGGCAGTTATGTTCCGATCGGGACAACTGTCGATCTCATTGTCTCGGACGGTTCTTTATATTTTGATGATACAAAGACCATGGATATTTCGTTAAATAATCTGCCGCAGCGCAGTTTCGCCTATTTGATTGAGGTTTATCAAAAGACCGATCAGCCGCCGATTGCCTCAATCGTTGTTTCACCCGGAAGCACGAATGTCATTTTTGCGGTCAAGATCGCCGAAGGTACCCAGTTATTTAAAGTCAACGCGAACGGGCAGTTACTGCGGGAAATTTTAGTTGATTTTGACGCCCTTGATTCCCGGCCGTATGGCGTTGATTATGCGGTAGACCTTTCGCCCGGGTATCTCTCTTCCAACTCGAGGACCGGCCAATGACCGAAGGACTCGTTCTCAAGTGCGTGGGTGGCCTTTACAGCGTGCTTTGCGGCGAAAATACCGTGAATTGCAAAGCGCGCGGATTGTTTCGCAAGGACAATTTTGCGCCTACCGCGGGAGACCGGGTATTGATTGACAGCGAAGGTGCCGCGCCGGTGCTCGCGGAAGTGCTTCCGAGAAGAAATTTAATGCTGCGTCCGTTTGTGGCAAACGTCGACCGGATGCTTGCGGTGGCCTCGGTTAAAGAACCGAACTTCAACGTCGGGCTGCTGGATAAAATGCTCGCCGTTGCGGCCGCAAACGGAATTGCCTGCGCGGTAGTGATCACAAAAGACGACCTGGCGTCCGCCGAGCAATATGTCAGACTCTATTCAAACGCGGGTTATCCCAGCGTCTCTTTGTGCGGAAAAGACAGCGGCGAAGCCAGGGAACTGGAAAAATTGCTGGTTTTAGGCATCAATCTGCTCTCCGGCAATTCCGGCGTCGGGAAAACCACGCTGCTCAACTCATTCGCCGGGATGGCACGCAAAACCGACGAGATCAGCAAAGCGCTCGGGCGCGGAAAACACACGACCCGGGAAGCGGAGCTATTCGAAATTTCAAAAGGGGTTTTTATCTGCGACACGCCCGGATTCTCTTCGGTTAATCTTGAGACCCTGACGCCGGATATCAGCCTCGGGCAGCTTGCGGACTGTTTTTTGGAGTTTGCAAAGAAAAAAGACGACTGTAGGTTTGCCGACTGCCGCCATATCAACGAGCCGGGCTGCGCGGTACGTGCCGCCGTCAAGAACGGTGAAATCGCTTTGAGCCGTTATGAGAGTTATAAGCTTTTATATGAAGAGGTCTCTTCGATTAAAAAGTATTAAAAAAAGGGTCTTGACTAGAACAGAGGGTTGTCTCTGAACAATTTTAAAAGGATGTGATACAGATCCTGCCCTCTGTGATTAAAACGGAATTCGGTCTCCTTCAGGTACGGTTCAAATAAG
>Ga0116171_10000549_pt1 | contig 40036 bp, 64 predicted proteins | sample AD_JPNHW2_MetaG_FD_89798 | JGI IMG/M metagenome (GOLD analysis project Ga0116171, IMG submission 89798) | Active sludge microbial communities of municipal wastewater-treating anaerobic digesters from Japan - AD_JPNHW2_MetaG | ecosystem: Engineered > Bioreactor > Anaerobic > Digestate | place... | reverse complement strand
TGACAACTTAGACAAAGTTTTTAAGACCAGTGACCCACAGACGCAAAGCCTCGCAGTTTGCGTTTTAGACCCATTAGACTCGCTTTTGCACGCGCCCGAGGCTTATGACAACTTAGACAAAGTTTTTAAGACCAGTGACCCACAGACGCAAAGCCTCGCAGTTTGCGTTTTAGACCCATTAGACTCGCTTTTGCACGCGCCCGAGGCTATGCGACAAAGACTCTGGCCAGTAGGCAAAAAGTCTAAAAGTCCTGAGCACTTATGACTAAGCCTCGTGCTATACCGGGCTATGTCTATCGCAGCGGCCGAGAGCATTTTCACGCTATAGCCATAGGTGTACATGCGCAAGCACAATGCATAGAGTATAGCATATGTCAAGCAGCAAACGACCAGCGTTACATCTGTTACATGGTGAGAAGTCTCGCACGCATACGGGCCCACCGGCTAAGGTCTAAGGTCACAACGCGAGGAGGTTACGCGACTCGCAATGATCATAAGGCCTGTACGACGATCCTCGGAGCTTCACCTTCAGACTGATCAGACGACAACGCGAGACTTCACCAACAGCCTGTCGCTGTTGTAGATGTAACAAGGTGTAACAATGGTTGACCCCTGGGCGGGGTGGTGCTATAGTACATGTATTGCAACACACTGGAGCACAGCACATGGAAGCACTTGACGCACTGGTGGCACCGTCCGTTGTGATGCCGTTCGCGGGTGCCTGGCTCAGCTACCTGAAGAACAGGATGCGAGGTTAAGCCGAAATGTAAGAGAAGTAACAGTTGTAACAGTTCTCGCAAGAATCCCAGTCAGCGTGTAGGATATTCGAGGTGTGGGACTTTTACAACGCCGGGCAAGCCGCAACTAAAAATTCTACCAAATCCATATAGGTCGGATTTTCCTACACAGCATTCGCACTCGATTGTTTTAAAAGGTCGGTCATGTTATATTAATTTATAATGCCTGACCAAGAACCGTATCCACATCGTTGCGACTATATGAAGTGCTTGCTGAATAATACTAAACTCAGCGGCAGGGATATCCTATCTATTACAAATAATATGTGTGTATGGTTGTATAACATTCCACACAAGTGGTCTACTTGGACAGATACTACTCCTATATGGATTATTGACCGTCCTGCTGTAAGTACACAAGGGCATTGGATGCATATGGCTACCTATATTTCCTTTACACATGCAGAAGACCTTCTAGCCTTTAGGCTCGCCTGGGGCATTCATCCGCACAGTATTGTAACAGTGAGTGTAGCGTGAAGAACTTCAAGTACAAGACTCCCATTACAAGAGTACTCAAGCGTAAAATTAATGCATCCGTTCATGCTGATCGCTTCATGGATGTTGATGAATGGGTTGCTGCTTCATTTGGGCCGCTCAATGCACATATAGAGTATGTAGAAGATCCGCACTTAATTGGGCAGGGTGATTGGATGCTCTTTACTAACTGTGAGGAAGATATTGCAGCATTCAGACTCAAGTGGGGATTCGACTATGACTAAACTCAAGCTTGATAGTCGACTTGTTACCTTACGGGAAGTTGATGAAATCTTAGCTTGGCTTAAAACTGTTGAGCACCATTTCCCTGGAACTACGCTCGGGGAGATTTGGTTTACACACAGTTATGATGCCTTAGAGTTTAGATTGAGATTTGGGTTATGATCTTAGTAGCTATTGAAATAGGCTTATATCCCTTTGAAGAACTCGAGGACTGGTGTTATACAAATGTAGAAAGTATTCTACATTGGCTATGTCTTAAACATGCCGGATATTACAGGTTTATGTTTACTGTTGAAGAAGATGCGACTGCGTTTAAGTTAAGGTTTGGGTTATGATTAAAGTAAAATTCCCAATGGATGTGTCTGGAGCATTAGAAAAAGAAATATGTGCTTGGGTTAAGGAACATGCACAGTTGGGTGATCCTGCTGACCATATCTTGTTTGAAGATGAAGAACTTGCTATCTACTTTAGACTAAGGTTTGGGATATGATTACTATTACACTTCCGCAAATAAACAAAGTTAGAAAAAGAAATATGATAATCTGGGTATTAACATATGCGGATGGATATGAGTTTATAACTCTACCTAGTAAAATGGTTACAGTAGGGGTAAAGCTTACTGATGAAGATGCAGTAGCGTTTAGGCTAAAGTTTGCATATGGTTGAGTTTGAATTCTCTACTAAGCATAATGCGACTATTAGGGCACAGATGTATAACTGGATAAAAGCAAATGCAAAGGATGCTAAGTTTACAGTTATGGATGATAGGATGCTTGTTATCGGAGTAAAGCTTAACGAGCAGGATGCAGTAGCTTTTAGATTAAAGTTTGGATTATGAATATAAAGTTTCCTTATAACAATGCTTTTATAGCTGTAGTTAGGAGCCGGGGAAAGTATGCTGACATGAGCCAGATACATTTAAAATGTCTGATATGGCTAGATGAGAATCTCGAAGTCGATGATGATTATAAATGGGGAAGTAAAGAAAAGACTTGCATTGTAAATGAGTTTCTTTACTTTAAAAAGGAAGAAGACTTGCTAGCCTTTAGATTGGCGTGTGGCGTATAATGTTGTGGCAGAAGAAAAGACAAATGGATGAAGACGATAATGAATACTCTTGTCGTCTATTAAATCCTGTGGGACAACCCGGCAGGCATTATGTTACTGAAGAGATTAAGGACTGGCTTGCTGCGAATGCAATAAAGTTTAGATATGATTGGGAAGATCCGCACGATATCGAATATGTGATTATTAATCCGGAAGATAGATTAGCTTTGAAACTAAAGTTTGGCTTATGAAATTAACAAAGGTTTACGGTTACTGGAATGATGAAACCATAAAGTGGCTTAATGATAATTGTAAATGGATCTGGTATGATAAGGAAAGAGCTGCGCCTTTTAGAGCAACATTTCTGGTATGGGATGAACAAGATGCACTTGCGTTTAATTTAAGGTTTGGTACATGATTAGGGTTTGGACATACCTTGGCGGGCAACGCGGTAGTGAGAAGATAGGTAAACTATATAAGCCGTGGTGCGATGAGAATGTAAACAGAGCCGAATGGGATTATGGCTGGGAATATGATGATAAAAACAAATCCTGGTTATGCTTCTCTTTTTCTAGAGGCGAAGATGCTACTGCGTTTAAATTAAAGTTTGGGCTATGAATATGATTAACAGTATAGATAATGTAGTGTGGAAATTGTCGCTTTCGGCGCGCTATCGCACTGAGCCAAGCCTAGGGACCGGAGTTCTAAAATGAGCATGGAGCATAAAGTACAATGCAAGCTAGGATATGGGAAAGATATCTGGTCGGGGAAGAGTCTGGTATGGCCGATTGAATCTCCTACCAATGATCAAATTGAGACTTGTAAGAAATGGTGTAAGGAACATATAGGTTCTAATGGTTGGAACTATTATGGGAAGTACAGAAAGATTCCTTGCCAGTTTAGATTTAAACAGCGCGAAGACTTGCTTGCCTTCAAGCTTGTATTCTTTGGATTACTAGAATGATGCTAGTTAGATACATAGATTCGAATAGTATCTATGTTACATTTCCTGCTAACTGGTCATCTTCGTATTCTGATCATCCATGGCCTAACGGTGTGCGGGAATGGCTTATGGAGAATGACATTCCTATTAGGCCGGGCATTATGCAAGGAAAAGAAACAGGTATCTTCTTAGATGGAGCCGATGCTATGGCATTCATACTGAAGTTTGGATTATGAAACTAACAAGAGTTTATGGCTATTGGAATGATGAAACCATAGAGTGGCTTAATACCAATTGCTATAAATGGACGTGGTATGATAAGGAAAGGGCAGCGCCGTTTAGAGCATCGTTCCTTGTGTGGGACGAAGAAGATGCCTTAGCTTTCAATTTACGGTTCGGAACATGACGTTAGATGAAGACTACACTGCCGGAGTTTTAAAAGGACTTCCCATATTCCTTGTGAATCGGGAGTATAATGAGTCTACGGCTTTATCGTTTATGAAAGTTAGATATGCTGTCTATCTTCCTAATGGATACATGGTTAGTGTTATCGAGTTCTATGATAGACTTAACTCCGGTGGATACCAGTACGAAATGAAAATAATATCTGGCAGGGTTAGTTACGATATTGAGCGCGGTGATGCTATGTTCATACACGAAATGCTAACAGAAATAGAAAAATGGGAACCGGAAAGTGATCGTACACTTCACTTTTAACATTTATAAATCATCCTATTTGCATTTGGAGATGAGTCGCTGGCTAATGGATAGAGTTTATGAACCGCCATTAGCAAAGTCCTGGGCGTTCCTTTATGGAGTGGGTAGCTACTCCGATCCAGGATATGATAGAATTATATTCTTAAATGAGGAAGATGCATTAGCGTTCAAGCTTGTATTTCAGGAATGGGTATATAAGGTAGAAGGATGATAAAGTTAAGATTCGAACAGCCTATAATACGGCGTAGTTCAATCCAAATTGATATGGATCGTTGGTGTTACAGGAATGCCATGACTGCTGAAAATAAGGATTGGTTGTTCAAAAGGGACTACCATGCTAAGGGCCCGGGTATATATTATGACGGGCTCTGGTTCTTATACGACGAGGATGCTACTGCATTCACACTAAAGTATCGACAATGGATTTTATAGAAATACGCATAGGTGATCTTCCCATGACTAAGTACAGGGAAGTAATGTCCTATCTCCGCAATGAAAGAATTTGCTATAAAGCAATCGAAGATTCTTTCCTTGGAACCAATTGGCCCAACTCTATTAAGTTGTCAAGCGAAGATGCTATAATACTAAAACTAAAGCTTGGAATATGACATATATAGATTTCTCTCCTTATTATAAACATAACACCGATCATTGGGTGAGATCTAAATGGGTCGATGAAGTAAGGACTTGGCTAGAAGAACATGCAGGTGAAGAAGTTCATACATGGACTTGGAGTCGTGGTGACTTGCTTGCGCACGGGGTACATATAAAGGATCCGGAAGTAGCATTAATGTTTCGTCTAAGGTTTGAAGTATGAAATACTATGTGGGCGGAGTAATGGTTCCGGTACATAGGTTTAAAGAAATACCCGACTGGGTAGGTACTGTCATACCACGCAATAATTATAAATGGTTCCCTGCTCTCGATTCATTATCGGGTCCCCGACTTATATTCTGCCATGAAGAAGATTATGTTGCATTTAAACTACGCTTTCAAGTAGGTAAGCCATTATGATTATAAGAGAACAAATGGGTGAAGTGTTCACGCAAGAATCTGTGGCGTGGATGTATATCAATATACCCGAAGACTCTTTCCGTATTGTTGTTGACTCTGTGCATAATGCATTCGTAGGATACGAGTTCGATAACATGGAAGATGTCGTAGCCTTTAAGATACGGTTTGGTTTATGACACTAGTAGATATTGATCATCGTAAAAATGATATGCTTGTGGACTTAAAAATAACAATTTGGTTGTCTAAACTTAATATGGATGTATGGCGGTGGAAATATATCAATGGCCGTCTTATCGCAATCGAGTTTGATGACTCGGAAGATGCTGTAGCATTCAGGTTAGTATTTAAGTTATGATTGAAATAAGAATAGAAAAAATGACCGACCATATGGATACATATGATCCGTGGGTAATGCAGGAAATGTATGATTGGTTAGAAGTCAACCATGAATCTAAGTTTGCATTAAACCGAGTCTGGGGCAACAGAATGAACCTACAACTGTACGGACCCAATTGCTCTCAGACCGCATTGGCCTTTAAACTAAAGTTTGGCGTATAAAGGCACACCATGGACATCATTTCATTCTATCCTACTTTCCGTGACGAGTCAATTGACAAGGATGCTCGCATTGCCGAATTCAGGGCATGGCTTGAACAGCACGGCGAATACGGACGTCTATTCATGTGGGATATCGGACGCATTGGCCCGCACGATCCAAATAGTTATATTCGCGGTGTAAAGATCTTCGAAGGCGAGATTGCTACCCTGTTCAAGCTGATGTTTGAAATATGACTAAGATCAAAATTGAGGATGCACCGTCCGAGCTATGGGAATGGTGCAGGGATAATCTCGAAATAGGTTCATGGAAAATGATGTTGCCCATTATGGGCAATTCCGCCACTTATTGTTTTGATAAGGAAGAAGATGCCACTGCCTTCAAACTGGTATTTGGTTTGTGAGAATATACTTTCCTAAATATTGTTATCCGTGGAATACGCTGTATGATGAATATCACCATCAAGTAAATAGTGCTGTCAAGTGGCTAACATTTAATAATATTAAATTTGAATTGATATGGCCCGAGGGGCAAATAGTCTACGGAGGCATTCTTCCTGATTCAGTAATACTCGAGGATGAAGAAACTGCAACACTAATGCGGCTTTCGCACAGGTTTGAATTAGAATGAAAGAAGAAAAAGATATAACTCAGTGGTTTAGATTCAAATTGCAACCCGGCTGGATTAATGTCCTGGAACCAGATGAGTTTCAGACGTGGACCCAAGAAAATAATATCAACTGGGATATGCTTCCTATTGGTTATCTAATGAATCCTATTCTTGTATTTGAGACCGAGGAAGGATTAATTCTATTTAGACTTAGGTTCGGATTGTGAGAACCGAATACTTTGTTGTGTTGCAGGCTGGTTGGAGTTTTAAGTTTTGCCCGACTGATTTTCGCACCTGGGCAAAACAGCAAGGAATAAAAGACTCCGATTGGGAATTTAATAATGTAGATCACGGAAACGGTATACTATATTTTAAACGCGGCGAGGATGCATTAGCGTTCAAGATGAAATTTTTATTATGAAATCATACAGATTGAATCAGCCCTGGCTTTGTGATGAAGTATACCAACAGGCGAAGGATTGGACATGGGCAAATGCTCATGATATCTTTATGTCATTCGGCGCCTCGTATGGCATCTCCTATCTAAACGGTAAAACATATTATGCTACAATCGAATTCGAGTACGAAGAAGATTTTATAGCATTCAAACTAAGATTTCCAGAATTATTTGCGGAGAAAGTTTGCTAGATACAAAAGTCCGTCTTCGTCTGTCCGGCCTCGATAATGCCGATCACATAAAGGTCAAAGAATATAAAAATTGGCTTAATGATCGAAATATAAAACATAATTTTGTTAAAAACCCGGATTGGTCGGTAATACCCGAGTACGTTCTGCTCGAAGCCGGTGATGCCATGGCATTTAAATTAGCGTTTGGATTATGAACGAAACTACTGTTAGATTAAAGATAAAGTTCTTCGGAGATATGAAGCGTTCATATAATCGTTATGCTGCTATGAGGAAATGGCTTTCCGAAAATAAAGTAATTCATAATTTTGAGTGGGTTAATACAGGGCATTATCTTCCTAGTACCATAGTAATGGATTCTGAATCTGCGGTAATGTTTACCTTTCTGTTTTTGGTGGATCAATGAGGCAAGGAGGATGGTACAGAGTAGATGTACAACCTCATCTCTCTAAAATGTTCTTAGAGGATCAGTGGACTCATATTGTTAAATATAGGGAATGGTGTAATTCTAGGATAGGTGCGTGTGGGTTGCATTGGGAATATAATTCGAGTGTAGCGGACGGAATCTATGTATTCTACATAAAAGAGCAAGAAGATTTTATGGCCTTTAAACTTACCTTCGGATTATAAAATTGATAAATACTCTCAATTGTGTGAGAGGTATATGTTGGGTATACGATTAGACGAAATCATTAAAGATCCAGAGTCGGTCGAAGCTTATATCCTTTTTAGAAATATCGAAGATTGGTGCAATGCCAATATTCCTATAACGCGATTCCGATTTGATTATTCCGCAACAATATGCGTCTATGGAGTTGATATTCCCGGGCGCATTATTTTTAAGTCCGACGAAGATGCAAATGTATTTAGGTTGATGTTTGGGCGTTGACACTTGGCCAAGGCCGCACTATACTAAGCATTACACATTAGGACACATCATGGAACCTGTACTCACTGTTATTGCCGCATCGGCTGGGTTGATTGCACTGGGCGCAGCTCTTTACAATTCCCGCACCCGAAAGGAAAAGGAAGTTGCAGAAAGAACTTCCGAAGTAAGACAACGGGCAAAGGAACGGGCTCATCAGCGTGCATTCGCAGATACCGTACCTGCTCCAATCGACCCATGGGCAGTTAGCGTTGCAGTTTCTACGGCGCTATCGGTTACCGAAACTTCTGCACTTGTAAATGAACTTACACCCGAGCAGGATGAAGTGATTGCTAAGATCTTCAGGGAAGCGGGTATTGATATTGTGCAGCCACCACCGGTTGTATTTGTCAATACCATGCCAGAGGATGTTTGGGCAAATGCGAGAGACTAATAAATAAGAGAGGGTCGATATGACCAGAGATGATGTGGAAAGAATCACGCAAAATGTTCTGCGTGAGCTAAGTATTGAAATTAAGGATGGAGGATTTACCGACCCCAATAGCAGAACTGTTTTGCTAAAGCTCGGTGATACTGTCCTTTCCGAAACATGGTTTAATGTGGTACAGCGCGACGAATACGAAGGATAATATGGGACTTGATCTTATTGCTTTTCTCCTCTGCTTGGTTATTATGTTTATTCCCACTTATGTGGCATATAACAGAAAACTGAAGAGACGATTTGCTTGCTTCTGGATCAATCTATTATTCGGGTGGACAATCATTTTCTGGGTACCAATCCTCATCTGGAGTGTGCTCAGTAGTGCGACAGAAGTCTAGGCTCTATAGAATATGTTACCGACTCGGCTACGAAGTCGGTTTCGTCATTTGTGCAATTGGAAAATTAGTTGAGTTTATTAGATTCCCCTTTCCAAAATGATAATAGCTGTAGTATCTGTATTTGTTATCGGATTTGTGACCTGCTGCATCGTTGCCTATATAAATTCATACAGCGCAGGCTATTCGGCAACTAATCCATGGAAAGATTCACAATAACAACTGATCAATGCACTATAGGGTTTCAAGAGCATGTATCTCTGAATCCTGATTTACCTGCTGCTTCCCAACTCGGGCGGCGAGAGTTGAAACACCGCGCCGGTGATATCCAGGCAATAAAGAAAATTATAGTAAACAATTCGTCACTGCGTATTGGATTTGGGTGGGGCTTTGAGTCAACCCTAATCATGAAAGAGATGATGGACGAATGTATGGCTAATGTAGCGCCCCTATTTAATGCCAATGCAGGGAATATGACTTCAGACATGCGCGGGGACTGGATAGGATTTGTTCCGTTTAATATATTTGAGCAATCCATATTCGACAATATGTCTTTATACAGTTTGATAGTTTTCAATAACGAACTTATAAATTTTCAGGTTGCAGTTGTCGATTTTATCCTTCAACATAAAGATTATAGGTACCACGCATTCATGCGCGATAGCTATCATAGATATAGGTACATGAGAAAGATAAGGAAAGATCCACTGGCACTTACAGATGCTTTCCACTACTACATAGATGCGGTAAGAGAAACAACGGGCATAGATACTCTGCCACGGCTGTTTGCCGAAGAGATGATCGGATGTCACTATTTGCACAATCCGGATTTGTTTTTTGAATTGGTAGAGTTCTACACACTAAAGGGCACACTGTATGACGAATGACGACGAAACAATGTCAGAACTGTCGAAGCATCTAACCGGACTATCACGGGAAGAACTTCTGCAATATGAACGAGCAACTGCTAACACTGGTATGATTATCAATCTTGTAGGTGTGGCGATAATCTTTTTTGCAATGCTGTTTCCTATCACCGGGGTAGTCGTTGCGGTTGCCATTGCAGTGTATTTCCTTGCTCACATCGGAATTGGAGTAAATATGGGCCTTAAGTTAATTAGGACGCACATATCCAAAGCAAAGGATACTGATAAATAAGAGTATGCAATTTCCATACCCTACCAATGCAGTCTGCACATCACAAAACACCATAGCACTCGACGCTAGCGTTCAGGCTGTAGTGAACGCGATTAACACAAATTCGGTGATTCCTTACGGTGACTACGGTGGTCCTAATGTCTACTACTTCACTACACTGAACAATGGTTTGGGTAATTTGGTTTATACCATATTTGATAAAACAACTACGCTGGGGCTAGCAAGCTTCATGGTTCGATATGGTGCTGCTGCTACTATTCGTCAGGTATTGTTTCAGCCGTTTCCACGCAGCCAAATTGATTTGCAGTTTCTGATCTTACCTAAGATCCCCATGAATAGTTTCGTACAAGGTAATGTGATCCCATGAAGTTGTTCGAGTTTGAGCAATTGGAAGAGGGTATTGCAGAAGTTAGAAACATAGGCAAAATATGTGTCTTGATAAACGACCATGTCTATGAGCAGATGAGAATTAGGCCTAAGGTAACAAAGGAAGTCCTTAACACATTGGTTAAGAGAATCCCAGATGTTAGGAACAAATTTAAGCCGTTAGGTGAAAATACATCGTTTAAGATTTGGTCTAAGTCTCTTCAATTAGGCATCGCACTAAGAAAAAGATTAGATAAGGACGGCTATCAGCGTGTCGAAGTCATAACGGTTTTAGACAAACCGTTGTTTGATAATGTAGACGATATTGTGTTTCCCGTAGGGTAAAGTTGACATTCCGACATATGTACTGTACACTAATACAGTATAAATGGAGAAACTATGTCACAAAATGTAATGGTGGATGTCGAGTCCGATGGTCCATGTCCTGGTATGCACTCGATGATTTGCTTCGGTGCTGTCATTGTTGAAGCAGGCCTACAGCGTACTTTCTACGCGCAACTCAAACCAATTTCAGAAATCTATATTCCGGAAGCCCTAGCAATTAGCGGCTTCTCTCGAGAAGACTGCATGAAGTTTCCTGATCCGCGTGATGCGATGCAGAACTTCGAAATCTGGTTGCAGAAAAATATTCCCGGCAAGCGTCCTATCTTCTGGAGCGACAACAACGGATACGACTTTGCATTCATGAACTACTATTTCTGGCAGCAGCTCGGCCGAAACCCGTTTGGATGGTCATCGGCGAACCTCGGTTCCTTTTACAAAGGTATGGAGAAGGATCTGTATAGCACTTTCAAACACCTACGCGACACGAAGCACACCCACGATCCGGTCGATGATGCCAAGGGTAATGCCGAAGCATTGCTGAAAATGTTTGCAAGGATGAAGCGTGTTTAACGAATTGCTAAGAATCAAATGGGCGGCAGCGAATACTCCGTTCATTGAGTTACAAAGCACCGATAAGAGATTGTATCCTACCAAGCGAGAGCTGGTAGCTATAATGCATGGGATTAAAGAGTTTATGGAACAGTATCCGGAAAGCTTTACCGAAGATACTATCGATTTTATCGACGAGGTTGACGATGAAGATTCGTTATAAAAGGGATGAGGTATCCCCTCATCAAATATACATGAAAAATAAATGGGATGCACTGGTTGCATTAGCTGAAGATGCAGGATTTACTCCTAAGGGTATTGAGGCAACAGAATTATGCCTTATGAATTTCTTTGACTCCATTGTTGAGCAATGTGCAAAGGTTGCCGAAGAGCAAGCCAGGGTTTATACAGGCGAACACAATGAAGGTGCGGGTTGCTACGGTGCAGCCAATGCTATCAGGACATATGGACAAAGGTTAGGCAATGGATGATTATGATAGACTAAATCTACAATTTTTATTGAATGCCGACCCGGATACACTACAGGAGTGGTATGATACTGTAGATGCCGACGATATCGAATATGCATCTGAGTTAATGGACGCATATAAAGAAGAACTGTCAGCAAGGTCTGCTATGCTCAATGACGATGTCGAAGATCTTGGACAAGCACAAAAGTTTCTAAAAAGATTTAGACTATGAGCATGCATATCGTTGGTCCTTATCTTACTACGACCTCGACAAAGAAGCGTAAAGAAAAAGTAACCAAAGCACAACAGGAAGAGTTAGAACGCGGTTGGCGTGAGAGAAATCAACGCCTAAAGCAGATGGGATTTCCTAAAGAAACTTTAGAACAATACACGGATTTCGTTCATGGGCGCAGCAAAGACAAGAAAAAGAAAACGCAGCATGAACCAGCGAATAAGGCGGCCGTTCCCAGACAGGATAAAGGAGTTGGTTGCCCTCAGCAGGCTGATACCAACAACCCGAATGTACAGAATACAAATAGGAAGATGGAATGGATTACAGGCCCCGTCTCGTCCAAACCGTCGCCGACTTATACGGGCGAAAACATCATCGGCATCGCGGTAATGCACAAGAGTTGCCTTCAACCTATATTCAATAAACAGGCTGCCGAAGATGTAGCAAAGATGCGTCGGTAAATACAGGCATGAAAATTGCTTTATTGATTAGTGGCGAGTTTAGAGAATTTGCTATTGCACATAAGTTTTGGCCATTTCTACATTGGGATAATGTAGACATCTATTTTTCTGTTTGGTCAAATTCGAAAATAGAATTTACAAGAGATGGATTTGATATAGAGCCCGTTGATGTTGCTCTAATGCAATCATTGAATCCAAAATCCATTATTACTGACCCTCCCATAGAGGCACCATTACATAGAAATATGAGAATGATTTATAGAGTAAAAATGGGACTAGATGCAATTTTCAATTCTAATATAGATTACGATCTCATAGTCAATGTTCGGCCCGACTTCTTTACATTTGCGCCAGGCGAATATTTTATTAAAGAATTTGAGAGGGCGCTCGAAAAGAAGGTATGCATTATCGACGGGTACGGCCCTACAGGCTCGGGAGATTCAATGATAATCTTTCCTATTGTACATGCGACACGCTTTCGCCATTACAACTTTGGTGTACATTTCGAACCTGGAAAAGGTGACATACACAAAGTTTTTCGAGATTACTTTTTTGGGTTTACAGAAGCCATGTCCGATGACTTCTGCCATAAGCACGGCATAGTTCGCCCCAACGCACGAATGTTATCGCACGAAGATCAAACAAGTTTTCGTAAGGTACACGAACTATCGGGCGTATGGTGGGAAGAAAGATATAAAGAGAAATTTAACTATAGTGGGTTTAACTACAATGATCCTGATTGCACATAGAGGAAACTATAAGGGCAGAGATGTCCTTAAAGAGAACACAAAAGATTACATCATGGAGGCTGTAATGGCCGGGTACGATGTAGAAATTGATGTTTGGTATAACGACGGAAAATATTATCTAGGCCACGATGGACCGGGTGAAGAAATTCCTTTATCGTTTATGGAGCAATCGTGTATGTGGGTACACGCCAAGAATTTACCTGCTTATGTAATGTTATTTCGTGATCCTAATGTCCATGTGTTTTGGCACGATAAGGACGAATTTACTTTCACAAGTAAAGGAATCAAATGGGCATACTCCGGTGTTATTACATACGACGGTATTATGGTGATGCCGGACAATAGTCTCGATATTTGCTACAAGATAAAAAGCGGCCAAATAGTGCCGCTCGGTGTTTGTTCTGATAACTTTGAGTTGATTAGAACATAGATACATTGTGCTTCTTGCGGAAGCGAGCAGCATCTTCCCATGTGTCTACCAAAGGTTCGCCTTTTATATTCAGGCTTGTGTTAAGCACAATAGGACATCCTGTCTTATTATAAAAACTCTCAATCATGTCGTAGATTACAGGATTCTGTTCTCTATTCAGCGTCTGAACTCTTGAACTGCCGTCGACATGACAAATAGCAGGGAACAGGTCAGGTCGTTTGCAAGGTGCGGTAAACTGCATATACGGAGATGTCTTTACAGGCATATCAAAGTAATCATTAGCAAATTGCTCCAGCACAATAGGTGCGAAGGGTCTGAACTGCTGACGCTTTTTGATGCTGTTTACCTTTGCTTTTATACCATTTCCGCGTGGATCTGCAAGCAGAGATCTATTGCCTAGTGCTCGTGGACCGAACTCTGCTCTACCGGTAGCAACACCTAAAATCTTCTGCTCAATTAGTACATCGGCAACACCCTTAGGGTCAAACGGTCGGGTAATGTTTGTTCCGAGATACGGACCTTTCCATACTAACTTTTCTTGTGTATATGCAGCGACACAACCCAATGAGCTTCCCGCATCGCCCGGATTTGGCATGATCCAAATGTCGTCAAAGATATTTAGACGAGCAATCTTTTCATTGGCTACACAGTTTAATGCTACACCGCCCATTAAGACAAGATTCTTACATCCTGTTTCTTTCTTTGCCCATGTAGCAATGTTGACCATAAACTCTTCGGCTATTTGCTGAATGCTGGCAGCCATGTCCATATACCTATGCTCTGTGGTATATTCTGGCTTCCACCATCTGATGCCACGGTGAACATTTTCTTTAAGGATGAAGTCGGGACCTGACATATCTTCGATGAAGTCATTCTTCATATCTTCATAGAAGTGTGGCTTTCCGTACGCAGCCATACCCATAAGAATGTATTCTTCTTCGTTAGGCTTTAGTTCAATTCTCTGTGTAACAGCAGAATATAGGAGCCCTAACGAGTTTGGGTATTCAGTAGAACGAATCTTAGTTAAAGTGTTTCCGTTGCCTTTCCAGATTGAAATGGTATCCCATTCCCCGATGGCATCGACTACAATAACAACCGCATCGTCAAACGGAGATGTATAGTATCCTGCAGCAGCGTGAGACATATGGTGCGGGATATATGAAACAGGAACATTGCCTAGCCCGATAGATTTCAAATAGGACTTAGGTGTCTGACTTAGAACTTCGCCCCACTGGCCGGCCCATGCTTGTCGCATCTTCTTTGTGTATGGCTTTTCAAACCATACAATCTCGTCGGGTAATCCAAATCTTGATGCATCATAAATGAGCGCACCATTTAGTTTATGATCATTCTTAATGCGAGAATATCGTTCGGCGTGACCAGCAAAAAGGATTTCATTATCACGAACAACTGTAATAGATGCATCGTGATTTAATGCGCTGATACCCCAAATAGTTTTCATCTGCTGATATACCTTTCAAGTTCTTCGGGCGTGCCCACCCCATGCATCGCATTTACCATTCCCACGATAATGCGCTGACCTTCTGCAATGTTTTCATTATAAACAGGGCAAAGATAAAATTCGTTGTTTACACGAATATTCTTTTCAATCATTCTTTCGGCAGCAGCTACAAATTGTTTACCTTGTTTCCAGATGTACATACCTGCTGTTGCAAAATTTGAAATTGGTTTCTTTTCTGCAACTTCGGCCACATACTTTCCGTCAGCATCGAGTTTAGCAAAACTCCATCTTGGATCTGTATCATTGAAACACAAAATCAATCCATCAACAAGTGCATCACTCATCATATATTGATGATATAGATCGACATCCCAGTCAATAATATTATCAGAGTTAATAACAACAAGAGGGGCGTCGTTATCAATATGCTCCTTAGCAAGGAGAACAGAACATGCAGCACCCTCAGTAACTCCGCCGCCGGTGTCGATAATCTTACATCCCGGGCGCAGTTTGTTTAGATATGCATCGAGATTATAATCGTCGCGATGTCCTTTTTGGACAATGAATACCCAGTTACCTTGTAAGCCTACGCTTTCGACTACATGCTCGATCATAGGTTTGCCGAAGATCGGGATCATCGGCTTTATATCTTTGTAACCTGCTTTTGAAAACCTAGTTCCCAGTCCCGCCATTGGGACTACGATTGTTGGTATTAATTTTTCGTATTTCATTTTGAATGTTCTCGAGTGTTACTTCAGACAATGCGCCGACTGGCAGCACATGAGCACCGGAAGTTATAGCAGCATATTTACCTGCCTCAGAGTCCTCGAGTATAAGAGTTTCGTTAGGCTCAACCTCTTCCATTTTCATAACAGTAAGGAAAATTTCTGGATCGGGCTTATGCTTTTCTACATCGTCGTTGGACAGTATAGTAGGAAAGTAATGTGTAATGCCAAGCACATTTAAAATACGAAGAACATTTTCTTTTCTTGAATTGCTTGCTACTGCAAGTTTATAATCATCCTTCAGCCCTTCAAACATACCGTATTGGTCGGGACTTGACACTAGCGGACGATAGAAATGTCTAATTACATTTTGTTGTTTCTTATCGTCGATAAGAGACACCTGTAAATCAGTAAGATTTAAATGATTCTTTAGGAGTTCTAATTTATGTTTTGTAGTTTTTCCATCTATATTGATAAGATGTGAAAACTTACTTTCCGGTAAATGAGTTATATATTTTACTGCATCCAGCAGAGATTCGCGGTGGATAGATTCTGTATCCACCAGCACCCCGTCGACATCGAAAATTATTAACTTAATCATTTGTAGATAAACGGATCTCTTTTCTTATTTGCTTTTAGTTTCTTGCGAAGAATAAACCATGTCTTAATTTTAAACCAAAGATTGCTGAACATTATAACTCCAATAAGTTTTCTTTATCTATATATTCTAGAAGGTGATCCGCCCAAGCAGCATGCCCTTCGGCATTTACATGAAAACATTCTGTGGGTGGAAACCCTTTATCAAATGCCCACCTGCTAAACGACATACCTTCTGGGTAATGCTTTTTATTTATGTGGGAGTATAATGTTTTTCTGCGATTCTTCAAATAATCATAGAATGCTACGGACTCTGTCATGGAGTCTGTCATAAGATATTTTATCTTGTTTTTCTCTAAGAACTGCTGCATTGTTAGAACATGAACGATGTATCTGTCTACATTCTCCACGATACTATCGAAATATGTAACATATGTTTCCCAATAAGAATATAATTCTTTGTTGGTTTTAAATGGCGGAGAATTATTAATCAATTGGACATAGCTATTTGCCTTAGGAGAAAACACTTCAATTCTTGCCGAATGTGTGATACCTATCATAACAAATATATTTGATGGATCAACTCCCTCGTCTATTAGATTAGAGATATCCATAAGAACACGCCTTACAGAACGATTATTAGATGAGCCGGGCATAGCTGCATTTATATAATTTTCTATTCCTAATCTTTTAGCAATTAGTCCTGAGTAGACAGTATTCTTAAGCTGGTCGTTAAACGGAGTAAGGCCTGTCTCTATTATCTGGCAGCCAGGTAATCCTTGCCCAAAGACAAAGGAATCTCCTACCGCATACAGGTGTGTGATATTAGACATTATCATAGTACGACGAATGTATTTTCTGAATTTCAGAAAACTGTGTCATGCAATTTAAATTCATTGCCTCTTTGCGAAATATAGTATCACATGGATTGAATTTATCAACCCCAATCATCACATTAAATCGTCTAGCCATTAATGATATAAATGTGCCCGGATCATGAAACAATAATTGATCCTGCCTATGATTGTGCGGATTAAGATATTCTGCTTTGGTGCAGAAATAGGAATCCGCAATAATATCCATGCCCCATGAATCCCCATAGAAGAATGGATCGCTTGCGTTTATATAATTGTACCTATATCTCATTCTTCCCGCATGCGAAAAATACAAATGCCTTTCTAACATATCATGTGCAGGCACGAAATTACGATCGGGATCAAATACAACATCGTATCTTGATTTCACAACATAATCGTATTTGAAATTATTTTCTGTTTCGTATTCTAGTTTTAGCATATTGGCATATGCCATTGAATAGAATAAAGATCCCCAGGAAAGATATTCGTATTTCGGGAATATGGTACTGTATGGACTAATAAAATATTTCTTTGGATTAAATCGAACCAATTGCGATTCGAGCCATGCGACATCTACAGGCTCATATTTTCCAAAGAAAACAGTTGTTTCTTCTTTTAATTTCCATGTATTATAGTCCCAAGCATGGCAGAAAAAGTCAACCTCGTACTCTGGGCTAGTAAAGAAATGTAGAATAGATTCAGCCGCATGCTGAATTGATCTAGGTTGGCCTGATAAACAAACTGCTATTTTCATAATTAAAACATTCGTCCTTAAGGTAGAGTGACCTGATATGAAATATAAATCTTTCAAACACAGTATCGACCGATGGATCATTTATATTTGTGAAATTGTCAATAAATTCACATGCGCGATTAAATTCAACAGTACCTGAATAAAACAAAGAAGGATTTGCAGCAACTACAAACTTTCCTCTGTTAAATGATCCATAAGCATAATGGATTGTATTATGTTTTACAGTAGATATATTTAGATCATTTATGTCTGCTCTGCGAGGATCAAACGCAATACACATATCAAATTCTTCGTTATTCTTAAGTTCAAAGAACCGTTTTTTTACAGATACATTTCTTAATGCAATGAACAGATTTGAGTTATAATCAGTAAACAATTCATAATCGTCTCCATTAGGCAATATATTATCCGGCGCCTTATAGGAAGGATCGTCGGTGTAAATGCATAATGCGGTTTTCTTCATTTAGGGTTATTTCCTCTTTCGTAAATAACTCCCATAAGATGTTCGGCCCATGCCTTGTGCCCTTCTTCAAGTGGATGAAGAAATTTTCCAATTGGCAACTTTTTTCGACCAACATATGAGTTGAAGGGTTCGTTTCTATAATAACGATCGGTATCTATCATGTATAGAACATTGGTATGGATCTTTTTATATTCGTTCCAAAAATCTTCATCGTGGTGCATGGAGTCGGACATCATATAGCTTATTCCCAGACTCTTTAGAAATTGCTGCATGCCCAATACCTGACTTAGGAACCTGGTGGTACTTTCATACGCACTGTTATAGTATGCTGTATAAAGCTTCCAAAATTCCCTCTGAGATTTATATGAAAACTTAGGATCGGGTTCAAAATTACTAATCAATGCTTCCCAGTGCTTATGTTCGTTATCATAAAACTCTCTTCGTGTCGAATGAGTTAAACTAATGAACACATATATTTCTTCTGGCTTATAATCGCCGAAATATGTAGGAAGATCAGTTGTAATCATTCTGAATGCTCTATCATTAGAACCGCCGGGTAATGATTTGTTTATTACATTTTCAATACCCCATGTCTTAGCAATAATACCTGTATACGAATTATCTCTCATATAATCAGTGCAGGTATAAAAATCCTTAGGTTCGACATCTGATCCTCCGAGCTCCTGCCCGAAAGAAAAAGAATCACCTGTTACATAAATTGCCTTAATTGTCATTCGCTGCGTTCCTACATAATGTCCAGAAATCTTCCATCTCCGGGAAAGTTTCTAAAAAGTTTGTTTCTCTTCTAAAGTCGTGCTCGTCGAAAAACTTATAGAAGTCTGCACGATCTCTCTTAATTCTTTCGGGAGACAATTCGTCGCCCTGCTTCATCCATGACAATAATCTTTCTAGCTTTGCTACCTGAAAATCTTGAATGCTTGAAAAGTCTGTCGATACCCGGGCCTTGAAATATTCAATATCTGCCTCTAAGATATCTCTGTATCTTTCCGGCAGAATTTGGATAGTTTGCCAATTAGGAAAGCGTAGCATTGGTAAATCAAAGGAAATATGGTAACGATCATTATTGTGTTTCTTTCCCATCTTTAGAATAAAATCTTCAATTAATTGGCGGAGAGAAGTGATACTCAATGCGTTCACCGTAACAATGAATGTAACTGTGCTCTTCTGGCTAAACTTCTCTAAATACTTATCGACATTATCCATTAGGTATTCAAAGTCCATACCGTTGCGAATGTATTCAGCCTTCTTACCATACGCATCGCACGAAATATAAAGTGCGATATGTCCAAGTGATTGATTGTCGACAATAGTCTGAATCTTCTCGTTAAACTTATTCATCATCCGTGGATCTGGGCAGAAATTGGTTGTCAGAGCAAGATTCAAATCGCCTTTAGGATTTTCGATAATGTAATCAAGAACACGATATGTATTCTTGTCCATTAGAGGTTCGCCACCTGTCATACGGAAGTGTTTGATTTGTGGATACCAGTCCGGCCATAATTTCCAAAAGGTATCTACATAAGGATTTTCTTCACGAACAGGGATAGGCATCATACCTACCTGCTTGAAATAGTCGACAGAGTTGTGCGGGACTGTAGTTGGATAAGGTCCGTATTCTTCGATTTCTTTTTGCCATGAATTGGACAAATGCGGCGAGCAATATGAACATTTAAAGTTGCATACACTACTGAAGTTTACCTCAACATACGACGGCATAACATTAAAGTTTGCCGGATCTGGATTGGTTTTAATTTCTTCGTAGCTTGCATCATCCATAATATCGGCTGAACGATAATATCTGTCAGATAGATGTCCGCCCGGCGAGTCTTCGATATTCCAACAATAAGAACAGCCCGCAGGTCTTTCGCCCGCAATCATCTTTGCACGCTCTGCTTTCTTCTCTTTTGTATTATGGAGTGCTGTAGGATTTTCTGCTAGTTCTTCTAACGGAATCTTGTGTTCCGGTGGATGATAGCAACTATGAGTAAACCCAGAGGTTAAATTCATAGATACATTTTTCCATTTTGCTAAACAGAAGGTGGGCGAAATTTCTGCATTTCTTTCACCTGCTTTTAAAACACGAATTGTATATAGCGACTTATCGTTACTCATGTTATTCCTATGACCATGTACCTAGTATACATCGGCATTTCTAATTTGCCCGAATAGAGAACTTCGGGCAAGTCGACTTGTTTGACAAATTCTTCAGCGGAGTCTACACAGTTTATGTGTCCGTTTCCCTTGGTATAATTATTAGACTGTAGTATAACAGTTCGTCCCATAGGAATGCACGAAATCCATTCCCTTACATCAGGAATGTGTTCACAACTTGTATTGATAATAATATCTTCTGTGTAATGATGTTTATACATGTCTTCGGTAATGGCCTGCATTGCAGGGTTATCATAAATCATATTATGGATAAACTTTTCACATCTAGGATCAATGTCTAGCATTGTAACCCTTACTGCGGGAAATTTCCATTTCAACATCATACCCAGAGTTCCAAACCATGCCCCGGCGATTGCAATTTTCATATTCTTAAGTTCGGGATCTATCTTAGCTACTTCTGTTAAGATCCATTCCTTACTGCGAATTTGACCTGAACTGAACATGTCTCTAAATTCATCGTACCTTGGCGCAAGTTCTGCCGGAGTGGAGTATAGCGCATTTGTATAGGTAATAATGAATTTTGAATCAATCACTTATTAAGTTTCCTTAGTTGGTTAAGTTCTTCTTCCGTAAACATCTTGTTCATGCGCGGAACATTCACATATGCAGCCTTATAGAACTTGCTTTGATTTTCATCGAGTTCAGCAATCTCAAGGCCAAACCCCTTACGGAGTTTTTCTCCCAGAACAAGAATTTCGTGATTGAGTAAATCCTTGTCCCATGTGTAATTTGTCTTGTAACACTTTTCTGTGTTACGATCTATTTCATGAAAGTCTCCTACTTCAAACATAGGTTTAACTTGTTTTTCGAATAAGTCGTTGAGGTACTCAAAGTCGCGAACATTGATGTAGTCCCAATCGGTTAGATTGGTCATGTAGCAGCCTAAGCGGGCGCCGTACATTGCCCAGAGACCGTTTTCAACATCGGCACCCACTGAACACCAAGTAATAAGGCGCTTATAGTTTCCCCACCAAATAACTTTCTTAAAGTTGTCTACATCGGGTTTGCCACCCTGAACTAGAGACATCTTTACACCTTCGCGAAAACCTGCACGAAACGCTTGGCGCGGGCTTCCATTGGGATAAGTTACGCTGTATTGGTTAGTCATCTGAACATAGGAGTCTTCCCAGCAGAAATCTACTTGATTTCGCTGGTCGTCTGTGTCGGCATGCTCATGTGTTCGCATATCTAACACATACTGTTTTGGCCAGCATTTTAGCCCGCCATTGCCATATTCGAGTCCGTTGATGTAATTCTGCGCAGCCCAGCTTACTGCTTTGCCCTGCAATTTAGGATTGTCAAAGTCAAGTTCGAGATCAAAGAAAGAAGGATCAACGATGTTGTCGGCGTCAATAGAAATAAACCTATCGGTGGTCGATAGGTTTGCAGCGGCCTTGTGTGCAGCATCGGAGCCCTTGACTCCGTGTACCCGCTGTGCCCAGGGCACCTTACTTTGCAGGTCTGCCCAATTCTCTTCGCAATTATCCTCATCGAAACTAATAAAGACAACATCAAATTCGTGCATTGACTTAAAAGACATTCTTGACTCCTCTTACTCTATATCCGTAACTACTCAATATTTTTCTAGTATACACGCTAGAATAAGAGAAGTCAATGTATGTCGGGAACGGAAAATAAACACGAGCCTCATCAAACAATGCCTTAGGTACAAAAGGTAGTGTGAATAGCAGGGTGTACGGATCATTTCGACGAGTAAAATACAGCATAGAAATGCCATGATTCATAAACGCTTCTACATCCTCCTGCTCCTCGTCGATACCATTCTTTAGCAGTTCTTTATATGCCGGGTCGAGCGAAAGTGCAATACTATGCGCTTCTTGATCGGCTACAATTTTTAGGATAGGAATTTCGTTTGTGTCTTCACTGACCTTTGTTAGATAGTTGTCAAGTGTTCTAGTAACATTGATATGTGTTTCTTTCTTGATAATCCTGAAAGATTCACCACCAATTCTTTTGACTTTCTTGATGGTAAAATCAAAGGGATTTTTCTGTCCCAATAAGAAAGGTTCTACATCGCTTAACGGAAACATAGCTGTGTTGAATTCGTTTGCCAATCCTTGATCAGCAGTAGGAGTGACGGCCTTAATGTCGCCATTCTTATCGTAATAGAGATACATTAAAATCAATGCTGCCATATTATACTCCTACTCGCTTCTCTAACAATGCTATCATTTCATCGGTCAACCAATGCTTTACATTGTAGTGAAATGGTAATGTTTGTTGATAGCTACCAATCTTAAATCTTCCGTCTTCCGAAAAATAAGTTGGAATGTTTTTTGTCCAGTCTTCTGAAATTAATTCTTCCCTGATTCCTTGCAGATGTGATTTCATATGAACAAATGTTGGCAAATCAGATATGTTACCAAAACATTCATTTTCGATACCAAGAATTTTAATTGCTAGTGCATATGCAACATCGCCCGAAAGATGCTTGGGCCTGTTCTCGTCAAGGTAGTTATAAAAGAATCTTTCCCAATTATTGAAAATATATTCTACAAGCTTAAATAATTCAACGGCTAAATCGGACTTCTTGAAGTACATGAATGCAGTATAAACATTAGGTAAATTGTTAGAAGCAAATGCAGGCCTATACTTAGTTGAGGTGATTACATCGCCCTTATATGTTCGTGGCTTATCTGTAATCCAAATATCTTTCTTGGAAAGAACATCCCACCAATGACTTATATCTTCCGGAAACATCATATCAGCATCAAGGATAACTGTTTCGTCAAATGGGGACATATAGTAATATTTCCATTTGTTTTCAATTTTCCACTTCGATAGGGCAGCATGATCAATCCACGGAATAGGTGCAACATGATCGAATACTTCGTAATAGTTTCCCGGCATAGTGTCAGTATCTGTCGCTAAACAAACGCTGGTTACCTTGCTCTGACTGTTCTTTATACTGAGTGCCAGTCCGTAGGCAAGCCTGTTATAATCATCTCTCTTTGTATTCTGAGATAGAATTAGATAACCTCTGGTCACAGTGTTTCCTTTTTGTACAATTCAATTAATCGGTCAGCATACCTATTAATTGCCCACTTGTTCATAACATGAACATCAATATTTTTAATTCGAGATAGAATATACTTTCCCTTTTCTGTCTTCTTTTCGGAATACAACACAATATCATTTACCGCAGGAATACTGTGAATATCGTCTGTATCCCACGACATTAATAATCCGGGAATGGGTAGGTTGCCAACAACCGAATCAGTCGTTCCTGTAAATCCATTTAGTGTATGAATTGCTACGCTAAATGCATTGTCGTTTCTAAACATTCCATTTGAGAACACATAAAGTTCTTTATAGTATTGATAGTTCTCTTGAATATGCCTGACTGTAGAGAATAGAAATTTTGCAAAATCTGTCTTCTTAAAATAGATTACAGTTGCCCAGTATAGCTTGATTCCAAAGTCATCAACAAACTTTGTATATGGTTTCTTATCTTCACCCGGTGTATAGATTCTACTATCTATCATAACTTCGTTTTCGCTACCCCAACAATTGTTAAGGGCAGAACTCATTATAAGATAATCGCAATCAATAAACAATGTTTCGTCAAACGGTGATAGTTCGTATGCTTCCCAGTGATTGCAATTATAGAATTGCAACGACTTTGTAGAAAATGATGTGTCGCTAAAATTTCTAGAATTGCTAAACAGGTAGTCTCGACTCACATTAATAATATGATCAAAACAAGAATTAATAAAATCTTCGCCTAATGCCTTTTTACCCCAACTGAGGGTTCCTTCATCGGTAACCAGTGCAACAGGGACGCCAAGATTCTTTTGAACAAGGAGGGCATTAGCGCATGCAATTTTCAAGTAATCAATTTCGCTGTTGTTATGAGCATACATTAATACGCCGCGACTCATTATTCTTCCTTAATGTCTAGGATAGATTTTACATTTCTTGCTTTTCTGATTTCCTGGAATTCTTTCAGGTAGTCACTTGTAACTTCGTGATACCTTCTTGTAATTTCCTTAAGAAATGCGTCAACATCCGAAATTAGCACAGGTACATTGTTATCATCTAACAATGTTGCAGATGTGGTTTCGTTCTTGTTCAGGTAATCCAAGAAACAGATTAGTTCACGATTAATAGTAAAGCTTCCGCCGTTTTTAGCGAACAGGAGCATACCTTCTGTGCGAATCTTTAATTTCTGTAGTTGGTTGTTTAGGGTCTGCCTGTAGTTAGCAAAGGCAAGGGCTTGTTCTAGTCGTTCTTCCATGAAAAACCTCCGTTACGCTATTTATCAGTAGCTTTAACGGAGGTTTTTTGTTTTGAGCGGAACTTAGACTGCTGTAAATCCCGAGTTAGCACCGACAGACGAAACAACCACTGCAGGACCCGGATATGTGACAAGGCCCGAGGATTTCTTGTTGTCGATGTGATATACTGTTGTAGTAGTTTTCGAGTTTGGAGAAGCATCAGCATCTACAAGTTTTACTCTAAAGTCAACAAGACCATTTGTTCCTGCTGCTGCAGAAAGTTTGCCTTCAAGTTGCACATAGCTTGCTGTGTAGTATCCACCGCCACCGTATGCTTGTTGATATAGTGTTTGGTAAGATGTTGTTAGATTGTAGAATCCCAAACTTGTTCCGCCGGCACCAGTATTTGGTGTTGTAGATGCATAGTTGAACACCAATGGACTCATTGCTGTAAGCATTGCTGCCCACTGGGTATCTTCTGGAGTAACAATAGGAGAATACGAACCGTTTAGGTTTAAGCTTCCTCCCGAGTTGAAGAAATATCTTGCATTATTCCAGCTACCAAAATCTACCTGATAAGTGAAAGTTAACGAAGTTGTCCAGGGTTTGGCACCTGCCGGTTGAGTAAAATTCGAACCTGTAACAATAGTAGATTGCCCTGCTGCAAGGTTAAATCTATTCGTTTGCAAGAGTGCTGCAAGTGCGGTAAGAGTCGAAGGAGTGTTGTATGCTGCAATTATATCGCCGATAATCGGATCTGATACAGGTAGTGGTGGAACAACAGTTGTGCCTTGGTGTGTCCCAACGGTTCTCATCGTATCGAAAAGATTTGCCCATTCACTTGCCGCAACAGCATCACCTGCTGCTACTGAAACAAGAGCAGGTAACTGACCATACCCAAATCCTGCGTTAGGTAAAGTAGTTGCACCCGAGTGCATATCGGCGAACACCTCATTCATACCACCTGTTAGGGTAGCAAAGGTATTATAATCTAGTGCCTGAATTGGTCCGCCGGTAACATAAGTCATGTTTTAATCTCCCAAACTAATTAAGAATAAATTGCTGGGAAGATTTGACGCCATGCACCTGCTGCGTAGATTGAAATCACAGAGCCTACAATTCTAATATCACCGTCCTTCGGAGTACCGACTGGATTGATAACTGGCGTGCCGCCTGTTTCATTTGAATTTACAGTGACTACCTTCTGCCAGTTGGCAAGGTTTCCTGATGTTGCGCCGCTGTTTCTTACATAAAGAACACCATCAGATGCTGAGGTCTTGTTGAACCACAATTGCCCCTGTAGTGCTGTAGTATCGCTAGGAAGAACAGTACCGCAGAAATTTTCAGTCAACTGTAAGAATGTTTGTGCTACGGGAGCGCCGTAATCAATTGCGTTTCGACCGATTAATTGTGTACCGATACCTTTACCGGCACCGTTAGCAGTAGGATTATAGAACTGCGTGTCGATGGCGTTGTCTGGTACTGTTACAGCAGTTCCGTCAGCCTTGTAAATGTTGTATGCCATATACTTAAAATTCCTTAGTTTTGTTATTTATCAACTTGCGCCCATTTGAATTCTGAGTGTATAGATAATTTCGAGCGATCTATTAGCAGACTTCTGGATTGGGTGGAAAATAACATGAGTAAGCATGAGTTTTGATTTAGAACCTGCTGTATTTGAAAAGTTGGGAGTCTGTGTAATGAAATCTGAAATTTCAGTTGTGTTCTGTGTAAAGCCGCCGGTGAAGAGATTATTAGATCCTGCAAACAATCCAATTTCATTGAATACTAAAGTATTAGGATCAAAATTAGTAGGCTGGCTCGACGCACTTGTTCCTACAAATGTTGAATTATCTAGTACAAGTTGCTGAATTGTTGTTGCTGCTGTGATACCAATTGGCGGCTCACTATATCCGATGGTTACATCGACAATAATATCTTCGTAGTTAGTTGCATAGTTTTCTGCAGGAATATACGCCCTGCACAACTGATCGTAACTCGGAATATCAGTTGAATCGTTAGAAAGCTTTTTTACATAAACTGTATTATATAAATTAGCGGTAGGATTCTTAATAAGACTTCCTGGGCCGCCAAGAGACGGCTTGTATGAAATTGTTCCTGTTGGTCCAATGTATGCACCGCCGTTACCGAACGCCATATAATACAAGAAACTGTTTGAGTTTCCAATAAGAGCATGGGCTAACGCTGCCGACATGTTTCCATATAGAACATCGTTATGTGTATCTACTAGGACTTCTTTAGTATCTTTGTCGATGATTTTAACAAAGCCCTGTATAGAAGCACGAAAAAAATCTTGCATCTCAACCCCTCTTATTCACCAGAACTTTTCCGGTATCTTTATCTTTAATTAGAATATGGCACTGAACATCCATGTATGCAGTGTCAACAAAACCCTCATCTTTCTTAGGTTCGGGTTTTGCTTCTTTGTTATCGTTTTCTTTATTTATCATGATAATTCTCTATGTATTTATCAAGGTATACTCTTACCCTGGGCTTGCTTCAGGAAGTTAGCTTCAGGTGTATCAGCATACCATAATCCGCCCATAGGTACTGAAGTAATGCTTGTAAATTCACCCGGGGAAGTTTCCGTTGACAAATCTGGACTTGCCGGTAACGAAACTGCATTCCAAACTTCAACATCAGATCCTGCTGGCATTATATTACCTCTTTCAACAAAGATATAACTTAGTGCAACATGTTCTGTAGGTGCTGTTCCCATTGTTCCGCGTCTTACTAAACGAAGTTCCCATGTGTTAAGAGCTACAAGAGTTTTCATTTTGTATTCAATGCGCTCGCCATTTATCCAAATAACTCCCGGCACTAACGACGGGGTAGGTAGAATATCTGTTAACGATGTTACAACAATCACATCAATATTTTCGTCTAACGATGTTGGTGCAGGTAATGTTACCGCAAGTGTTGCTCTAAACTCATCTGCATTTCTGTAGAAGTTAGCGCCGTCCTTAACATTTGTATTTTCCTTAAAGCTAATTGTGTTAGCCAACATAATAGGATTTGTAGGAATATCCCACAGCACTTCGGTTGTTCCGCCTGCGTCAATTAACGCCTGTGAAATTACAGGGTCGCTGATTGCTTCCCATGTATCGCCCCACCCAACTAAAGGTGCTACTGTTGGCTGAACTGCGAAAGGAACAGGAACTAAATTAATTCCACTAACATCATTTACAGGCAATTGAGTATCAACATTCACAACTAAATCTGCTGTAGGATATCCCTGTGCAACTTCATATCTATTTGTGTTGAACTGAATATTTTGTAACACTCCGCCATCAAACCAGACAAGTGCTACCGGTACAGGTGATGAACCCGGATCGTTAAAGAAGTAGGCAGTAAATGTTCCGTTGCCGTTATCTTCTACAAAATAATCCTGGCCGTAGATTAGAACTGTTGTTCCGATTTGAACTCCGACAATATTATACGGAGTAATCACATTTTGCGGATTGTTTAAATTAATACTATCGAAATCAAATGTGTACGGATACAACTGCGATAATCCAACCTTGCCAGCATCAAAAGTAGTTAATGGAACAGTGTATACATCTTCACGAGAAACAAACTGATCTATGTTATCAGCAAATGTTTCGGCATTAAGAATGTATGATGGGACCGGCCATGGGCCCGGTAGGTAAACATCCCACGGTGGATTATCCCATGCAAAGTTATCCCACGGCAAGTAGTTTTCTGGGCCGAACTTGATTACAGTGCTTATCTTATAAGAATCGATTGCTGCTCCTGCAGCCACATCAGATGTGAGATATGTACTTGTGTAATCTCTAATCTGTGTATGATATGGTTTTGCATCAATAATGTATTTGATAATATTGTCAATCTGATTAGGAATATATAGCTGTGCCTGGTTAAGCGGCAAATTATTTTCCTTAATGTAGATGTAAGACGACTTAAATACCCAGTCTGGATTTTTCTGCTCGCTAAGAACATAATTAACCAACGAGAAGAACAATTCGTTTTGGTCAACCTTGTAGTTGTTAATCATAACCTTTGTTCTGAATGCGTTTAACAACTCTCTCAATTCTGTTGCCAATCCGTAAAGATTTTCGGATGTGTATATTGTATCTAGTAATTTGATAGCTGATTTTTCAACCCCTACTTCTTCTAAGCTCAGTGTAGAAACATTAGGATTCAACTGAACCACATTATACAGAATAAATCTTCCGTCTACTGTTCCATTGATTACCTGAACAATATCGTCCTTCTGCAGATCGCCATTAACAAGTGCAACATTAGCATCTGAAAGTGTTTGATACACATCTGTAGGTACAGCATCTTCAAATCCTATAGCATACCAATTTGTATATTCCCAATAGACATCAGTTGAGACATTAGCATTCCAACTTGGATCATCGTCGCGAATTTGAATATGTTTCAGTAAGCTATTAGCTGATTGAACAAATATTTTTCTAGCTGCATGTATTTTCTGGAACATGCCCTGGCGAGGACGATATTGAATACCGTACTTTTCAAACTCAGTTAATGTTGGATCCGGTACTGGTAAAATTTCTCCATACACCGGGGTCGTTGTAGGTGTGGCGGTATCCCACAGAGCAATATCCCACCCATAAATATCCCACGGTAAATCCTTGGCAACAATAATGCCGTTACTATATTCGTCAGATACAGGAAGAACTTTTGTATACCCGCAAAGGCTGTCGACCATCTTGTTCCAGAACTGGTCGGTTACAACTGAGCTAGGATCTCCTTCTCTAAAGAATGACCACTGAGCATGTTCCTGATCGTCTCTTGCAGAAAGCTTATACTCAACTTGTACATTGTCGCCCTGGTAAGATAAGATTTCCTGTACATTGTAGAACATATAAGAATTGTTTGTAAGTGTCTGCTGAATTGGGCAGAAGAATACAAAATTCTGACTCTTTGGTGTTTGTAATAATCGTGCAACATCAACTGACGCAAGGGTTCTGTTTTCGAGATTAGGCTTGTCTGTAGAGCCTAGGACCCAGAAATAATAATTAGTTTCTGTTGCACTAGTAAATCTATTCGAAGTTACAAGCATAACATAATTATTCACATCTCTTGGTATACCCGATCCTGTATAAGCATCTGGCGGTACTGGGCTCTTTACCCATTCATATATAGCCACTGTACTTCCCGGGAATAGTTGACCCCAACGATTTCTTCTGTAAACTAAATTGTCGACTTCTGTTTCTGAACCATCAAGTGCAATAGGTTGCTCATAGTAAACATATCTTGTAGAAGATAGATCCCACCAAAGTTGTCCAACCTGAGCATCACCGAAATTAATATTTTCGCTGTAAAGTCTTGGATTTCCAGTAATATTATACCTTGCAGGATCTTGCATAGCCATATAAGATATGTTCTGTCTTGCAGGACCTGGCAGAATATCTTTGAACGGATCGTAGATAGGAAGCTGAACAAGCTCATTCTTTGATAGTGCAGCATAAACCTTAGCACTCTTAAAGAATGAAGTATTGATTAATTTTTCTTGCACCCTGTATGGATTAAAATATAGCGGCCCTGTAACATCCCATCCGTAGTTAGGACTCCAGAAATCTATAACTTTCAGATCCCATCCCTTAATATCCCAGATGCCCGGGTCAGCCTGAATATTAAATACAGTCCATTTACCATTTACATCATCGACCCAGATTTTATCTCCGAGTCCTACATATACAGGCAATAACGGTTCGACTGGAGTTTCTCTCCATCTCATTGTCTTGTAAATTAGCAAATTAGTAAAGTTTGCGTAATTGGCAATGTCTGTTTCGGTTACTGGGTTATCGTCTAGGGTAACAAGGTTATAATAGTTATAGGTGTCGTCCGAGTACGCATAGCTGAATCCTATGGTATAGTTTTCGCCGGGGAATGTTCCCGGTGGTGTTACAGAAACGATAGGGAATACATAACCCGAACCAGGGTTAACAACATCAATTGTCTGAATAACTCCGTCTGTTACTGTTGCTACGGCGGTCGCGCCAGATCCGTATCCACCGATGTCCGATATAACAACGGATGGTGTCGAAGTGTAACCAGCACCGCCTTGTGTCACTTCAATATTTAAAATTTCACCAGTGCCCGATTCTGGGGGCGCCGATAATTCGACTGTGGCCGTGGTATAGTTATTCCCCGGACTATCTAGTGTTATGCTGGTAACCTGCCCGTTAGTTAACACTGCTGTTGCAGATGCTCCAACACCGTCGCCCGAAATTGTTACAAGAGGTGTTTCTGTATATCCGTAACCAGGATCGGTAATTTGTATAGATAGGATAGGATTTGCTCCGCCTGGCTGTGCAATAGATACTGCAGGAGGAATTGAATAACCCGATCCAGGATTTATTAAATTAATTCCGGTAATGGTTCCGTTAAGAATTGTCGAAGTTGCGGTTGCAGCAACTCCGCCAATCGGTGCAGCAACAGTTACGGTAGGTGCAGAAATATATCCCGACCCGCCTGTATTAAGCGTTACACTGGTTACTGATCCACCTGTTAGTGTAGCGGTTGCTGTCGCTGCAACGCCGGTTGGATCTCCGATTGTAATTGACGGGGAAAATGCATATCCCGAGCCAGGTAATACAATATTAATGCCAGTGACTTTACCATTAGCAATAGTTGCTGTTCCTGTTGCTGTAATGCCGCTTGGTGGCGAAATTGTAACATCAGGAATAGTAGAATATCCAGACCCCGGTTGAATAATATCAATGTCAGTGACTTTTCCGTCTGTGATTATTGCAACTGCTGTTGCAGCAATACCGGTAGGTGGAGCAATATTGATATTAGGGTTGGAATATCCGCTGCCGCCGTCGACAACCGTTATAGAGGTAACAATTCCGTTATTAACCGTTGCTACAGCCTTTGCGCCATTTCCGCCACTAAATCCGTCCGTAATTGTAATAATTGGCGGTGCGATATAACCTGAACCGTTATTTATTAACACAATATCTATTATGATGCCGCCTGCAACCGAAACAATAGCATTTGCCGTGGCGGTAATATGAATTGGAGGATCAACAGTAACTGTCGGCGCGCTAATATAGCCCGATCCAGCATTAGCTACATTCACAGAAGTTATTTGTCCAGAGCTCGCAATTACTGCTACACCAGTGGCGCTAACTCCCGGAGCTTGGAATGTTACAGATGGAACAGTAGCGTAACCTGCTCCGCCGCCCGAAATAGTTACAGTCGACACCGATCCGGCTACTACCGTGCAGGATGCTGTGGCCTTAACATGAATAGGATCGGCTACAGTTACCGCAGGTGTTGATGTATAACCCGAACCACCGTGTGTAAGCGTTAATCCTGTCACTACACCATTAGTTACAGCAGATGTTACTGTTGCACCATCAGACGGCGGTGCAGCAATTGTTACAGCAGGGGCTGATAGATATCCATTGCCGCCATCTATGATGTTAAAGCTGGTAACAGAACCGCCACCGATATTTGATGTAATCGATGCACTTCCGGTTAACACTGCTGTGGCAGTGGATTGTTGTGTCGGCGCCTTTGATGATGCTGTTGCGGCAGCGCCACCGATTTGCAATACAATCATATTGCCGAAATCTGTTTTTGTACCTTCTGTTGAAAACTGTGAAGTTATTTCACAGCTTAGGGCAGTCCTTAAGAAAATATCGCCATTTGCGTTAACTACAGAGAATCCCGATTGTTCTGTAATGTCGACAAGTTTATAGACATCCCAGTCTTCTGTGAATGTTTTAGCAATCCAGATAGTATCGCCCGCGACAGGGTTTAGCTTATCTGTGCCCCATGCTACCGCGGTCTGAATCTTATCAAACGAATACCAATCGACATCATCGAAATGCACATAACCAGCGTTTGGTGTTGCATAGTCAATTCTCGGTGTAACAGGAAACTTCAGTGAGTATTCTGGATCATTAGGACGAACAACCCATTTATCTACCTGGTCAATATCGATATTAACCACATTGTCGAGTGTCGCATCTTTAATAACAGAACCCTGCCAGACACTGTAAAGCTTATCAAGGTTATGTGGTTCTGGGCCCGAATCAATCTCGATATAAGGTGCAGAAAGATATCCATAACCCGGATCAGTAATGTCAATGCGAGCAATTCTACCAGTAGAATCAAGCACCGCAAATGCTTTAGCAGTGCGTAACGGCGATGTAACATATGGATCTAGCGGATCTGCATCTGGTGGTGGCACTACAATTCGCGGAACATTTATATATGTGTTCTGTGCATTCAGAATATTAATTTGCCTTACAAACCCTACAGGAGACGGCATATAATTTAATCTTGCAACAATAACCTCACCGGTATTTTGTTCTGGCTTAAGAATAAACTCAGTCGATACCTGGTCAATTGTATTACCAAAATCACCTAGCTTTAATGCCCATTCCTCGAACACTTCAATGATTTCGTCAGACTGAACCTTTGTAGATCTAAATAATTTTTCGAAAGCTTGGCTGGTTCCTTTCTGCCTAATAGCGCCTTGATAGAATAGATACTGGACATCATTAGATACCTGTAGGTTATCTAAATAGCTCTTGCTTTCATACCCAATTAAGCTTCTGCCAAGATCTTCTAAGCTAGGATTGTCGATTGTAACATTAGGATCGTAGTAATAACGCATAGCTTCAACAATCGTGTCGAAGTTCGGAACAAGCTGATTATCCATAACAAGATAACCAGGTGCTTCCATTTTACCGTACCAGCCGTTACTTCTAAATCCGTTGAAACGCAACCTTTGCTGCCTTGCTCTTAGTAATGGTGAATATACAACATCGTTGAAGTTTGTCTGATTATCGAAAATTAAGATATGCTCAGTTTCGGATGCATTTACTTGTAGGAAATAAATTCCACCGACAGATAAGTCAATTGGTTCAACAGAAATAAATCGTCCGTCTCTATCTGTTGAAGTAGAGCTCGGTGGAATTGCTGTTCCGTATTTGTTTAGAATACTATAGATACCGTTTGTCAGACTTTCGACATCATCTGGATATCCTCTTGCAACTTCAAGAGTGGCCTTATTCGCTAGCGGGCTTAACTGAATCGATGCATCCGGTGCCCAATCAGTATTAAGCCAGAATAAGAATTGCTTTCCGGCAGTGAGCCAGTCATTTAACTGGTTTGTATCAGGGCTTACTTCATCAAATTTCCAACCTCTAGATTCTAGGTATGCTCCCCAACCAATGAGCATATCAAACACCTGCTGCGGTGTCTTGAATACTGTTCCGTAAGGAATTTTTGTAGTTGTAGGTTCGGAGAAAGGCTTATACGATACCGAAATTCCACCAACAATTGGTAATGCATTTAGTTTCTTCCATCCCGCGGCAATAAACTTCTCTACCAACTGAGTAGAAAGACTTAGATAATAAACTCCGTTATACCTAACAATGTCACCTTGCACATATGTTTCGCCAGGGACAAAATATTTAAATTCAGCAGGTGTTCCGCCGACTGTAACATCGATAAGTTGTGAATCTGAACGATCCAAGATAGTGAATTCCGACTTCAATAAGTCGTAGCCGTAGACGGCAAATGTTCCATCGGCAAGTCCTCGAACAATTACCCCACTGTAAGAATATGTGTCAATTGGTGGACTCTTATGCAAAATAACATCGAAGTTAGTCGACGGAATGATTAGACTATTAGTTGATGCGCCAGGACTTACGGCCTCGATATATGTATTGGTCGTATCCTTGTTTGTAAAGCCTGCAAGTTTATTTGCAAGATTTACATCTAGTGTTCTAATTTTCTGACCAAAGGTCGAAGTAACATCCTTTCCTAAGAAAAGAATTCTATCACTGATCCAACGCTGATACCCGTACTTAATTTGAATATCGGTGTCGACTGTTTCTGCATGCACAACTTGATCTTTATTCTTTAAACGCATCCATGCGAAGAAAGGATCACTATTTGTGAATGTATCATTTTGTACAAATTGCCAGTTGACATCAGACATTACCGGGCTTTCAATTCCGGGAACTGTTATCATACCCGGAGAAAGTTCTGTGCCAATTGTGTCCCAGAAGTATTCACCGTATGGTGCAGGACGCATTAGATATAGGAATTCCTGTACATTAAATGCATAAGCAGATGTTGACATCCATGCCTGTTCAACTGGTGCGCCATCGCCATAAATCCATTCTACATCAAACAAATCAAATGGCTCATAATCATTTCCGGAGAACACGACATTAAATAATGCCATTACAGAAATAATTTCTCCGGAAGCGTCAACCGGAATTACTGCCGATAGGCCCGGGCGTGCCCACATTTCTTGCTCTTGTGGTAACAAAGTTACAGGATCGTAGATAGCGCATGGCCCTTGCCTGATAATGCCGTATTCAAGATCGTCCCACATTACATGAGCACCGCTTGCAGTTGATGTCCATACTTCCTGACCTGCTAAGTTTAGAACAGGCATTCCGTATTCGTATCTCCACCACGATGGCTCTGCACCGAACCCGAGCATCTCCCACGGACGAGTATCTGGATAATATGTGTCGTAGTAATATTGGAAAATGCCTTTCCAGTTGCCCGGTAGGTTTAGTGGAACACCGTTTGCATCTTTGGCAAAACGATAATTATAAAGTTTCCATAATTGAGATACAGGTGTAACTGTACTAGAGGTTAGCCAATCGTTGGCTCTATAGTTTGCCCTGTTCTTTGCCGACCATTTGTTTAGATATGATTCTGTGATATTAAGGAACTCTTCTCTTGTATAACGAGTTTCTCTGAAGTAACCCGATTTTACAGACTCAAGACGCAATGGCAGATAATACTGATGTCTAAAACGATACTGAAGAAGATTATATATTCTCTTTTCGAGTTCTAGCAATAATTGATCGCGATAATCATTGTATGCAATTGTTTTAGATCCGTCGTGACCAATGATAACATTTGTCGGAATTGCATAAGATGTATCTAATTCAATTCTCGGAATATATGTCGGATATGCACCAATTTTTGTTGGTGTAGATGGAATGTATGCTGGCAGTGGACTCTTATACAAAGCCACAAACACTGTATTGCCAACAGGAACTTCAAGAAGGTTAAGTTGAATTTCAATAACTAGGTTAGATGAAATTATTTCGTAATCTTGTCCGATTACCAATAACTTTTCTTGTCCCGTTGTATCATATAGGTATAGTGCATTCTTAGGATCTGCTAAATCAACATAATTTGATAATGTTAGTAACCCGCCCATTGGCACAGTAAATGTTTCATTTGCGAAAGGACTGCCATTTGCAATCATATACGAATAAGCAAATGCATTTGAGAACTCTTTAGAAACATTTACAGTCTTAAGAATTTCTTCAACCCACAGGCTAACCGTAATATTATTGTTATAATATTGAACAGGATTAAAACCTTGATTGATTAATTGTAACGCAGTTGTTAGATATTTGTTCTTGAACTTTGTATATTCGTCTTGGCTGAATCTAATACTTGTAATAAAATCTAGATCATTAGAAGAGGATATCAACATTGTCTTAAGCAACGGACATACATTTTGTAGAATAAATGTTCCTACAGATCTGTTCTTTCTTGTATCGCGATAATTATTATCGCCGCCAAATGCTATACCGGTTGCGCCAATCTGATTTGCTATAATCGAAGCAAAATGTTCTGTTAGTTCACTGCCGCTAATTTCTTCTACTTCTAATTGAGATGGATTTGCTTCTAATTGCTGAGGAATTTCAAAGTAGCCAGGGCGTGTAGGATCTAGCAGTCCGTGCGTATAAGTCTGCACTTCAACTACAGGTGGTTGAGTTTGAGTTGTAGTAAGAAGCGTAGTTAGATATGCCGCTAAATCAACATAAATTCTATTGTTTATTTCAGTTAATGTATATCCGCTGGGTTGCTCTGCAATACTTTTTACTTCTGTTCCATTAACTGAAACAATGATATCTGGCACTGTCGGATAACCGTATGGTGTTACACTAAGCTTAAATTGATACTCTGTTCCATAGCCTACGGTAAATTTATCAATGACTCTTTGCTTACTCGTTTGTAAGCAATTAACCGGTGGGGGCGGAATAATATTATCACATGGGCAAGGCTGATATAAATTCCAATTGTTGTACAGAATAGGTTCTGTAGTTGTCTTGTAATAGTAATATCCTGTGATAGGTAATTTTGCATTACTGTATGTATAACGCTCGACTATTAGGTCATTTTGAAATACTATATCAGATGCCTGGCCCAACGAAGTATAAACAATTGGGAATTTTAATACAGGATCAACAGTTGCACCCGACTCAGTATTAATTTTGTATGAAAAAATTTCGCTTCCACGAAATGTACTTTCAGGATAAGTTACAGGATCGTCAAGCATTACTCCGTTATGATCGCGAAGTAAGAACAACGGTGGTTGGTTAATTGTTATCTTATCGTTAAAGGCTTCCTGCCACACGCTGTCGCTGAAATACCATGTCTGACCTCGCTGGGCAGCATCCCACGGGCCGTCTTCTGTGACAAAAACAATATCACCTTCAACAACAGGGGTTAGCCAAGAAGTATATGGCTCAAACGAAACAGTTCCGTCTAACGCAACAACTACCTGATAAATGAATTGGTTTATAACACCAAACCCTGCATCCCATTCGTTGATTGGGGGATAATCCCAGGCCTGCATATCCCAGAAATTAAACGGTGTATTGTCGTTAAAGAATCCTACAAGATTTCCATCTCTCATGTTGATATCAAAGTTATCATTAATATCAGATAGGAGAAGACCTTGTAAATCTGCTCTACGAATAGGATTGCCATATAGATCATCCCTAAACCCGTATTGAATTTCTGCTCTAAATTGTGTACCAGATTTATATAATTCTAGATTAGCAATAAACTGAATAATAGGGCGAAGTGCTCTTGTCGCATTTGCAGGAAACGCAGTTCCGGTTGCAACAAGCGTTGATGTTATAGCGTCAATGTGAAACCATTTGTTTGTTCTGGACCATGCATTTCTATCAATTGATCCTCTTTCGATTGTAATGTAATCGCCATTTCCGGGTTGTGTTTGTGTATCCCATGTCATAGCATCCCAATAAAGGTTACTAATGATACGACCATTTGATAACTCAATTGCACCGTCCCATGGTAGAAATTCAAAAACTGTGCCTGCTGTAAAATCGGGGAACGGAGGTACAAGCCCGATGCCAGTGCAACCACCGAAGTTTTCTACAGTGTGAGGAGACGAATAATCAGGATCGTCGACAAGAGAAATTGTCATTCCAGATGTAATCTTGAAATTTGGTGGTGTAGCAGTCGGCGGTGTAGTAAACGACGGTTGCCCGATAATATCGCCAGATACAACACCCGTAATTGAAATTGTCGGAAGGCCCTGCTCTACCCAGTAATAATTGTGATAGTTAATAAACATATCATAATCAATCGGAGGGCCAAAACTGTAGTATTCGGATTCAAAAAGTCTATCTTGATTTAGAGTATTGCCGCCATAGTAATCAATTCTTTCTAACAGATCTTCGTAGAAGAAAATGTTAGACTTTGTTGTATCTTCTGTTCTTGCAAATGCGGTTGCTTCTAGTTGCCACCATGTTCTGCTCTTAGATGGTTCCGGAAGATAGAAGTCAGTAATAGGATTATAATTACCAGGATTTCTACGGCCAATGTAGCCCGCAAGTAAGTCGCTATCTTTCTTTGAAAAGACTTGCTCAAATGTAGCATCAAAGAATTTCTTTTCTGTTACAGTTTGAAAAACTGCTGGTAGTTTTTTAATATACTGAGTCATGTAGGTTTCCGAAATAGTAGGTAGTGTTATCTACCTACTATTTATCACAGAAATTATGTACCTACTTAAACTCTTAAGTTCTGATCAGTAAGGTTGGCAACAATCTGAACATTGTTTACTGTTGCAGTTGAGATAAACAATTCGTTAGGATTAGCTACAATTTCAAACAGATTACCGAATTGAGAATTTGCATTTGTCGGGACAATAACGACAGAACTAATAATTCTTGATAGTTGTTGGTGAATAAATGCCGCAAGTTCTGTGTAGAAGAACTTTTCACCAAAGTCCCAATTTCTAATATCAAAATAAGCATCAATTGCAGCAATGACTTTTGTCTTTACTTCGTTGTCGCTGATATTAGATGAAGGTGCCTTTACTACCTTAAATGTTGCCTGCAATTCAGCCTCGGCTTGTGTACCGAAAAGAATCTTAAATGTTCCTGAATTCCATACCATTGCATCGCTAACCATCTTGTATTGGTTTAGATCCTGGAACTGAATTCTTAATTCTTCGGTGGTAGGTGCTGCAGGGAATGTTGCTAAACCTCCGTTAGAGTTTTTCCAAATAAGAACATCTCTATAATAACTGTCCGTAACAACAATCATATCAATAATATTTGTTGCAGACGGATCAATTCGCTGATCGATTGGTGAGTAATGACTCCACTTGAAATATAAAGGTAATCTTGCAATCTCTGGAACGGTTGTATTTTGTGTAAACACTTTACCGTTCTTATCGAAGTGATATTTGTCTAAGCTTTCAACAATAACTTTGTTTGAAGGATACTTAGAAGTATCGGCATTATCAGCAAATGCCAACCCGTAGTATATCCCGAATCCCGGTGGACTAATTGATGAAATTAGCCAAGACTTATTAAGGAAATAAGTTGTCATTAAATCAATTTTATCATTAACCAATTCAGTACCAATTAGCCATGGATAATAAGTGTATGTATCAATCCATGCTTGTGGTGTCGATGGCGTGATAGCAGGTGCTGACGGATTTATTGGCAAATTAAAGAATGCTGTTAATTGATTAGCAATAGAATTAACAAAAGTAATATTATCATAAGATAATTGTAGAACATTATTAATGAAGACTAAATCAACTTCGTCCATATAGACATATTTGAAACCTGGTAATGCAACAGATCCCGGATCTAGGATTTGATCCTGGGTTGTTAGCTTCATATTAGCAACATATGGCGAACTATATAATTCTGTGGCATCAATCGGATTTACCGGAAAATAAACAAACAATTCAGTAGGTGCAGTCGGAACAGGCGGAACACCGCCCAACTCCAACTTCCATCTAGAAATCCACGGACGGGTACTTTGATATCCGGTTACTTCGTTTGTATAAAATTCAAATACAACTCTATCTTCCGGAGTAACAATCTTATTGAAACCTGCAGGATCGTCTGCAATGCCGTCGCCGTCTACATCGACTAACGAAACTTCGACTTTAGA
>Ga0116171_10000548_pt1 | contig 40092 bp, 33 predicted proteins | sample AD_JPNHW2_MetaG_FD_89798 | JGI IMG/M metagenome (GOLD analysis project Ga0116171, IMG submission 89798) | Active sludge microbial communities of municipal wastewater-treating anaerobic digesters from Japan - AD_JPNHW2_MetaG | ecosystem: Engineered > Bioreactor > Anaerobic > Digestate | place... | reverse complement strand
ACGGGAATCTCACAGTCCACGATTGCCTGGATGGCAAGAAGCCTGCTTTGGCTTCCACCCTCAATTTTCACAGCGTCAGCTTTTCCCTTGATAATAAGTTCAAAGGCGTTCCGTTTTGTATCTTCAAGGGAGATATGGTAGGTTTCATAAGGCATATCTGCCACGATGAATGCATTGGGTGCACCATTTCGTGCAGCAATTGTATGATTGACCATTTCCTCAAGTGAAACCTGAAGTGTATTGGGATACCCGTGAACCACCATGCCCACGCTGTCACCGACAAGCAGCAGATCAACGCCCGCAGCTTCAGCCAGCTTGGCTGATGGATAATCATATGCAGTGAGCATGACAATCTTCTCATGCTTCTGTTTCATCTTTCTGAAAGAATTGATGGTTAACGACTGAATAGGACTCTGCTTCGCGATTTTATTCACCTTCCTTCGTTGGGGCTTCGCCTTCTCCTTCCTGGGAATCTACTCTTTGGTTGTCACGGTCATCATTATCCATGAATGCCTGGTCAGAATCGAGACGTCCATCACGGTAGACAAGATTGTACATGATAGCACCATAGGCATACCAGCCATAGAATTTTCCATCCAACTTGCCATTCTTGTAATCGGCATACATCATCTTCTGTCCCTGTGAATACCAGGCATATGTCGGACCGTTCCTCAGTCCATCCCGAATATACACAACTTTCTTCAAGGCTTTGTTGTTGGGATATTTCTCAAATGCCACACCAGTGAAATCCTTTCCCTGTACCGTATAATGCTCATCATTATTCTGGAGTGAGGTAAGGGTGACCGCATTTGACGGAAGTTTATAACTATCTATGTCAAGATCGTCTTCCAGCGCATAAGCGATATATGCCGGAAGTAACAGGATAATGCTTAGTAAAGCCATCCTCAAAAGAGAATACAGTTTCATATTTTTCATGATCGAACCTCTTTTTCATTTCAATTCACACTAATAAGTTATCTGGATAGACAACCAAGTCAAGCGTCAAGTGAATTATTCAAAATATCGATGTAAAGAAGATATTTATGATTTATGAACTCCATATCTATCCCGTAGCGATTACTTCAGTAATCGTGGGAACAGGATTCATCCTGTTCATGCTTGAATGGGACGATTGAAAACGTCCCTACGATGGCTGAAGCCATCGCTACGGATATAATGAGTCGCCCCTACGGAGCTTGATGCTTCGCGAGGATGACCTTACGCTGCATTTTTCGTGTCTTGAAAGATAATAAGATTATTAGTAATTTGTTAATTAATAACGATAATTGAAGTCAATCACTCTTTCCAACAACTTATTGATTCCTTTCGTGTATTTCGTGTCTTTCGTGGTTTAAAATCCAAAAGCTACTCTTCATGGTCAACAATCCTATCCACTATTGGTACCATTCTTGCCATGAATTCAGGATACCTGTCTTCGAAAATTGCCTGTCTTGCCATACCCACCAGTTCGAGGTAGAAATGCAGGCTGTGAATGGTGGCAAGTCTCATGCCGAGGATCTCGTTCATGGTGATGAGGTGGCGGACATATGCCCTGCTGAAATTACGACAGGTGTAGCACGTGCAATCTTCATCGATGGGTCTGAAGTCGGCTTTGTATCTTGCTGATTTGATGATCATTTTGCCATGACGGGTGAAAATGCTGCCTTTGCGGGCATTGCGGGTGGGCATGACGCAATCGAACATATCCACACCGTTGCCGATGTGCGTAAGGATGTCGGCTGGAGTACCCACGCCCATCATATATCGGGGTTTGTCCTTCGGAAGGATATCATTGAGGAAATTCGTCACCTTCCACATATCTTCCTTCGGTTCACCGACTGCAAGTCCACCGATGGAATAGCCGGGGAAATCCATTTTCATGAGTTTAAGCGCACTGTGCTCCCGGAGATCAAGGAAGACTCCGCCTTGTACAATACCAAAGAGTGCCTGCCTGTTCGTGTCCTTGTGTGCTTCTCTTCCCCTGCGAGCCCAATCGAGGGTCAGGTTAAGTGACCTTTGCACATATTCCTTGGTTGCGGGGTAAGGTGGACATTCATCAAAGGACATGATGATGTCTGCTCCGATTATATTCTGGATTTCCATGACCTTTTCGGGTGTGAACATGTGGTAACTTCCATCGATGTGGGATTGGAAACGTACTCCGTCCTTGGTGATCTTCCTCAGCCCTGCCAGACTCATGACCTGGAAGCCACCGCTGTCAGTGAGGATGGGATGATGCCAGTTGATGAAATTATGAAGACCTCCTACTGCTCCCAGTACATCCAAGCCTGGGCGGAGATAGAGGTGATATGTGTTTCCGAGTATGATCTGTGCCTTGATGTCCTCCAGTTCGTGGGGACTCATGGTTTTCACGGTGGCAACAGTACCAACCGGCATGAATATGGGGGTCCTGATTTCACCGTGAGGTGTCTGAAACGTAGCAGCACGGGCTTTCCCGCTTGTCTTTTCCAAGGTAAAAGTAAAGATATGTCACTTCCTATGAATCATGGATTGAAATTGTGCAATGATAATGCTCTATTGAATATCCTGCTGAAATCGGCATAAAAACCATAGAGCATGAGGAATACCAGGATCGTTAAGCCAATCTGTTGGAGGATGATCTGGGTCTTGAGACTCAAAGCCTTGCCGCGAATACCTTCAATAATGCAGAAGAAGATATGACCGCCATCCAGGATGGGAATTGGAAGAAGGTTCATAATCATCAGGATGATGCTGATGGATGCGATGAACAGAAGAATGGAGTCGAATCCCTTTTTAGCGCTTTGCTGAGACATGGTAACCAGCATGACCGGACCGCCGATATTCTTTTTCAGCTCTTCAGGCTTGTTGAGCAATTTGTAAAACGCGATGTAATTCAGTGCAATGAAACCTGCTGTGGAAAGAACACCACTGCGGATGGCTTCAGGGACACTCGCTCTCTGTGTGTAGTGCAGGGGGAGATATTGGGTGATGCCGATCATCTTGCTACCCTGTTCGAGGACATTCACATCGAGATCGAGCTTCTTATGGTATATCTGGTTTCCCCTTTGGATGGTCAGTAATACTGAACTTGCCTTCTGATTGATGATGTTCTCTCGCATCTCATACCAGTTATGAACCTTGATGGAATCAACCTGGAGGATAATATCGCCTGACTTCAGACCTGCTCTGTATGCCGGCATCCCAGGAGTGACATCGCCGATCCTGGTGGTGACCAGGGGTAGAATATCTTCAAACCAAGTGGCTTTTGAGATCGGGGGAGTTTTGATTTCCAACTTGAATTGATCCCTGCTAATCCGGAATGTATTGGGCGATTTATCATTGGCAGCAAGTGCGACGTCATTCCAGCCTCTGACAGTTTTACCGTTGACCGTGGTAATTCTATCATTGAGATGAAATTCAGATTGATATTGGGTTCCTATCTTTCCGATGACAGGATATTGGTCTTCAATGGTTTGTCCGATCATGAATGTTAAGATGAAGATGATCAGGGCAAATATGAAATTTGAAAAAGGACCTGCAAATGCGATGATTGCCCGTTTATACCAAGCCTTCCCCATATAGGAATCGGTGGATTTATCTTCCAAGTCAGGGTCTTCACCTTTCATCTTCACAAAGCCGCCGAGAGGGATCAGTGCTATCACATATTCAGTCTGTCCCTTGGTGAAGGAATACAGAGCCTTGCCAAAGCCGATGGAGAATTTCTCGACTCTGACTCCAAAGGAACGGGCTGCGATGAAATGACCACCTTCGTGTACTGTCACCAGGATTCCAATGACGATCAGTGTCAGGATAATGGAAACCATATTACTCCTATAAATTCAATTCAAATCCAAAGGAATCGATGGAAAGTCATAGGTCAAGAGATTTGCATAATCCTCTATTTGAAAACATTATATCAATATTTCGAGAAGTTCAGAAGAAAAAATGTAATTGACAATAATAATATATCAGGTATAATGCTAAAAAGTATGATTGGATAATAGCCTTAGATGGCAATATCTGATCAGGAAAACATCATATGAATGTAAAGGAGGTATCTATGACATGGTTGAAAATGAGGATGATTTCATTTACTTTCTTATCGATTGGCATCTTTTCCCTGCATGCCTTAACCGATAATTCCATAAATAGAACTCATTCCAATAATAGTTCAAACAGAGAGATTGGGCTTGCAATTACACCTATCTTTTCAATGGATACTGTCGATCCTTCAGTTACGGTTATCTCACCCAATGGTGGAGAATTATGGCTCGAGAATACACAACATGAAATTTTGTGGTCTGCCATTGACTCGCATTTTGTCACGAACCCGATCAATATCATGCTCAGTACTGATAATGGGCAGAATTACTCGAGTTTGGCAAATGATATCTCCAATAGTGGGACTTATGGCTGGTTTATCCCTGATATCATGAGTCTGCAGTCACTGATTAAGATCATTGCAACTGATAGTTTTGGGAATACGGGATATGATACCAGCAATATCAGTTTCACACTTCCGGGTACTACCGTTTCGATCACTCCCATTTTTATTATCGATACGGTGAAGCCTGTTGTAAATCTTGTTTCACCCAACGGTGGAGAAACGTGGAATATCGGGGATATCAATTCGATAACATGGGAATCATCCGATCAGCATTTTGGTTCAACACCGATTACGCTCGAGTTTTTTGATGGCATTAGTTGGACGATGATACAGCCAAGGTATGCCAATTTGGGAACCTATCATTGGTTGGTGCCTGATGTCATGACTGGTGATGCATTTGTAAGAGTCACTGCTACTGATGCATATGGCAATGCAGCATCAGATTCATCAGAGACTGCTTTCTTGATTTCCAGTTCAATTCCTTCAATGGTGCAGAATGTGAGAATCGAGAAAATTGACGAGGCTAGCATCATGTTAACGTGGGATCCTGTGACACTGACAGAGCAAGGCTATCCCATTACGCCATCAGGATATTTTGTACTGGTGAATTCATCAAACGAACCAACGAATGAAAGTTCGTACTATATACTTGGTATCACCGAAACAGAGACCTCTTTTTTTCATGAGGAGGCTTTGACAAATAATCCGCACATGTTCTATCGCATCATTGCGGTAAAGAATTCGAAAAGCGCATTAAAGAAAATAGAGAAGCAAATCAACCTGTCTGATCCGTATGCCAAGAAATATACTTGGAATGAAATACAAAACCTGATGTCCCAAAAATAAGGAAAATAATGAAAGATAAGGAATACAAGGAGTTTTATATGAAACAACTGTGGATCATCATTTTGATTAGTTTTGCAGCACATCTGTGCTTTGCAGTACAACCAGTTGTCACGAACTCGTCTGCTTCCCAAAGAACTGACGGCAGCAAGATCGTTGATATTTATTATGATGTTTCCGATGCAGAGCATGACAGTGTATACGTTACATTAAAGTTATCCTTCGACGGAGGAAGTACTTTCACTTTCTCTCCCACCATGCCGAATCTGAGTGGTGATATCAATAAGATACCGGTTGGTACTGGTAAACATATCATATGGAATGCTGGTAATGAAGGTCAGAATTTTGACGGTTCTCAGTTTGCCATGAAAATCCAGGCATGGAATACAATCCCAGTTCCGACTAACTTTGCCTTCGTTCAGGGTGGAACCTTTACGATGGGAAATACATATGGCAATAGCAGCAGCGATGGATTACTCCACCAGGTTACGCTTACATCCTATTATATTGATAAATACGAAGTGACTCAACAGGAATGGCTTGATGTGATGGGAACAAATCCGTCTCATTTCACAGGCAATCTTTCCAGACCTGTCGAACAGGTTTCATGGTATGCTGCAATTGCATATTGCAACAAGCGCAGTATGATGGAATACCTTACTCCATGTTACACGTATGAGGGTTATGGTACCAATCCGGATGATTGGCCTGCAGGATGGAATTCAGGTGCGCATAATAATTTTGTCTGCAATTTTAATGATAACGGTTATCGCCTGCCTACTGAATCAGAATGGGAATATGCGGCAAAAGGTGGTAATCTCAGCCACAATTATCAGTATAGCGGTAGCAATAATCTGAGTCTGGTCGCCTGGTATTATGGAAATTCCACAGCTCAGACACATGCTGTTAGTGCATTAAGTGCTAATGAATTGGCAGCTTATGATATGAGCGGTAATGTTTGGGAATGGTGCTGGGATTGGTACGATGGCGGTTATTACAGTGTCAGTCCAACTGTGAATCCGACTGGTCCTGAAACAGGTTCCTTCCGTGTTGACCGTGGCGGCAGTTGGGGAGATGGTGCAAGCCTCAACAGAGTGGCTTTACGAAATCTTTATACACCATCCGGGACAGCAGTCAGTCTTGGTTTCCGCTTAGCGAGATCCTTACCATAATTGTTTCAGAATATAAAAGAAAGCCCATGGAGTTACCATGGGCTTTTCTATTTGTGGGTGATTATCGGACAGATTTGATTTTAAAGAACTTTGCAAACAGAGATAAATTTCCATCCCAACTCGTCGCTGTAATTGGTTCTGATGTTTCAATTGTCCATAAGTCTGTATTGGGTTCAGGTGCAGAATATACACGATAACCTGTTACATATAATACCGGATCCCATGAGACATGAACATGTCCGCTCACGATGGATACCCTCACATTTGTTGGTGGCAGGGGAGTTGGGTCAACAAACAGGACATTCATATCATCAATTGCCCAACCAGTTGCTGTGAGATTTCCCATATCATCCGCATGAAAACGTATGAAGAAACGGGAGCATCCGGCGTATGCCTCCAGGTTGATATCCGTGAACTTCCATCCGCTGGTATATGCAGGGATCTCATAAAGAGTAATCCAATTGGCACCATCGGTTGAACCTTCCACCGTTGCATGTTCACCACCCAACATGGTATAGTAACAATAAAAGGTAAGGTGTGGAATACCGACACCAGTTGTTAAGTTAAAGGGTGGCGGAATCAGGAAATCATTCCGACCAGGTTTGGTATCATATTCGAAAATAGATGTATTCTTATTGACCGCAGCATAATATGTGTGCGTAGGAATAGGGAAAGTTCCTCTGCCAAGATTTGCTCCGAATCTCCATCCAGCACCATCAGCCAAGCTGATCCAGTTTGTTGGGAGTACGGCAGATTCGAAGTTCTGATTATAGGGGAAACTGGCTATTGTATAATCATTTGCGCTACCAGTGATTGGGATGTCATGGAATATTGTTCCATTTTCGACAAAACGTAAGAACACGTTTTTCGTGCCAGTTGTATGTGGATAAAAGCGTACGCTCACTGAAATATTGTCTGTGTCGGTGATGCTAACTGGATATGAAGTCGTATCAGAAAGGACAAAATCACTGACGTCAGTGCCAACAAGATAGCAGTCATCAATGAACATAAATCCCATTCCTGTGTTTGTTACAGAAAATGTATTATCAGTTGAGCTCAGACCAACCTGATGAAGCCCAAAATCATATGAACTTGGTGTAACACTAAATCTGGGTTCTTGAGGTATTTCTTCTATGGTGATGTCATCAACCCAAAGTGTCCATTCGTAGGCAAGACTGAAACCATGCCATCCGATATAGTAATCGGTTCTGTCATTTTTGTTATCTGATGGTGTAATCAACAAAGTCGACACCTGTTGGAAGGACTCATTATACACATTGGAATTGGAAAACAAAACTTGGGTTCCCATATCGAGTGATGAGTTTCCATAACCCCATTTTACCTCAAGTCGCTCTGGAAAATCACTATCTTCACATTTATATGAAAATGTGATACGATATGATGTACTTCCCTCAAGTAACAAAGGGGGGCTGAAGAACCAATCATCCATATCGATGTAATCATTATAATCACAAGCCATGGCATTCGGTTCTGAATAAGTATTGAGATAACGTGTACCCCAAGTGATATTATCGTTATTCGTATCTTCAACCGTCCAGCCATCGGGTAAAGCGGGAGGAGTTACGCCATCGAAAATTTTCGTGTAGGGGAAAGTATCGATACTGCGTGTATCAGCTTTTGTCTGTGCCTGTATGAGCACACAAACGAAAAGCATGGCAAACATGATAAGAGGAACTTTTTTAAACATACTTTGACTCCTTTTAACCCAATTAAATACCGTATAAAAATGCAAAATGCATTCCATGATCATTGTGTCGCAAACAGGCATTAAATGGGCATTTTGTTAGTTTTGCCTTGTCACATTGGTATTACAAAGATATAGTTTTGACATATTAATAAGACATCGTTGCACACGCACAAATCAGCAAAACTTGACTTTCAGAAGGATATCTTTGGAAATTGGACTCAAAGTTGCATGTTTAGAGTATCGAAATAAAATTCAATAATGAAAATACTTTATAAAGACAATATTGGGAGAAAATATGCGTAGCATTATACTCATCATGATCTTCATGACTTGCTCATTATTGATGGCACAGGTCTCTCTGCCTTCGTGTTATCATACATATTCTGAAATTGAAGATTATCTGAACTATTACCAGACTCAGTATCCCGATCAGGCAAAACTATATACAATTGGATATTCGCAGGTTGATCATGTTCCAATCTATGCCATGAAGATTTCCAATAATGTGACTGTGGATGAGGATGAACCTGAATTATTATTTGTCGGACAGGTTCATGCAGAGGAAGTTTTAGGCACAGAAATCGTTTTAAGCAATATCAAGGAGATTTTGACTCATCAATCCCAGATTCCCTATATAACTTGGCTTGGTTCATCAGAATTATGGTTCATACCCACTATGAATCCTGAAGGTTACAATGTGGTAATGGATGGATTGGATGTCGCATATCGCAAGAATAAAAGGGATAATAACAACAACGGCATTTTCGATTTTGATCCGGGTGCCGGAGGTGATATCGATGGTGTAGATCCCAATAGGAATTTCTCATTCAACTGGGTACATGGCGATACATTATTAGCGCCGCCCACAACCGATAGCCCGGAAGCTTATGATTATTATAGGGGGACAGCTCCCTTTTCTGAAAATGAATCAAAAGCCATACGCGATTTTGCAGCTCAACATCATATCATTTATTCCATTAACTGGCACTCGTCCCGTAGTGGTAATTTCTCAGAGCAGATATTTTATTCATTTAATTGGTATAATGCCAGGCCTTCTCCAGACTTGGCTCTTGCACAGCAAATTGGAGAGGGGGTTGCAAGCCAGATTCCTTGTGAATCCAATCCCGGTAATTATGTCCCCAGTCCTACTTTGAGCAGGAGAGGTTCAACAAATGACTGGTTCTACCAAGCCCATGGGACAATTCAGCTACTGATTGAGTGCGGTACCATGAACCTTCAACCGGATTCCACTTTGATGGTCAATACCGTGCAGCGATGCACTGAGGGAGTGAAGTGGATGATCAATCGTGCCATGCGATATGGCTCTTCTACTCCACATTCCATGCTTACGGGAAGAATTGAGGATATCAATACTCATCAGCCTCTTGTCGCAGAAGTGATCGTGGAAGAAAGAAAAGCTCCCTATTTTGCACCACGGATGAGCGATGCACTTTATGGAAGATTTTGGAGACCCCTTACATTGGGTACCTATAACATTACCATACGCAAGAAAGGATATCAGACTCTGACTTTTAATAATGTGGTTGTTACCGGTGGTACCTGGACTGCTCTCCCCAATAACCTACCCGACAGTCGCATACAGATGACACCATTGCCTGTGGCTCATTATTCAGGTACAGTCAGAGGGAATGGGAATCCGATTGCTGCCCAGATCATTGTCTATGATAATCCACCAGATACAATTTATACCACGGACGGAACATTTTCCTTCCAAACCTATGAAGGTTCGCATCAGATCCAGGTGACAGCAGACGGTTATTTCCCCTGTATCGATACACTTGAGGTCACAGGGGGAGAACATGGTCTGAACTTCGATCTCTCCCAGGCAAGTACGCTCTTCTCCGAGAATTGGGAGAATGGAACAAGTCAGTGGACTATTAATGGCCCATGGGTTCTTGAAAGCGATCTTTCACATTCTGGAAATGCAATCACGGATAGTAGAGGTGGCTTGGGATTCTATGCAGTTGGCTGCGATGTCAATATTACAACTGCCCAGACAATATTCCTGCCTCAACTGCCAAAGGCATATCTGGTCTTCTGGCAAAACCTCTATACAGAATGGGAATATGATTATGCAAGAGTGGAAATCTCCACCAATGGCACGGATTGGAATACTTTATGGATGCAATCCGGACAATACGATTGGTGGCACCCGGTCTATATCAGTCTTGACCAGTATATGTGGCAGCCAGTATATTTGAGATTCAGATTGACCGACCAGTCCACAAACATCGAATTAACGGATCCGGGTTGGACACTTGATGATATCAAGATTATTACGGGTGGTTCTTCCATGACAGCCAATGATGACCCGACAGTCGTTTCAAAACCAGTGGTTTCCTTGGAACAGAATTTCCCGAATCCTTTCAATCCCGAGACAACGATTCGCTTCAGTATTATGAATACAAATCCAACAGATGCAAAAATAAATATCTATAATATTCGTGGACAAAGAGTGCATGAGTTTGTACTTACGAATCAGCAGATCCGTGAAGGCAAGATCACTTGGAATGCAGAAAGTCAGGCATCAGGCATTTATTTCTACTCTTTGGAAGTGAATGGAAAGATTCAGGGAGTGCATAAAGCGGTCTTAGTGAAATAGGATATGCGGATACTGCACGAGGAGAGGAAATCATGCAAGCTATCCCCGTCCTATTGACAATCTTCAGTACATTCCTGGGTATAGGGATTGGAATGTACCTTGCCAGAAAGGCAAAGAACGCAAGGGAAGAATTTTCAGTATCACAACTTCAGTTCTATCGGGAACAAAGTGATAAACTGAAATCAGATCTGGATGTTCTTCGAAATTCCTTTGAACACCTATCACTCGAAAAAGCACAATTGGATGAAAAGGTAAAAAGCATAGACGTCCTTGAAGCCAAACTCCGCCAGAAGGAAGAAGAAGCACATACCAATCAAATGGAATTATCCCAACTCAATACACAATTAGGAATTCTCAAGACTGAACTCAATGCGGAAAAGACCCAGTCAGAGGAAAAACTACGACTTCTCATGGAAGCGAAAGAGCAAATGAAAGCTGATTTCCAGAACCTGGCAAACCTGATTTTCGATGAGAAGGGTAAGAAACTGACAGAACAAAATAAAGTACATTTGGATACATTACTTTCACCACTTAAAGAACAAATCAGCGATTTCAAGAAGAAGGTCGATGATGTGTATATCCAGGAAGCCAAGGAAAGGACTCAGCTTCTTTCTGAGATCAAGCATCTGAAGGATTTGAACCAGCAAATCAGTGAAGATGCGGAAAACCTCACCAAAGCCCTGAAATCTGAGAATAAGACGATGGGGAACTGGGGAGAGGTCGTTTTGGAGAGAGTCTTGGAATTATCAGGTTTAAACAGGGAATTGATCTACCAGACCCAGGAAACCTTCCGTAACGAGCAAGGAGAGATGCTGCGACCCGATATGGTCGTGAAACTTCCTGGTGATAAGAATGTCATCATCGATTCCAAGGTTTCCCTCGTTGCTTACGAACGCTATATATCAAGTCAGGACGAGCACGAAAAGGAAAAGGCATTCAAGGAACATCTGCAATCCATCCGCACCCATATCGAGAACCTGAGCAAAAAGGAATACCAGAAGATACCTGGATTGAATACACCGGATTTTGTTCTGATGTTCATTCCGGTTGAATCGGCTTTTCTGGCTGCCATCGAAAAGGATACAGCCTTATTCACCGATGCAATGAGAAAGAACATCATCATAGTCTGCCCATCCACACTCCTCATTGCTCTGCGAACCATTAACAACAGTTGGCAGTACGAATACCAAAATCGCAATTCCCTGGAAATTGCCAATCGTGCTGGTGCCTTGTACGATAAATTCTACAACTTTGTTGATACTCTCATGGATATCAACAAACATCTGTCAAAAGCATCTGAAAGCACAACCAAGGCAATCAGCCAGCTTTCGGAAGGTTCAGGGAACCTGGTCAAGCGTGTCCAGGACTTGAAAAAGCTTGGAGCTAAAACCTCTAAATCTCTTGATCAGAATCTGGTGGAAATTGCCGAAGCCTCAGATGATTCTGAACTTGTTGGGATACTACCCTTCAAGGAAGATTGAGCAGGTCCCGATAACGCATATATCAGAGATATTTCAATTACAATCAATAAATATGGAGTTCCCATGTCAGAGATATTCATCCATGAAAGCAGAGGTAAAATCGTAGAATCAATCCATCGTGGAGACGCGGTCGTTGTCAGACCGGGTGGTGCCATTGTCGCAGAATGTGGTGACCTGGGGAAAGTAACTTATTTCCGTTCTTCTGCAAAACCCATTCAGGCAATGCAGGTCGTTCTTTCCGGTGCAGCAGATCATTTTGAATTGACAGATCAGGAATTGGCAGTCATCTGCTCTTCCCATTATGCAGAAGATTTTCATTTGGAAGCAGTCAGCTCCATTTTGAAGAAAATCGGTCTCGACGAAAATGCGTTGCTTTGTGGACCAGCCATGTCTCTGATGCCCGAGGTTGCGGAAAAACACTGCCACATGGGTTTTCATGCTGAAAAAAGATTCAGTGACTGCACGGGTAAGCATGCCGGTATGTTGGCTGTCTGCAAATACATGGATTATCCAATTGAAAATTATATTGATCCGAACCATCCCCTCCAGAAAGAGATACTGCAGATTATTTCGGATGTCTGTGAATATCCTGCTGATAAAATCAGCATTGGAATTGATGGATGTTCTGTACCTGTTTTCGGCATACCCATCTTCAATATGGCACTGGGTTTCGTAAATATGGCAAATTCAGCTTACTTGCCTGAAAAATACAGGGATGCCGCAGACCGTATTTTCAGTGCCATGAACACATATCCCGAAATGGTATCTGGTACAGGTGGTTTCTGTACAATGCTCATGTCAGCGACCGATGGAAGAATGATAGGGAAAGTAGGAGCACAGGGAGTCTATTGCATAGGTATCAGGGATCCACAGATGGGAATAGCCTTGAAAATTGAAGACGGAATGCCGGGAATGGCTTCCATGGCTGCCATGCAGATTCTCGTTGACTTGCATCTTCTAAAAAGTGATGAATACAGAAAATTATCCTGTTTCCATAAAAAGCAGAATCTGAATGATGATAATATTCCGGTTGGTATGATAGAACCTGTTTTCCACATGCTTGCCGTTCTATGATTTTCGCATGATACAAGCAACCCGACTTCATGAATTAAATTCAAAGGGAATTGCAAGGGGTGATTATATTCTATATTGGATGCAGCAGGCACAGAGAATTGATTACAATCATGCTTTGAACTTTGCCCTCGAAGAAGCGAATCAACGAAATCTACCTCTTCTGATCTGCTTTGTACTTACCCCTGATTTTCCCGAAGCCAATGCTCGTCATTACTATTTCATGCTTGAAGGGATCATGGAACTCCAAGAACGATTCCAGGAATTGCATATCCCCTTTCATATTTTCAAAGGTGATCCGGTCAAAATTATATCGCAACTCTCAAGCAGGGCAGCAATCCTGATCACCGACAGAGGCTACCTTCGCATCCAAAGGGAGTGGAGAAGCCACATTGCCGATTCGGCTGCATGTAGAATGTTGGAAGTGGAAACAGATGCCATCATTCCGATTGAACTGGTTAGCGATCACGAGGAATATGCCGCGAGGACGATCAGACCCAAAATCCTGAATCTTCTCCCGGACTTCCTGGTTGAAGAAAATATACCGGAGTATTCGAATAAATCGGTTCAATTTGATATACCATTTAAGGAACAGATGAATCACAGTGATATAGAATCATTTGTTCAAGAATCCACAATACAGACATATCCTGCAATGACCCGATATGCCAGAGGCGGTGCGAGACAGGCGGTAGACATCATGACAAGTTTCCTGGAGCACAAGCTTGCTATCTATCCTGAAAAGCACAATGACCCGACTCTGGAAATCTCATCCGGATTGAGTCCTTATCTTCACTTTGGACAAATATCATCTCTTCAGGTCGCCCTAGAAGTACTGAAAACAGACACAGATCAAGAAACGAAATGGTCTTTTCTCGAAGAACTGATTGTCAGGCGTGAGCTGAGTCTGAATTTTACCTGGTTCAATCATGATTATAATCATTTCGACTGTCTTCCGGTGTGGGCACAGAAATCACTTTTAACCCATCAGATGGATAAGAGGGACACGACTTACTCATATGAGATATTAGAAAGCGCTGAAACATATGATCCTTATTGGAATGCTGCACAGAAGGAAATGATGATAACGGGTAGAATGCATAATTATATGAGGATGTACTGGGGAAAAAAACTGATCGAATGGATCCCGGACCCTGTGAATGCATTTGAATTCACTCTCTATCTGAATAACAAATATGCTCTTGATGGTCGTGATCCAAACAGCTTTGCAGGGGTAGCCTGGTGCTTCGGGAAGCATGACAGACCGTGGACCTCCCATCCGATATTTGGGAACGTGCGCATCATGACTTCCTCGGGTCTTGAAAGAAAATTCAATATGAATGAATATATTAGGATTGTATCTGAACTTTAACGTTACAATTTTCCATGAACCTATGATAAAACCCCGCCACACGGCGGGGTTTTTTATTTGCTCAAGTTTTAGAAACTGAGATTCACCATGACACCTGTTGTAAAGGATGCAAATTTAGCAAAATTGTAATCCACATTGAAATTCAATACACCCAATCGGAAATTCAAACCCGTGGTGACACGTGTTTTATTCTTCTATTTTTTCCACTTGGAAAATGTATAATTCGGTATCCGGCTGCTTGTATGCGTCTGCACTTAATCCTGCCTTGTCACGGCATAAATGCTGAAGAAAGGTCTCAAGCCCCCATCCTGTTTCAGTTGCTACCTGCGGGAGAAACACACCACTGCGAAATCCTCTTCTAACCCATACACCATCGATCCCTATCCGGATTTTCTTCCAGTCATCGATACTACTCAATGGTGAAAGGATGGAAATGGAGATTTGAATGTTATCCAGTTCTTTTCTGGAAAGACGGTTGAAACGAGGATCTTCCACTGCAGCAGCGATCGACATTTCCACTACTGCCTTGTAAAGAGGCTCGCGTGCCTGCATATGCCCGATACAACCCCGTAATTCACCATGCTGGGTGAGGGTCACAAAGACGGCTCTCTCTGCGAGTAAATCTGTATCTGTCGGTTTAGGCGGAAGGAGGGTGGTATCGGATTCCAGGTAGGATGCTATACTGGAGCGTGCCAAAGTGAGAAGATACTGCTTTTGTGTATCGTTCATGATATCCTCTTTAGGTCATTCGGTAGCGATTATTCCAGTTCCTTCAATTCCTCTTTCACAAAGTCAACCAGTTCCTGCATGTATTCACTCGAGAAATCGAACTTGATACCCGCTGCCTTGTACAATTCATCAACAGGCTTGGAATAACCCAAATTCAGGAAGGATTGATACACATCGATTGCCTTTCTTCCATTTTGCCTGTAATTCTTGTATATTGCCAATGCACCGAGTTGTGCCATTCCATATTCAATGTAATAGAATGGGACTTCAAAGATATGAAGTTGGAACATCCAAGCGATCTTGCGCAAATCCACTAAACCCGACCAATCAATTCCCACCCCGAATCTCTCAGAAAGTGACAGGAAGAAATTCCTTCTCTCTTCCGGTGTATGATCAGGATGCGTGTATATCCACTGCTGGAAAGCATCCACTGTCATGCACCAGGGCATGAAGGCAAGAGTTCCTTCCAACTGGTCACGTTTCGCTTTCTTGAAGTCTTCCGGATTGGGATAGTATTCGCTCCAATGTTCCATGGTCAGTAATTCCATCGACATGGAAGCCAATTCCGCCACTTCTGAGGGCGTTTCACGATAATAGTCGATACTGATGTTGGGCATCGACATCGAATGCATGGCATGCCCTGATTCATGCAGAAGAGTAACAACATCCCGATGAAGTTTAACCGCATTCATGAAGATAAAGGAAGAACCAAGTTCGTTCAAACCATTATTATAACCACCGGGAGCCTTTCCCTTTCGATTCTCGAGGTCAAGCAAGCCGGTGTTCTGCATCTTGTTCAATTGCTGGGCATACTCGGGTTTGACCTTGTTCAGGATCGTGATTGCCTTATCCACGAACTCATCCGTTGTCTCGAAGGGTTTCAGAATCTTTCCATCCAGGTCAACTGCAGTATCCCAAGGACGAACGGTTTCCAATCCAAGCACCTGTCTTCTGTGTTCTGTTTTTTCCTTCAGGAATGGGAGAACAGTCTTTTCCACGGCATCATGGAACTTCATCAGATCATCGGGCGTGTATGCAAAGCGTCCCATGCTCTGATGCATGTAATCACGGAAATTTTCAAAGCCAGCATTCTTTGCCATTTGAATGCGAATTGCCTTCAGTTCATCGAACAGTTTGTCCAGTTCATCACTATGTTCCTGCATCTTTTTCATGCGCAGCGACCACGCTTCCTGGCGAATCTTCCTGTCGGGATTCTTCAGATAGGTTCCCAATTGTGTAAGTGTACGTTCCTGACCATCAAAGGTCACTGTCATCTTGCCATAAATGGAACCATACTTGTTGTTGAGTTCCGTCTCCTGGATTTTCAAAGGTATATTCTCTTCTTTGAATAATTCGATGTAATTCGAGATGATCTTGTTCAAATGTCCATAGACTCTTGTATCCAGGTCTTTACGATACGGACTGTTGTAAAACATCTTTTGTATCTCGAAATTATAGGGCATGATCTTGGAAACGATTCCGGAATAGAAATCTGTATAGTTTCTCTCGTAGGATTCATCATCGGCATTCAGCGTCATGCGGATATAACGCCAGCTCATCTCATCCCCTATGATCTGTCCCAACTCCGTTGCCTTTTCCAGAAGTTTGATGAGATCATCCGCCGAGTGAATTGGGAATTGGAGAAGATTTTTCAGTTCAATTTCCACAGTCTCCCATTTCGTGACATCCAAGTCCTTCGGATAGTATTTACGTGGAATCGGTTGAAGTTTTTCGTCTGTTAAATGCATATTATATCCTTCGTCCGATCATTCATCGGACTTTCCTTTATTTTCCTTTTTGGGGAGTGTGAATTTGTTCCCATCCCGTACGATCCTGCCTTGTCTCACCAAACTATCCACGATGACTTTGGCAAAATACTTGGCAGTTTGAAAATGACAGTCATCAGGAAAACTCTTTTTCATTTCCTGGGTTGTTGTTGAATCCACCCATTCCAGAATTTCATCGAATGAAACACCTTTATCAGTGATTTTACTTAGGATTTTACTTTCAATTGGTCTCATGTTTAGCCTTTCCCATAAATTTTCTTTGCCAAGTTTCAGCGAAGTTATGAAGATTGTCAAAAGATTAAGTATGAAGTGCTGATATTTCCTTGGAGGGTACATGAGAAATTACCTGAGGGACTTCTTGACAGACAGGGAACAGAAGATATTGCTCTTCCTGTGTTTCTTCCTATTCGTTGGTCTTTTAGTTGGTTCGAGTACGAAGAAAATGAACACACTGGATCCGGTTGCTGCCGAGAGTCTCAAGCAGGCGATCGCAGAACCCGTTCTGTTGATGGTTGATATCCGTACTGCCAATCGAGAAGAACTGATGAGTCTACCTGGCATTGGCGAAAAGAAAGCGGATGACATTCTGGCATATCGAAACGAACATGGCTTTAGCGCTTGCAATGACTTGCTGGAAATCAAGGGAATTGGACCCAAAACGCTTGAGAAACTGAAGCCCAACCTTGTTTGGTTCGGTTCTGAAATCGATACGCTGAAAATCACACATATTGACAAAAAACCTGTTTTCTCTGGAAAGGTGAATATAAACAAGGCATCTGCCGATGAATTGATGCAGTTGCCGGGGATTGGACCTGTGAAGGCACAAGCCATCATCGATAAGCGTACTGACCTGAAAGGTTTTACCGATATCGAGCATATCATGGAAGTGAAAGGAATTGGTCCAAAGACCTTCGAAAAAATGAAAGATATGATCACGACGGGAGATTAGACTATGACAATGTCAGGTAATCGGGATTCCCTTCCACCTACTTGGACTTTAGCACGTTTATACGAGGAACAGAACCAGTATATGGATGCCCTTGCAGCGTATGAACAGATTCGAAAGACCAGTCCCGACCCACAGGTGGATGAAGCGATCGAGAGACTTCTGCGCAAGATACTCATTGAATCCAATGCTCCCTATGATCCGCTCATCGACCAGATATTCACTCCCGAGGATAAGATCAAATTCCGTATTGCTCCCACTGAAATCTGTGAAACATACGATAAAGCCATGTCCCAGACTTCGATCAAACAGGTAACAGATGATATCCTGGCAGAAGAAGAAGAGGAAGATATCCAGATCATCCTCCCAAGTGAGCCTTTCACCGAGAAGATAGCACCTGCCGAACCTCCTGTATCGGGTATCGATAAGGAAGAACTGATGCGTCATATCATTACAGCGAAGGAGAATCTCGGGGAAGGCATGACCACTGAAGAGAAGAAGGCTGTGTATGATATGTCGATCGTACAACTCATTGACCTCTTCCAGGCTTTTCTCGGCAAAGATAGAAAGATTACGGAACTGAAGATTCGGGATTTAATAGAATTCTGGCAGGATATACAATTAGAATATGGCAGTGAATAAAAAGACAAAACCCCCAAAATATAATGTTCTTTGTACCCGTTGCGTGAACAAGTGCAAGCAGATAAAGAATTCAAAACTCGTGGCTTGTCCCCATTTTGAACCAATGGAGGTTCAACTGGAATTCAAGTTCAAGAAATAATTGTTAGTTTTTTTAGTTTTTAGTTGTTAGTTAAATAGGAAACCCATGCGTATCATTGCAGGCAAATTCAAGAAGCGTTCACTATATTCCGTTCCCGGGGTCACAACCCGTCCCACCACGGATTTCATGAGAGAAGTCATCTTCTCTGTCGTTCAGGATTTTACCGGTCAGCGAATCCTCGACCTCTTTGCCGGAACGGGTGCACTTGCCTTTGAAGCCCTCAGCCGCGGTGCTGAATATGCAGACCTCGTGGAAATGGCTCAACCTGCAATCAGTACGATCGTCAGGAACATGGAATATCTCCGCTGCGGTGATTCCATCCATATTCACAGGCAGAAAGTGGCGACTTTCCTGTCCAAGACAGACCTGAAATTTGATTCAGTATTCATGGATCCGCCCTATGACAAGAAACTGGTCAACCAGGCATTGGAATTGGTATTTGCCAATCAAATCATCCTTCCTGGCGGTCATGTCATAGTGGAGCATTCAGCTCAGGAAAAGATTCATCCTGAATTTCATGATTATATTATTTACGAAAAGAAATCGAAGCTTTCCATGGTAACCATCCTGAAAGCAGCAGAAGAGAAGGAGGACTCAAATGAAGATATATAACACTCTCACCGGGAAGAAAGAGGAATTCATCTCCATTGAACCGGAAAAGGTGAAGATGTATGTCTGCGGTCCTACCGTATATAATTATTTCCACATCGGCAATGCACGCCCCTTCCTATTTTTTGACGTTGTTCGCCGTTATTTCCAGTATCTTGGTTACCAAGTCACATTCGTGCAGAATATCACGGATATCGATGACAAGATCATAGAGCAGTCCATTCGGGAGGGAATTCCCTTCCAATCCATTGCGGACAAATACATCAAGGCTTATTACGAGGATCTGGATAAACTCGGAATCGGAAGAGCGGATATTCAACCCCGGGCTACATCCGCTGTCCCGGAAATGGTGAATCTCATCCAGAAATTGATCGAGACTGGTCATGCCTATGAAATGAACGGAGATGTCTATTTTTCTGTGGAATCCGATCCCGATTATGGAAAACTCTCCGGCAAAAAGATCGAAGACCAGAGAGCTGGAGCTCGTGTAGAAGCGAACTTGGAAAAGAAGCATCCGGGTGATTTCACCTTATGGAAGAGATCAAAACCCGGTGAACCTGTCTGGCAAAGCCCTTGGGGGGAAGGACGTCCGGGCTGGCACACGGAATGTGTGGTTCTCTCCCGTGAAAACCTGGGGGAGACCTTTGACATCCACGGAGGCGGCATTGACCTGGTATTCCCTCATCACGAGAATGAAATGGCACAGGCTGAATGCCTGAACCATAAACCGCTTGCCCGTTATTGGATGCATAACGGCTTTCTGAATATCGAAGGTGAAAAGATGTCCAAGAGCGAAGGCAATTTCTTCACCGCACGTGAAGTTTTGGCAGAATACTCTGCCGAAGCCATCCGTTTCTTTTTCCTTTCCAAGCATTATCGCAGCCCAATCGATTTCAATCGTGCCATCCTCGAGGAATCGGATAAGGCTGTACGCAATTTCTATGAAACCTTCAAGATCATTGATTTTGCTTCCTTCAAGGAAGATGACATTCGGTTTAAAATCGAAGGGCATCTGCATGAAGAAATGCTCCAAACGTGGGAAAACAGGTTCAGGGAAGCCATGGACGATGATTTTAACACGGCAAAAGCACTTGCCATCCTGTTCGATTTGAACAAGAATGCACGCAGCAGTGAATTCCCGCAGGACGTGAAGATTGTTTTCACCCAATTATTATATAATTTTGGTAGAGTCCTTGGTTTCTTCCGTGATTTGAGTGCTTATGATGTAAAACCTACTGACAGTATGGTAGAATCTCTTGTCCAAATGTTGATTCAATGCCGGAACAAGGCAAAGGCGAACAAGGACTGGGCAACTGCTGACAGCATCCGCAAAGAACTGACGGAACTTGGTATCGAACTCATGGATACCAAGGACGGAACGACGTACAGAATCATTTAATAGTTAAGAAGTAAGAGATAAGAAGTAAGAATTTCAGTGGAACGCTGTCTTTTAGACAGTGCTATGTGGTCTTTTAGACCATGTATATATGGTAATTAAAGCAGAAAGCTAAGAAGTAAGAGTATCGGTGGAACGCTGTCTTTCAGACGGTGCTATGTGGTCTTTTAGACCATGTATTTATATGGTAATTAAAGCAGAAAGTTAAGAAGTAAGAGTATCGGTGGAACGCTGTCTTTCAGACAGTGCTATGTGGTCTTTTAGACCATGTATATAGCGTAATTAAAGCAGAAAGTTAAGAAGTAAGAGTTTCAGTGGAACGCTGTCTTTCAGACGGTGCTATGTGGTCTTTTAGACCAAGTATTTATGATTATTTGTTAAGTTAAGGGTTATTGGAGTGTAATATGAAAAAGATGTATGTGTTTTTCATGACAATTTGCGTTTCATGTATGTTTCAATTTTTGTTTGCCGACAGCATTCATCCTGCACCGTACAAGATCGTCCTCGATAAGGACTGGCGACTCATGGTCAAACAGCAGTCACAGCATGGTTCCAATGGTGCCGGATATGTACGGCCAGCCGGAGAGAGTGAGCAGGATTTCGAAAAGAGAATGCTGAAATCCGCCGAAAAAGGCAAGGTGAAGTCACAATATCAACTTGGATGCTTTTACTATGACAAACAGCGATTTGAGGAAGCTTTCAACTGGTTCAGGAAAGCCGCGGACCAGGGAATGTCCAAAGCGCAGTATGAAGCGGGGTTGTGTTATCTGAACGGTGAAGGAACCGCTATGAATCAGGAGCAAGCCTTCAAATGGTTCATGCAGTCAGCCGGGCAGGGAAATCCCCTTGCCGAATTCCAGGTTGGTAATTGTTATAAGGATGGGATCGGTATTTCTCCCGACATTAAGCAGGCATTGTCCTGGTGGTCTGCGGCTGCGAAGCATAAGAGTGCGGATGCCCAGTTTGCCTTGGGATATCACTTCTACACGGGACAGGATGTTGCTCGGGATTATGATCAGGCATTCAAATGGTTCAGTAAATCTGCGGATGCAAATAATGCATACGCTCAAAACTACATGGGGAAATGCAGCTATGAAGGGAATGGCGTGAAGAAGGATACTGCCAAAGCATATACCTGGTGGCTGATTGCCATTCAAAACGGATACAATGATGCAATAGACAGCCGGGATATGGCAGAGGAATTCCTCTCACCGGATCAGGTCACCAATGCCAAAAAGGAAGCACAGCGCTGGCTTCTTGTCCATATGCAAGATTAATTTGCTCGATCCACATGAAAAACAGAAGCCCCTTCAATTTGAAGGGGCTTTGTAGTGTGTGGAGGTCAAGCAAAATGAGCATATATTATGTTTTGCTCATGGATTTAGAAAGAAGGTAGAGGAGAAGGAAGAACTTTTTTTCATAAATCCCAACACAGTATGATGCTCTCTAATATATAAGTGCGCAAATATGGGTTGGTTGGTGGACAGCCTGAATGCAAGTGATTGATATTATAGGTTATGTGACAGCAAATCCTCCACACGATATGAACTGCATATCGTGCCTCAAAGAACAACATGAGAAAATGATACAAACAAACACTAATCAACCCATCACCGACCCCCAACCGTCCCCTAAATCTTAAGAGAATCTTGGGAGAGGCTTAAGGGATGGTTAAGGGAGGCTTAAGGGTCTTTCTTTGGTACTCGTCTGGACATTCGTTGGTTGGAAACACATGAAAATATGGTGGGCTGTTCGGTTTGCATTGTCATCCTTGCGAATGCGGGGATCCATTCCTCCCATTTGCAAAGGGAGATGCCCGAAGGGCAGAGAGTTAGATCGTACCACAGTTTTTCCAAACTGTTTATTTAAGTGGGTTTCCCAACCCACGAATTCCCGTATTACTTGTCATCTTTGCGAAGCGTTGTACTGAGCTTGTCGAAGTGAAGGGGGGTAGAGAGACAATTCCCCCCTTGGGCGTTGTACTGAGCTTGTCGAAGTGAAGGGGGGTAGGGGGGTCTTATTATACTTGGATTGTCATTCCCGACCTGATCGGGAATCCATGCCATACTTTTGTTGAGTGTTACCTATGTGCCCAGTTTAAAATGTAACCCATGTGCCCGGTTCATACCCTAAATTCCTCCCATTTGCAAAGGGAGGGTGGCACAAAGTGCCGGGAATCCAGAATAAATTTCTCCCTTTTGTAAAGGGAGATGCCCGAAGGACAGAGAGTTAGTTCTTTTCTGCTAAATCTTCAATCTTCAATCTTAAATCTTAACTCACGTACTACATGTTTCGCTAGAATAAATATTGACATATTTCCCTTAATTTCATAAACACAGGGCATTCAAAGTAATGAGGTAGAGATGGAACGCCTCACCCCGTGAGGTGGCACAACGCACCCCGTGCGTTGTGCATTGTAATAATTCTTAAATTGGAGATTATAAATTGTTGAATGAATATTTAGAACAAATCTATGCTATTTATAAACGCGGAGATGCTCGTGAAGAAAGCTATTATGCTGAACTGGCAAATCTCCTCACTATTGCCTCAACAAATTATAAAATCAAAGACTTCGCCATTACTACTCTCCCCAAACAGACAGAAGCTGGGAATCCTGACTTCCGTATCTGGGATGGAAAGCTCCATTACTTTGGCTATGTGGAAGCAAAAATACCAGGCACGAATCTTGATGTAACAGAGCAATCTGAACAATTAAAACGCTATTTATCCACCTTTCCCAATCTGATTCTGACTAACTTTCTGGAATTCAGACTCTACAGGAATGGAAAACGGGTAAAGACTGTTACAATTGGTGATTTCTTCGCATGGCAACAAATTAAGTCAAAATCTATCATTCAAAATGAAGAAGCCTGGAATGATTTGATTCAGTTTTTCTTCAGCTTTTCCCTACCCAGGATTACCACTGCCAAGCAACTTGCAATTGAATTGGCTAATAGGGCTAAGTTTCTGAAAGATCAAATTGTGATTGAAGAACTGGCAAACGATGATTCTCCCTTACATGGTTTTTACGATGCTTTTAAGCAATTGCTCTTACATAATCTGAAGAAAGAAGAGTTCAGTGATCTGTAAGCGCAAACGGTTGCCTATGGTTTGTTTGCAGCAAGAACAAAAGCAAAGGATTTTGACCGTCGCTCTGCTTACTCTTACATACCTCAGACAATAGGAGTGTTAAAAGATATCTTTAGTTTTATATCCTTAGCAAAGATACCTCCTCAACTGGAATCTATCATTGATGATATTTCTGAAGTGCTGGCTGTCACAGATGTTAATAAGATTTTGGATAAATTCTATGAACAGGGAAAAGGCAAAGACCCAATTATACACTTTTATGAGACTTTCCTTTATCATTACGATCCTGATAAGAGAAAACAAAAAGGTGTCTATTATACTCCAGAACCTGTCGTATCTTATATCGTAAGGTCATTGAATATCATATTGAAAGAGAAGTTTGGTAGAAAAACAGGATTAGCTGATAAACAAGTCACGTTGTTAGACCCAGCCGGTGGAACTCTTGGCTTTTTATCAAAAGCTATAGAGGTTGCATGTGAAGAGCAGGAAAAGGCATTTGGGAAGGGTCTTGTAAAAGGACTGATGAAAGAGCACATACTTCCTCATTTCCATGGCTTTGAACTCATGATGGCACCGTATGCGATGGGTCATTTGAAGATGGCTTATATCCTGAAAGAATATGACTATGAAATGCAGGAAAATGAGAGATTCAAGTATTATCTGACAAATACTCTGGATACAAAAGAAATAAATTCGGATATGCGTAATCTAATGCAATCTATTGCAGAGGAATCTGATTTAGCTTTGAAAGTAAAAGAGCAATTACCCATCCTGGTTGTATTAGGTAACCCTCCCTACTCAGGGCAATCAGATAATGTGACAGACTGGACAACAAATGAAACCAAAGCATATTATGAAGTAGACGGTAAACCTCTTGGAGAAAAAAACCCAAAATGGCTACAAGATGATTATGTAAAATTCATTCGTTTTGCCCAATGGAAGATTGACCAGTCTGGACAGGGAGTTGTCGGTTTCATTACAAATCATGCCTATCTGGATAATCCCACATTCAGGGGAATGAGACAATCCCTGATGAAGAGCTTTGATGAAATGTACTTCATGGATTTGCATGGCAATAGTAAGAAACAGGAAAAAAGTCCTGATGGCAGTAAAGATGAAAATGTGTTTGATATTCAGCAGGGAGTGGCAGTTTGCTTCCTAATTAAATATCCAATAGTTCAAAACTCTAAATTAATCAAACACGCTGATCTTTTTGGCTTGCGTGAATCCAAGTATGAATACCTGGAAAAGAATGATGTTAATACAACAAATTGGACTGATATTATACCAGTAACACCTTTCTATCTGCTTCAAGAAACAAACCAGGATTTATATGCTGAATATCTGAAATATCCAAGCCTTATGGATATATTCCAAATCAATAGTGTTGGGATAGTTACTGCTCGTGATCATCTGACTATCCAACTTACAAAAGAACAGGTCTGGAACACAGTTCTTAATTTTTCAAAATTAACTATCGAAGAAGCAAGAACTGCATATCAATTGGGTGCAGATGCCAGGGATTGGAAAGTTGAATTAGCGCAAAAGGATTTGATAGATTCTGGATTGGACAGAAATAGGATAGTGCCAATCCTTTATAGACCATTTGATATTCGCTATACATATTACACAGGGAGATCGCGTGGCTTTCTCTGTATGCCAAGAAATGAAGTTATGGCAATGATGTTGCACGAACACACTAATATTGCTCTTTGTATTGGAAGGCAATCAAGTGTTATTGGAAGTGACTCTTATGATATAGTTTTTGTTTCCGATTCAATATGTGATTTCAATCTTTTTAGAAGAGGTGGAAATATGGTTTTCCCGCTTCAGCTTAATAATAGTATTGAATCAGAGGACTTGTTCTATAACAATCAGAATAATTCAAATATACAAGATAACTTTATGCAAATGATCAAACACCAATATGATCAGATAGTATCAAATGAAGATATATTATTTTATATTTATGCAATTCTATATTCTGAGAAATACAGAGATCAATACTCTGAATTTCTGAGATTAGATTTCCCTCGTATTCCCTTCGTAGAATCTTTCGAGGACTTCTGCAAGTTAGCAAAATTTGGGGAAAAGCTCACAGCATTACATTTATTGAAAGATGATTCATTGAATCAGCCTATAGCCACTTATCCCATCTCCGGCACCAATGAAGTGAGGAAAGTCTCTTATGCAGATGGAAGAGTTTATATCAATGATACTCAATTCTTTGAACCTGTGCCAGAACATGTGTGGGAGTATCACATTGGAGGTTACCAAGTAGCAGATAAATGGTTGAAAGAACGCAAAGGCAGGATACTTACCACAGATGAGATCATTACCTATGAGAAGGTCATTACTGCTTTGCATAAAACAATAGAGGTGCAGAGAGAGATTGATGTAATAATGGAACGCCTCATCTCGTGAGGTGGCATAGCGCACTTCGTGTGTTGGTTAGCTTTGGTAATATTCAAAACGCAAAGCTTAATTGCAAAGATTGCTATGCAACCTAATTCAAGATAAAATCTATTAATATTGGAGTAGATATGAAAATAAACGAAAAACTGAATGTAAAAAAATTAATTGAATATGCTGAAGACAAATTGATTTGGGTTCCAGAATTTCAAAGACCTTTTGAGTGGAGCGATATACAAATTCTTTTACTTATCGATAGTTTATATCGAAGTTATACTATTAGCAGCATTCTATTATGGGAAGGCCCAAATGAATTAGCTAGAAGAAGTATAGGTTCAAAAATAAGTGATATCAAAGTACCTGAAGACAATACAGATGAAAAAGTTGATTATATACTTGATGGGCAGCAGCGGACGACGGCACTTGTATTAGCATTTACAAATGTTGAAGTATATACGAAATCTAGTCCCAAAAGAAATAAAATAATGAATATATACTGGGATTCAGAATATATTGGTGATGAACCTGAAATGAGGTGGATAATCGAGGAGAATGAATTTACTGATTTTAAAACAGGTTCGATTATATCTTTGAGTGGTAAAACGGAAAAAGAACTATTTGAATCATTTGGAACTCGTTTTGTAAAATTGAAACACGCATACAAATGGGCTGGTGCTTCAGAGAACAAAATAAAAATTTTGGAATATATGAATAGGGATGCAGACATGTATTTCCAATATGATTGTAAAGTCAATGAGTTGATTGATAAAATATTATTGCGTGATATTATTAAAATTCCCCAAGATGGTACTTTAGAACAAGTTCTTGAAGTATTTGAAAGAATTAATACTCGTAATACGAAATTGAATATTTTTGATATAATGGTAGCCAAAACATACCGTAGAATTGATGGAAAGTTTTTTGAGCTTCGATCATTTATTAAACTGATACACTTTGATAATCAGTTAAGAAGCGACTATTTTGATTGTGTTGATTCTCTCGAACTCGATAAAGTGAAATTGTATCTTGACGATAAAGAAATTTTGGCACTGGTTACCATCATTTTATATCGTAAGTTCAAGGCAGCTGATATACTTAAATTAGACACGAATCGTGATTTGTTGCCAAATTACAAGTTAATAAATAAGAAGATTAATCAACTTTATGCATATGTAAAGCAGAAGTTTTATATAAATAATGAAGAACTCTATAGATATAAACCTCTTTTAAAATTTCTAACCATAATGTTAGTTCATTTTGATGAGATAACAGTGGAAAGAAGTAAATTTATAGACAAATGGTTTTGGAATACATTGTTGATGAATAGATATCCTGGTGCACAGAATGAAAGAATTATAAGGGATTACGAATTGTTATCGAAAGTAACAGACTTAAGTGATACACTTGATATTATGCTTAGAGATAACAAGTCAAACTTCACTTTTATTAAAAACCAAACGCCAGATAGTCCAGAGTACTTTGAAGCCTATTATACTAATTCTACACAGCAACTATATCAAGCTATTCGTCTTCTTCTTAGAACCAAAGGTGCAAAAGATTTTTCTAATAGCTTCGTTCCTCAGCCATATGGCGCTCTAATGTACAAATTGGAGGAACATCACATCTTCCCAATCAATTCTTCAATTGGTAAACAGATTAAATCAAATTATGAATCAACCAAGAATGACAACATACTTAATAATATTGCTAATATAGCATTCCTAACGAAAGATACAAATGGAAAGATAAGTAACAGTAATCCTTCTGAGTATCTCAGAGATCTTGAAAATGACTATCAAATGCATGGAAACACGGACGAATTCGAGAATATTATGGATTCACAATTCATAAACGCAGAAGCTCGCGAAGCTCTAAGAAATGATGATTTTGAGAAATTTATGTTTCATAGGACTAGAGCAATACTTGATCAAATTGAAAGTCTTTGTGGAAACGATTATTCAAACAAGGATATGGGAGTTATTATTGATAATTCAGTAGGTATTGATGAGATTGAAACAGACCGTAATCAAATGACAATAGATTTTAGGGACTGAAAAAAGTTTAATGAAAAAGGAGCATTTTATGAAACGGAGTTTAAAATACGCATTAGTTCTAATTCTTCAACTTAGCTTTTATTGTATTTGGGCAGTAACCTCATCGTCAAAACTAGCGATAGAGCTTTTAAACAAAAATGATATATCAGTTATCAGTGATAGCTTGGCTAGTATTGACCTTGTGAAGCGAATAGTCTACCAAAAAGATACAAACGTATTTACTAGTTTGAAATCTACGGACATCGAGTACAACTGTTATCAAGGTAGTTTTACCAAAAAGAACTCTATTCAATATATGGTGACTATTTACTTTCTTGAGCCATACGTTGGGTATTTAGGAGATGGTAGAAATATAAGTATTATTTTTGACGAAAACAAAAAATTCCTATCATTTACGAAGAGGAACAACCTTGTTTTAATGGATTTAGAGAATCCGCATATTATTAAGGTTGAAGATGTTGATCATGATGGTATCTCCGAGATTTTTTCTCAAAGAGATCATGAAGGTGGTCAGCATACTGAACAGTCTTTAATCGTTTATTGGGGTAACTTCGGCAAAGAGATATTTAACTCTCTTACCGATATTTCTTATGCGTATACAAATAAAGATGGTTTATTTGCCTATAAAGCAGGCTATCAGATAGACAAGAACCATATCTACTTAAATGAAAGATTTCAATATTATAAGACTACAGAACCTCATACAAAAACTCATTTAGTGACAGCTACTGATGACTTTATCATTTCAAATGGTAAAGTAACACACGTAAAAGGTGATTATCCAAGCATCAATGAATATTTGGGTGGATTAAAAGCTGATGGGTTCGTAGACATAGACTGGGAGTTTTAATTCGATTGATATAATTCTGGTGTCAGATTTGAAGAATAGACGCACGGGGTGCGTTTTGCCACCTCACGGGGTGAGGCGTTCCGTATGGATTCCATATTGAAGGGAGGGTGTTATGGCAGAAAATGAATCAAATCAATTCAAATATTGGCGTCGTCTTCCGCATATACAGCCTGAAGACAGTTATTTGTTTATCACTTTTCGAATAAATCATTCGCTTCCAAAAAGCATGCAAGAGAAAATCAATTCATATCAGTCTGATCTCGAAAAGAAAATCGCAGAGGGTCCAAATTACCGGAATATCATTCAGAAGAAAGTGTACGGATTATATGACGAATTGCTAGCTAAATGCAATTCACCTACTATTAATCTCACAGATATTCCGTTTGGTAATATCATAATGAAGCAGATTGAAATCATGAATCATGATTATATACGATTAATTTGCTCAACGATAATGCCAAATCACGTGCACATCTTGTTTAAGCCTTTGAAGTCAGAAAATGAAGAACCATACAAAATGTCCGATATCATGCACATGCTTAAAATGAAAACTGCTAAGGAAATCAATTTCCGTCTTGGGCGAAAAGGAAGATTCTGGCAGAGGGAATATTTCGATTATTGTGTTCGGAATGATGTTGAAATGCAGAATATAATTAACTATATCATGATGAATCCAGTAAAAGCGGGCTTGGTAAAGGAACCGGAATTATGGAAATGGTCTTGGCTAAGACAGGATATTGAAGAATAGACGCACAGGGTGCGTCGTGCCACCTCACGGGGTGAGGCGTTCCGAGTTATGAATCCAGTGATAGTTAAGGGAACGGGGATTAGGGAATAGGGAGCCCAGAAAGGATATTGAAGAATAGACGCACAGGGTGCGTTGTGCCACCTCACGGGGTGAGGCGTTCCATACATGAATCGAGTGATAGGTAAAGGAACAGGATTAGGGAAGAGGGAGCCCATAAAGGATGTAGAAGAATAGACGCACAGGGTGCGTCGTGCCACCTCAAGGGGTGAGGCGTTCCAGCCATCATGCTGATATGGTTGATTCATTTCTTGACAATCATTGTACACTTCCAAACATTTTAATATCAATCAATCATTAATGCCATATCAAGGAGGAATCATGGACGAGTCAACGAAAGGATTTTTCTCAGTAGATGAAAATGCAGTTTCAACTTTGGGACAGGGATATTGGGATAGCTTCCTTAGAGGTGAGGGATTGACAAAACTGGTGATGGTATTGACAAACAAGAGGCTCTATATCAAGGGGAAAGTCATTATTTTGGGCAAAAGTAAAGCCACGATCGATGAAGATATCAATGTTGCTGATATCAGCGGAACAGGTTTCTATATTTATAGCCGGGCTTTTTTGAGAACGATTCTGGCTCTCATCGGTATCATTGGTGAGATCATACTGATACTCGCCATCATCAATGAGCATGAGTCCTCATTAATGCCCCTGGCTGTAGCCGGAGCAGCATTCTTTATTTTGATCACAATGCTCTGCAAGGATATCCGCCATATCAGCATCTTCGTGAAAGGGAATAAGTTCATTTATCCCATAAAATCATATTCGATCGAGGATGTGATGAAATTCAGGCAGAGCCTCAGCAATCTGATTGAAATGCACAGGAATAAGTGATTAACGATATAAAAAAAGGTCGAAAGATAATGAGGGCTTGTTGTTGCAAGCCCTTACACTTTAACTCTTCATTTGCGACATGGTCGCAATATTCTCCCTGATCATCAAATCGTATTCAGCCCAGTAATGACCGGCTATCAGGTATGAAAAGGGATATTCCAGGTATGTTTTCAAAGTCTTGATGAATACTTCCCGCGGGACGTCTGTTTCATGCGGTGTGGGCTGTTCAACGTTATCTCCGACGATGAGGACTTCGTCCTTGGAATCATATACGGAGATGGAATCACCTGTATGTCCGGGTGTATATAAAATTTCCACTCCCTCCCCCATAAAAGTCAGTTTCTGGGAGAAAGTGATATTCGGGAACGGCATGCGTATCTCATCCCTGATATATTGGCGATTGTTTTCCAGTTGTTCTTCGAAGTGTTGCCGCAATTCCTTGGTGAAGAATTCATGCGCAATGAACATGGCACCCGGAAAGGCTGAATTTCCCCAGATGTGATCCCAGTCGTAATGTGTATTGATAACAATCAGTTTCCTGCCATTCTGGAATTCCTTCAGATAATTCAGCACCGGCTGAATATAGGAAGGTCCAAGGTAGGTATCGACAACAAAAATGTAGTTATTTCCAATCATCGTATAGACATGTGTGGGGCAATCACTCAAATCGTGAAATATGAACAGCTGCCCTCTTGACCCTATTTGAATCTGTTCCATTTACCAAGTCTCCAGTGTTTCTATTCTGTTCTCCATCATAACGGGTAGAATGAGTTTGTTTCTGTCGGAGTTGTAATAAATATCTGCCGGTCCTTTAAAACCATCCTTCAGAAGTTCCGGTTCAACTGAGAAGTCGGGTTTAATCTTGAAGACGCCTTTCTGCGCCCAACTGGTAACGAAATAATTCCCTGAAAGATCCCGTGTAATTCCATCGAGATCGGATAATTGGGTATTCATAAGACGATCGAGTCTCTGTTTATCCCAATAGAGTGCCTGTATCAGCGAGTTGCGACGTTGTGAGACGATGACGAGACGCTGGTTTGGAGCATCATAATAAAGACCATTCGGACTCATGAGTTGTCCATCCCGGAAAATATCATATTTCTGGTTGGTGACATCAACTCTGTAAATGCAATTGTCATGAGTATCGGAACAGTATAGATGATTGGTATCATCCATGGCGGTATCATTGAGAAATTTTGAATCAGGAAGGGCAAGGAACCAGGTTTGGGCAGCAGTCATCAGATTAAAGCAGCGAATGGAATTCACATCTGCCACATACAGATTATCGCCATTGATCGTGAGCCCCTTTGGTCCTGCCAGATCACCGGCAAATAGGGTCAGGTTTCCATTCTTATCCATGGCAATGATGTTCTTGCCCGCAACATTGGATATGAGGTACCTGTCATGTGACCTGTCATATACGACGCTTTCCGGTCTGTTCAAAGCGTTCTTTCCGGCGGGTGTTTTTGAGCAGGATAGATTGGTGGCAATGATGAGTCCGAAAAGCACTAAGATCAGCACTAACACAGAGATATGTATGATATGTTTCATTTCCGCCTCCGTATATGGAGTTAATCTTGATTATTTTCATCCCAATATTAACCGGGCATCAAATAAGAAGTTAGGTTATTAATAAAAAAGTAATGATTTTTTGGCAAGGAATTTGTAAACTACTGTGTAGGGGAAAGATATTGTCGAAGATTTGGAATCCAGAAATTCAGGTGGAATAAGAAAAACGGAATTAAATGTTTGACATCAGATGCGGAGGTTCTTTTTTTTGCGCACAGGTATTTTGTTCTTTGATATTCACAGAAAGTGCTAAAATATTGGTTGACATAAAAGAAGCTGTGAAATTTAGGTGAAAACCACTTGCCGATGTAGCTCAAAGGTAGAGCAATTGATTTGTAATCAATCGGTTGGGGGTTCGATTCCCTTCATCGGCTCCATTGTGGTGAGGTTCCCGAGTGGTCAAAGGGAACAGACTGTAAATCTGTCGGCGGACGCCTTCGGAGGTTCAAATCCTCCCCTCACCACCAATTACTCTTCTTATGTCTATACGTCATAAAACAAACGCGGGAATAGCTCAGTTGGCTAGAGCATCAGCCTTCCAAGCTGAGGGTCGCGGGTTCGAACCCCGTTTCCCGCTCCAATTTCTTTAACCGCTCATGTAGCTCAGTCGGTAGAGCACCTCCTTGGTAAGGAGGAGGTCACCGGTTCAAATCCGGTCATGAGCTCCATATTTCTTTTTCTACAGAAAAGAAACAAAAACACTAAACGATAATTACTTAAGTCCGGGAGGAGAGATGGCGAAAGAGAAATTTGTTCGCACGAAACCGCACGTCAATGTCGGCACGATCGGCCATATCGATCACGGCAAGACGACCCTTACCGCTGCAATTACATTGTATTTGAGCAAGAAGGGCGGTGCTAAGTTCAGGTCATTCGATAGTATCGACAATGCTCCTGAAGAAAAAGCTCGTGGTATAACCATTGCCACAGCACACATCGAATACGAAACTGAAAAGAGACATTATGCCCATGTGGATTGCCCGGGACATGCTGATTATATTAAAAACATGATCACCGGTGCCGCCCAGATGGACGGTGCAATTCTTGTCGTCAGCGCTGCTGACGGTCCGATGCCCCAGACTGCTGAGCACGTATTGCTTGCTCACCAGGTGGGTGTACCACGCATGGTTGTTTTCATGAACAAGTGTGACCTTGTTGATGATCCTGAATTATTGGAACTTGTGGAAATGGAAGTTCGTGACTTGCTCAACAAGCACAATTTCCCAGGTGATGAATGTCCAGTAATCCGCGGCTCTGCATTGAAAGCCCTGAATGGCGACCCTGAAGGTGAAGCCAGTATACAGGCTTTGATGGACGCTGTTGATGAGTACATTCCAATTCCGGAACGTGACACAGACAAGCCTTTCCTTATGCCCGTGGAAGACGTTTTCTCAATTCCCGGTCGTGGAACAGTGGCTACCGGTCGTGTGGAACGCGGTGTTGTGAAAGTTGGTGACAAGCTGGAACGCGTTGGTATCAAGCCAACAGTCGAAACCACCTGTACAGGTGTGGAAATGTTCCGTAAAGTCATGGATGAAGCACAGGCTGGTGACAACATTGGTCTGCTGCTGAGAGGAATCGGCAAGGAAGATATCGAACGCGGTATGGTTCTTGTGAAACCCAAGTCCATCACCCCTCACACCAAGTTCAATGGCGAGACCTACGTTTTGACAAAAGACGAAGGTGGACGTCACAAACCATTCTTCACAGGTTATCGTCCTCAGTTCTACTTCCGTACAACTGACGTGACCGGAACCCTTTCACTGCCGGAAGGCGTGGAAATGGTTATCCCCGGTGACAGTGTAACGATCACCGGTGAACTGATCACTCCGATCGCAATGGAGCAGGGTCTTCGCTTTGCTATTCGTGAAGGCGGAAGAACCATCGGTGCTGGCGTGGTTGGAAAGATCATCGAGTAGGATGACATCATGAGAGATATCATCACATTGGCTTGCGAAGACTGTAAGAACAGAAACTATACGACAACGAAGAATAAGCGTAAGAATCCGAACAGGATGGAACTCAAGAAGTACTGTCCTTTCTGTCGTAAGCATACTCTTCACAAGCAGACACGCTAGTAAGCTGTAGGATAGTAGCTCAATTGGTAGAGCATCGGTCTCCAAAACCGAGGGTTGCGGGTTCAAGTCCTGCCTGTCCTGCCAGTCAATACATACATGGAAAGTCAGCGACCAGACGGTTGCTGGCTTTCCTAATCTTAAAATAAAGGGACGGTTATCATGTTCCATAAGTTTGCAAAATTTCTGAAAGATGTTCGTGCAGAAATGAACTCCGTGAGTTGGCCCACCAAGGCTGATTTGACGGAAGGGACCACGGTAGTGATCGTTATGTCGGCAATTGTGTCAATATTTCTATCCATAGTCGACCTGACCTTCCAGTTTGTCGTCGGCAAAGTTTTTTATTAGGTTTCAAGATGAAATGGTATGTAGTCCATACGTACGCTTCCCATGAGAACAGGGTGAAGGAAACGATCGATAAGGGTAAATTGGGTACAGCACTCGAGAGTAGAATCGGTCAGATCCTGATACCCACGCAGAAGACGTTTCATATTCGTGACGGCAAGAAAATCGAACGCGAGAAGAAACTCTTCAACAGTTACATCATCATGGAAGCGGAGTTAGATCCTGAGGTGATTGGATTCGTGACCAACATTGCCGGTGTCACGAATTTTCTAGGGGACGGAAAACGTCCCGTACCACTCACGGATTCAGAGGTGAATCGTTTACTGGGAATCGCCGATAGGGATAAGGAAGATGTCCATAATTATGAATATCTACCGGGTGACATGGTCAAGATCATAGCAGGACCATTCACTGATTTTGATGGAGTTATTGAGAAAGTAAGTGATGGCGGTGTGAAACTGGTCATCAATGTATCTGTTTTTGGTCGCAGTACACCTGTAGAAGTGAATTACGACCAGGTTGAAAAGAAATAACTGAGAAATAGAGGTATAAAATGGCATTACCGAAAGATGTAGCAGCAGTAATCAAATTACAGTTACCTGCTGGCAAAGCTACTCCGGCTCCTCCGGTTGGGCCTGCATTAGGTCAGGCTGGAGTCAATATTCCGGATTTCTGCAGACAGTTTAATGAAAAGACCCAGGATCAACCAGGCATGGTATTTCCGGTTGTGATCTATGTGACCAAGAAAAAGACATTCACATTTGAGATCAAGACCCCACCAGTTGCCATCCTTATCAAGAAGGAAGCAAACCTTGCCAAGGGTTCCGGTGTTCCGAACAAGAACAAAGTTGGTAAGATCAACAAAGCACAAGTCAAGAAAATCGCAGAATTAAAAATTCAAGATATGAATTGTTTTTCCCTAGAGTCTGCCATGAGTATGGTCGCTGGCACTGCAAGTAGCATGGGAGTGGTTGTAGAAGACTAACTCCGCGCAGGAGACAATATTCAAGGAGATTAGATGAAACGTAGTAAAAGGTACGAGCAAGCCAGCGGATTGGTGAATCGTCAAACTCGTTATGATCTCGATGCCGCCATTGAATTATTGAAGAATTTTCCAGCTTCAAAATTTGATGAAACGATCGAACTTCATATGAATTTAGGCGTGGATCCCCGTAAGGCTGAGCAGCAGATACGTAACTCCATCGTTTTGCCGAAAGGAACCGGCAAAAATGTGAGAGTTCTTGTATTTGCAGAAGGCGAAAAAGCCGAAGAAGCTAAAGCTGCCGGTGCCGATTATGTTGGAGTGGATGACCTGATGGAGAAGATCAGCGGTGGCTGGTTTGATTTCGATATGGTGATCTCGACTCCCAACCTAATGGGTAAAATCGGTAAGCTTGGACGTGTTCTCGGTCCACGCGGCCTGATGCCGAATCCAAAAGTCGGAACTGTGACGATGGATGTGACCAAGGCTGTTGAGGAATCAAAGTCGGGTAAAGTGACTTATCGTGTGGATAAGTTTTCCAACCTGCATATTCCGACCGGTAAAATGAGTTTTACCAAAGAGGACCTGAAAGAGAACATGAAATCGTTAATCGCTGCAATTTTGCGCGATAGACCGTCCTCATTGAAGGGTGTATTCATTAAGAGTATCACGATTACTTCAACGATGGGACCAGGCATCAAAATCAATGTCGCAAGCGCATCAGCCGAAGCGAAGAGTTAGGAGGCAAAATGGTGCAAGCTTACAAACAAGATCTGGTATATGAATTAAAAACGCGACTTAAAGATGCCAAAGCGATTATTCTGGTAGATTACAAGGGAATTAACATCGAAGAAGTCAATGCCTTGCGCAACCGGTTGAGAAATGCCGGCGTGGACTATTTTGTCCAGAAGAACACCCTGATCAAGATCGCATTGAACGATCTTGGCATTACGGATCTCGACCCATACTTGGTTGGTCCTACAGCGGTGGCAGTGTGCAAGAATGATGAAGTGGCTCCAGCCCGTGAAATTGCAAAATTCGTAAAGGAAGTGATGGAGGAAAAAGGTTTCCCATCCTTTAAGATTGGGCTGGTTAACGGTGGTATCATGACAGCGGCACAAGTTTCCGCACTTGCCAAGATGCCATCAAGAGAAGAACTGCTGTCAAGATTGATCGGCAGTATGAACTCACCGCTATCCGGATTTGTCGGAGTGCTGCAGGGCATCATTCGGCAATTTGTCTATACCGTTGATGCGGTCGCCAAACAGAAGGCAAACTAAATAAATATATAACCAATGGAGGAACAATGTCCGATAAAAAGCAACAAGTTATTGATATGATTAAGGAAATGACAGTTCTCGAGCTGTCCGAATTAGTCAAAGAAATGGAAACAATATTTGGTGTTACAGCTGCTGCTCCAGTTGCTGCTGTTGCTGCTGTTTCCGCTGCACCAGCTGCAGCCGAAGAAGAAAAGTCTGAATTCGACGTTATTTTGGCAGATGCCGGTGACAAGAAAATCAATGTCATCAAAGTTGTCAGAGAGATCACCAAGCTTGGGCTGAAGGAAGCCAAGGATCTTGTCGATACAGCACCAAAACCAGTTGTTGAAAAAGTATCAAAAGAAGAAGCCGAAAGTATTAAGAAGAAGCTTGAAGAAGCCGGCGCACGCGTTGAAGTTAAATAATCAATATAGCAATTCGGAAGTGGGTATTTATATGCCCACTTCCATTGTGTTTTTAAGAAAGATGTTCATAAAGCGATTATACTCGCTGGATTTAATACAAGGAGAGTGCTTTTGAGACCGATCAAAAGTTATTCCCGCATTTCCAAACGGTTTGAAGAACTCGGACTGCCCAAGGTTGATGTTCCGAATTTGTTAGCGATGCAGATTGATTCATTTGATCAATTCCTGCAACGTGACATTCATCCGCAGAAAAGAGATGAAGCCGGATTGGAAGCAGTTTTTCAATCGATATTCCCACTTGTGGATGCCAAGGGTAATTACCTGATGGAATTCATTGAGTATCATGTGTTAAAGGAAAAATACTCGATTGAAGAATGTATTGAGAGAAATCTTACATACAATGCACCGCTGAAAGCTAAGATGAAGCTTACGATCTATGAGGATAACAATGGTGTTAAAACACTCAAAGATCAGATTGAACAGGATGTATTCCTTGGTGAAATTCCATTGATCACAGACCAGGGAACATTCATCATTAATGGTGCAGAAAGAACGATCATCTCGCAGTTGCATCGTTCTCCAGGGGTGTATTTCTCAGAAGAAAAGCATCCCAGTGGTAAAATGTTATATTCAGCCAAGATCATTCCATATTCCGGATCATGGCTTGAATTCACAATCGATATCCATGACGTCATGTACGTCCATATAGATAAGCGTAGAAAACTGCCTGTAACTGTCCTGCTTCGCGGTATTGGCATTTCCACCAATAACGACCTGCGGGAGATATTCTATAAGAAAGAAAACATGCGTATCACCGATGCAAAAGGAAAATTCCTTTTTGCAGATATCATGGTTGATGGTAAATCCGAACCGATCGCATTGGCAAATGAAGAGGTTACTGATGAACTGATCAAATCATTGGTAGAACAGGGCATCGGAAAGGTTGATGTCATAGCTGATGAAAGTGATATGCATCGTCGCATCCTGGAAAGAACGATCGAAAAGGATCCTACTTTAAACCAGGAAGATGCGGTTAAAAAGATATATGCTTTGATCCGACCGGGTGAGGAACCCACTTTTGATGCAGCGATGACTCTTGTTGAGAAAATGTTCTTCAACGAGAAGCGCTATAATCTTGGAAAGGTCGGACGCTATAAAATGAATAGTCGTTTGGATCTGGATACAGATCCGAACACAGTCACTCTGACACAGAATGATTTTGTTTGTATCTTCAATACCTTGATCAATATCTTCAAGGATGAAGATGAAGTCGATGATATTGACCATCTGGCAAATCGTCGTATCCGAACCGTTGGTGAGTTGCTTGAAGAGCAATATACATCAGGTTTGAATATGGTGGCTAGAATTGCCTTGGAAAGAATGGCAATTGCGAATTCAGATGAAGTAACGGTGCATGACCTGATCAACAGCAATGCACTTATCGCAGTTGTTAATTCCTTCTTCCTGACAGGTCAGTTGTCGCAATTCATGGAACAGACCAATCCATTGGCAGCCCTGACGCACAAAAGACGTTTGTCTGCGCTGGGACCTGGTGGTTTGACACGTGAAAGAGCAGGATTTGAAGTCCGTGACGTTCATTATTCACATTATGGACGTATTTGTCCTGTGGAAACACCGGAAGGACCGAATATCGGTTTGATTTCATCACCTGCGATCTATTCACGCATCAATGGTCTTGGTTTCCTGGAAACTCCATACATCAAGGTTGTGAATGGGAAAGTGACAAATGAGATAGAATTTCTTGATTCATCTCAAGAAGAAAAATATACCATTGCACAGGCGAATGTAACGATCAATGCAAAGCTGAAGATCGTCGATGAATTCATTTTCGCAAGGAACAAGGGTGAATTCATCCAAGTGAAGCCTTCCGAAGTGCAATTCATGGATGTATCACCACAGCAGATGGTATCTGTTTCCGCTGCCTTGATCCCATTTCTTGAGCATGACGATGCCAACCGTGCATTGATGGGTTCCAACATGCAGCGCCAAGCTGTTCCACTGTTGAATCCTCAGGCACCTGTCGTTGGTACCGGAATGGAAAAGATCGTGGCGAAGGATAGCGGTAGTGTTGCTTTGGCACCATTCGATGCTGTCGTAACAATGGTCACTTCCTCCTATATCGATCTTAAGCCGACGAATGAGAAGGATGATGCCATATACTTAGGTGTCAGCAACCGCATCCATCTCAAGAAATTTGTACGTTCCAACCAGGATACATGTATTACCCAGAGACCTATCGTAAAGATCGGCGATGTCGTTAAAAAGGGTGATCCAATATCTGATGGACCCTGTATTGAAGGAGACCGTCTCGCATTGGGTACAAACATGCTGGTTGCATTCATGCCGTGGTATGGATATAACTATGAAGATGCGATCATTCTCAGTGAAAAGGTAGCAAGGGAAGATTCTCTTACATCGATTTACATCGAGGAATTGGAAGTATTAGTTCGGAATGTCAAGAATGGTAAGGAAGAACTT